>LFIK01002998.1_pt1 | contig 13721 bp, 20 predicted proteins | sample 643401 | NCBI WGS metagenome assembly LFIK01 (sample SAMN03777447, study PRJNA286221) | soda lake metagenome | biome: soda lake; feature: Kulunda steppe; material: water; isolation source: sample T5-Br brine of Lake Tanatar-5 | place: Russia: Kulunda steppe | collected 2010-07 | reverse complement strand
TGCTGCTGCTGCTGCTGCTGCTGCTGCTGCTGCTGCTGCTGCTGCTGCTGCTGCTGCTGCCGCCGCCGCCGCCGCCGCCGCCGCCGCCGCCGCCGCCGCCGCCGCCGCCGCCGCCGCTGCCGCTGCTGCTGCTGCTGCTGCCCTGCCTTCAGCCCCCCAACCCACACATTTCGTTTAACAAGAGCATGTTCCTCCACACCTCAGGCCAGCGAAGGATGACCATGTGAGGAGCCCCGCGTGGCCGCGATTGAAGAATTTACCTGAACGTCTGTTGCTGTACTGCCGTGTTTCACTATGCTGGTGTATGTAGAGTATTGTGTACACTAAATTTACTTCGATGCGCCTGCATTGTTGACACAAGCTGTAACTCAAGCTGAATGCTCCGGTTTGCTGTATGCTTCAACGTGGCTGCCTGTCTTCCGAGGTGCTCCTTGCTGCCTCGTGTTGTTGTTGGTGGTGATGGTGTTGTGCGCGGGTGTGCGCTCCTGTGTATCCCAAGGGTGGCCTCAAGCTATACAGGAGTGCTGTATCGCTCCACCCGCACTTTCCCTGGTGCCATGACGAGCACACCCACCCTTCTCTCTAGCATATGCCAGAGACACATTGGTCGTTCCTGACTGCCGCACGCCTGGAGGGGGTGCGGGCACCACGGCATGCTGACCATGTCGCCGGCACCCGCAGCGCCCCTGGCGGAGGACGTGTACAGCGCCAAGGCTGAGGCCCAGCAGGGGTATGCAGCGACAGCAGCCGTGGCAGCAGCAGCGGCTGCGGCAGCTGCAGGGGGGGGTGAGGCGGTGCGGGTCGCGCCTCTCCCCCACATCCACCACGCCACCTCAAGCCGCTCGCTCAAGGGGGAGGTGGGTGGGGAATGGAGTGCATGTGCGTGTGTGTGCGTGTGCGTGCGTCCATGTATCTCTGCTGTATTTCGCAAGCACATGGCTGGTGTGAATGACCCCCGGGACGGCGGGGCCGGCCACAACGCCGACGCGCATGCGTTCCTTGCGCGTCCTCGAGTGCTCCCGGCGACGAGGTGGGCCTCCCCGCCACCCGCCACCCCAAAGGGCCGCACCCGCTCCGTCTCCACAGGATGCGATGGCGGTCAGCCCCCTGGGCTCACTGTCGCACAGTACGCTGTACATGGTGTGTGACGGCCACGCTGGGCCGGGTGAGTCCCCACGCAGCAGCTGCGCTTGCGCGTAGCTGCACGCACGCATGTGGGTCCCCCCCCCGCGCGCGCCACCACCACCTGGATGGGGGCAGGACACACCTGGATGAGCCCCGCACGCAGCAGCAGCAGCATCAGCAGCATCAACCCCTGCACATGTGGGCCTCCATCCGCATGCGGCGGTGGTGGCATGCACCGACTTGCCTCTTCTGCTGCACATACCCTCACCCTCGCCTGCCTGCCGCCCACCCCCCGTAAACACCCCACCCCACCCCTAGAGGCGGCCAACTTCGTCACCACCAACTTCCTCCGCGTTCTCAATACCAAGATCCCCACCCAGCTGCCTGACTTCAGCCACTCCAAGGGTGAGTCCCACACGCAAGCAGGGCCCTGTGGCTCTCTGGGGCGGGCGCCTCCTGCTGAGCTGCGTGGGGGGGCAGCGCTTGCGCGTGCGCTTGCTCGGTGTAGACTTCCATACTCCCAGCCAGGAGGCCAGAAAAACCCTGCAAGCACCCAGGGAACGAGGGTATGTGCAGGAGCAGCAGCAGCAGCAGCATGCACCCAGGAGCCCCCTGCGTGCGCAGTGCCTGCTGCAGTTGCTGCTGACCATGCTGTCCCCCCCCCCCTGCGCCCAGAGACGCGCCTGTTCGCGGAGAACGTGCGCAAAGCCCTCTGCGAGACATTTGTGCGCCTGGACAACGAGTGGGCCAACTACAGGCACCACTCAGGTGCGTGCGAGCGATGGGTGGGCTGCAGGGCCCAACGGCAGCAAAGGCAGCGAAGCTGTGCGCATGACTGTTCAGACCCCCCCCCAGCCAGCTCTCCCTGCAGCCATGCCCCCTGCTGCTAGCGTACCCGCCTCAAGTGCTGCTGTGCTGTGCGCAACCCCTCTCCCCACGCGCTGCTGGGACTATATGCACACACACAACCGCAGGGACGACAGTGAGCGTGGCATTGGCCACGGGGTGGCTCCTGACGACGGCCAACACAGGGGACTCTGCCTGCGTGCTGGACACAGGCTGCTCGATGCTGGAGATGACCAGCGACCACCGCATCCACTCATGGTGGGGCAATGGGCTGAGGGGCATGCTCGCAGCACCTGCCCGGGCAGTGTCCTGGATGGCTGTGCTGGCCTGGTTGGCCCATGACCTTGAGTGTGGCCCATCCTTGACCTCCCCCCCCTCTTAAGGCCCTGAGCCCTTCATATACACGCACCCGTGCCCGCCTGCCCCCCCCTGCGCCATTGCTGCAGTGCGCGCGAGCAGGCGCGCCTGAAGGATGCGCATCAGTACGTGGCGTCTCTAGGCTTCCACTTGCAGGTGCAGCTGGGGAGCACGGAAGGGGTGTGTGTGTGTGCTTAATTGAGCATGGGGCGCGGTGGGGGCGGTGGCGCAGCGAGCTCAACCTGTGTGCATACCGTTAACCGGGTGCATACCGTTATCCGGGTGCAGGGTGCAGGCATGCGAGTGGTGCGGGCATGTGGCTCAGCAGGAGCTGCTTCTCTTCCGGGGAGCTTACAGGGGTGGATGTGGCAATGTGCGGCGCAGCGCACGCCGTGCACATGGCCGCGCCTTGGTACCACCACGCACGCAGGGGCCCGCCAAGCCGGGCGAGCTGGGTGTGGGTCCGCTGCGCATTTGGCCGGGCGGGCTGTGCGTGTCGCGCTCCATCGGGGACCTGGATGCGGGGCCAGAGGTGGTGCCCGTGCCGCACATAAAGCAGGTGGGCCAGGCCCCGGGTGGGGGCGTGCGCAGTGGGCTGGGCTGGGATGTGCAGCACTCAGGCACGTGAGTTCCGAAGAGGAGGGCTAGACCACCATGTGGCCAGTGCGCTCGTGGGCAGGGGTGGCGGGCTGCAGAGAGGCGTCAACTCAAGTGGAGCAAGTGGAGCAGCCATCTTTGTCCCAGGGGCCCCTGGAGTGCACATCTGTGTTCTGCTTTCCTTGCCTGCGTGTCCTTGTCTGTCCTTGCTTGTGTCTGTCCTTGCTGTCCTTGCTTGCTTTTTTGGCGAAGCCGCGCAACAGCGGGCGTAGCGCGAAGCGCGTAGGCCGCCAAGCGGCAAGCCTCTAGGTTTGACTCCTATGGCAGTCTCGGCCCCCGTGCCGGCCCTGGCCCGCCCACCCCACCTCCCGCCCTGCCCTCCCGGCTGCCACAGTGAACAAAAAATTTAGGCCCAGCCGCGAGCCCAGGGGCAGCGGAGCAGCGAGCTGGGACATCCCACACCTTTGTAGCAGAAACACTCCAGCGCGGCGCCCACCCCCTCCCGCCACCCGCGCCTGGGCATGGCTCAACAAATAACTTTGCTGGTGTCACTCGTGAAGACGGCGGGTGGAAAGGAGGGCGGGCGGGGCCAGTCGGCCCCTGTCGACGCCCATGCAAGATCGGAGACTTCCGCCCAGGCCGACGCGAGGTGCCTCCGCACCAGGAGATGATCGGCAACACTATCGCTGCCACGCTCGAACACCAGCGGAGAGGTCGGAGGATGGCGCTGAAGGTCGGGGACGCAGCTGACCTCGGCGGGTTGACTCCTCCCGCCCTCTCCGCTCCGCACCCCCTTACCCCAGTTCCACCCACGCTGGGCTTCTCAGTGGTCATTGAGGGGTGCTGCATGCAAGGCAGGCTGGAACTTGGGGGTGCGCGCAGGCACATTCCAGCTGTTGGGACGCATGCGCGCGGTTGCATGCATGCACCCATGCACACGCACACACGCATACACACTGCGGGCACACAGTGGGCCATGCACCTGCTCTATTGCACAGCCTGGCATTCAGGGCAAGCTGTAGCCTGGGGGTGCGCGCAGACGCGCCCTTGTGCGTGCGTGTTTGCACACGACTGCTGCCTCGCCGCACGCTCTCGCTCACACACGCTGTGCGCCCTGCGCCCTCACACAGCTTTTAAGGGGCGACTCCCCTAAAGAAACACACTGGGGTCGTCAATTCACAAGCCTTGAGAAGTGTGTGACGTCGCGCGCGCGCGTGCTTCGCCAATTTTCAGCGTTGCTCGCAACGCTCCCCCTAACTTGTTCCTTCTTGGCTTGTCCTTGCTTCCTTCCTTTCTTGCTTGTCCTTGCTGTCCTTGTCCTTGCTTGTGTCCTTGCCTGAAAGGCGCAAGCGTCATCCTGCCCTCTTGGGGTGTCTCTTCCTTCCCTCTTTCGCCCGCCACCTTGTCGCATCCACCCGCTCCTGCCCCCGCCCCTGCCTCTGCCCCCGCACAGGTTATGATGCCAGAGAACGGGTGCCGCCTCATTATGGCCAGCGATGGGCTGTGGGATGTCATGAGCCAAAGCAAGGCAGTGACCACAACGCGGTCAAAGCCCACGAATGCGGCCGCGCAGGCGCTCATCCAGGTGCGTGCTGTCTGCAGCAGTGTGTATGCGTGCATGCGTGCGAGCGTGCGTGTGTGTGTGTGTGTGCGCACGTGTGCACGTGTGTGGGTTGGGTGTGTGTGCACCGTTCTTGCAACATACAATATGGGTGCATGTGTCCATGTGCACCAGCATTGTGGCGCGGCAGGCACACATGTGTGGCCCCCCCAATCCCACCCGCTCACCAGCCCCGTGCCCACGCACATGCTGCGCGCAGGCGGTGGAGCGCGACCTGCGCATCCAGGATGACGCCACCATCATTGTGGTGGACATGCTGCCGCACGAGCGCACCTCCTTCCCCACGGTGGTGCTGTTGGCCAGGCCTGAGGGCGCTCGCAAGGCCAAGAAGGCCAAGAGCAGCAGCGGCGGCATGTTCGGCTGCTTCAAGGCGGAGGTGGAACAGCCGGACTCTCGAGACGCGGAGGGGCTGGGCCACCTGCAGGTGGGCACTGAAAGTGGGGGAGAAGAAAGGATTTGTGCACTGAATTGCAAGCTGGGGGTGTGCTTGACCGTTCTGTACCACCTCCATGCGCCATTTCCCCCACCTTCCTGACTGGCAGAGCTGCAGCGCTGTTGCCATGGCCTTGCCCCGTCAGCTGCCCCACTGTTGTGCACATGCGCAGTTTTACGCCAACGTGGACTGCCTGCTTGAGTACCCTGGGCTGCGGCAGCTGATCAACCGCCCTGCGCAGCACAATCCAAAGAATGGGAGCATGCTGGACGCACGCCAGGCGAAGAAGCCGATCGACTTCTCTTTGCATGGCGGCAAGGTGCGTGACTGGCTGTAGGGAGGCCCAAGTGCACACAAGAGGCGCACAGTGCATCAGTTGCAAACGCAGCAAAATAAGCCCGGAAGCCTGGGGCAGTCCTGGGGCACTCAAAGCGTTGTGGTAGGGGAGTGTGCAAGCCTGACTTGCTTCTAAAGAGCAGCATGCCTTCTTTCCCCCCGGCAGGTGTACACAAGTGACGGCGCCACGCTGCTCGCGCACGGCTTGGGCAAAGCAGGGGCTGAGCCGGCGAGTGGTGGCCTTGGCGGGGACGGTAGCGTGAACGGCATGGGCGGCAGCGTGCGGCTGGGCAACAAACATGTCCCGCCCATGTCGCGCGCACAGCACAGCGCGACTGTGAGCTCGCGGGGGCATGCAGCCATTGTGGCGGGGTCCACGAGCCACCAGGAGGCTGGGCAGCAGCAGCAGCAGCAGCAGCAGCAGCAGCAGCAGCAGCTGCCGCAGTCCCTAAGTAGGAGTAGTGGCCTTCTGAACGCCCCAGGCTCTCCTGTGCCTTCTGGCGCGGCCCTGCAGGTGAGGAGCAAGGCATACCCTCATGCACGCGCAAGTGTGGGTGCGGGTGTGGGTGTCGTGTGTCTCTCAATGTGTGCCTCCTCTTGGCACCGATGGCATGCAGCAGCGTCTGTGCTAGCGACAGGCCCTGGCCTCCATCCTGCACCTACGCCCGCCGGCCCCACACCCTGACCCAGCCGCGCCCTCGACCCTATCGCATCCACCCCTTCACCCCTGCCCCTAATCCGTCCGCATCCCTGGCTTAACTGCAACCCACCCCCTCCCCAGGGCAACGGCAGTGTCAACCCGGAGGCCACACAGCCAGCATCGCGGCGTGCCAGCGGCTTCTTTGCTCCTGGCACAACGCCCTTGGAGCAGGCGGGTGGGGCGACTGTGCAACAGGCCTTGCAGAGCCCTGTGCGGGCACACAAGCCAGGGAGAGGTGGGGGGGGGGAGTGGGAGGGGGCGCGCGTGGAGGATGTGTCCATCAGCCCTGGCACATAGCATTGCAGCGCATGGGTGAGGGCATGCATTCTCACCCATGTGCGCCAAGTTTGTGTGTGGTGTGGCGCGTGTGATGTGGTGGGGGGGGGGGAGGGGGCGCTTCACACATGGAAATGAAACTGTACTACCTGTATTATGTGTGGTATGGTGTGTTTCGCCATGCTGCTTGTACTTTCTATCGATTCTATTGACTGATCGCAGCGGCTTCCAGGCCGGGTCTTAAGATGTAGACTCAGAACTTAGAACCCAAACCTGCATGACTTGTGTATGCCATACGCAGTGCGTACTATGGACGATATAGAGTGAAATGAATGTGACCATGTGTGTCTGTGCATAGTCTTGAGTGAAGGTAGAAGGCCTGTGGTTAAGGCTGGCTTGGCCTCCATTGGGAGAAGGCGCTGCCACCCTTGTGTGGCCTGGGCCGTGTATGTGTGTGAGCCTTTTGTCCACCCCCATTCCCCCATGTTTTTTCCAGCCCTTCCCTGGTTGCGGTCACGCTTTTATCATGATCGAACAGACAGCGAGGCCTGCTCCTTCCGTGCCTTCGGGCACACGCACGCTTTAAAAAGGAAAAGAAAACCCTGCTGGGATGAACAATCGGGCCCCCTTCTCGAGGCGTCTCCCGTGCTCCTTATGGTAGCCTCCCGGGGCTCGAACCACAACAAACCATCGCAGACTATCATGTCACGCCGGTGGTTCCCCTCAACCGCAGACAACGCGAGCAGTGACCGCAACTGTCTCTGATAGCACTGCAGGCATAACCTTCTTTGCACAAAGCTCAACCCCCATTGCGTTTAGCAATAGGATTAAAAGGCAGCAAGAGTCCAGACACCTCCCACTCCCAAGCTAAACTACCGAACCCATCCAAACCCATCGGACCAGCTACCTAGACGGGTCCGTTGGTTGTCTGGCCAAGGCACAGCCACCCACCCTACGACCATCGTTGAATGAAGTGGCAGAAGCACGGTTGCGTTGGGTCCTTTGCTTTTGCGTGGCAGCCGCCATGGCATACTTGGTATATACCTTGTCCCGGCACGCTTTTACTGGGGCGCAACCAGCTGGCAGGCAGCGGGCCTCGATGACCACGCCATTCGCTGTGCATGCGCACAGTGAGGGAGGCTTACGGGCTGCGGCTGCGGAGATTGCCCCGGCCGTGGCGGAGCAGCCCCCCAAACCGCGGCTGGATGGGCGCTTCTTGGATGTCTCGCCCCACAACTGGCTGCGCCTGGACTCCCAGGGCGCCACGCGCCTCATCACCACCGGGAAACACAAACTGGCCATGCTGCTGGGCGTGCAGCCACGCGTGAGTGTGCTCGCTCCCCTCTTGCTGAGGCGCGCATGCTGCCTCCTTGCATGCATGCGCCCTGTCTATGTCCACACGCGCGGCGCCTGCTGTGCACACGCAGCCGCATGGCACCCACCCCCAACCCATGCTCCGCGGGGCCTGCACGCACGGCCGCAGGACTTGAGGCTGCTCGACCCGCGCATGGTGGCCGCCATCAGCCCCATTGCCATCCTGGTCCGTGAGAACAGCATCGTGGTGAACCTGTGCACGCTGCGCTGGTGCGTTGCCACGCTGCGCGCCGGGGTCCCCACGCTGTGCGCGCAGCTGCTCCCAGGAGTGGCCCGGCCCCCCCTGCTTCACTTCAGTGTTGCCCCACTGGTGCCCCACAGCAGCATCACCCACAGAGCCCACTGCACGCTCAGTCCCCCAAAACACCCAAACACCCTGGCCGCAGCATCATCACCCAGGACTACGTGCTTGTGGTGAACCCGGAGGATCCATACACCGCGGCCTTGGTGGAGGAGCTCCAGGCCAAGCTGAAGGACCCCACCCACCTGGGGCAGGTGCGTGCGGCACTGGCCTGCGTGTTTGTGATGTAGGCGATCAAATGTAGACAGCAGCAGCAGCAGCAGCAGCAGCAGCGGCAGCAGCAGGAACCACATCAGCGACACATGCACCTCGCCCGTCAGCCCCACCCCAATTGCACACGACCTGGCAGTCCCCGCCCGCCCTTGGCCTGCCATCATGCTCCTCCACGTCCAGTCCTGGTCGCTATATGCGCCTGTTCCCCAAGCTCGTCTTGTTCTGCACGCTGCTCCTGCAGGTCATGCAGCAGCCTGGCATGTCGCGCTTGCTTGCCAGCAGCGCTATGCAGCGTGCACAGCAGGCTGGTAAGGCACTCGGCTTGAGCTTCGAGCTCAAGGTCCTGGAGATTGCGCTCCACAAAGTGAGTGCTCAACTGGACAAGGAGAGGGGGGTGCGCCCAAGCACAGGCGTCGCGTCCATCAGCCATCTGCAGCCACGCCCCTTGCAATTGGCCCAGTCCCTCCCCTCTCTCACCACCTCTTCCTCAAGCATGCGCGGTTCAAGCTGGCGTGTGTGGGCCAGCTCCACTTTCCAGTGCGTGCATGTGTGCGGGTTTGCGCGCGTGCGCGCGCGCGCGCGTTTGTGTGTATGTGTATGTGTGTGTGTGTGCTTGTATATGTGTGTGTGTATGTGTGTGTGTGTGTGTGTGTGCTTGTATATATGTGTGTGTGTGTTTGTGGTTGTGTGAGTGCGTGCGTGCATGCGTGCGTGCGTGCGTGCAAGCATGCCCACGGAAGGCCACATGCGTGGCTGCAGCACTCCATATGTGTGTGATGATGATAGCAGGTGAGACAGCATGCGGCCTGCGTGCATGCACATGCGGCTGTGCCTGTGTGTGCGCATGCATATGTGCGTGTGCATCTAAGTGTGGTTGAATGCGTGCATGGCCTGCCAAGGGCAGCAGCTTATGCAGCTGAAGCCATCACCCGCATTGGCAGCAGCAGCAGCAGCAGCATCAGCCCTCCTTAAACTTCCGAGCTCGGGTGCTATCACTCGCTGCTGCTGTGATGGAGGTCGAGGAGAGGAGGGCTGCAGCTGCTGCTGCTGCTGGTGCGGGTGATGGCTCTGGCGGCTGCTGCTGCCGATGATGATGGGGGTGGCAGCGAGCGGGCACCTTCCTCCACATCACCCCCTCCTCCTCCTCGTGCTGGGCCTGCTGAGCAGCGGCAGCGGTTGTGGCGGCGGCCTCCACCACCACTGCTGCTGAGCATAGAGGGAAGGAGTCTTGCTGGTGGTGTGCGTGCTGGGTTGTGTTAATTGCATGTGCGCTCTGCCGCGCGAGCTGCTTTCTGCCTCCTCTTCCTGCGCTGGTGCGTATAAGCAAGCGAGCAGCAGCTGAGGAGGCGGTGGTGGTGGTGGTGGTGGTGGAGGAGCTTCACGCAGCTGGTCGGCGCGCTGAGAGCGCGTAGGCTGCCGCTCTGCGCGCTGTGCTTGCATCTCGAGCGGACTGCCCACGCCACACACACCACAACAGCAAAAACCACACCACGCAACACCAGCCACAACCAGCCCACACCACGCCACACCACACCCTGGCCTGGCTGGCCCCCCCTTCGCCGCCCCCCTCCCTTCGCCCGCTCGTACGCTTGCATGCACTCCTGCTCCCCCCCCCCACCCGCACACGCACACGCACACGCACACGCACACGCACACTGAGCACCAATGAAAAGTGTGCGACCGCCATTGCTGCGCAACTGGGGGTATAATATCCGGAGGGTGCGCACTTGAATGGCCGCACTCGGGGGCACAGGCTTGCACGGGCGGTGGCTGCAGCATCGTGGCTTATGGTGCGGCGCACACATGCGCCTGCACACACACATGTGCACACCCCGTGTGCACACCCCTGCCCACTTGCTGGGAGAGGGGTGTGTTCGGTTTGAGCCACACACACCCAGACCTGCAGGCTGCAGCACACATCCTTGCCTACTCCATCATTCTACGCCGCACGCGCTGCGGCGGGTGCGGCGCTGCCAGCTGAGCACGCTCCACTTGGTCGACGGTTGCGGGTGTGCAAGGTTGGGATGCTGCGCCTTGCCCTGCCTGCAAGGGTGCAGAGTGCACATTGCAAGGCACAAGGCGCATGCAGGGCGCATCCATGCGTTCCACCCGGTTCAGGGAGCAGCGGGCAGGGGGCGAAGCTGGGCGTGGTTGGACAAGGTTGAGTGGGGTCTTGCGCGCGTTTTTGAGCGTGCACCTACAGTGTGTGTGGGGGGGGGGCGGGCCTGTTTGCACGTTACAGGGCGTGGGGGTCCCGTTTGACCTCTGATCCACACAGCTCCGGCAGTGGCAGGCGTGGCTCGTAAATGTGCTTCCAGCTGCCCTGGTTCCAGGGTGGGGCTGCGTAGTATATTTCGCACGCACCCTGGAGCGGGTGGTAGAGCCTAGAACCTAGAACCTTGAGCCGTCCCCTACGTAGCTGACAAGAGTGACCGCCTGGGCTGCCACTTCTGCCGTCGCAGCTGCTGCCGCAGCAAAGCCCTAGGCCTTGGCGCTGCTCACATCCTCCGCTAGGGGCACTGTGGCGAAAATGGCGAAGCTCAAAGCGCTGCTGCCGGCCTGGCTGGTTGAGCGCCTGAGGATAAGTAGAGCTGCGGCTCCCTGGTTGGCCTCTCGTGCCAGTCTTTGGCACGCCTGGGCTGCCCCCCTGGACGCCGGACCCACACCCACCCCTGCCCCCCTGCACGCCCGCAGGTGGTGAGCAGCTTCAGCGCGGAGGCGCGCGCGGTGCAGGCCTCCCTGCTGCCGGTGCTGGACGCCATGGCGCAGCGCGTGCTGGTGTCCGAGCTGGAGGTGATCCGCGGGGAGCAGTCCAAGCTCACGCAGCTGGAGACGCGGCTGCTGGCGGTGCGTGGGGCCGGCCCAGCCACTTGCCTTGCTCTGCCGGGTGGGGCGCTGCGCCGGGCTGGGCTGCGTGCGCAGCCTGCAGTGCATTGCTACCTTGCTGCCTGTTTGTGTGCTCTACACTACACAACACTACACAACGAGCCCAGGCTCGCCCCAATGCATGCCCAACCCTCCCACCCCCCCACCCCAACCCTGCACCCCGGACCCCTGTGCCTGCAGCTCAAGGAGGTGGTCGATAAGTTCCTCCAGAACGACGAGTGGATGTACAAGCTGAGCCTCAACGCAGTGGCCATGGCTGCAGCTGGGAGGGTGAGCCGCATGGGCAGCTTGTGCCAGGTGCGGGCGCAGGGAGTGGTGCTGGTGGTGCTGTGCTCCCTCCAGGAGTGTGCGCCCGGCAGGCGGTGCGGGTGCGCACTGCAGGATGGGAGCAATAGGGTTGGTGGGGCTACTTTTAGTCTTGAGGCCTGGGGCAAGGGCGGAGCAGAGCATGCAACAGCTCAGGGAAGGCTGTGGCGCTGCTGGAAGCACAGCAGTGCCCCCCCTCCCCCCCCTCCCCTGCACCCCTGCACACGCGCCCGCTCCCCACATGGCTGCAGACGCCTGTGCGTGGGCGCAGCCACCGATCGAGCAAGCGCGCCAGCCTGGACGGCCGGCCTGGGAGCAGCTCCAGCAGCTCCTCATCCTCCTCCAACTCACTCAGCCCAGAGGTGCGTGTGGGGGCTGCCCTGGTGATGTGGGGGGCGTATGGTGCAAGCAGAGGAGGAAGGGGGGAGTGTGCCTTCCAGCTGGGGGAAGTGCAGACGTGGATGCACCTTTTAAAGATGCCGCCGCGCCTGCAGCACATCAAAGAGTGCGCCATTGTTTGCAAACCATCTAGGCAGATAGCAGCCCTATTCCTGTGGGTGCCATATAGAAGAGTAGGAGAAAGTAGATATGAAGTAGATATGAAGCCACACGGGGGCTGCAGTGGACGCACGAGCAGGGTGCACGGTGTCTTGGGCAGGAGCATGGGCAGGAATTCCGCGGTGCACCTGTGCTGCTTGGGATCGGCTAGGGAGTGGCTTGCTTTTGCTGTGAGACGGCTGCTGGTGGAGGCATGGGATGGGCAGACGGGCAGGCAGGTATTCGGATGGGGGATGTCGACCCTGATTGCCCCTGCCCCGCACCACAGGACCAGGCAGAGGTGGCCGTGGTAGAGATGATGCTTGAGACGTACCAGATGCAGATGCAGAAGGTGCACAGCCGGATCAAGGTGGGGGCTTTGGGGAGGGAGTTGGGGCTCAGCGCCGGAGCGTGCAGGAGGGTCTGCGCTTGCTGGCAAATGCACACATTGCGCAAGTGAAGTGCTTCTGTGCCAGGGACTCGTGTGGGGGGGTGCTTCCATTGGCGGCTTCCTGCCCACCAAGCCACCTGCCCACCCCTTCCCCACCCCTTGCTTGCTCTCATCCGTGGACGCCTCATGAATACCCCCATGCCCCAGAGTATGCCCCCACCCCCTCTGCTTGCGGTTGCAGTCGTTGAACAACGCCATCGCGGACTCGCAGAGCCTTGTGCACATCCGGCTGGACAGGCACCGCAACAGGCTCACCAACGTGGACCTCATGCTCACCGCCTTCATGACCAGCATGGTCATCGGCACCTCAATCTCAGGTGCGCGCGCATGGGTGCGGTGGCACCACATCTGCGCCCTGAGGGGCTGGAGGGTGGGGGAAAAGGGGGAGAGGGGGTGGGGGAGGGTGGGGGGGTGTCAGCATGCGTGCCAGACGGCTCCTTGGGCTGTGGCAGCAGCAAAACAGGCCTTAATTCAAGGCCTGTCACCAAGAGGGCCTGTGCCTACTGGCGCTTAGCCGCTGCACAGCCACAGCCTGCACGGCAAGAGGTTGCTGCCGGCCGCCTCAGGGGCGGCATGCCGCCCATCTCACACGCGATATCCCACCTCACCCTCAGCGCGGCGGGCGTCCCCATACTTCCTCCCCTCCTGACGTGCCAGGCGCATCACTCACCACATGCTTGTGGGCTGGCCTGGTGCGCGCAGGCACGTTTGGCGTCAACCTCTGGGGCAAGGCCCCAGACCGGGAGCTTACCCTGCCCGGCCTGTCCACCTTCAACCCGGTTGCCATTGTGGGCGCGAGCTTGGGCCCTATGGTGGTGGTGGTCGTGCTCATGGTTTTGGCGCATCGAAAGGGATGGCTTTGAGCTGTAAGCCATGACGCTAGGGCAGGTCCGACCTGAGGCCAGACCTTACCCTTGATCAAGGTCCACTCGCATCTTAGTTCATGGCAGGCCAGTGGGGCGTGGCCAGCCTGGCTGCCATGGTCAGGGTGGCAGCTGTCAAAGTTTACACGCTGTCAAGGTCCTTCAAGGTCTTCGGGTGAGAAATTCACCCGAAAAAATAAGCACCCATCATGCCCAGCACGCGGAACGCACACAGCACTCAATAGGGCATGATATGTACAAACACTAGCGCCGTTCCGCCATGATGCTCGCTGGCCTGCCGGCTAGCCGGCCATGAGCACCCATGCTTGCCCAGGCACCACATCCACACGCACCCAACTGGCTTTGAGTCAAGCCAGGCGTGAAACAAACAGATGAATATAACCATCGCCTCGAAGGGGAGGCAAACAAGATATGGATGAATTTAGTGGTGGTGGTGGTGGTGGTGGTGGTGGTGGTGGTGGTGGTGGTGGTGGTGGTG
>LFIK01002997.1_pt1 | contig 13722 bp, 17 predicted proteins | sample 643401 | NCBI WGS metagenome assembly LFIK01 (sample SAMN03777447, study PRJNA286221) | soda lake metagenome | biome: soda lake; feature: Kulunda steppe; material: water; isolation source: sample T5-Br brine of Lake Tanatar-5 | place: Russia: Kulunda steppe | collected 2010-07 | reverse complement strand
CACGCGGCGCTTCAGCATAGTCAGCGTGTACTGCGCCACTTGCTGGGGGGTGGCACGTGCGGGGCACTCTGCTCCAGGCGTGACCATGGAGGGCTTCAGCAGCATGCCCTCAAACAACACCTGCAGCGGGACACAAAACACGTGCAGGCACATGTCACTGAGGAGCATCATCGAGTTGTACAAAAGGACACATATCCAGAGCTGCACAAAAATACATGCTAGCAAAGCAGCCAGCAGGCCCAAATGCTGCAAGCCGCCCAGACGAGGCACATCACAGCACAGGGGTTGAGTACAGATCTGAGCATGTCATGGCGCAGGTCAGGCCGGCAAAGCAAGCCCTGGCACACCTTGTTATCTGCCAAGTACTTGAAGGTCTCCGCCCACGTGGCCTCTGCCACCTCCAAGCAGCGGTTGATGTCATGGTCCCCATCCAGCAGGATCTCAGGCTCCACGATGGGCACAAGGCCAGCATTCTGCAGGAGACAAGTTTGGGTGTGGGTGCTTATTACTGGTTTCAAGACAGTCATCAATTGCTTAATTCAGCTTCAGGTTCACCAATAGCAGCAAACATGCCACGCAGATATCCATCAGTGTTATTGGCATGCACACGCACAGGCCAAATATGCCTATAGGCATCGATGCTAGATCAAGCACCACCTCAGACACAAGTCTACAGTCACCTCAGGCATGAATCACAGCACGTTTGCAGCTGTCTCTTGCTCATGAGCACACACCCAATCATGCGCACTGCCCAACACACACCTGTGCAGTGGCTGCATAGCGGGCCAAGCCATAGGCGCACTCGCGCACAGCAATGGTGGAGGGGCCGTTGGGGATGGACACCACGCTGCGCCACTTGGCAAAGCGGGCTCCTGCCTTGTAGTATTCCGCGCAGCGCTTGTCCAGACCATCCAGACCCATCACCCACTGCTCCCTGCAAGCATGGGATAACCGTGAGAGCATGAGTGCATGTTGCGCTGGTGAGCAAGTTGTGGGTGCTAAAAGGTGAGCACATTCGAAACTGCTGGCTTGTTGAGAGGCTAGGCAGAGAAGGACAACAGAAGTTCAGAAGCGTCCTCCACTGCGTGCTTTCAAACCAATGCAGTGCATAGCTTGTCAAGCATATACATAGCACACTCAATGGATGGGTGCTGAATCACACAAGGTGTGTGGGCAGCCCACTAAGCGAGCACGCACCCGTTGGAGTTTGCCATAGGGGCCAAGCCCTTATCAACTTTGATGCCGGGGATGATGCCCTGCTCAGTCAGCATGTCCGTCATCTTCCTGCCATTGTTGCCTGACTGGTACAGGGTCTCTTCGAAGAGGATGGCACCAGAAATGTACTGGCCCAGGCCCTGCATCATCATTTCAGACACATAAGAGGGCGCAATGCGTCTGTGCTAGTGTGCACTGGACCTAAGTATGCAGATCACTGTGTACTGTTGTGCAAGCATCTCTCTGTGACTTTTGACATACCAGCTTTCTTGGCAGGCTAAGTTCAAATCGTTGCAGCGCTGGAAACTGGATCACCCTTGCCCTGTTTGCAACCTGCCTCTACAACTTCCCCCACCTTTGTGGACACAAGCATCTCGCGGTAAGCCTTGCGGTTGGTCTCATTGTTTTCAAGGCCGATGGAGTCCAGGCGCTTGCCCACTGTGGCGTTGGACTCATCCATAGCTAGCAAGCCACGCCCAGGGCTGGCGATAGTCCTCTGCGCTTGACAGCAATGCATACTACTGTACATTTTGTACGGCAGACAAGCCGCCAAGGCAAATGGGGGCCATCTGCTGCTCAGCAAGACAATGAAATTGCATACAAACTGCGCGGGGACAGGCGTGTGCATAGGAGCAAGCTTTCAAATGAAGCTCGCATAGAACGACTGTGACCAGCAAAAAGGTGCACAAGCTGTAGCGCATGAGTCAAATGGTACTCATCCCCACCGGCCTGCAAATTGCTGAAGCAATTGAAGGACACCCTTCCAGACAAAATGATCGTTAAGGTTTGTGTGTCACAGCGGGAATTCCCAGTCTGCTCAGGATAAGGACCTGGAAACCAGCTTAAGCTTCCCACTGCTCCTCCTACTTCCCTGGCCCTGCCTCGCCCTTCTGCCCGCCCAAGGATTAGAACAACTACTTACAGCTGGACCTAGGCAGAGCATCCAATGTCGGAACGTTCCCACTTCCCTCTCTTACTCACAGCACGCCAGCGATCCGGCACTCAAGCGTCGCGCACTCACCGCTGTGTTCACGAGCTCCTCGTCGAACTTGCCGGCACACACAGCCACGCAAGTACGGCGTGAGTTGGGGGTGCGGGGCAGGGTGCCCAGCTGGCCACCGGCACGCAGAGCGAATGCGGCCATTGTTGCCTCTTAGACGTGAGCTGCTTCTAATGAATTATCTCGTGTGTCGTGTTATTTAAATTTTTTTTGACTGACCAGCAGCTGCAGATGAGTATATGAATATTTCAGCGACGATTCCTGAGAAGTCCTGAGAAGTGTGTCGGCATCAGACCAGAAGCCAGTGATGCATTTATCCACCAATTTAAAGAATGGACACACATGTTCGCAAGACTTCCAGGCCTAGAAAACTAAGCAATGGAACTCTCGCCAGCTTCAGTGAAGCTGCCCTTGTTCGGCAGGTTCAGCTATGTCCCTACCCTTTCCTATTTTTTGGCCTTTCGACATATATGTTGAGATTCTTAATGGTGGAGATTGACACACCTCTTTTAGGTATAGGGAGCGATGCACTGCGTATGCGGTTTCTCTCTTCTTGAGACCCTCACGCTGCTGCCAAGTTTTTTACTCTCTGCTTTGTGGGAATAGTGGCTTGATCAAGAAGTTTGTGCATGCAGATATTGCTCCCTTCTTACAAAAAGAGCTGGATCCAGCACTCTGGACTGCGGAGCACATAGAGGCGTGTGAGGGTCTGTGTGTGTCGCAGTTAGGGCGTTAAGGCTGCTAACCCCCTTCCAAAACGAGGCTTTGTGGTTGATCTGCGTGAGTGGTTGCGTGCGGTATGGAGGGAATTGGATGGCGTCCTAGGGCAGAACCTAGGACACACACTCACAAACTGGCAACTTATCATGCACGGATGGTCTCGCCTCTCAAGCCAAGCACTGCAAGGGGCCCTTCCATTTGCTGCCTAGATATCTACAGCTGGAACTGAGTAGGCATGCACTTCGTAACATTGCTCGTTTTTAATTGCATGCCCATACCTTGAGAGTTGAGACTCGATGTTCGCAAATCCATAGTAGGCACTGCGACGAATGTGACTTGCATAATGTCCAGGACGAAAACACGTCCTTTTTATACCCTTACCTGGAAATGTGCTATTTGGGAAGGAACTCGCAGAACAGTTTGCTGATTAATTGGGGCTGATAGAACTATATCATATAGTCCAATGATTGGAGATACTGGCTTTTTATCTTGACAACATCAGTGCTGAGGATATGAAATTCTTTCACTTGAAGCAGACGTAAAAATCACTTCTATTCCTTTCTGAGACTGAAGATATTTTTTTGTCTGGCTGGCAGTGCCCAGAAAGCCCAGCAGTCAACCCATCTGGCTGAAGGTCTAAACCAATTGTAAACTTGAGACCCTCCTTTTCTCGGGCTCATATTCAGAGTGCCAGGCTCAAACTTACATAGCAAATCAAGAGAGCCCAATCCAATGATACTGAAGAACAATGAACTAATGATGTAATTGTAAGCACCAAGCAGCTCACGGATAAAAAATCAGGAGATAAACATTGTCGGCACCTTCCATCCTAGCATCACTTTCACCAATGCCGAGGGTGGCAGTTACTTTTCCAATGCAAAATAAGGCATTCTCTAGCTCCACGAGAGCAGGGTGTGTGCATAGCTCCAAAAGCAAGTATGAATACATAACAAATCCAACATCTGCTACATATACTGTTAACTGCAAGCATTATTCAAATGCATCATTGCTTTCCGCCTCCCACATGACGAATTTCCACACATGGAAGAGAGCATGACATGGTAATAACAGTCTCAGCGTCTTCGACAATGCTTGAAATGCAAGTGCGTGCGTACTTAGGACGAGGAGCGCTTCCTACAATGCTGATACGTGGTATACAAAACTGACATTCTTGTGTGCAATTAGGAAAGCAAAACGGATGTCCATCAAATTGCCATGAGGCTGAGTTCTGGCTTGCTCTACCTGCCTGCATTCCTGTTTTTGCATTTTTTCCGTAATGGACCTAAAGATTTGTTCTTGATGGTTTCCGTTGGCCCAGCTGCTGAGACAACCTTGATTCGTCGCCGCGCATCACGGCACTTGGCAATTGACTCTGCAGAAACCTCTGGGTCCTACTCCAGGGCTCACAGTAAAAATGAATTTCAGGCGTCTCGACTAGACTTGATCAGCATGATCCCGGCTCTCTTAGAACCTAGGGTGCTGGTTGCCACGCCAAACTTGCACGCGTACCATGAGTCAAGAGGCCCAGCTCAAGGACACTCACTGCCTTTGGTGGCCAGCATTGCGGACAAGGCCTCGTTTGAGAAGCGAGCAGAGAAGCTCCGCTCAGCTACTGCTTCGTAGTGCCTAAGAATACTGATCCACAGGGGCTCATCCCGCGCCGACGTAAGTTGTTGCTGTAGAGAGCAGGAGGCACCGGCCAGTAGTGGGAACGAGTTACGGCATCAAATGCCCAGTTCTAACATCGTGTCAGGTTTCAAGGCTCAAGGTTCCGTGGCTTAAACGAGTCTTCCAAAACCCGCTTTTGTATCTCAGCAACAAGCAGATGCAGCAAAATGTCAGGGAAGCAGACCTATCGCTAGGATCAGGCAGGAACGGGCGTTGAAGGACTGCTTACCTCAAGGAACTTGATCAGCTTCCACAAGTAGAGTTCACGGTCTGGGATTCTTTCAACAAGTTGTAGCGAGGGGTCTTGCTCCAACTCCTCTTTGAACCGTGATTTTGCATATGCCTGCAAGTGGATCCAACAAAGCATGTAGGCGTGCATGCGTGCGTGCGTGCGTATGTGTGTCTATGCATGTGTGCAGAATTAATGGGCACATGCTTGCCTGCCTGAAATTTATTGTGTTGCAAGGCCTGCCAGCAGAGAGCCTCGTCCTGGAGGTCCACGGCATAAAACAAACAAGAAATGAGATGCCCCAGAACGCTCCTTCTGCTGGCACCTCCTCACCATGAATGCATCAATCGTCACGCTGATGTCCTGCCGCAGCGGCAGCGTGCCGTCATTGTAGCCCCATGCGCGGCGACAGCGGAGGAGGCCTGAGTACATACTTCGCACGAGGGAGGGCCGCAGCCGCTCCCGACCAAGGGCCAGCTCCAGCCCATCCAGGATGCTGTCTGCGATATCCTTCATGCTGTAGCAGCAGCAGAGCAGCCGTGCAGGCCAGGCCAGGATTTTGATGGGTGTGTGTGTTTGATGGAGGGAAGGGGAGTGTGTAAGAGTTGCCCTCGCGCCAACGTGTCTTTGCGCCTGCATGCCCTTGTGCTTGCATGCCGGGCATATGTGAGGGGCTGCGTGCCAGCATGTGCAGGGCGTGCATGAGGTGCCTTTGGGACTGCAAGCGGGGCATAGGTGAGGGGATGAATGCATTTGCGCCATCCTGCGGGGCAGTTTGCTCCAAACAGCAAGTTAGATGGATGGGCTTGCAGCGAGGAATGCAGAACTGCATTTTGCAAAGCAGAGATGCGTGGCCACCTGAGGGTATACATCAGACCTGGCAACATGCATGTGTTCCCTTCCTGACTGGCTGGATATCAGGCTTATGCTTCAAGTTATAGGCACCAGCTGAGCTGGCCCGTCATTGTGGCTGCAGCCGCGTTATTCTTTGCCTGGCCCTCACCTGGAGACACTGCTTTTGGGAGACTCAATGTCCTTCATCCAGCTTGCCATGATGGCAGAGCGCTGCAGGCTGCTTGATGCCTGCGCGTGCGGTGCATAGCAAACGGTTTGGACACACTTGGGGAAGGGGCAAGGTACAGGGGTAGCGATGTAGCTACGCCATGCCTGCTGCTTTGCACCTGCATCTGGGATCTGTGCTTGCGCCTGCGCCTGTACCTGTCCATGCCTACGTCTGCGTCAAAGCAGCTTGCAGAGCTCTGCTGTGTTGTGCTTGTGCATGTGATGTATGTGCGTCTGTGATGCAGCTGAGCTGTGCAAGCTGCCATGAACACAGGTTCTGTGTCTGTGATGCGTGGCAGATAGTTATGAATTTGACAAGAGGGGATGAACACGCCAATCAAGACGTTGCCTACTGCAGGCAGCCCTGCACGCGCGAGTTGCTGTGGCTGCTTGCAAGCCCAGGCCTGCAGAAGACTGGGGCCTCACTGTAGCCGCTGGCTCCAGAGTTCCTCAGCACTGCATCGGAGGGGCCACCCACTTTTGAGGCCATGATGTCGATGTCCGGTAAGGAGCTGCCGTCTTTTGCCAGACTCCACATGTTGTCCACTGCGCGCAAGACAGGGCAGACGGGCTTTTGCGATGAGGGAAACATTTGCACTTGTGTGCACCTCTCCAGTGAGCACATGATGCTGCAGGGTGAAAGGGTGCGCCTTCCATGAACTACAGGCTTCACACAGCACAGCCGCAATCGTCCATTTGAGTCTGTCCATCGCTATGACTGAGCCCTCTCCTCACTGGCGGCACACAAGACAAATAGCGCTAGACAAAGGCACGCATATTGTACTGATGCCTTATCAGAGCCACTTGCATGTGCATGCACTCAAGTTTCCCTCCATGGCCACACAAATTGGCATATTGTACTGATGGCTTATCAGAGCCACTTGCATGTGCATGCACTCAAGTTTCCCTCCATGGCCACACAAATTGGCATATTGTACTGATGCCTCATCAGAGCCACTTGCATGTGCATGCACTCAAGTTTCCCTCCATGGCCACACAAATTGGCGAAGCACCACTAGACGAGTTGGCACAGCCAAGCCCTGGCTGCGTCCGTCCTGAACAAAGCAGGCGCTGCAGGGATTGGTCACCTTGCGGGTTGAAGTCAGCGATTGTTAGCGCCGTGTGAGGCCTTGGCTCAGCTGCAGGGTCCTCAAACGCCAGGGTCAGCGTGGACAGCGCGCGCTTCATCTTCAGAGCGGTCCAGACCTGAGGGGAGGCGTGGAGGCACAGCGTCTAAGGTCCGACCGAGGATCAGCAGCGGAAGTCAGTGCACGGCAGGAGTCGTAACAGGGACAGTAGCAACAGCACCACCAGAGCGCGTTTTGCGACTTGAGAGCAGTCGTTGCCATATGACACAGAGAGCACGCAAACTGGATGACTCATGACCAGGGCAACGTGTGCGGGCCAAACAGGCACGAGGGGCGCAATGCAGGGCATGCACGCGTCACATGCACATGCTGGCGCGGACACTACCATGCGTAAAAAGCGCAGAAGAGGCAAGCAGCCACCTGTTCTATGGATCGGGCAGCCGCTCTTTGGTGCGGGGACGGCAGGTGTACTGAAACAGCTTGTCATGAGGCCACGCCAAGTAAGGAAACCAATTCTGAACTCTGTCTCATCCTCACACATCCCCCCCGGGCACACGCAGCGTCACACCCCCAGACACACGCAATGTTACACCCCCGGACACACGCAATGTCACATATGCCCCTTTCCGTGTGCATCTCCGCCTGGCCTTCTCATGCCTTCCCTGCCCTCCTACCACCCATCAACCCACCAACTGAGTGGCTGATGCAAAACGGCTAGGTAGTCCATCGGCAAGAGTGCACCCCGATCCAACTGCAAACCCATGAACTTTGCTGCACTGCATGTGTGAGCTGCCTACCTCAAAGAGGACCCATGTGCGGGACAACACAGCTAGGTCAGGATCCATGATGACGCACACCCTGCCGATATAGTGGATGCAGCGGGCGGCCTTGGAGACAGCGCCTTTCACTACATCTTCGGTTGGCTCGCCCTGGCATGGCTCAAGCTGCAGGTTGGTTATGAGTGACATGGGCTTGCGTCAAGATTGTGCATAAGTGGCATAGGCTAGCATTTGTCGCATATGCTAGCATTAGTGGCGTAGGCTAGCATTTGTGGCGGCAGGCGAGCATTTGTGGCATAGGCTTGTGTCAGGCTTGTGTCATGGGGAGAGACGAGAGGCTGGGGTCGACAGGGAGGACAGCCTGCCTCTTTATTGGTGAGGCGCCTTCTCTTTAACGTGCATGAGTGAGCAAGCGCAAATGCACTTGTACCCACGCACCTGCAAGCACAGAAATATGCAAGCGCAGGCACATACCTTAATATGTGGCTGAGGAAGAGAGTACAAAATATGTGCATGCAAGGCCCCCACATCCGCACCTGCTCTCCTGCTTCATGCTCAACACCGCATGCCTGCCATCACAAATCACCAAACTGGGTGCATGCACTCGCTTGCATGCCATGGTCTCCAACTTCGTGCTAGTCACTTGAGCCAAAGCCAAAGCCCTCAGCTGTCGCACCTGCTCCCGCGGCAGGCAGAAAATGTCAATCCACAGGAAGTAGCCAATGATCTGTTGCTTTTGCTTGAGGATCTTGGACTGCCTCTGCTGCTGCCCCAATAAGTCTCTGCTGCTCCCCTTAGAGGGAAGCCTGAGACGGCAAAATCATACGGGGTTGACGGGTGAGCCAAATGTGCCGTGGGCAGCACTGTCAATCTTCCGTGCTTGGGGTTCGGGCTTTGCAGGGCATGTTACACCACACTCGGCGAAGTAGCAATGAAGGCAGCTGCAACAAGTACTGGAGAACAGTGGCAAGAAGGGGCAAGACCCACCTGCGCAGAGCCTGGCTGGGCTGCTCTAGAGGCTCTGGCGGGGTCAGCAGCCGTCCAGTCTGCAGCAGCTCCAGCTCAATGTCGACCTTGCTCACGCGCCGGCTTGAATCTTTACTGCCCAGGTCCCCTTGCTGCGCAGCCCTGAATGGCTCGCAAGGCAGTTGTTCCTGCTGCTGCTGCTGCTGCTGCTGCTTTGGTGACAGCCGTGGCAACTGGTGCAGCTGCCCACCATCCTCTGCTCCAGCCGTCTCGAGCTCCAGGCCTGGCCTCCCCTGCTTGGCAAGCCTGCCTGCTTCTGTTGCACCTGCAGCGGCGGCCTCCTCCACCACCAGCCCGCCCTCCCTATATGACACGTCCCGCACGCCCGCCATGAGCTGCGACTTGCGTCGGTGGTGCCTCAGCAGCAGAGTCTTGACAGGCTCTGGCTGCCTGCCAGGTTGCTGCCGCATGGAGCTCGGGATCTGAGGTCCGCAGGACAGTTCTGACTGCTTCAGCTTGCATCCAGCCTGCAGCGCCCGTAGATCATCATACCCCCTGCTGCCCAGCACCGCCCCGCGGTAGTGGCCCAGACCCGCCGTGGGCAGCATGGGCGACAATCCCTTGGACTGCAGGCCTGGAGCAGCGCCGCTGCTGGCTTCACTGGCAGGTCCAGATTGCGCCACTGTGTGGGTAATAGGGATAGGGAGGGTTAAGCACGACTTTGGGCTGCCTCCTTGCCGGCCGGACGGGGAAGGCAAGGCAGGGAGTGGTGTGTGCACCTGCTGCTTGCTTCCCAAACTCCTCTGTGCATTGGCCTCTGCTTCGGCGCTGGACCTTCTTCTCCTGGCCAATTCAAGGGCTTCTGAATAAGATGTCTGCAGGGTCAAACGTATTGGAGAAGCAGTTGGCTGCAGAGGAATCTCGTCCGCACGCACACCATGCAAAGCTCATCAAAGTGAGCGCAGTCCAACCTGCATCCCAGTCAATGCTTGGTAAAGAAAGGGATTGTTCTTGGATGTCAGTTTCCTGGAGAGTGCCTCTGGTAGCAGTCCCTGCAATCTGCATGGTAGCATATCATTCAAACAGATAAGTGCTCTGATGCTAAGGCTCAATACCGCTTAATTGGCTTGGTCAGGTTTTCACCCTGCCACCTTGTTCACCCCTCAAGCTTTTGGTTGCAAATGATCCAACGCATACTTCCAGCAAGAAACATCCCAGACCAGTGCACAAAGTGGCTTCTGACCATACTTGTCAGCGCTGTTTAAAAAGTTCAGCATTGTGGTACATGCATCTGCCATGGGTTGTCTCCAATAGTTACAGAGAGCTGTGATTTGTAACTTACAAATTGTAAGGCACGGAGCAACATATTGGCAAAATTTGCCGGAATGTATGTTCAGAGTGCTTTTCCTCGTGGCCCCAGTGCTTGCTACACACACCCAAAGGAGCTGCAGATGACAGATTAGCAGAGCATGGCAATGACCCTTTCACAGCCAGCTTCACCATGCACCCACCCATGTCAAAGTGCCATTTATTTTGACTTGCTTATGCCATAAGCCATTATCATAAGTTATGGTAATGGATTTCCGCGGCTGGCCGAATCCATGGTGGCTGAGCAATCAGGCCATTGTCTTGGTGCAGTTGTAAAATGCTCAACACATGCAGGCCTCAGAGACTGAGGGCATCCTGGCCACCAGCGTGGACAGCCTGACCACTTTATATTTGGTTTGTGGGTAAACGTGCGTGCTGATATCAGATTCTGCACATGCATACTTTTTTTTGGAACCTACGCATGACAGGCAAAATTACATCTTCAGCTCCCAATCTAGCACAGAATGGGCAAATTGAGCCTGTACATATGAACATATCAGGATAGAGCATTTGCACATTTCAAATCATTTTCAAATCATTCATTTAAATTCTATATGATCATTTGCCCTGCTAAAAAATTTGATTTGAGATTTTGATAGACTCCCTATAGGGCCCCGTGATGCACCTGTTGGAACTCTCCAATCAGCACCTTTGAGTGACCCTGCGTCAATGAATTAAATATTAGTACTTAGAATTAGGGGGTGGGGGTGGGGGGAGGCCAATTTGTTGGCACCAATCAGTACCTCCTCCTCCCCCCTTCTAGAATGCTAACAGTCAAGCGAGTCAAACAAGAACACTAATATCAGTCGACTGAATACGACAAATTTTGAATCTTCACGCATCATTCGTGCACTGCAAGTTCAAAACAAGCAAACTACAACCTTGAGGACATACGTTTACATGCTGCATACAAAGCGCCATTTCCCACAACCCTACATGCTACGGATCACTTACCATGGATAAAGCCATGTCTGCAAGCCGGTGCTTCACTCCGGCACTGCCTGAAGTCCACATGCCACTGGCGCCCCCCGGCTTGGATCCGCAGGCTGGCCCCAGCGCAGGCAAGGTGGCGCCACTGCTGATACTCCGTTGAAGCTGCACCCCACCCCTCTCAGGGCCTGCCGCACTGCCGTGCTGAAGTGGCAGCGCAAGGGATGGCAGCACACTGGGCACACTGGCAGGGCCAAGCACCTCGGGGGCAGTTGCAAAGGAAGCTGTTGCCGGCTCCGTCCTCCGGCGCTCACAATCCCACAGGTCCAGCTCCTGTGCACTTTCCCGTGTGCCAAAAGTGGTGTGCCGCCTTTGCTTGGTGCCACTGCAAGGGTACAGGGGGGGCAAGAAGGAGGGAACATCAATGACAGATCCTGAAGAGGGAGGACCAGGAGGAAGGCCACCTGGGACACGGAAATGAGGCCAGGAATGGTTTGCAATAATCATGAGCCATCTCAACGAGTAAGTTTCTATGACTTCGCTACAAGCGCCCAATATCACTTGACACCGTCATACTTAAGTTTGTTGTTTGCAGCACAAGGGAATTGCACCTGCTCATGTCGGCTGCCAACACATGCATTGAAAGCCACAATCATGAGGATAAGCCAAAATTGTGACCCTTTACTGCTTGCATGCAAGTGTCTTAGGCCTCTTGATGCATCCAAGTGTGTGAACCTGCTTTGCCAAGAAGGCAGCAGCAACTGCAATGTGTTTTGCTGCTGTTGCACCTAGCCAAAGGCAGAGCAAAACACTTTTAACACTGCACTCAATGCTCATTGGCTTCTTGCTGTTCAACACACACACATTGATGCCTGTGACTTTGACCGCCCAGGGGGACGGTGCTGGCGTTTCCCCCCTGGCACCAGAACACCCTCTGCCTGCAAAGTTATACGAACAAGAACAAACTAGGGACTTGAGTCACAGAGAAAATGGAGTTATCTCAGTAATTAATCTCTGTGAGAAAATGGTGTAGGCAGGGAGCAGACATGAGCTCCATGTGATCAGACCTTGCACTGCCCATGCTTATACCGAGCCTGGTATCTTGCTCAAAGTTCACTGTGCAGCAGCTGGAATTCTTACAGCAACAGCCAGTTTCTTCGCTTACAGGTGAGCATAGGCAGAGAAGCAGCACATCCCTGCAGCAAGTGCCATAAGTGAGCAGTAATCTGAAACTAAAAGCATTGTGCAACAAGAGCACCGACACAGACAAAGCTGCAGGCATGATGAGGCATAGTCACTTCCAGAGAAAGGTCAGCAGGAGGGTTCACAAAAGATCAGTGCGCACAACTAGGTCTAAGGCTATTCCTGCATGGTGCACTTGCAGTGAGGCGATTGCGTTCAGTCCATGCACAAATGTTGGCCACACCTGGAGCTCATTTAACAGCTCCTCCAGCTCCCTTGCCTCCCCAGCTTCAAAGTTTATGCTGGAGCTGCTCAGCCTGCGTGTCCTTCTGCCCGACTCCAAGTACACGTAATGGGCCTGCCACCTGTAATATGCAGCCGGATCTCTACTAATGATGAAGTGCATCACTGTGAGCATATGTGGCAATGCGCATTCACTTTGCATGAGCAATGCAAGTGCTCAATCTGCGTGAGGAGTGAAGGCGGTCACAATGCACGAGCAATGCAGGTGCTCAGTCTGCGTGAGGAAAGGAAGCAGTCACACTGCATGAGGAGTGAAGACGGTGACTGCGAGATGTGCTTTGGTTGGGGATCTGTCAACAGCCTGACATCCATGGGTGGCAGGGACATGCTTGCACACTCGAGCCAAGCCGGTGCACGTCCAAAGAAGCCCCTACTTGGACGTGAAGTCAAGCTCAAGCGCTTCCACCATCGAGGTGAAGTTGGCATCCCAGCTGTGGGAGACGTAGACACTTGGAGTGCCCAAATGCTCTGCAGGGGAGCACATGAGGAACATTTGGGACATGCCTCATGCTGATCCTAAGATCTTGGGAAAGCACACGACATTCTGGGACCAAAGAACTGCATACATGTAAAAACAACAAAGATTGACTAGAGCCATCAGGATATCCACACCTGCAGGTATGAGGTCCATGGTGTTGCAACCAGGGTGCTGGTCCAACAGGGCTTGAAGCACCTGCTGCATGAATGACCTGGTGCTGGTGAAGTATTGGCCCAGGCCAGCATCCTGCAAGGAAGGACGTGCTCCGTTGAGCGCACGAGAAGGGCATTGCAATCGGCATGTGCATGCCCGCTGCAAGCAGTGGCCTAGCCGCTAGCTTGTGGTCCCACGTGGTATGAGTCGTGCCCATAAAGCTACAAAGCCAGCTACAAAGAATACCAGGATTCCAATTCTCCTGCCAAGTGAGCAAGCAAGCTTTGGCAGCAAGCCAGAGAAAAAGTTGCCCTGCCTACGGGCTACACTAGGACAGCTCAAATAGGTCAGATGTCCACCACACAGTAAACACCTACCTCAAAGCATTGCCTTATTCCTCCCAAAAACTCAATGCTAACACCGGAAGCTGTTTGAGGTTGAAACTGGTCTGGGTTGGGCACCGGGTTGTGTGTGAGCAATCCCTCATCCTTGGCAGTGCTGCATGTGTAGAAGCGCAGAGAAAAGTGCGCGCGTGTGTGTGTGTGCGTACGTGCGTCTGAGTGTGTGTGTGTGTGTGTGTG
>LFIK01002996.1_pt1 | contig 13723 bp, 16 predicted proteins | sample 643401 | NCBI WGS metagenome assembly LFIK01 (sample SAMN03777447, study PRJNA286221) | soda lake metagenome | biome: soda lake; feature: Kulunda steppe; material: water; isolation source: sample T5-Br brine of Lake Tanatar-5 | place: Russia: Kulunda steppe | collected 2010-07 | reverse complement strand
TAAGGAAAAAACTTATGCCAACCTATGAATACGCGTGTGGCCTTTGCGGTCACAAGATGGAAGTCTTTCAGTCGATTTTGGCGGAAAGATTGGTGAATTGTCCCGCCTGTTCCAAGGACGGCCTGCAGCGTTTGATCGGCACTGGAGCGGGGCTGATTTTCAAAGGGACCGGTTTTTACCAGACCGACTACAAGAATAAGCCGGAAGCGAAAAGCGAGAAACCCTCGTCGGAAGGGAGTAAAGCGGATGCTCCGGCGGCTGGCAACAATTCTTCAAGCAAACCTTCCGCGGAACCGGCCAAATCTGGCGCGGCTTCCAGCAACGTCGGCAAAAGCGCCGATTAACACCAACCTGTTTTTACAATGGCTACATCTGCAGATGATGAACAAAAGGGGCCGCGGCCGGTCGAGATCGCGATCGCGGCCGTCTTGAGCGGAATTCTGGGGGTGGTGGGCGCCGCCGCGTTTTTGGTGCTTCAAACTCCGGAGACCGTGAGCGAGTTGCCGGAGCCGGAGGATCGGGAACTCGGACGCCTCTATGTCGTGGAGGGAAAGCGGGGTGACGCATCCGACGACACCTGGGAGGCCAAGTTGAGAGACATTGAGGAGGGGAGTTCCGGAGATGTCGAGTTGGTGGAAGAGGAGTTGAACCGGTGGGCGGCGGAGAATCTGCAGGCCGACGATGACGACGAACGGGAGAAAGGCTTTTTTCACGTTGAGCCGGATACGCCCCGCTTTCGGATCGCCGATAATGTTTTGACGGTAAGCGCCTCCCTGACGTGGTCGGTTTTCGGGAACACCCGGACCTTTGACTCGCAAAAAAGCGGCTCGTTTACCCGGCGAGGGGATACCTACGTTCTCGATCAAGGGCGCTTGTATGTCGGATCTTGCCCGATCCCCGGTTTTCTGGGGAACCGTTTGTTCCGGGATGTGGTCGCATTTTACAATATCTCCGATGAACTTCGCGACGGGTGGGCGGCATTGGAGAGCGTCACCATTGAGGACGAAAGTCTGAAGTTGGTGATTCCGTGACGAGGACGGAGAAGTTGCGACGGTTACTCTTTTTATTGTTAAGCTTGGTGATGGCCTCGTCTCTCGGAGCGGAGGCGGATGTTGAAATTGAGGAAGATCCGGAGGCGCTTGAGGCGATACTCCCGGGCTCTCAGGGAGCTACGGCCCGCAACACCTACTTTGAGGTGATGGCGGGTGATATGTTGAGCGCCCAGTATGTCGCGACCACCGGAGAAATGTTTGCCCGGCGTTTTTCCCGGATGGTTCCGGTTCCGGCCGGGGTGCGCAAACCAATCCTGGTGGACTTGGTCCCGGTTGGCGAACGGCGGATGGGCAGTCCCTCCCTCACGCGGATTCATCCGAGCGGTCACGTCGATGTGTCCATTTCATGGGGAGCCGAGACCTCGCGGGCCCGGATGGAGCGGGCGTTGGTGCAGGGACACCTGACGTATCTTTCCGGAGCTTACTCGGCGGGGGGGGTGGACGTTCCGTTATGGCTGGAGCTGGCCGGGCAGCATTTGGCCCGGGTGCAGGCGGTTCCGGCTCACGGGCGGCATTTGGCGCGGCAAGTGGCGGACGTCGGCCCGATGCGGATGGAAACCATCTTCGCGGCCCAACGCGAGGACAAGATGGATGACGAGTTGGCCCCCCACGCCTATTGGCTGCTGCTGTTTTTGGAGCGGGAAGGCAGGAGCCGGGGGCAGTTGCAAAATTTTTTGATCCGCGTTTTGCGGGGGGAAGATCCGATGGAGGCAGTGCGGATCACCTACGGCGAACAACTCCGTTCCGCGGCCGACGGACATGTCTGGTGGCTGGTCGGGGTCAATGAATTGATTCGCAACCCGGAATCCCCCATGCCAACCGCGGAGGAATCCAGGCGACGGGTAAAAGATCTTTCCGGATTCGTGTTTGAGACGGGAGGGCGTCAAGTTCGTTTGTTCGGGGAGGATTTGTGGGAGTATCGGGAAAGTTCACGACTGCAGGGAGAACTTCGCCGCCGGGTGACCGCAGCGCGAATGGAACTCGCGGCGGTGCATCCTTTCTATCACAATGCGCTGTTGTCACTCGAACGCCTCTTTCAGGCGGTTCTGGCGACGGACGAGGAGGAATATCGCGAGGCGGTGGTCGCCCTGCGCCACGATTTTCGAACGGGAGATGAAATGTCCGATGACGTGCGCTCGGTTTTGGACGACCTCGCGGAGGAGATCGGCTCGTAGTTTTCGTCATGGATAATTGGATTCTTGTGTTTTAACGATTTCGCTTTATCGATCATCTGGTTAATGACTCATCATGCGACAGCGCCCGAACATTTTTCGAATAACTAACGACTCCCTATGACCCGTTTGCCCACTGAGAACGAAGAGGAGTTGGAGGAGTCTTCCGACGAGAACGACGGTTCCTCGATGAACTTTCTCGACCATCTGGAGGAATTGCGCTGGACGTTGTTTAAATGCGCGGCGGTATTTTTCGTGGCGGTAGCCTTGGTGGGGGCCTTTTTGGGGATGGCTTCGGGGGCGCTGAGTTGGCCGCTCGAGCGGGCCAAAGCGGCGGTGGGCCTGGAGTTCGCCGGTTTGATCACCACGTCTCCGATGGGGGTCTTTTCCGTGGTCATCCAAGTCTGTTTTCTCGGGGGCCTGGGGCTGGCGCTGCCCTTTATGATCATCTTCCTGGCCCGGTTTATCGCCCCCGCATTGAAAAAGGAAGAGATCCGAATGCTGACTCCGGCCAGCCTCACCGCCTTCCTGTTGTTTGTATCGGGCGCTTGTTTCAGTTATTTTTTCCTCGTTCCGGAGGCGCTGAAGTTTTCGATGCGGCTCAATATGATGCTCGGGTTCGAGATTCTTTGGACAGCCGACCGGTATTACGGATTGCTCGTCTGGACGATCCTTGGATTGGGCTTTTGTTTTCAATTTCCGCTGATCATTTACATTTTGGTTCACCTGCGGGTGGTGGACACCGCGAAACTGAGCAAGGCGCGACCGTACATGATCGTCCTCTTTTTCGTGATGGGAATGGTTTTGACTCCGACCTGGGATCCGGTGACGCAGTCGATGGTGGCGTTGCCGATGTGGTTGCTCTATGAGTGCTCGCTCTACCTGGCGCGCAAGCTTGAGGCCAAGCGGATCGCGGAGATTGAACGGGAGTTGGGGGACCTCGACGATTACGACGACAGCTTCGATTACGACGAGGACGATTTTCGGGATTAGGCTCCGGGGCAGGCTTTTTTGGCGAGATCGGTGAGTTTGAGCTTTTCAAAGTGGCGCTCGCTCTTGTATCAATGCAGGAATGGCTAAAACGCTTATTATCCTTAAGCCGGACTGCATGATCCAGCGGCATGCTGGTGAAGTGATCCACCGTTTTGAAAAAGAGGGTTTCGACATCTGCGCCTGCAAGATGATGAAGCTTTCATCCGAATTGCTGAAAGAGCACTACGCCCACGTGGCGGACAAACCGTTTTTTCCGGAGATCGAGCTTTTTATGAGTTCGCGTCCCGTGATTGTCATGGTGATCAGCGGAGAAAACGTGATCGACCGCGTGCGGGAATTGCTCGGGCCGACCAATTCAAAGGAGGCGCCGAAAGGCTCCATTCGCGGGGATATGGGCACCGATATGATGAAGAACATCGCCCACGCTTCGGATAGTCCGGAAAGCGCGGAGGCCGAAATCAATCGCTTCTTCAGTCCGTCCGAGATCTTTCGGTCGTAGAGGGGCGTTTTTACAGCCAAAATTCTTTGGTGGCGCAGACGGGAGGACCCCGCTGCGCCTGAACCGGCCGCTCTCTTCGCGAGATCGGGCCATGGTTGCAAAATCCATCTCATGAACCCAGGCCTGTTGGCGCCCGGTTGCCCTTGGGCGGTTTTCGTCGCGTTTTTGATCTCCGGACTCTCCCTTGGTGCGGACACGTTTCGGGTCGCCACTTACAATGTTGGCGACTACCTGATTGCGGATCGATCGATTGATGGCGAATGGCGACCCGATTATCCGAAGCCGGAAAGAGAGAAAAACGCATTGCGCGCGGTGATTCTCGCGGTCGAACCTGATATCCTGGCGCTGCAAGGAATGGGAGGGGCGGCCTTTTTGACCGAGCTGCAGCGGGACCTGAAGAGCGACGGGCTGGACTATCCCTTTGCGTATGCCCTGGATGCGAAGGGCGGAATGCGGTGTGTGGCGGTGCTTTCACGTTTGGAGGTGGAGGAGGTGCATGCTCAAACGGAACTTGATTTTCCGTATTTTGGAGGGCGCGAACCGATCAAACGGGGTCTTCTGGAAGTTGTTGTGGCCGCCGACGAAGGGACTTGGAGTCTCTTTGTCGTTCACCTGAAAAGTTCATGGACGGAACGGCCGGACGATCCGGGGGCGGAACTTAAGCGACTGGGAGAAGCGACTGCGGCGCGAGACCGGATATTGGACCGGCACGATCCCGGGGCAGGGGGGCGATATCTCATTGCGGGTGATTTCAACGACACCCGCGACACGTCCCCGGTGCGCCGCTTCCTTCAGCGAGGAGATACGAAAATCTCATCCCTGGTTCCCGCCGCCGATTCCCGCGGTCACCGATGGACACAACACCAGGATGGGTCGGATGTTTATCTTCGAAGTCACTTCCTGTTGGCCTCTCCCGCAATGAAGAAACAGTTGGCCGGAGAGGGTGGACGCATCTTCGACGGTCCCGGCTCCGCTATTGCCAGCGCTCACCGCCTCATATGGGCGGATTTCACTAAATCCGGAACGGAGCGGTAGAGGGGGCAGGGCAAGGAGGCGATGCGAGTCGGCGAAGATGTCACGCGCGGGGTGGCCATCGGCTACCGTCCACCCCCTTACGGCAATGCCAGAAGGCGTTCGATTGTTCAGGTCATCGGGCGTTTTTCCCCTCCGACGCCTTCTGCCAGCCCTTCAGGGTGGCATTTTCTTTCGTCGAAAACCGGAGGTCTGCGACCTCCGGCTGCAAGCTGGCAACCCTCCGGGTTGACTCCATGCATTTCGCAAGAGTATTGCCCTGACGGGCGCCTCTGCAAAGATGAGAAGTTTCACTGCAGGTCGTTTCCTTGGTAGCGAAGGTTGGGGGCTTCTGTGGAAGCGGAGCTCTCTGGTTTAGAGTGCGCACTTCAGCGCGTTTCGTTGAATCGGGGAAAGAACGGACAGGCTGAAGCCTGCACTCTAACCGAAGAGCCAATGCTTCCTCACGCCCTTATAGTAGGGCGCGGCTACGGAGTGATCGTTGTGGAAAGAGAATTCCAGGGATCAACTGGAGAGATCCGAGGTCATCGAAGGGGTGGTTTCTGATTCGGCTTCCGATTCGCTTAGCCAGCGTTCGGCTTCGATGGCGGCCTGGCAGCCCATGCCCGCGGCGGTGATTGCCTGGCGATAGACGTGATCGACGCAATCGCCCGCGGCGTACACTCCGGGCACGCGGGTTTTGACCATGCTCCCGCTTTGGGGGAGGAGATAACCGTTTTCATCGAGGTCAAGGTGGTCGGCGAAGGCGTGGGTGTTGGGAATGTGGCCAATGGCGACAAACACCCCTTTGCAATCGATGCGTTTTTCGTCGCCGGTTTTCAGGTTCTTGACCTGGACTCCGCTGACCGATTTTTCCTCGGCGCCGAAAATTTCGGTGACGGCGCTGTCCCAGCACATTTCGATTTTCGGATGTTCGAGGACGCGGTCGGACATGATTTTGGACGCGCGCAATTCGTCGCGGCGGTGGATCAGGGTGACCTTGCTGCAGAAGCGGGTCAGGAAGAGGGCTTCCTCCGCCGCGGAGTCGCCTCCGCCGACGACCACGACGTCCATGTTCCGGTAAAACGCTCCGTCACAAGTGGCGCACGTGGTGACGCCGCCCCCGCCGAATAGGATCTTCTCGGCGGGAAGCCCGAGCAGTCGAGGCGAGGCGCCGGTTGAGATAATGACGGTGCGGGCGCGGAATTCCTGGCTGGCGGTCCGCAGGACATACGGTTTTTGGGAGAAGTCGACACTTTCGATAAACCCTTGAGTGAAACGGGTTCCGAAGCGCGTGGCCTGGTTCCGCATGTTCTGCATCAGGGTAAAGCCGTCGATTCCGTTCTCGAAACCCGGAAAATTCTCCACCTCGGAGGTCGTGGTCAATTGTCCTCCCGGAAGATTGCCCTCGATCACGAGCGGGTTCAAGTTGGCACGGCCGGTGTAGATGGCGGCGGTCAGGCCGGCGCAACCGGTCCCGACAATAATCACGCTTTCAATTTGGTCACTCATTCGTATGTAAGTGTGAAGTTAGAAAAAACTTTCCGTCAATTGGAAAGGGACACCGTTTTATGAATCCTTTAATCGATAGCCACACCCATTTGGAAACCTTTCACCGTTCCGGAACCTTGAGTGAAGTTCTGGAGCGGGCGGAAGAGGCTGGAGTCAACAGATTTATCACAGTCGGAACCGATCCGCAAGATTGGGAGGTTTATTCGGGGCTGGCGGAGGCGGATCCGGGTCGAATCGCGTTCACGGTCGGCATGCATCCGTGTGATGTCGACGAAAACTGGGCGGGAAATTTGTCGACTCTCGAGAGTTATTTTCACAATGAACGGAGGGTTCGGCCGGTGGCGGTGGGGGAGATCGGGCTCGACCGGTTTCACTTGAGCCGGGAGCCGGAGCGGGCGGAGCTGGAGATCGGCCGACAGAAAGAGGCGTTTCGGGCGCAGTTGAAAGTGGCGGCGAAGTTGGAGGCGCCGGTGGTCATTCATTCGCGGGGAGCGTTTGACGAGTGTGTGGAGATGATCGATGAGTCGGAGGTTTCCTGGGAGCGGGTGGTCTTTCATTGTTTCACGGAAGGCCCGGAGCGGATGCGGGCCTTGAACGAGCGGGGAGGATGCGGTTCTTTCACGGGGGTGTTGACGTATAAAAAAGCGGAAGAAGTGCGGGAAGCGGCTCTGGCCCAGGGCTTGGATCGTTTGATGATTGAGACCGACGCCCCGTATTTGGCTCCGGTTCCGAAGCGTGGGAAACCGAACGAGCCGTCCTATGTGAAATACACGGCGGATTTCGCGGCTGAGCTGTTCCAGGTGTCGGCCGGGGAATTGGCGGCGCGGACCTGTGAAAACACGCGGCGGTTTTACGGGTTGAAATGAGGGGGGCGGATGCGGAGCTTTCGGGCACGCGAAGTCCGAACTTTTGCCCGCGAAGGATTTATTTAAGAATACGGGGGTGATTGTGGCGTTTTTTGTGGGCCGTGGGCGACTCGACGGATCGTGGAAATCAGCGCTTCGGATTTACCGCTTTTGGACAAATACGTGACCGCACCGGCCTCGACCATGGCCCGGGCGCGGTCGACCTCTTCATACATGGAGAGTCCGATGATGCGGATCTGAGGCATCTCTTTGTGAATGGCGCGGGTGGCCTCCACTCCGTCCATGCGTGGCATTGAAAAATCCATGAGGATCACATCCGGTCGGAGTTGGCGGGCCCGGGCGATGGCGGTGACGCCGTCGGCGGCTTCCCCCGTGATTTCCATGTCCTTTCTCGCACTCAGCAAGAACGACAAACCTTGCCGAACCACGGCGTGATCATCCACCAGCATGATCTTAATCGTTTGTTGGCGATCTTTTGGCGGTTCTTCCGTGACTGCGGGGGGCGCCGGCAGAAGCTTCGGGGCGGGCTCTGCCGCGGGTGGCTCTTCTTGGGTTTGGAGAGGGGCGATCAGCGAGAAGCGGGCTCCCTGGCCCGGCGAGCTTACGATCTCAAGTTTCCCTCCAATCAGGTCAAGCCGTTCGCGAATGCTGAAAAGGCCGAATCCCTCCTGGGGGCCTTCCCGTTGGCCGAAAACGGCGGTTGCGTCCAGACCCACCCCCCGATCCGCCACCACGGCGTGGAGGTCGTCATCGCGGCGAAACAGTTCGAGCCGGGCCTGTTTCACGCCGGCGTGTTTGGATACATTGAACAACAATTCCCGAATCGCTTGGAAAAAGAGCAGACGGAGGTCTTCGCGATCCACCTTGAGAGTGGGGTCCAGGTGTAAATCGACCGTCAGGCCATGCGTTGATTTCATCCACCGGGCGAGCCATTCCATACTGGCCGCCAAGCCTGCTTCATGAAGGATCGGGGGCGAGAGCTCCACCGTGAGCGAGCGGGAGGCTTCGATCGATTCGGTCAGTAATTGGTCAACCTCCTGGACGGCTTTCCCTTGTTCCTCTGGCGTTCGTTGTCCTAGTCGATGCAGTCCGAATTTGGCTCCGACCAGCAGTTGTTGAAGATGGTCGTGAAGAATTTGGGCCAACCGCTTCCGCTCGCGCTGTTCCGTCAGCGTCAGTTCGGATGTGAGGCGGGCGAGTTGATTGGCGCGTTGCTGGAGTTCGGCGGTTCTTTCGGCGACCCGTTGTTCCAATTGGTCGCGTGAGCGTTTGAGGGCCAACTCCATCTCGTATCGCTCGGTGAAATCGCGTATTGTGAAGATCGCGACCATCATATTTCCCTCATCGTCGTAGACGGGGGCGCCTCCCAATGCACCGATCCAGGATTTGCCCGTGTCGGTGCGCCGGATTTGAATGACGTAGGAATCGAAGCTTTCGCCGCGCAGGACCCGGCTGATCGGCCAATCTTCGCGGGGGAGCGGGTTCCCTTCGAGATCGTAGAGTTCGAAGAGGGAGAACAAGCCCGCGAGATCGCCCACATGACGCAGGACCTCGTCCATATCCTTGAATCCATGCATCCGCAGGGCGGCCTGATTTTCTTCAGTCACATGTCCCTGGGGATCGAAAATGATCAACCCCTCCGTCATTTGTTCGAGGATCGCTCTCGATTTGGCGAGGTTGCGGGCGTTCTCCTCGGTCGCCTGCCGCAGTTTTTCCTCGTCCTGCTTTTCCTTCGTGATGTCATTGAATAACACCGCGAACTTGCCTTCGGCCGGACTGTAGGAAACGGCCCGATAATGGCGGGAGGTGTCCTGGTTGAACTTTTCGAACCGGGCCGGCTCTCCGGTCGAAGCCACCTCGCTGAAAATGCGAATCCAGTCGTCCTCCAAATTCGGGAGGACCTTTTTCAATGGCTTTCCGACCACATTCTCAGTTAGCCCCATGTGTTGCTGGAAGGCGTGATTGGTTCTGAGAAAACGAAGGTCACAGGGAACGCCTCGGTCGTCGAACACCACCTCGCCCACTCCCAAGCCCTCCGTCATGTTGTCGAACAGCGCCCGGAGTTCCTCCTCGCTCTCCCGTAAGGCCCGTTCGTCTCGTTTTCGGGAGGTGATGTCGCGCATCGCCCAGAATTGGACGGTCCGGTCGTGTTGGTGAATGGTCCGTCCATAGCTCTCCACGATGATTCGCGCGCCATGTTTACGGGTCATCGGGTGTTCGATCGCGATTTCTCCCTCCGTGAAAAGGCCGGCCAAAACCTGCGTCGCCCGTTCGGGAGGGATCACTTCGGAGACAGGTTTGCCAACCAGCTCCGACTGATCGTAGTCGAGCATATCTTCAAGTTGCTCATTGACGTTGATGATCCTCCCGTTTTCGCAGATCGCAACCGCGTCGCGGGTCGTCTCAGCCAGAGCGCGAAACCGCTCTTCGCTTTCTTCCAGGGCGGGATAGGAAACCGGCCTCCATTGGCGGTCCTCCTTTCGGGTTTGAATCACGGCCACCAGGAGATAGGCCGCTCCCAGATAGTGGGCGAGGCTGGAGATTGAGCCGACCAGGGTTTCGGGGCGAGGGGAGAGGGCGAGGCCCAAAAGTCCGACTGCGGTCAGGCCCAGACCCAGGCCGTACCACTTTCCGAATCTCCAAACGCGCCGGTGGGCGAGGAGAATGAGGATCAGGGAAGTCAGTGAGAGTAGAAAGATCGATGGGAGCAGAAGGGCGCGCCAAAGAATCGTTCGCTCCGATTCACTGTCCAGAAAAGGAAAAGGCGGCGCGCCCAGGGCGATGTAGGTCAGAAGAAGGGTGATGGCGAAGATCGAACCACAGGCACAGATGAGTAAAAGCCGGGCCGACGGCACGACCCAGTCGCTGACCACGGAGGCCAGAACGGCGCCCAGGAGATGGATGCATCCGGCGATTCCCATTCCGGTGGCGAAAATCATCAGCGAAGCGCTGTGCCTTTCGAACCCGTAGTAGGCGATGTTCGCACCGAGACTGGATGTGGAAAAAAGGAGTAAACCGCTGCCAATGAGAAGCGTAGGACCTGATCCGTTTTGGAGGAAATTGCGTGCCGCCAGCACCGCTGCCCAGCCCGGGAGACCGCTGCCCAGGGCGAAACCCAGCGTTGCCGCCACGTAGGGAAGGGTAAACGGAAGGTTAACGTCCGTGAGTTGCGCCAATACGATGCCAGCCAGCAGGGCGGGAAGCGGGACCCAGGCGAAACGAGACAGATGGCGTTTCAGAGATTCCATGGTTCTACGCGGCTGCGGTGAACGCATTTTGCTGGCGGTCAGCCGGAGTTGGCCGTTGTGCGTGGCTTTGCATGACAAAAGAAGGGAGTTTATTCGGAATTGCCGGGTAGCGCAAATTTTTCTGTATCAAGGCTTATATCCTCCCAAAAGACTGAACTCATCCGGACTTTCATTGGAGAAAATATCGAGCGAGTCGACACTAACGGAATCATCACGTCGGTTTGGCGAAAAAAAAAACTGAAGACCCGGACAGGGCGAACTTCCGGATGTGGTGACTTTGTCGGTATCCGCAACTTTCCCCGGAAGGACCGTTTCCACTTGACCGGTTTTCAGCCCCCTTTCATTTTGATCGCTTCTCATTTTCTCGAGGGGAGCGAGGACCGTGATTCAAGGCGGTCGGGAAAAGGGCACGTCGGCAAATAATGACAGCGAAGCAGCCAGTTGAAGCAAAGTCCAAGATGGGCGGAACGAGTATCCAGTGGATACACGGCGGTTTCCTGTTCGCGATCTGGTTGCTGTTTAGCGGCAAGTTCGATGTTTTTCACATGGTCATGGGGGTTTTGGCCGTGTTGCTCGTTCTCTGGTTGGACTGGAAACTCGGTCCCGCAAATCTCGGGAAAGGGGATTTGCCGATTCGCGTGAATCCAGTTCGACTGTTTCTTTATGTGCCGTGGTTGATGGTGCAGATGCTGCTTTCCAGTTACCAGGTGGCGAAGATTATTCTTAATCCCTCGATGCCGGTGAACCCGGTTTTGGTCAAATTCAACAGCGCTCAGCCACACACCGTGGCTCGCGTCCTGCTGGGAAATTCCATCACCTTGACGCCCGGTACCTTGACTTTGGATATCGATGGGGATCGCTACCTGGTTCACGCATTGAGCGACGATTCGTTGAAAGGTTTGTTGAGCGGGGACATGCAACGGAAGGTCGCCCGGGTTTTCTTTGCGGATGGAAACGAACCCGTCTCCGAAGTTGAGACGGGGCAAGAACAGGTTCGGGGCGAACTGCGAGGCTGATGGAACGTTTTTTTGTAGCGACGACGGTGGCCGTGGTGATCATTATTTTGATCCCCTTTTATCGGGTGGCGGTGGGCCCGACGATTTTTGATCGGTTGCTGGCCATCGGAGCGATGGGGGCCAAGACGATCGGATTGGTCTGCCTGTTCGGGTTTCTTTACGGGCGGTTCGACATGTTTGTCGACATCGCTTTGGCCTATGGCATTTTGAACTTTATCGCGGGCATCGCGGTGGCGAAGTATTTCGCGAAACCGGCTTTAAAACCGGCTCTTGAAGAATGATCGTTTTACAGAACAGTCTGGCCGTTCTCCTGGCGCTGGTGGGACTGGCCACGATGTTGGTGGGAAGTCTCGGGATTATCCGCCTGCCCGATTTTTTCGCGCGCACCCACGCGGCCAGCAAGGTGGACACAGTGGGGATCATTTTCCTGTTGGCCGGATTGGCGGTGTATGAAGGTTTCACCCTCAATGGAGGGAAACTGGTTTTGATCATTCTGTTTGTCGGGCTGACCAATCCCGTGGCGGTTCACATTCTGGCCCGGGCGGCGTTGCGCTTCGGGCTTCGGCCGTGGCGCCGGGCGGAGAAGGAGGGGGGCTCATGAACTGGGGAATCGAACTCGTTCTCTACCTGCTTTTGTTGGTGACGGCCTTATTGGCACTCGGAGTGAGAAATCTCTTGGCGGCGGCCGTGGCGGCGGCTTCGTTCAGCCTGATCGTCGCGGTTTTGTTTATTTCGATGGGGGCGGTGGATGTCGGTTTCACCGAAGCGGTGGTGGGGGCCGGCATTGTCGGCGTCTATTTCATCGCGGTCATTTTTAAAACAACGAGGAAAAGTCGGGATTGAAGATTTTTAATTACATATTGTTGGGAGTATTCACTCTCATCATGCTTTACGCGACACTCTACTTGCCGGCGAGGGGAGATCCGCAAGCGCCGATGCACGCGGAGGAAAGCATTGTGGGGACGCCGCTGGCGGGAGCCTACTTCATTCAGAACGCCTACCGGGATGCGGCGACGCCGAATATGGTGACGGTGGTTTTGGCGGACTATCGCAGTATTGATACGCTGGGGGAGGTGATCGTGGTCTTCACGGCGGCGATCGCGTGTATCCTGATTTTACGGGGGAGGGAACGAAAAGAATGATCCAACCTTCGCAGAGCATCATTGTCATTGTGGTGAGCCGGACCTTGGCGCGCGTGATCCAGCTGTTCGGGATCTACGTGATTATCCATGGACATTACAGTCCGGGAGGCGGCTTCCAGGGAGGAGCGCTGTTGGCGGCCGGCATCTTGCTGTTGCGCATGACCGAAGGGATGAAAGCGAGTCAGCCGGAGTTGCCGACTCACCTGGGACTTCCCCTGGCGGCGGTGGGGGCGCTGATCTTCGCGGGGTTGGGCATTGTGCCGATGTTCTTTGGCGGGAACTATCTTGATTACGGGGCGATTCCGATCCCCGGAATGGAGCCGGAGTGGGTCCGTCATTACGGCATGCTGGTGATTGAAGTCGGCATTGGGCTCGCGGTGATGACCGCGCTGGTGGCGATTTTTGACACCTTGTTGGGAGGGCCTGAAGGTGATTGAACTTATTCACGATTATTATGCTTATTGGGCGATCATCCTGCTGCTCGTGATCGGGCTCTATGGGATGCTGATGAAGCAGAACCTGATGAAAAAAATCATCGGGATGATTATCTTTCAGAACTCGGTCCTGCTTCTCTTTGTGACGGCGGCCTTCAAATGGGGAGGAACGGTGCCGGTGTTGGAAGAAGGAATTCCGGTCGACGACGTGGCGAATTATTTGAACCCGCTGCCTCACACCCTGATGCTGACGGCGATTGTGGTGGGCGTGGCCATCACGGGCGTCGGTTTTGCCATGTTGATCTCCATCTATAAGAACTTCGGAACTCTGGAAGAGGACGAATTAATGGAGCGGATGAAAGAATGACGTATCATCTTCCCGCATTGATTCCGATGGCGCTTTTCGTGGGCGCACTCTTGGTTCCACTTTGTCGGCGTGGAGCGCAGACCTGGCCCTTCGCGGTGGCGATGATCACCACCGGGCTCACGTTTGCGGCATCGTTGATCGGATTGTATCAGGTGGTGGTGGACGAGAGCATCCGTTACCACTTTGGGGGTTGGCTTCCGCCGATGGGGATCGAATTGATCCTCGATCCGCTTTCCGCCTTCTTTTGTGTCCTGGTGACCGGGGCCGGGGTTTTCGCCCTTTGGCACGGGCGCACCTTGGTTGAGTCGGAGACTCCCGGAAAGTCGATCGGTTTTTACAGCGCGGTGCTCCTGTTGTTGGGCGGCTTCTGCGGAATGTTGCTGACGGGAGACATGTTCAACCTGTACGTCT
>LFIK01002995.1_pt1 | contig 13725 bp, 10 predicted proteins | sample 643401 | NCBI WGS metagenome assembly LFIK01 (sample SAMN03777447, study PRJNA286221) | soda lake metagenome | biome: soda lake; feature: Kulunda steppe; material: water; isolation source: sample T5-Br brine of Lake Tanatar-5 | place: Russia: Kulunda steppe | collected 2010-07 | reverse complement strand
TTGTTGGCAAATTTGTGTTTTTCAGCAAGTGTAAAAGGGGAGGCCATACAATTGATTCTACCGATTATGCTATTTTCAGCTTTTCCTGACAGAGATTCAAAACTGGTAGGTACAACTGTAGTGGGTTGCCACTTTGATTTTCTGAAATGTGTGGCACTTCGTGCGAAGATTAACGCCGATAAGCAGTGTATTGGCTCCCAGATAGCTAACCAGCAAGGATACAGGCAATAATCAGGTAATCTGCGAAAACTATACCACTAATCACAAAAGATAGCCCCTTAGAAGCGAAATTTGATAGGTGGGTTTTCAATAACCATATTATTGGCAATTTACGGATGCCATTATGGACAAAAAACAGGTTTTAGTGAATCATGCTAAAAGCCAATAACCATACATGTTGAAGAATTCCACAAAAATACTTGAGTGGAGGGCTTTAAAATGAAGGAAATTAATAGCTCGAAAAAAAATGCACGAATTATATGATTTTTGCTGTTAACTGTTAAAAAACCTGAAAAATGTACGATTATAGCTGATAAACCCAGAAAATCAGAAAAATAGCCGTTGTGAAATGCTGTTAAATGGTGTTAAGTACTGTTCAAATATTTAACAGTATATAACAGGGTTTTAACAATACTCATATTTATAAAAACGGCTTATATAGCTCTTAAACCGCATAATTGGCCAAGTTTCACACACTGAACAGTTTAACAGGAATTATGTGAAGATTTTTTAGGGAAATTATAGAATAGCTATCTAATAGATTAACAGATATTGGCAGATATACATCAAGGTGAAATGTATATAGCTTAAAATTTACTCTCATTTTTCAACAACTGGAAGGTGAATTAAATATTAAAACACAGCTATTATATTTTAGAAATCAACCTATCTAACCCCATCAAACCACTCCATTTGTAAAGTAAATGCAAATCATTTTCTAAGCGTTTTTTACCTAAAATATTCAACTCATCATATGCTTTTCTGTGGCAGTGCCGGAAAAGCCCACCACCCCCGCAGAAACATTTGTTACTTCTGTTTGGTCTTGAATTCGAGGCGATATAAATCATCAACGATAGTGTCTTTCTAACGTTGTCACCGGTTTTTAACCTATCTGCATAAAATTCATAGATTCCCCGATTACCATGTGAATATTCTCCTCCGACATAATAACCTTCAACCCGGCGATGAGTTTGATTAAAGAAATATGGAGTTAGTTCTTTCTCGATAAAGTCGACCAGAGACAGGCCGTCTTTACATTTGATGATTTCGGAGGGTAAAACATCTATGCAACAGGATTGATCTTCATAAATGTGCCAATCAGCAATTTTGGGAATTTTATTACTGATTTCATAGACCTTTGGAAACCTTTTTGGAAAATCGGGATGATGCTTGATTTCCAGTTCATATGAATCCCAGTTTTCATCATTTTTATCAATGATTTGTAGCTCCCCCCGCAGAAACTTTTTATCATTTTTTTCAGCAATTCCGAAATTCGGATATTTTTCAATTACCTGAACAAGTTGATCGATAAATATGCTATAACCGTCCATATTCTGTTTACCTTGCCCAAGGCCGTGATGTAGCAGCACCTGCCGCTAATGCAGCCGAACGTTTATCTTTTTCATCTTGATCTATAGCATTACTACATGAGAATCGATCTCCAAATATTTTTTGCCAATATTCACAGGCTTTTTTCTGGTTCTTTTCCTCTAAAGCTCTTTTTGCATTGTCTATAAACTTTGCCAATTCATTCATGAAATAATCCTTCTGTGCATACTCTTCGAGCAGGTTTTCACCTTTCGGAGTTGTTGGACGTTCACACTTGAATTCTCTCGAAAGCTCAGCCTGAATATTTACCAGTGTTTCCTTCAATGCGACATCATCACGGTCATTCTTATATTGATGATTCGCGACGAGAATTGTCATGATGAAACCACTCGGCATCTTTTTCGAAGAGTTACTGAACTCCTGGTAGTCACACCAGGCTTTCAGGTATCTTATAATTCTTCTTAACTGAGGGTTTCCCTTTGCCTTCTCTTCAAACCATTCAAGAAACTCTTTCGGATCACTAAATATCCATCCCTTCCCTTTGTGAGCAAGCTCTGGAGTTGGTCCTTTTTTGTAGTAAATGGGCAAATCTATATTATGACCATCAGAAAATATCACCCGAACACACGTATTTTTATCAATAGGTTTTTGGGACGTATGTCCATCAACGGCATCATAAATCCAGTTGTGGTAAGCTTGAATACTCTTTCTTTCGTCTTCGTCTTCGTCGCCTATGAAATAGACACCGTCATCTAAATCGTATTTATAAAGAGTCTTTTCTTCGCCGTCAATTTCAACTGTACGGGGAATTGGGTTAACGTTTGTATCTGTCTCAAAAGAACCTTGTCCCGTAAACTTTGGCTTTATTTCATCGGGCTTATTTTCTTTAAAATAAGTTCTGATTTTTTTTCTGAGATCTTTTCTACTTGTCTTTAAGCTTTCTTTTTTTGAGTTCGAAAGCTTGATTGTGGAATTAAATTCCTGGAATAAGCTATTGCAATCTGCCATGATATATATGATTTAGAGTTCGTGTTTAAGTTTTCTTGATTCAAAATTCACTTCAATTTTTCCTCTTGTCTGTGTACTTCTGTTTGTGAAGTAATTACCGGTCAGCCTCTTTGGGAAGCCTGCCTTATCCAGAATCACCCTCAAATAATTCGCACCGTGATGACAATCCAGATGACTATTAATGGTAGTACCCGCATTGAAATAGAAGAAATAGATGGAATATTGTCCCTTTTCAAACCGGATGTCTTCGACCAGACTTTGTGAATAAGTATTTTCGTGTTTCTCGCTTTTAAAGTAGGTGTGAATTTGGATGGAAGATGCTGTTTGAATGATTTCAACCGCACATTCCATCTTCTCAGATGTTCCCTCCCACTCATATTCGATACACCCGAAGTAGCGACCGTTTAAATTTGGGACGTTTACAAGCTTATTGAGAACAGGATACCTCCAAAGGTGTCGGTCGTATAAAACCAGTAAACTGGTAATTATAGCGGCATTTGTAGGTGCCCTAAGAATAAAATCGGTATGTTGATCAAAATAGTTTTGAATCAACTCAAAACTCATGTCGATGCCGAAAGCTAATGCCAAAATTGTGGCAATTAGTAAATTTGTTGTATAGTATCTGAGTGATAATTTCATTGATATCAATTTTACGTTGCGCGTCTACCTTGAATACCAAAAGCGTTACCTAACGGTTTTGGGTATTACTTAATGAAGGGATAATGAACTGGGAAAAATTGAAAAACGAACCAACTGAGGATTTGACTGAAATTGTCAAATTCAAAGAAGACCCAGACTATTTAGCAGATGCTAAAGATGCGTTTACTGTATTAACATTCCGATTTAGAAAGGATCTAATCGATAAATGTACAATGATATGCAGAAAGTGGGGTTATATAGATGATGAGGTTGCCGTTGAATTAGCTTATCTGACCTTTGAACGTTATTGGAAATATCCCTTCTCTTTTGAAAAAAAGAAATGCAATGTATCTGACACTAATCAGTGCTTTAAACTTTATCTCTATTCAATTGCACGAAACGAGCTTAAAAGACTTAACAGTGATAAATTTTCTCCCTATGACGGCTCAGAAAGGTTAATTACCTCTCTTATTGATAATGGAAAAGACTATGAGCCTGAAAAATTGAGAGAACTTAAAATAGCAGAAGAAAAATTAGACAAGGCTCTATCAAAATTAACACCAAAACATAAAATTATTTTTTTGACCTATAAGGCCTATGAAGAAGACGGTCATAAACTTCCTCGAGAATTGTTAAAGGAGTTACGTGAATCCCTAAATCTCACTCAGAACTCTATCAGAGTGTACAAAAAACAGGCAATTGAAGCTGTAGAAAAAAGGTTGAACAAATGAGCAAGAAAAAAATCAACATAACGCAAGATAATTTAACCGAATGGCTGTGTTCTACGGGTTTTCTTTTCCCACGCAATGAGATAGAACTGTCTCGATTTGAACGGTTATATCCCGAAGTTGAAAGAAAAACCAAAGATGATTCAGTTGACCCTTTTGCCATACTGGATGGTTCAAGAAAGCGAAAGTCCATTAAATTGGATATTGAAGATGATGAAATTAAAAACTTACATGAATTAAGAATGGCTGCACGAAAGTACCAGAATTTGCCTGAGCATATCATTGAAAAGATTAAAAAGAACCAGAAGAAATCAAGCGATGATGATAAGCCCGAGGACTAAACGAATTGTTACTGAATATACTACAAATTTATCCGAAAGCTTTTATTCTGGTAATGAAACCCGACTGTTGGATATTGTAGAGGATGAAGAGTTATCGCTTCATATTGATGATTATGAGGATACTTTCGACGGCATGTTGGTTTGGGATTCTCCGGCATTTCATATTCACTTAAATGAGTCCAAAGGGAACCTTCCTACCTCAAAACGAGGAAGATTTACTTTAGCTCATGAATTGGGACATTATTTTATAGATTCCCACCGTGAAGGATTAAGGAAAGGAATACTTGATCCTCATCCTTCAAATCAGTCATTGGTTCAAAAGGATGAAATGGAAAAGGAGGCTGATTATTTTGCGACTTGTTTATTAATGCCTCGTGAGAGACTTAGAAAGTTCACCGGTGGCAGAAAATTTTCTTTAAAAATCATTGAGGAGATTTCAGATTCATTTCAGGTTAGCCTTACGTCCGCAGTTATGCGATTTGCAGAAGTGGGGACACACGATATTTTGGCAGTTTTCAGTAGTGGGAATACCGTGAAATGGTATAGTAAAAGCAACGACTTCCCAAGATTACCTCATAAGTTTAAACCGGGTAAAAAAATTCCTCCAACTACAGTAGCAGGTGAATTTTATACTAAACCTGACAGCAAATACACTGATGTCGAACTTGTGGATGTTGAGGATTGGTTTCACTTTGTGGAATGGAGTCCGGATTACCAAATGTATGAACAGTGCTTTTACTCTGATCTATATGGATTTGTGATAAGTTTGATTTGGTTTGAATAGTTTTATATATACACCTTAATCAATTATTTAGTTCATCAAAATGGGATTTGGAAAAACACTAACCGTCAGCACAGCTATAAATAAAATTGTAAATAAAGAATATCTCTTACCTGCTATCCAGAGAGAATTTGTTTGGAAGGAAACCCAAATAGAACGCCTTTTTGATTCATTAATGAGGGACTATCCCGTTGGTTCTTTCCTGTTTTGGGATGTCAACGAAGAGAATAGTTCTAAATATGAATACTACGAGTTTATTAAGCATTACCATGAGCGAGATTTTAAACATAACCCAAGGTATGAACTCGAACGAGAAAGGAATTTGGTAGCTGTACTTGATGGTCAACAGCGGTTGACATCTTTTTATATCGGATTAAAAGGAAGTTATGCTTCAAAAATTCCCCGTAAAAGGTGGGACAATGACAAAGCTTTTCCTCGAAAATATTTGCATTTGAATCTTTTAAATACAGCCGATGGAGAAGATTTTGAGTACGTATTTAAATTTTTGACTGAAAAAAGAGCGAAGCAGAAGGACGACAATCATTTTTGGTTTAAAGTAAGCGATATCCTACAACTTAGATCAGATAGAATCAGCGAATTTATAATAGATAACTTTCATAACACTGTAAGCCGAGAAAAAGCAAGATTGGCAAGTAAAATTTTAAGCAAATTAAGCCATGTCATCAATGAAAAAGAGATCATTCATCCATTTATTGAGACAGATGACGAGTTGGATAAAGTCCTGAATATTTTTATTCGGGTAAATAGTGCCGGTACAGAATTAAGTTATTCTGATTTACTGCTATCAATAGCTACTGCGCAATGGGACGAGATTAATGCAAGAGAAGAAATAACTCACTTTGTTGATGATATTAATAAAATTGGCTCAGGATTTAATTTTAATAAAGACTTTATTCTGAAGTCGTGCCTGGTACTATCAGATATTAAAGACATTGCTTTTAAAGTTGATAACTTTAACAGCTCTAATATGAGCAAAATTGAAGGGAAATGGGTTGAAATAAAACACTCAATTAAGCTCGCTGTCAACTTGATATCGTACTACGGCTTTAACAGAGATTACCTCCCATCAAATAATGCAATTATTCCAATTGCTTACTTTCTACACCAGGAAGGTCATGATTCCGACTTTATTGATTCACCTCGGTTTGAGAATGATAGAAGCAAGATCCGAAAGTGGTTAATACACTCATTGCTTAAAAAGGTGTTTAGTGGTCAGCCTGATACGCCACTAAGAAATCTAAGAACGGTACTCTCGTCAAATTTTGAATCTGGCTTTCCTTTAGAAGCAATTGTAGAAGAGTTCAGAGGCAAAGATAAATCTATCGTATTCGATGATGACGAAATTGAGAATTTGTTAGGATATAAATATGGCCAAAGATACACGTTTTCTACTCTGGCACTACTTTATCCAACTCTTGATTTTCGTAATTACTTTCACATTGATCATATTCATCCTACCAGTGAATTCCACATTTCTAAACTCCGGAAACTTGGGCTTTCTGAAGATGAAATAAGTTTATTTAAAGATCGGTTGAACTTACTTCCAAACCTTCAGTTATTAGAAGGCAGGGTAAACCAATCAAAAAATAATTTACCCTTAAAAGATTGGATAGAAAAAAGCTTTTCAAATGCATTAGACAAACGTGATTTCATGAGAAAGCATTACATACCGGATACTGATTTAGCGATAGTTAACTTTAATAAATTCTTTAAGAAAAGAGAAGAAAATCTATTTAACGCTTTCAAAGAAATGGTATCATTTGATCAATTATAATTGCCCTGTTATAAAATTAACTCTACTTGCAACATAACATGACCGAAAACCAACAAGCACGCAAAAAACTCCAAAAAGAACTACGTAATCTATTTCAATTTGATGTATCTGATCTTGATTTCGGGATTTACCGGATTCTGAACCGGAAAAAGGACCAGATCGAAAAGTTCATCGAGAAAGATTTACTGGATGCGGTTGAAAAGGGATTGGAAGCATATCAGGCTGGTGACAGAAAGAAGTTTGAAGAGCAACTTGAAAAATCTAAGAATAAGATTCCTCCGCAAGCTTTTGATGAACACGGAAAGATTAAAGAAGATTTTGAAGGGTTTGAAGATGTAAAGAAGTATCAGGAAGCAGAGAAAGCATTGAAAAATTTATCGGTCAGTGAAGACACTGAAAAGAAAATTTATAACGATCTGTTCACCTTCTTTTCGCGCTATTATAGTGATGGGGATTTTGTTACGAAGCGGCGCATCAGTACACGGGATTCCAAATATGCTGTGCCCTATAATGGCGAAGAGGTATTACTGCACTGGGCGAATAAGGATCAGTATTATATTAAAACCGGCGAGCACTTTACCAACTATAAGTTCGAAATGGATGGAAAATCAGTTTGGTTTAAAGTGGCACAAGCCGAGCAGGATAGAGATAATGTAAAAGAAGAAGAAAAACGATCCTTTGTCCTACGTCCTGAAAATCCCATTGAGGTAAATGATGACGAGCTGACTGTTTGGTTTGAATACCGGCCTTTGACGGATGAAGAGGAAGTAAAATGGCGGGATATTTACAACAAAGTTGAGAATAAAAATCTAAAAGGAGTTGATCGCCAAAAACTTTGTATTGCCTACGATGAGTGGATTCGTAACGAAGTAGATGGGGAGTGGAGAAAATTGCTTTCTGTGATTCCGCAAAACAAAGATAGATCGATTCTTTATCAAAAACTGAATCACTATACCGGCAAAAACAGTACGGATTACTTTATTCATAAAGACCTGCAAAACTTCCTGGAGCGGGAACTGGAGTATTACCTGAAAAATGAGGTGATTCGGGTAGATGACTTTATTGAAGACCAGACCGAACAGGCGATGGACGTTGCCTTGATCCGGGCCAAAGTGGTGAGGAGTATAGGGAAAAAAATTATGGCTTTCCTCAGCCAGATTGAAAACTTCCAAAAGAAACTATTTGAGAAGCGGAAGTTTGTGGTGGATACCCATTACTGTTTTACACTGGAGCGGGTACCGGAAGAACTTTATGAAGCCATTCTACAAAATGAACAACAGCTTAAGGCGTGGGAAGAGCTGTATGCTTTGGAAAAATGGAGTGGCGAACTAAAGTGGGATGGGAAATGGACGAAAGGTTTTTTGAAAGAGAATCCTTATATGATGGTGGATACGAAAAATTTTGAAAGTGAGGATTTTAAATATGCACTTATTTCAAGTTTTGATTCTATAGATGCTGAACTAAATGGGGTATTAGTAAACGGAGATAATTTTCACGGATTAAATTTAGTGAAAGCGAAATTCAAAAATAGCTACGATGTTATCTATATAGATCCTCCATACAATACCGAACGTGATCGTGAAACTGGTAAATTTATATACAAAGATGGTTACTCAAAATCATCATGGGCATCATTGATAAATGACCGAGTTCACATTTCAAAAGAGTTATTAAGTGAAGAAGGTGTTTTTGTAGGTAGTATTGATGATAATGAAGTAACAAGTTTTAGAGAAATATTGAACAATTTGTATGGAGAAAATAATCTAATAAGTAATATAGTTTGGAAGTCAAGAAGTTCAGTATCAAGTGACCATAAGGTTTCGCTAAATCACAATTATCATCTTGTTTATTCAAAGGACCATCAAAAAGTTAATTTTGGTGGTTTTCCACTTGACAAAGCAGATTATGATAACCCCGATGAGGACCCGAGAGGACCATGGAAGTTAGTGCCTATAGATGCAAATAAGCCAGGCGGTGATACTTATTACCCTATTAAAAATCCAAATACAGGAGAGGAATATTATCCTCCAAATGGAAGAAGTTGGGCTATCAATAAGGAAGATTATAATACACTTTTCGATGACAATAGAATCTTGTTTGGAAAGAAAGGAGATTCAGCACCTAAAAAGAAATTATTTTATTTAGAAAGAATTGAAAAAGGAGATGTACTAACACCAATTTCTTTTTGGGATGGACCTGAAACTACCAAAGATGGCACAAGTACTATAATGAATTTATTTGGCAGTAAAGTTTTTGACTATCCTAAACCTGTAGAGACAATAAAGGATTTAATATTTATATCAAGAATTGGAAAAAAAATTAAAGTTCTTGATTTTTTTGCAGGTAGCGGAACGACTGCGCATTCTTTACTCAGAATTCAAAAGCAATTAAAGAATGATATCGAATATTTGTTAATGGAAATGGGGAACCATTTTAATGAAGTACTTAAACCACGCATTAAAAAAGTGTCATTTACAGATAAATGGAGAGATGGTGTACCGCAAGACCTTAATGGCCAATCCCACGCTTTCAAATATCATTTTATTGAGTCGTACGAAGATGCCCTGAATAACATCGATTTTAAGAATTTGGATGATAATCAAGAAGAATTTGAATTTGAAGATTATAAACTTCATTATATGCTGGATTTTGAAACCCGTGGAGTCAGTGCATCCTTGCTTAAAGATGGAGCTTTTGATACTCCGTTCGACTACAAGCTGAAGATTCAGCGCGGACATGAGCCTCCGGTAGAAGAAACTGTGGACTTGGTAGAGACGTTTCACTACCTGATCGGTTTATGGGTTCAAAAGCTTCGAAGGCTGGAACATCAAAACAGAAAATATATCATCAGCATCGGCCAGATCAGGGATGAAGATGCTGTGGAAGATGTATGCACCATCTGGAGAAACACCAAAGACCTGGATCTGGATGAAGAGGCCGGGTGGATTCAGAAGGAGATCATCAAAGATCAAACGTTCGACCGGATATATATCAACGGCGTAAATAAGGTGAAGGATGCCGAACCGATTGAGATTACGTTCCGTGAAAAAATGTTTGAGGACGTAGTATGAAATTTGAGAAACGACTTTCACTGACGGGTTATCTACGAAAAGTATTTGGTGTATTCGATATTCACGATAAGAAATCAGTACGTGAATATTATAAAGAGTTTAATCGGGACATTACCGGCGCTGCTTATGATTCAGATGGACTAAGCAAGGTTTACAAGAAGTTGAAAGGGAATCCACGTGTTACAATTACTGAACAAAAACTGTTGGAATATGACCGCAATATTCGGTCGCATTTAGAGAAGATCAACAAACACCGGCTACAGAAAGACCAAATCGTCTTCAAGTACTTTCAATTCCTGGCCGGGTTTTATACCGAATATTATCTCGACCGTGTTACAGAGGACAAACAATCACTGCTGGATGATTTAAATGCGTTTGTTGCGGAACAGAAAAAGAATCACAGCTCAGAAGTAACCTATGAGGAGTATGAAGAGTTAGATCTGAACAAACTGGCTTACTGGATGGCCACCGGGAGCGGGAAAACACTCATCTTACATATGAATTACTATCAGTTTCAACACTATCTGCCCCGGCTGGATGAAGCCCCGGATAATATCCTGCTGATCACACCCAATACTGGACTCACCCATCAACATCAAAAAGAGCTGAATGCAAGCGGTATTCCGAACCGTTATTATCTGGATGCAGATGGGACACCTGGTATCGAGCCGGAAACCGTGAAGCTGATTGAAATCACCAAGCTTACCGATGAGAAGAAAGGGGATGGTGACAGTGTGGAAGTTTCAGCATTTGAGGGGAATAATCTCATATTTGTAGATGAAGGGCATAAAGGGTCAGGCTCCGAAGACTCCAAGTGGATGGCCCGGCGAAAAGCGATTTCTGAAAAAGGGTTTACGTTTGAATACAGTGCTACTTTTGGTCAGGCATTAAATAAAAATTCGGTTAGTGCTTCAGTAAAAAATGAATACGGAAAAGCGATCATATTTGATTACTCCTACCCCCGATTTTATGATGACGGATATGGAAAAAACTATCGCATTCTAAACCTCCGTAAAAAGCAGAATTTTGACGATTCAGATCAACGCCATGTTTATATGCTGGCCAACCTTCTTAGTTTTTATGAGCAAAAGTATGTGTACGGCCAGAATGCCGATACCTTTTACAAGACCTGGAATATTCACGATCCCTTGCTGACATTTATCGGGCATAGTGTACAAGGCGGCAGAACCGTTAATGCGATAAAAAAGTTGTCAGATGGAAATGATGAAAAGAAAACGATTTCTGACGTTCAAAGGTTGGTACGCTTTTTAAACAAAGTTCTTAAAAATGAAAATGGTTGGACTACTGATACCATTAAAAAATTATTGAGCGGTGAGTCAGGAATTACCGGGCCGGACGACTCCGATATCTTTGAAAACAGCTTTGATGTCCTGAAAGAACGGTTCAGCAGAAATGTTGATGATCTTTATACGGATTTACTTGAGAATATTTTTCATGTAACCGCTGCAGCACCATTGAAACTGAGCAACATCAAATCTGCCGATGGAGAAATCGGCCTGCGCGCCGGGAACAGTGAACGTTATTTTGGAGTCATCAACATCGGCGAGGACAGCGTGTTTCTGTCATTCGTAGAAGAGAACCTGCCGGATTTGATTGTGGAAGAGGGAGATGCTTTTCAGGGATCGCTATTTCAGCAAATCAATAAACAGCACTCTCCAATCAATATTCTTATCGGCTCCAAGAAGTTTATTGAAGGCTGGAGCTCCTGGCGGGTGGCCAATATGGGCTTGATGAATATTGGAAAGAGCGAGGGTCCACAAATCATTCAGCTTTTTGGTCGTGGGGTTCGTTTGCTTGGGAAAGACCGCAGTTTGATGCGTTCTTCAGCCATGCCCAATATACCGAAGCCGGAAAACATTGAACTGCTCGAAACGCTTCAGATCTTTGGGTTACAGGCCAATTACATGGAGCAATTTCGAAAGTATCTCAAAGAAGAAGGAATCGATACAGAAGAACGGGTGCAGATTAATCTTAAGGTAGAGTTTCCAAACTCATTTGAGAATAAGGGGCTATTGGTCATTAAGCCAAAAATTCGGGATGAATTTGTTGATGTGCAACAACTGGTAATATCGGTAGAAGATAATCTGAAACCGAAGATTGATTTACGCAGCACAATCGAAGTTGAAGCTTCAGGTGATAGAGTCGAAGAACGGGCCTCTGCTTCAGATTCAGAGGACAAAATGTTCATTGACGACAAACACTTGCCTCTTTTGGACTTTGAACGGCTATTCCGGGAAGCATGGCACTACAGAAGTCAAAAAGGTTATGGTAATCTTTCCTTTAATACGGAAAGCCTTCGAGAAATCATCAAAGACCGCTTGTACGAACTTTATTGTGATGAAGATCTCCTGCAAGTGAACAGCTTTTCCGATGTGAAACGGCTTGAAGAGATTGCACTGATCATCATTCGGAAATACATCGACAGCTGGTACAAACGAAAGCAACAGGAATGGGAATACACACAGTTGGAATACCATCCATTCAAAGAAGACAATCGAAACATTCCCCATTATGCTGAAACGGAACCGGGTTACCAGCTTCATGTAAAGAAAACGGCCGTTGAGAAGATTGAAAAAGAGATTGAGGAGTTATTCAAAGACAAAGATGTATTTGAACGGGATGTCACCAAAAAGAAAGATGGCAGTGTGCCACGAATCTACTTTGATCGGCATATCTATTTACCGTTACTATTGGAAGATCAGAATGACGTAATTCAATCCACCCCTCCCGGCCTGAATGAAGGGGAATGGAAATTTTTAAAGGATTTAAGAGACTATTTCCAAAAACCGGAATCACATGAATTGCTTGAAGGATATGAGCTGTTCGTGCTGCGTAATCAGTCCCGTGGTCATGGCGTCGGATTTCTTCTCGAAGAAGAGCGCTACTTCCCGGACTTTATCGTATGGGTTAAGAATGACGAACAGCAGCATATCTGCTTCATTGATCCCAAGGGATTACAGCATCAGATCAATGTGCAGGAGAACAGTAAAGTTCAATTTGCCAATGAGATCAAAGGGTATGAAAAACAGCTTAACGAAAAGCGTGGGAATGATCAGGTTCGGCTTCATTCCTTTATCATCTCACAAACTGCATTGGATGAGGTAAAGAAGAACAACGAAGTAAACTCCGTCGCTGACCTGAATGAAATGAATCTATTTTTCCCGGAACAGGATGGGTATGTGGATGGGGTGTTTCGTAAGGTGCTGGGGGTTGAGAAAGGTATTATGTATTAAACAAAAAAATTTAAACTAATCCAGTTGATATGGCTATAACAACAAATTTTGGGGTTAGAATAAACGATTCAGGTTACGTAGTGTTTTCTCATCCACATGATGAACAGGAAGCATATGATTACTTAGAAAAGGTAATTGATCAAAATGAGTTGCAAACTATATTTACAACCACTTTTGGTTCAAGCCCAAAAACTGATACTCCACAGAGCAGAGATTGGATAGTTAACAATTACGAAGGTATTAAGAAAGTAGCAGTTGATTATGGAGAAAAGCTTGACTTTCGAATTTCGAACTCGGTGCTTGAACTCCTTAGGTAAGGAGATGCTTTCCGAAAACGCTCCACGTGAAAAATCGTAACAAAGTGATGAGTGTGATGAATTATTGAGGTGATAATCACTTTTCGAATACCTGCCTCGCCAACTCATACTCCCTATCAAACGGCAAGCCAAGCTCCTTAACCATGTGTGGTATAGCCAGTGACCAGCTTACGTAGTAATACGCCAGTGTTTTATTCCCTGAAAAGCTGCTTCCTTCAATAGATGGAATATGGTAGCCATCCT
>LFIK01002994.1_pt1 | contig 13726 bp, 10 predicted proteins | sample 643401 | NCBI WGS metagenome assembly LFIK01 (sample SAMN03777447, study PRJNA286221) | soda lake metagenome | biome: soda lake; feature: Kulunda steppe; material: water; isolation source: sample T5-Br brine of Lake Tanatar-5 | place: Russia: Kulunda steppe | collected 2010-07 | reverse complement strand
GGTGCCCTCCTGGAACTGCAGCGGCATCACCCCCATGCCGATCAGGTTGGTGCGGTGGATGCGTTCGAAGCCCTCGGCGACGATCGCCTCGACCCCGGCCAGGGCAACGCCCTTGGCCGCCCAGTCACGAGAGGAGCCCTGACCATAGTCGGCGCCGGCGATGACAATCAGCGGCTGCTCGCGCTCCATGTAGGTCTCGATGGCCTCCCACATGCGGGTGACCTCCCCTTCCGGCTCTATGCGCGCCAGCGAGCCCTGCTTCACCTCGCCGTTCTCGTCGCGGACCATCTCGTTGAAGAGCTTGGGGTTGGCGAGGGTGGCCCGCAGCGCGGTGAGGTGGTCGCCGCGGTGGGTGGCATATGAATTGAAGTCCTCCTCCGGCAGGCCCATCTTGTGCAGGTACTCTCCCGCCGCGCTGTCCATCATGATGGCGTTGGACGGCGACAGGTGGTCGGTGGTGATGTTGTCCGGCAGGATCGCCAGCGGCCGCATTCCCTTCAGTGCACGCACTTCCGCCATGTTGCCTTCCCAGTAGGGTGGGCGACGGATGTAGGTGCTCTGAGGACGCCAGTCGTAGAGCGGGCTCTCGGCCGGCTCAAAGGCGTCCAGGTCGAACATCGGGATATAGACCTGCTTGAACTGGTCCGGCCTGACGAACTCGGCGACGATCGCATCGATCTCCTCGTCGGAGGGCCAGAGGTCCTTGAGGGTTACCGGGTTGCCATTCTGGTCGGTGCCCAGCACATCCTTCTCGATGTCGAAGCGCACGGTGCCGGCGATGGCGTAGGCGACCACCAGTGCCGGCGAAGCCAAGAAGGCCTGCTTGGCATAGGGGTGAATACGGCCGTCGAAGTTGCGGTTGCCGGAGAGCACCGCGGTGGCATAAAGATCGCGGTCGATGATCTCCTGCTGGATCACGGGATCCAGTGCACCGGACATGCCGTTGCAGGTGGTGCAGGCGTAGGCAACGATGCCGAAGCCGAGCTGCTCCAGCTCGGACAGCAGCCCGGCCTCCTCCAGATAGAGGCGCGCGACCTTCGATCCCGGCGCGAATGACGACTTCACCCAGGGCTTGCGGATCAGGCCGAGCTCGTTGGCCTTCTTGGCAAGCAGGGCGGCGCCCACCACGTTGCGAGGGTTGGAGGTGTTGGTGCAGCTGGTGATGGCAGCGATGATCACCGCGCCATCGGGCATCTTGCCCGCCTTCTCTTCCGCCTGGGCCTCGTCGTAGTTAACGGCGACCCCGCGCTCATGCAGGGCGCTGGTGGGCAGGCGACGATGCGGGTTGGAGGGACCGGCCAGGTTGCGCTCCACGCTGGACAGATCGAAGGTCAACACGCGCTCGTACTGAGCATCGACCAGGCTGTCGGCCCACAGGCCGGTCTGCTTGGCGTAGGTCTCGACCAGCACAACCTGCTCGGGCTCCCGGCCGGTCAGCGTCAGGTAGTCGAGGGTCTGCTCATCGATGTAGAACATCGCCGCGGAGGCGCCATACTCCGGAGTCATGTTGGAGATGGTGGCACGATCGCCGATGGTCAGGCTCTTGGACCCCTCGCCGAAGAACTCGAGATAGGCCCCGACCACCCGCTCATTGCGCAGGAACTCGGTGATCGCCAGAACGATATCGGTGGCGGTGATGCCCGGCTTGGGCTTGCCGGTCAGGTCCACGCCGACGATATCGGGCAGGCGCATCATGGAGGGGCGACCCAGCATCACGGTCTCGGCTTCGAGGCCGCCCACCCCGATGGCGATCACGCCAAGGCAGTCGATATGCGGAGTGTGGCTGTCGGTGCCTACGCAGGTATCGGGATAGGCCACGCCGTCGCGAGCCTGCACCACCGGCGACATCTTCTCCAGATTGATCTGGTGCATGATGCCGTTGCCCGCGGGAATCACGTCGACGTTCTCGAAGGCGGTCTTGGTCCACTCGATGAAGTGGAAGCGATCCTCGTTGCGGCGGTCCTCGATGGCGCGGTTCTTGTCGAAGGCGTCCGGGTCGAAGCCGGCATGCTCCACGGCCAGGGAGTGATCGACGATCAGCTGTGTCGGCACCACCGGGTTGACCTTGGACGGGTCACCGCCCTGCTCGGCGATGGCGTCACGCAGACCGGCCAGGTCGACCAGTGCCGTCTGACCCAAGATGTCGTGGCACACCACACGGGCCGGATACCAGGGAAAGTCCAGGTCGCGGCGGCGCTCTATCAGCTGCTTGAGCGCATCGGTGAGCAGTTCCGGCTCACAGCGACGCACCAGCTGCTCAGCGAGCACTCGAGAGGTGTAGGGAAGTGTGTCATAGGCGCCGGGCTGGATCTCTTCAACGGCCTCATGCACGTCGAAGTAGTCAAGCTCGGTGCCGGGGAGCGGTTTGCGATAGTCGGTATTCATGGCTCAGTCCCGCTGCTCGATCGGCACCCACTCGCTGTGCTCCGGACCAACGTAGTCGGCACTCGGGCGAATGATGCGGTTGTTGGCACGCTGCTCGCAGACATGGGCCGCCCAGCCGGTCAGGCGCGAGCAGACGAAGATCGGCGTGAACAGTTTGGTAGGAATGTCCATGAAGTGGTAGGCGCTGGCATGGAAGAAGTCCGCGTTGCAGAACAGCTTCTTTTCGCGCCACATGATCGCCTCGACGCGCTCGGAGACCGGGTAGAGAACCGTATCGCCCACGTCATCGGACAGCTTCTTCGACCAATCCTTGATGATCGCGTTGCGCGGATCGGACTCGCGATAGACCGCGTGGCCGAAGCCCATGATCTTGTCCTTGCGCTCGAGCATGCCCATGACCTCGCGCTCGGCCTCTTCCGCGGAAGTCCAGTCCTCGATCATCGCCATGGCCGCCTCGTTGGCGCCGCCATGCAGCGGGCCGCGCAGTGAGCCGATAGCGCCGGTCACGCAGGAGTGCATGTCGGACAGCGTGGAGGCGCAGACACGCGCGGTGAAGGTCGAGGCGTTGAACTCGTGCTCGGCGTAGAGAATCAGCGAGACATTCATGACGCGAGCGTGCAGTTCGGAGGCGGGCTCACCGCGCAGCATGTGCAGGAAGTGACCTCCCACGGACTCGTCATCTGTCTCGGTCTCGATACGCGCGCCGTCGTGGCTGAAGCGATACCAGTAGCAGATGATCGAGGGCAGCACGGCCAGCAGGCGATCGGCGGCGTCCTGCTGCTCGTCGAAGCTCTGCTCGGTCTCCAGATTACCCAGCATAGAAGCGCCGGTGCGCATCACGTCCATGGGGTGGGCGTCGGCGGGGATCTGCTCGAGCACGGTCTTGAGCGCTTCGGGCAAACCGCGCAGGCCCTTGAGCTTGGTGATGTAGGCATCGAGCTCGGCCTGGTTGGGCAGCTTGCCCTTGAGCAGCAGGTAGGCGACCTCCTCGAACTTTGCCTTCTCGGCCAGCTCTTTGATGTCGAAGCCGCGGTAGGTCAAGCCAGATCCGGTCTTGCCAACGGTGCACAGGGCGGTCGTTCCCGCACTCTGGCCACGCAGGCCGGCGCCACTCAGGTTCTTCTCTGCCATGTCATATCTCCTCGTATAGCGGGTCGGTCGTGTTCTTTTCAACAATGTCGGTGCCGGACTCAGGCGTCGCTGCCCTTCTCGGCAACTTGGGACTCGGCAAACAGCGCATCGAGTTTCTGCTCGAAGCTGTGGTAGTTCAGGAAATCGTAGAGTTCATCGCGAGTCTGCATGAGGTCTACCACGTCACGCTGATGACCGGTGTCGTGGATGCTCTGGTAGACCTTGAGGGCGGCAGCGTTCATCGCGCGGAAGGCCGACAGCGGATAGAGCACCATGCGGCAGCCCACCTCGCCCAGCTCCTGCTGGCTGAACAGCGGCGTGGCGCCGAATTCGGTGATGTTGGCAAGGATCGGCGCATCGACGCGCTCGCAGAAGGCCCGGTAGTCATCCAGGGTGTGCACCGCCTCGGCGAAGATGGCGTCGGCACCGGCCTCGATGCAGGCCTGGGCACGCTCGATGGCAGCATCCAGCCCGTCCTTCTGGAAAGCGTCGGTGCGGGCGATCAGGTAAAAGTCCGGATCGATGCGCGCATCGGCGGCGGCCTTGACGCGGTCAGCCATCTCTTGCTGGGAGACGATGGCCTTGTTGGGGCGGTGGCCGCAGCGCTTCTGGGCGACCTGGTCCTCGATGTGCACGGCGGCCACGCCGGCGCGCTGCATCTCCTTGACGGTGCGCGCGATATTGAAGGCCCCCCCCCAACCGGTATCGATATCCACCAGCAGCGGCAGGTCGGTGGCGCCGCAGATGCGGTGAGAATCCTCGACCACGTCGTTCATGGTCGTCATGCCCAGGTCAGGCAGGCCGAAGGAGGCATTGGCCACGCCGCCCCCCGAGAGGTAGATGGCCTTATGGCCGACGCGCTGGGCCATCATCGCGGTGTAGGCATTGATGGTGCCAACGATGGGCAGCGGGTGGTTGGCCTCGAGGGCGGCACGGAAACGGGCGCCGGGGGTCTGCTGGGTCATGATGTCTCTCCTGTGGTGTTCGAGCCGGATGGTTTCGGGGGCGGGTCAGGTCGCCGCAGAGGTCTGCCGCAGGGCGGCGGCATAGCGATCCACGACGTTGGCCCTTGAGGCGCTGACGTGGCGACGCATCAGCAACTCTGACAATTCGGCATCGCCGGCCTCGATGGCATCGACTATGCGGTGATGCTCGACAAATGCGCGCTGGGGGCGTGAGCCTGTCGCACTGAACTGGGTACGGTAGAGCCGCACCAGGTAATAGAGGTCATCGCAGAGCATGGTCACCAGCATGCGATTGTGGCTGCCCTGGACGATGCGGTAGTGAAAGTCCAGGTCGCCCTCCCGCTGGAAGTAGGCCTCCCCCTTCTTGAGATCGCTCTGACGCTCGTGCATCGCCAGCAGTTTGCGCAGCCCGGCGATCTCCGCGGCGGTCATGTGTTCAGCGGCCAGCCGCGCGGCCATGCTCTCCAGCGCCTCGCGCACATCGAACAGCTCGAGCAGCTCCTGCATGGAGAGCTTGACCACCCGGGCCCCCACGTGGGGCACTCGCTCGATCAAACGATGCGCCTCGAGGCGACGCATCGCCTCGCGCAGCGGGCCGCGCGAGATCCCATATGCCTTGGACAGGCCCGGCTCGGTGATTTTGCTGCCCGGCGCCAGTTCGCCGCGCACGATGGCATCCTGAAGCTGCTGGAAGACACGCTCCGCCAGGGTACGTACTTCCGGAATCGACGTTTCGAGTTGGGCTAGAGTCATAATGATTGTCGACAATTATTGGGTAAGCAAAGAGTAGCTACTCCGCAGAAAGGGGTCAACACACAGGAACGTCGGGAAGCTTCACCTTTGGTTGTAGACAACGCGCCCGGCACCAAGGTGACTGTCGACAATGATCTGGTGCGGGCAGGGACAAGAGCCGGAGAGATGCCTAGAATGGGTCACCTGTCACAGCAAGGCACGGCGATGAGCGCAAGACTTCAGATCACCCCCTGCCCCTACCATGAGCACCCCCTCGGGCACTTCGCTCGTCTTCGCGGGCGGCCGGGCGCCGTGCTGCTTGACTGTGGGCGGCCGGCCGCCCCCGCCGGGCGCTTCGATATCCTATCCAGCGACCCCCTGGCGATGCTCGAGATCGACGACCAGGGTCGAGTCTCCGGCGTGCCCGAGTTGGCGGGGCTCTCCCCCTTCGCTGCCCAGCAGGCGCTGCTGGACCGTCTCGAGACGACGACACCCGACAGCGATCTCCCCTTCCTGGGCGGCCTGATCGGCTACTGGAGCTATGACCTGGGGCGGCTTCTCGAACCGGTGGGGGCACAGACCCAACCGGCGGTAGCGATCCCGGCGAGCCGGGTCGGCCTTTATGACTGGGCTCTGATCCAGGACCACGAACACCGCGAAAGCTGGCTGGTCGCCAGCGCCGAGCGGCGACGGCAGGTGCTTAACTGGCTGGCGCAGCCGCCGGCTGCCCATGGCGCCTTCCGGCTGACCGCCCCCTTCGCAGGCGAGCTATCCCGCGCCGACTATCTGGAGCGCTTCGCCACCGTGCAGCGCTATATTCGCTCGGGAGACTGCTACCAGATCAACCTGGCCCAGCGCTTCAACGCCCCCTACGCGGGCGACCTCTGGAGCGCCTACTGTCGTCTACGCGAGGCCACGCCGACACCCTACGCCGGCTTTATGGCCTGGCCCACCGCCCGGGGCGAACAGGCGATTCTTTCTCTCTCACCCGAGCGCTTCCTCGAATGCCGGGACGGCCAGGTGGAGACACGCCCCATCAAGGGAACGCGCCCCCGGGGCGAGACCCCGGAGGCGGACCGCGACCTGGCCGATGAGCTCACCGCCAGTCTCAAGGATCGCGCCGAGAACGTGATGATCGTCGACCTCCTGCGCAACGATCTCGGACGCGTCTGCCGCCCGGGCACGGTCAGAGTGCCTCAGCTGTGCGGCCTGGAGAGCTACGCCAACGTCCACCACCTGGTCAGCGTGGTGACCGGCGAACTGGACGCGGACAAACGCCCGCTGGAACTGCTCGCCGCGGCCTTCCCTGGCGGCTCCATCACCGGCGCCCCCAAGGTTCGCGCCATGCAGATCATCGAGGAGCTGGAGCCCAGCCGGCGCAGCGCCTACTGCGGCAGCCTGGGCTACGTGGACGTGCGGGGCCGGATGGACACCTCCATCGCCATCCGCACCGCCGTGGCGGATGAGGGGCGACTGCATCTATGGGGCGGCGGTGGACTGGTGGCCGACTCGGTGGGTGAGGCGGAATATCAAGAGACCCTGGACAAGATCCAACATCTGATGGATGCCCTGACCTGGAAAGCCGAATGTTCAACAGAAAGAGAATAATAAGAACCCCTCTTAATCCCCGGGAGCATAGATACCCAAGAAATCGGTATTGGGGCCTGTCGCCACCGTCTTGCTAGGGTAGCCGTCATCGCACCCACGAGAGGCCAGCATGGCGAGCTTCGACCCCAACCGTTTTGTCCTGGAGCACGATCGGGACACCCCCAAGGAGATACTGCGGGCCGCCTACCAGGTCTTCGGTGAACTGACCCTCTCCTTCTCCGGCGCCGAAGACGTGGTGCTGATCGACCTGGCCCTCAAGGTGGCGCCGAAGGAGGCCGTCCACGTCTTCGCTCTGGACACCGGGAGGCTACACCCGGAGACCTACGCCTTCATCGAGCGGGTTCGGGAGCATTTCGGCATCGCGATCGACGTGCGTTTCCCCGACACCGAGGCCGTCCAGACCCTGGTGCGCGGCAAGGGGCTCTTCAGCTTCTTCCGGGACGGCCATCAGGAGTGCTGCGGTATCCGCAAGGTGGCACCGCTGCGCCGCCGCCTCGTCGGCCTGCCGATGTGGGTCACCGGACAGCGGCGCGACCAGAGCCCTGGCACGCGCTCCAGCCTGCAGATCGCCGAGCACGATCATGGCTTCGGCAGTGAGGCCAGCCCCCTCGTCAAGATCAACCCCCTCACCCACTGGAGCAGCGAGGAGGTCTGGACCTACATTCGCATGTTCGACGTGCCCTACAACCCGCTCCACGAACGCGGCTTCGTCAGCATCGGCTGCGAGCCGTGCACTCGCCCTACGCTGCCCGGCCAGCATGAACGCGAGGGACGCTGGTGGTGGGAGGATCAGGGGGGCAAGGAGTGCGGCCTGCATACCACCAATCTGCAACCCACCAACCTGTCCTCCACCAACACGGGCACGCCAGGCTAGCGCACCGGCAGTTCCAGCCCCTCGAACAGCGGAAACTCATGTCGCGGCCCCGCCGCGAGGGCAGCATCCACCAGGTCGCGATCCAGGTGCGAGGCGAACCCCTGCAGGAAGTCGTACATGTAGCCGCGCATGAAAGTGCCGCGACGGATGCCGATCTTGGTGGTGGAACTCGCGAACAGGTGGCCCGCATCCAGCGCCAGCAGATCGGTATCCTGCTCGAGATCCACCGCCATGTGAGCAACGATACCCACTCCCATCCCCAGGCGTACGTAGGTCTTGATGACATCGGCGTCGGCGGCGGTCAGCACCACGTTGGGCGTAAGCCCCCGCGCACGGAAGGCGTCGTCAAGCTGGGAACGGCCGGTGAAGCCGAAGACATAGGTGACCAGCGGATAGCGGGCCAGGGCCTCCAGGGTGAGCTCGGACTCGTCTGCCAGGGGGTGCCCACGGGGCACCAGAATGCAGCGGTTCCAGCGATAGCAGGGCAGCAGCACCAGGTCGTTGAACAGCTCCAGGGATTCAGTGGCAATGGCGAAATCCGCCTGGCCGTCGCTGACCATCTGGGCGATCTGCTTGGGGGTGCCCTGCTGCATGTGCAGGGCTACCTCGGGATACTTGCGGGTGAAGTCGCGAATCACCGGCGGCAGGGCATAGCGCGCCTGAGTATGGGTGGTGGCGATGGCCAGGCTGCCGCGACGCTCGTCGCTGAACTCCTGAGCCACTTCCTTGATATTCTCGGCCAGGCGCAGCACCTCGCCGGCCAGCTCGACGATGGCCTGACCGGCCGGGGTGACTCGGGTCAGGTGCTTGCCGCTGCGAGCAAAGATCTCCACCCCCAGCTCGTCCTCCAGCAAGCGAATCTGCTTGGAAATTCCCGGCTGAGAGGTAAACAGGCTCTGGGCGGTGGCCGACACGTTGAGATTGTGGCGGGTGACTTCCCAGATATAGCGCAGCTGCTGCAGCTTCATGGTGGCAAACTCCCTGACATCCACCCGATCACGGGCGCTGACAGTACTAAATAGTGATAAAAGAAATAACTATAATCACTTTGAAGTATATACAGCAAGCCGGCGTCTCGCCTAGGCGAATCATGACGCCATTTGCCAGCGCCGCAGTCGGCCGCTACCATCTGCCGACCAGGCACGCCTCGGCGTGCCATGAATACGCTCGATGCAGCGCAACGAAACTGGAGAACCCCATGGCCAATAACGTCGATGTCACCAACGCCAATTTCGAGCAGGAAGTCCTCAAGGCCGATACCCCCGTTCTGCTGAAATTCTGGGCCCCCTGGTGCGGTCCTTGCAAGGTGATGGCGCCAGTGGTCGACGAAGTCGCCGAAGAGCGCGATGGCAACCTCAAGGTCGTCAGCATCAACGTGGACGACGCCCCGGAAATCGCCGCCGAGCAAGGTGTACGCGGCGTGCCCACCGTCATGCTGTTCAAGTCCGGCTCCAAGGTCGCCTCCCTGGTAGGCGCCCAATCCAAGTCACAGCTGGCTCAGTTCATCGATCAGAACGCCTGATCGTCAGGCACGTCAGTCTGAAGATCGCCTCGGCCCTGGCCGGGGCGATCGCGTTTTGAGGCTCACTCCCTGCCCGAGTCCGCCCCGTCCTCTTCACCATTCCGCTCCGAAATAGGGCGGTCTGCTTGCTCCAGGAGCTGATCGTCACCCGGACCCAGCAGATGTGCGATCCAGCGGGTCTGGGGGTGGCTATCCAGGGCGATCTTCAGCGTCATGGTCAGCAGCACCGAGAGCAGCATCCCCGCAGCACCGAAGATCCATCCCCACACCACCAGAGACAGGAACGCTATGAAGGTGGAGAGGCCCAGGGCCCGGCCCATCCAGCGGGGCTCGACGATGTTGCCGAGAACGAAATTGATTCCCAGGTAGGCGCCCGACAACAGCAGGGCATCGACCAGGCCGCCCCCGGGAGAAACCAGCAGTAGCAACACTGGGGGAATCGCGGCAATGGCGGAGCCGATGTTGGGGATGTAGTTGAGGGCGAAGGCCAGCACGGCCCACAGCAAAGGGAAGTCGACCCCCACCAGCAGACAGGCCAGCCACACCAGCGCCCCGGTCACCAGGCTGATCAGGGTCTTCACCGCCAGGTAGCGCTTGAGCGTGCGGCTGAACTCGTTGAAGCGCTCGAGGCTGGGCGCCGGATTTCGCAGGGCGCGAGAAATCTTGTCGCGCAGGTTGAGCGTCTCGAAAAGCATGAAAACCACCAGCAAAGTGACCATCACGCTTTGCATCAGCAGATTGCCCAGCTCTCCCAGCAGTCCCGGCACGGCGCTGCCCACCTGTTCCACATCGAGCAGCTCGACGAGACGGTCGGGATCGATATCCAGCCCCATCCTTGCCAGGCCATCGAACAGCCCCAGGTAGTAGTCATAGAGCTTCTCCTCGATCCCCGGCAGCGCCTCCGTGAAGGTCCCGAAACTGTTGACCAGCAGCAGGCCCAGCAGCGACATCAGGCCACCGATCACCACCAGGGTGAGCCAGACGGCCAGGCGCAGGCTGAGCCCCAGGCGGTTCAGCCACTGCACCGGAGGGGTACAGACCAGGGCGATGAAGATCGCCAGCATCAGCGGCACCAGCAGGCTGGCGCCGGCCTTCATGCCGGCCACGATCACCACCAGGGCGGCCAGGCCGAGCATGAGATCGAACGGGATGACGCCCGGAGTATCCGGTTCATGCTGAGACATATCGAGTTCCTGTACACCCTGGCGAGGTTTCATCATGCCCCCGCACAGTGCCAGCAACAATCCACAAGACACACTCGACGAGCGTCTGGCGGACGGGACAGGGCGCCGGGCCGGGAACCTTTGCACCGGGGCTCCCTCGAACCAGCGTGGCATGCCGCCACGTCATTATCGCAAGGAGGCCACCATGACGCTGTTTCCCCCCGCCCGGCTGCTACTGCTGGTCAGCCTGCTCGTCGCGACTCCCCTGCTGGCGAGCCAGGCACTGGCCGAGCCTCCGCGCCAGCTACATGTGCAGGCCGAGGCCACGCTGTCGGTGGTGCCGGACCGGGCCACGCTCAGCGCAAGGCTCTGGGAGCGCACGCCGGCGCTGCCTCAGGAAGAGGAGAGCGGCGGTGACCCCGAGGCGCTGCGTGAAGCCCGCGAACGGCTGGAGACTCGCGCCGGCGAACTGATTCGCACCCTCGAGGCGGCCGGACTCGGGCGCGACGCCATCAGCGCAGGCTCGCTGGCCGTGCAGCCGGAGCGCCTTGCCGGCAGCCGCCTGGAAAACGGCGAGCGCGAGATCCTGATGCGCACACGCCTGGAGCGCCCCTTTCGCGTTCAGATCGATGATCTGGAACGGCTGCCGAAACTGCTCGACGCCCTGACCGAGGCCGGCGTCAACGCCCTCGACGGCGTTGCCTATGATCTCGCCGACCGGGATGCCGCGACCGACGAGGCGCTGGTCAGGGCGCTGGAGAAGGCCCGCCACAAGGCCGCGCTGATGGCCGAGACCCTGGACATCTCCCTGGGCCCGGTCGCCAGCGTCAGCGAGACCCGCGCGCCTGTGTTCCAGCCGCGCATTCTGGCCATGGCCGCCGACGCCCGGGAAAGTGCGCCCCAGGCCGAGTACCGCCCCGGCACCATCGATATCGAGGCCGGGGTCAGCGTCAGCTGGGAGATAGAATAGGAACGAGGGGCGAGAGACGAGGAGCAAGGCCGTAGCACGACCTTAGCTCCAGGTTAGTAAGGTTTTCCTTGTCGCTCGCTCCTTGTCACTCGTAACTGCCCGAAGGGCATCAAACGTTGATGGTCTCGACACCGCCCATGTAGGGCTGCAGCGCCGCGGGCACGTCGATGGAGCCGTCGGCATTCTGGTAGTTCTCCAGCACCGCCACCAGGCAGCGCCCCACCGCCAGGCCGGAGCCGTTCAGCGTGTGAAGCAGCTGGGGCTTCTTCTGTTCCGGGTGGCGGAAGCGGGCCTGCATGCGACGCGCCTGGAACTCCTCGCAGTTGGAGACCGAGGAGATTTCACGGTAGGTGCCCTGGCTGGGAATCCACACCTCCAGGTCGAAGGTCTTGGCGGCGCCGAAGCCCATGTCGCCGGTGCACAGGGTGAGGACACGATAGGGCAGCGCCAGCGCCTGGAGGATCGCCTCGGCATGGCCGCGCATCTCCTCCAGGGCATCGTAGCTGGTGGCCGGGTCGACAAGCTGCACCATTTCCACCTTGTCGAACTGGTGCTGGCGAATCATGCCGCGGGTGTCGCGGCCGTGGGAACCCGCCTCGGAGCGGAAACAGGGCGTATGGGCGGTGAGCTTCACCGGCAGCACCTTGTGCTCGAGGATCTCGTCGCGGGCAAAGTTGGTCAGCGGCACCTCGGCGGTGGGGATCAGGTGGTAGCCTCGCTCGTCATCCAGGCGGAACAGGTCCTCGCCGAACTTGGGGAGCTGGCCGGTGCCGCGCAGCGAGGCCTCGTTGACCATGTAGGGGACATAGCACTCCTCGTAGCCATGCTCGAGGGTCTGCTTGTCCAGCATGAACTGGGTCAGCGCCCGATGCATGCGGGCGATGGGACCGCGCATCACCGCGAAGCGGGCACCGGTGAGCTTGGCGGCCAGATCGAAGTCCAGATCGCCCTTCAGCGCACCGAGATCGACATGATCGAGCACCTTGAAGTCGAACTCACTGGGCGTGCCCCAGCGGTGCAGCTCGACGTTATCGTCTTCGCTCTTGCCCACCGGCACGCTCTCGTGGGGCAGGTTGGGCAGGCCGCTCACCGCGTCATCCCACTCGGCCTGCACCTCGGCCAGGCGAGTCTTGGCGGCGTCGAGTCGGTCGCCCAGGTCGGACACCTCATCGAGCAGGGGCTGAATGTCCTCTCCCGCCGACTTGGCCTTGCCAATCGCCTTGGAGCGGGTGTTGCGCTCGTTCTGGAGGGACTCGGTCTCGGCCTGCAGCTCGCGGCGCCGGGACTCCAGCGCCTCGAGACGGTCGGTATCGAGGACAAAGCCTCGCTTGGCCAGTCGTTGGGCGACCGCATCGAGGTCGCTGCGCAGCAGTTTGGGATCGAGCATGGAATCCAGTCCGTTGCAGTCGGTGAAGGGGGTCGAACAGGGCGCCCATTGTAGGCAAAAGGCCGCAGGGGCGCCACGCGCCTGCCGCGATGCCCGAACTGAAGCGTCCCCGTGGGATGCGCCCCACCGCTCCGACGCGGTAAGATAACCTCTCTTTCTTCTTCCCACGACAGAGTGCCATGATCGCAAGACTGGACACCGCCGACGCCGACACCGCCTCGGGGCCTGCCACGCCTTGTTCCGAGCCCTATCTCAGCTTTCTCGAGGCCCTGCGCCAAGCGGGCTTCGAGGGTGAGATCGCCCCGGACTACGCCGCCCGCACGGTGCAGGCCACCGACAACTCCATCTATCAGCGCCTGCCCCAGGCGGTGCTCTACCCGCAGCACGCCGAGGATCTCGAGCGCCTCGCCCGGCTGGCCGGCAAGCCCGAGCACCGCCGAGTGGTGCTCACCCCCCGCGGCGGCGGCACCGGCACCAACGGCCAGTCGCTGACCGACGGCCTGGTGGTGGATGTCTCCCGGCACATGAACGCGATTCTCGAAATCGACGTGGAGAAGCGTCGAGTGCGGGTCCAGGCCGGCGTGGTCAAGGACCAGCTCAACGCCACCCTCAAGCCCCACGGGCTCTTCTTCGCCCCGGACCTCTCCACCTCCAACCGCGCCACCATCGGCGGCATGATCTCCACCGATGCCAGCGGCCAGGGCAGCTGCGAGTACGGCAAGACCCGCCACCATGTGCTGGCGCTCGATACCGTGCTGCTGGGCGGAGAACGGCTGAAGAGCCGCCCCGTGGAGGATGGTGAGCTGGCGACGCTCTGTGAACGCGACGATGCCACTGGCCGCGCCTACCGCACCGCCCGGGAGATCATCGACACCCAAGGTGAGCTGATTGCCGCCACCTTTCCGCCCCTCAACCGCTGCCTGACCGGCTACGACCTGGCGCATCTGCGCGACGACCAGGGCCGTCTCGACATGAACAGCCTGCTGTGC
>LFIK01002991.1_pt1 | contig 13727 bp, 4 predicted proteins | sample 643401 | NCBI WGS metagenome assembly LFIK01 (sample SAMN03777447, study PRJNA286221) | soda lake metagenome | biome: soda lake; feature: Kulunda steppe; material: water; isolation source: sample T5-Br brine of Lake Tanatar-5 | place: Russia: Kulunda steppe | collected 2010-07 | reverse complement strand
TGACAGAGTGTCTGACAATTTCTGAAGAGGAAAGTATCAAATATCTGCCACGCCTCACATCAGAGGAGCGTGAACTTTTCGATGCAGGACGTCTGTCGACTATTTTGTTCAAAGTTTGGCGGCAAAGCCGCCCTGGGAAAATTGGTACCAAAAGGCGAAGGTTTTATTGAAGGCCTTCCCGTCTCTTCCAATAAATTGTGGACTAGCAAACACCACCTGTCCTTTATTCGCATCTTTGCCTCTTGACTTCTCCCCTGACAAAGCACGCAGCACGTGGAAGAGAAAAGCTCAAGCAATACATATCTTTGTTGGGCGAAACATTCCTGACACAGTGCAAAGCCGCATCTTCGATTTGCGCACCTAAGAAACTTTCTGCTCGCACACGTATGTCTTCTTCGGTTTCGTGGGATTTGGCAAACATGTAGCAGTGGATCTTTGGCAGCCTCTTGTGGCCTGCACGCAGCTCCAATTCCTCCACCACATCCTGGAAGACGTCCAAAAATTCCACAGCAGAGGCCGGCAGATTCATGATCACATGGTCAAAGGAGACACCGGCTTCTGGCAATTCGGACAAGACTGTTTGGAGGTGCTCCACATCTTCATGCATCTCGACATGTGCCCTTGCATTGGTCCTCCTTTCCGCATCGGGACTAACGAGGAGTCTCACGAATTCCCTGGCATCCATGTTGAACGCGTGGACCTTCTCTTGCACTTTATTGATCCTACTGTTGATCCTGAGATAGTGCGTTGATGTTGGGTTGAGATCATTGGCATACACCGTGCATCCTCTTTTGGCAGCAGGCACTGCAAACGGCCCGATTCCGGCCATCATGTCGCACACGACATCTCCTTCTTGGAATAGTTCTACGAGGCGTCTGTGCTCGTTCTCCAGTCTAGAGTTCCAGTACACCTTTTCGTAATCTAGCTGGAACCTGTTTCCGTGCTGCCTCACTTCGGCCACGGTGTTATCTTCACCGGCGATCACTTCCATGGGGAAGACTCTGAACTCATCTTCGATGTTTCCCACTTTGTTGACCACGGTTCGGATGTGCGGTTGGTTTTTGTCGAGGAAGACCTGTCCGATGATTTCTTTGTGTTTTCGGAACTCATCTTTCAGGTTGAGATGTGCGATGTGCCCCACGGTTTCGAAGGACGTGGGCAGTTCCTGCACGTCTGGGAAGAGTTTCTGCAGCACTTGTTCCGCCGACCAGTGTTCGTAATCCAGGACGTCTTCGTACGTTTTCCCTTGGATTCCGAGTTCTTCCATGACTTGGAGGACATCTTGCGGCAGTTCTTTTCCATCTCCATACCTTTCGTGCAGCAGCACGACTCGCACGTCTTCCTTTTCCTGTCCACGCACCACGCTTCTTCGTTTCGGTCGATCGTAGAGGTGTTTCTTGAGCTTCTTCTGCACGGCGTGGCATTGGGCGACGGGCACGGGCAGTCCCATCAGTTTCACCTTCTCTTCGAACTTCTTCTTCCATCCGTCCTTGGCCATCGTCGCAGCCTTCTTCGTCGCCTTCCACGCGCGTGCTCGCATCGCCGACGCCAAACCGCCGTCCTGTCGCCTCCACCACCACCTCCAGAGAGTTTCTTCTCTGAGCACTCTTCGACACACACACCGACACACACAGCCACGGGCGACTGCCTGTGAGTGATGGAGAGAGTGAGTGAGCGTGTGATGGACAGAGTGATTGATTGAGTGTGTGTGAGCGAGTGATCGATACTTGATTGCGAGATTGACAGAGTGTTCAAGAGAATGACGGACAGAGTGATTGAGAGATTGATGGACAAAGTGATTGAGTGATTGGGAGTGTGTGTGTGTGTGAGAGAGATGTGTTGGTCCGTCGCCATGGTCGCATTTCGCGTGTTTTGGGGCGGATGCGAGTCCCATGTGGGTGGTGGAGGCGAAGGCAAGTTTGTTGGATCGACCGTCCGTGGTTCGCATGTGCATCTGTTGAACCTGAACTATCTTGTTCCATTGCAACAGGAGTGGGTGGGAGTGGGAGAGAACAGCACTCCGAACGAGGATGGTGTGGAAAGGAAGAGGGAAAAAGAAGTTGGTGGGTGAAACGGAAGAAGTGGAGTGGATGGCGAGTGGAACGACGGAGAGGTTGATGGAAAAGGAAGAGACAAAGACAAAAGGAAACAATGGCATGAATGGACGGAATCACGCGGCGTATGTGAGCCATCCGTGCCAAGATGAAGGTCTCCCTGCATGCTCATGGATGGAGCAAGCAAGATTCGGATCGATGCGTTCGCCCACGCCAAGACTTAGAGAGCCGTCCACGACAAGATGGAACGATGGATTCTTGCGCGTGGAGAGGAAGCCTTCCTCGATGGAAAGCAACGTGTTCAAGGAATGCACGTTGGCTTCGTTGCAACCACGTCTTCTTCGATTTCCATCCATGTTTCACATCAACTCGTCCACCAAACAATGCAAGGTTGGACCAAGGGCAAGCCAACCACTCGTGTCCTCTTGTGCATCACCAACGTGCGCATTGCGTCGACGTGCGACGTCTTCTTCTTGCTACGACGACCACGCGTCTTTCGCAAGCCATTCGTGGCACGTAGCTCTGCCTGGTGGCAGAGACGCTCGTCGCGCGTGTGGTGCGGTGGAGCCACGTGCACGTCGATGGACGTGGTCGCTGGCGTGCCACACGTCCTTCGCCAAGGTCGCAACGGTGCAAGGATCGCGTCTGGCGCACGTCTTTGAAGCGTGCGACGGTGGAGGAAGATGGAGCACGGGAAGAAGCAAGGCAAGGCGGATGCAGGAGACGACAAGGAGAAGGAACGCGACTACACGCACTTGGTGCTGAAATCCGACCACGAACGTCGACCGCTGTACGTGTGTCCGGACGGACACATCTTCTTGGAAGCGTTCTCGACCATGTACAAACCAGCGTACGACTTCTTGGTCTCCGTAGCAGAACCAGTGTGCAGACCACAACACGTGCACGAGTACAAGCTCACGCCGTTCTCCTTGTACGCCGCCGTGTCCGTGGGACTCGAAACCGACGCCATCATCGCTGTGCTGCGAAGGTTCTCGAAAACCGAGCTGGATCCTTCGGTGGTGGAATTCATCAAAGTGTCCACCGAAAACTACGGGAAAGCCAAGCTTGTGCTGTACCAGAACCGCTTCTTCGTCGAAAGCGCGGATCGAAACGTGCTTCGAGTGCTTGCCCAAGACGAGATCGTGGGACAAGCTAGAATACAACCCCCTGCAGATGCAGCGACCGATTCAGACGGATTCTTCCAAGCAGAAGCGAGGAAACACGTGCAGCAGGTGGTGGAAGTCGAAGAAGAAGATGGGGGAGAAAAACGCATGGACGTCGACGGGGAAAAGGAACCCAACGATCATGCCTTGATCCTCACCAAAGCCAAAAGGATCATGTACTCGTTCGAAATCAACCCTGCCATGGTTGAACAAGTCAAACAAAGGTGCTTACCTGGTGGACTGAACTTTCCGTTGCTGGAAGAATACGACTACAAGCATGACTCCAGAAATCCAGACGTTGCCGGTCTGGAACTCAATCCCACTGCGACGCTGCGTTCGTATCAGGAAAAATCCCTCTCCAAAATGTTTGGAAATGGCAGGGCACGTAGCGGTATCATCGTGTTGCCGTGTGGGGCTGGGAAAAGTTTGACCGGCATTGCTGCTGCCGTGCGGTGCGGAAAGAGTTGCTTGGTTCTGTGCACCAATGGGGTCAGCGTGGATCAATGGAGATTCCAGTTCAGGCTGTGGACCAACATAAAAGAAAATCAGATCTCAAGGTTCACGGCCGTTCACAAAGAGGACTTGCCGGAAGGAGCGGGGGTCACGATCAGCACCTACAACATGATCAGTTTTTCTGGAAGAAGATCGGCCATGGCAGAGAGTATATTATCCCAGATCCGGCGACGGGAATGGGGACTGTGTTTGTTGGACGAGGTACACGTTGTGCCCGCACAGATGTTTCGCAAGGTTCTGGCCACAACAAACTCGCACTGCAAACTGGGACTCACTGCCACGTTGGTCAGGGAGGATGAACTCATTGGGGATCTAAACTTTCTCATTGGACCAAAGCTGTTTGAAGCAAATTGGCTGGACCTGACAAACGATGGTCACATTGCCCGTGTACAGTGCATTGAGGTGTGGTGTGAGATGACCAAAGAGTTTTATCGGGAATATTTGAAACAGGAAGTGTTGAACTCAGCAAATAGGCAGAGGCTCCTGTTTGTCATGAATCCCAACAAATTCCGCGCATGTGAATTCCTTGTAGATTACCACGAGCGTGAGCGTGGGGATAAAATCATTGTGTTCAGCGACAATATTTTTGCCCTGCAAGAGTATGCCACCAGAATGAAGCGACCAATGATCTACGGGAAGACACCGCATGCAGAACGCACGCAGATCCTTAATGTTTTCAAGCATTCAGACAAAGTCAATACGGTGTTCCTCTCCAAAGTTGGTGATAACTCAATAGACATACCAGAGGCAAACGTTTTGATACAGATCAGCTCCCACGCCGGATCCCGTAGGCAAGAGGCTCAGCGGCTTGGACGAATCTTGCGTGCCAAACGAGAACCACCTGGAAAAGCCCGGCCCCAGTTCAATGCCTTCTTTTACACCTTGGTAAGTAGGGACACTCAAGAAATGTATTATAGTGCAAAGCGACAACAATTTTTGGTTGACCAGGGATACGCCTTTAAGGTGGTCAGAAATCTCCTGGAACATGCAGACAAGGGCCGAGAGTGGGGTCTGTCAACGATCGAGGAGCAGAGGGAGCTCCTGAGCAAGTGCTTGGTGGCGAGTGAGGCCGAGGCTGGAGAGGAGATCATGGACGATGATGATGGGCTGGATGACGATGGCATACCACGCGCCACCCGCCGGACAGGGCAGCAAGTTGGAAGTCTCACTGGTGCAGAAGGACTGTACATGGAGTATCAAAGCAGGAAGGAGGCACCACCTCAGAAAAAACCTCGGCATGCTTTGTTCAAGCAACGGTATGGAAAGTGAAGTATATTTACAAGTATACCGATGCAAAGAGAAGCAATCAAGCAAAGACGTCCTCCCTGTCTGCCTCATTTCCGTCTACATCTTCAATTGAAGTGAATTCAAGGAAGTGTGTGGGTCTATGCTCTTCGTGGAAAAACTCCTTGGGGTTGGACAGCTTAATCTGATACTTCATGTTGACGCTGTGCTTGACTCCCATAAAGTTGTAATTCCAGACCATTCCATCCGGAACCATGTAAAATCCCAGGATTTTGTCTGACAATAGGAGCTGAACCTTCTCATAGAAGGAGGGAAGGTACCCAACAGGATTCCCTGCACTGTCACGATTCTTTCGCCCCCATTCATAACCTGCAGGAGTAAGCTTGTATGCCGTCAGGGAGCAGGACCCTGGTGTGAAGCTCACCGGGAGAACGATGCTTGTTTCCCCATCCCATTGTTTATGAGATTCTAGCAGTTTGGTATGCTGGACTAAATCATACGAGGACAAGTGAGGGAGTTCGTTCGGCTGAGTGTGGAGCCATCCAAGCGGCTCCAAGTCTTCCAAGTAGTCATGCTGCGGAAGTTGATGTGGCAAATGTACTTGCTGATGATCGCCCCACTGTGGTGGAAGAACAATGCATCGGATCTCCTTCACCTGTGGATTGTCCGGGGGTGAAAGACCGTACATGTACCCTGCCACTTGAGTCCGAAGATCAGAAATGCATATAAACTTCTTCAGAACATTTTTAGGTAGCACATACGTGTAACCACTTTCTTTGATGTCTTCGCTGTTCACGTAGATATGATTCACGCGCAGGTGAAGGTTGGAGGCACTGATAGCCCTCACCCTCCAATCTGTCTTTGACTTGAATTGAGCCTGCTCATAAGGAGTTGAAGTGGTCACAATCATTTCTTCGCCATGTATATTTGTTGTCTTGGTTGTGATGGCCGTAACCTGAGCCGTCTCTTTCGAACCTTCCAACTCAGCAGCTTGCTGCCTCTGTTCACTGGGTGGGGTAATTTCTGCTCCAAGAATGATGTCCCTTATTTCTGTTTGTGTCAATGCGCTCACATTTACATTGTTCTTCTTGGAGTAATCTGCAAGGATTAGATCCTTTAGGGCCACTTCTACCTTGATCCACTGCTCATCCGTCAAGGTCGGCCACACGTGGTGTGGCTCTGTTATAATGCTCTTGTCCGGTCTGAGCAGCATCCTGGCCTTGTCTTGGTGAACATGGAGGGCTCTGAGAATCAAAACAAGCCTCGAGAAGGCAGTAAAGGAAGATATGCTCTTGAGCCAGTCATCGTAGATATTGAAAAGAATCATCTGAGGTTCGGTGGCCTTCAGCACCAAATCTCCGAATTTCTCAATCTTGAGGGCCGCCTGGAAAGGAAGTTGCAGTTCAGTCCCTTTAATCACAATATTTGGAAAGTCCATCAGGTGAACTTCCAAGGGGTCGAGCATGCCTTTGCGTGAAACTATGATCTGCTTCGGCTGCTCTTCGATTGGCATGGTCCTCACCAATGCAGCCACTTCTTCTGCAGTTTTCCACTTGGCAAGCTGCCCCAATCGCTTCTGCCCTGCCCAAACGCTGGTGTGAATGATCTTCAAAAACAGTTGGCCAGTCCTTGGATTGAAAATAAAAATAGCTCCGTTGATAGGTTTGGTGGTCAGGTTGCCTTCAAACGTCTTGTGGATGGTAACGCGATATACATTCGTGTCATCCACAAACCAGATGATCTGGTTGCTGAAAAGATCGCCATAGTTTTGGCTGCTCAAATACGGTTCTGTAGGTTCCGAAGAGTACAGCTGCAGCCCCTTGCGAATTCTTTCTCTTAGAACGTACAGGGCCGGGTTTGCCTTCATGATCTTCTTCATGGCTTGGACCATAAGAGGCTTCATTCCTGGAAACCAATTTCCATAAGCTGAGTGGTAGTTGTAGGCCAAATCGATTCCGACCATTGCGCCATGCGGTGCGGGGTAGATGGACATGTTATCCGTGGTGTAGTCCAAAAACTTGGCCCTCACATACCTCTCGATGTCATGCGAATCAAAGTCACCCCATCTCAATTGAACGTCCAACCAGTACTTGTTCCCAGCCTTCTGATCAAAAGCATCATTTGGCTCTCCAAAAAGGCTGGGTTTACTCATTGCCCATTTGTGCACCGCAAAAAGCAAGATGTCTGCACATGAGCTATTCATCTTATAGCTCTTGCGCGGATGAATAGTTTCCTTCTGGACCGTTTCTATCTCCAGTGCATCCAGCTCTTGATCAAAACACTGACACAAATCCATGGTGATGGACTCATGGATCTTCTGCCAAAGATGGGCCCTGAAAATCTGGATCAGACTTATTTTCAGGGTTGGGATTTTCCCATGCATGAAGATGCCTGTAAGATCAAGCTGGACTTGGAAGCCAACGTACACGTTTGCCCTGTTGATAGTTGGGGACCACCATAATGTGAATCTGCGGTTTGGGATCTGATTGAGCCCACTGCGTTGCGCATTTGTGAGCTTTTTGAACTTCATCGACTCCTCAAAACCAGATGCCTTTTCCCAGAAAAGCCCCTCCCACGTAGGAAAGTAGGTTCCTTTAAAAAGCGTATGCTCCAGGATGCCTTCCACTCCACCAAGAGCTTGGATAACATCAGTCCTATAGTTGTTGAGATTCCAAAGTTTGCCATCGTGTCTGGAGTTGTGGGTCACCGTGAAATCTGAAAGCAAGAAGCGCTGGTTACCATCCAAGGTGACTCCATTCCACGGCCCGTTTGCCACAGGGCTGACCTTGAAAGGCCTACCTGGCATACTCTTCCATGTCTTGCTAGCATTTCTGGCAATACGAGTGGGTACAAGGTCAATGCCTGGGCCATCCAAAAGAGTCTCCAACAAATGCACGGACAATCCATTGGTGGCTGCCAGTAGCTTCCTCTCAACAGGCGCATTCCCAAGACCAAGCGATCGTGCAAGCTGGAGAGTATCCTTTAGCAAGCCCTGCTGATCTTCCAGAAGGGACACCCTGTACTCTTTGACACCCCCCTTCGCCAGCAGACATGCTTGTCCATCGAGAATTCCAGCAAGAAGTTCACGGCGTTCAGTCAAAGAACCCATGAGGAAGCTTTGCGGTATACGCTGCTGTTCCATTAATCCCAGGATCCCTTTTCCTCTCGGACATTGCTGAAGGGTCCACGAAACAATGGTGTGAGGCATGCTACACTGGTGGAGCATGGACATTGCATCCAGGTGGGCCATTGGAGCACGACTTTGAGATCGCCAAAGAGATGAGGCCTCCTCAACAACGTTTTGACTTGCACTACCTCCTTGTTTGCTCCAGGACTCCAAATTTTCATCGTTTTCTACAATCAAGGATGGCGCAGTTGAAGGAATTTCCTTTCCTGTCCTCAGGCGAAGAGCTTCTTCTCGGATTGGCCAACTGTTGTCGCTGCAGAACCTTGAGAGCCATTCAAGCATAGAAGTATGTTCTTGGTTGCAGCAGATGCATACACGGCCCAACTTCCTCTCAAGGACTGCTCCAGCAGACAAACACAGGCCTGTCATGTATGGGGAAAGTGGAAGGGGGTCTGCTTCAAATTGTGGTTCAAGATCGCGTGCATACAAGACAGGTGCACGCACCAGGCCCATGCAACTTTGAATAGACTTGTCCAGCTTCTGCCAACGAGCAACCGTGATATCAATGAGGTCACCATCATGTAGAACTCTAGGATCGGCTGCTAACTTGCAGCAAAACGCATCTGCTTGATCTTGGACACTGTCCAACATCTTGGAACGATTTAAAGCCTTCTCATCTGGTGATGTAGCGCCAAGTGATGACAGGAGAGACACAAACGGCATGAAGTGGGGTTGCGACTCACATTTCAAGTTGTGTGACACCACTTCTGCATGGTCCTGGCCAAAGCATACACATGCTGCTTCTTTCAGGCTACTGTTCATCTCCCCTTCTTCCATGAAGCGTATATAGACCAAAGATACATAACTTCCACCCGCTACGAAATCAAAAATCCAACGTGTAAACATTTGATCCACGAACATTACCGAGCAAGCACCGTCCAGCCTCCCCTGTGATTTATTAACCCTTGGAGATATATCTGAAAGCTTGCATGTGAGTTCATGTGCAGGTGTGACCACGAATCCCTCAGATAAGACACACTCTGCATCGGCAAAGTCAACCTTGAAAAGATTACTGTCTCCTTGCACAAGATCTCCAGAGTGCAACTTTAAGACTCTCCGGGGGCGATAGTTAGGATTTTTGGTGGTGCCATCCTGCAAAAAGCAATCATCTCCCATCAGATAATCACCCACTTGAACATCTTCAATCTTTGCATCCCTACCATCAGCCAGTTTCACTAGTGTGCCCCTCTTCAAGCAATGAGTCCACCAGAAGGGATTGTTGCGTAAGACCGTGTACTGCTTGAACTCCGTGCGTACCCGCCACCCTTTGTCATACGCAAGGGTGTGCCTGTCTTTCTGAAACAGAGTGTTGATCCTTGGAATACCTCGATCCCAGCTGTCTTCCAAATCCTCAAGCGTCAAACGCCTATTCTGCGACAGCGCTTCTTGCCTCTTGAGCGCATATTCAGCCCACACCCGCTGGGAGTCAATAAACTCGCTCTCCCATGGCTGAATGTATCTGTAGAGATTTGGAATCAACTGATCCTCCTCATGCGTCATCCCGCTGCGGAAATGCGTGACCCCCGTGTCTGTCTGCACACTGTATCTAAGATCACTCTGCGGAATAAGGATATGTCCCATGCTGAGCATCCCAAGACCACCAATTTCTTTGGGCGTATAAAAGACGACTGGTGGAAATCTCGAAGGCATCTTTGAGTTCAATCCGATTTTGATACGAGTCTGAATCTTATTTTCCGACTTGACAATGAGGTCAAGTAGTTCTTGGGTGTGAACAACAGCCTCCCTATAGTATGTCATGAGGCCTATTAGGCAAGTATTCCACTTATTGGCCACTTTCGTAAAAGTTGTGCTGCCACTACTCATCAAGATTTGGCGGACGCGGTTCTCGAACGCTTTCATGCCTTCATCAGAGACCCTAAGGAAAGCTTGAGCTGTGCGTTCCTTCGTATTCTCATTCTGCAAATTCCAAACGCCATCTTTGCTGACAAGAACATCTGCAGACCTGACCTTGGGCAGAATACGGACCTCGAAGCCTCCCATACTGAACAAAAGGTTTGGGTTATGCCGACTGTAAACAGAAACAAAGGATCCAGACCACTCCAATGTAGTTAGAGACCTTGGCAGGCGGTTCTTCATATCCCAGAATACGGCGCGCCCCAGGTTGACATCGTGTTTCATCAAACGCATGCGAGCGTCCCTGGGCCAGCACCTTTTATTGTTATAACCAATCATGTTCTCATTGTTTGGATCTGGATTCTCCGTCAAGTATCGCTGGATCAAGTCCTTAGCCTCCTCTGCAGTAAATCGAAAGAGAATGTGGACCCGATCTATGTACCGTGAATATAATCGAATGGGGTGCCTCGTCTCGGTCTCCACACTCTGATAGGTTAGAAACTCATTCGGGCGCTGAGGGGGTCCTGCAATCTCACTGGCACGCGTGAGGCCAAGAAGCAACAAGTCTAGCACAAGCCCATAGTATTGGCCAATAAATGACGCAAACTGAAGGCCACGAATGAGTCCATAAGAGTTTGTGTGGCTCATGTCTTTGTAGCTAACCACCACGTTGTTTTTTGCTGTCATGTAATCAGCAATATTGTGATCTACGATCAAACGTAGCAATCGGTTCAGCATCGTAAGATCAACCTTCTCAAACATCTTTTCCAACGGAGCTTGCATCATTACCACACACTCTCCGTCCTGCGTATCCCATACATCGGTAAGATTATTTATGCCTTGGCACCATTTGTAAACAAGAAGGGGGACTGGCTCAGTGTCTGAAGGTTTGATCCAGTTCGGGAATAAATTCCTCTTATCTGCTTCGTACCATAGATACTGGTCCAAGTAAGCATCTGTGATTTTCTCAAGCGGCTCGATTTCGCAGACTGGAACCAAATGGCTGTAGTGATCCATAAACTCAATGGCAGTTTCTTTGAAAGCCCTCTGAGTAAGCAAGTGCCTCTTTATTCTACTCAATGCTTCATGTGGGTTGTCGTAAGCCTGCTCGATCAACCCCAATTCCTCACGCTGCTGCTGATTAAGACGAACTGTGACAGTGTATTGTTCTTTCAAACGCTCCAATGCCAAAATCAGTAGCTTTGTGTCATGTTTGTAGGAAAGGGGTGGAAAAGGTATGGGAGAAAACCTCCTGGATTCTAGCCAATGGACTGTGGTGGTGTAAATAGCAACCGCTTCTTCAGGGGTGACATATGGCCCATCTTTCAGATAATTGTGCTGCCTCTCCTGTTCCGCCTTCAGATAAAGACGCGTAAGCCTACCAAGGTTTTTCCGGCACACAGTTTTGTCCACAGTAGATCCTCTTCTGATCCTCTCCCTATTGTAGTGGGCGACGTTGGTCCACCAGTCGGCCTTGGACTTCACGTACCTGAGAATCATATTCTCAACAGGAGCAGGCAACCCAGGAACCTTCCATGGAATGTTGGCCTTCCAACAGCGCCAAGCTTCAGACAGATGCTGCAAAATTGTCCGCGCTTTGTTCTGTTTTATGCCCTCTGGCATCATGTCCAGAATGTCATGCATGACCGCAGCTCGAAGCTCCAAGTCAAAGTGCGACTCAATTCTCTGCTTTGTCACGGTCTTTGCAACTCCTTTACTGTTGCGACCTTCAAATTGGCGTGCAAGAAGGTTTCCCAGCCAGCGTTCAAGAAGAGGAACAATGCCTCTCATGAAAAAGAGCCAAACTCTCCACATAGGAGCCCAGAATCCAACACCTGGTCCCTTCCCGACGGGTCCGGTGTTGAAACGGTAGTAAATCAAGTGCTTCAAATCTTTGCACATGCGGATCTGCCTCATCAACCGATACTTGTAGCGGTACATGCCGGTTAACTGGCCAATGTGCGAGAAGATGTACTGTAAACCATCTGCAAGTTGAAATGCATCAACGTTCCCGAGGCGGTATTGAACATGGGCATCAACTACAAGTTTTGTAAGGCGAAGTATCTCCCTGCATAAATGGAATGCATTGCCAAACCTTGATTTTTTGCGTTCCTTCGTGGTCAACGTCTTGACAGGTTTCAAATTGAAGTTGTAGTCAAGGTGGAGATACTTCAAGTTCTTTCTGTGAATCAGCAAGTTAAGCATGTTGTACCCTTGCTTGCAAACCTGAAGCCCAGCCTCGACCCAGTCCAACTCTGTAGTCTGAAAGAACTTGGTAGCATGCAGGTTTCGGAAAAGATTCTTCTTTTTCAGGCTTTTGGGAGGCCTGTGCTGCAGACTGTTCAGAACATGACATTTCAAAAGCTTCTGATAACTCACTCGGACCTTCACTGGCTGGTTGGGGGGACAATGTTCTTGGTACCAGGACTTGACCAACGGCACATCGATGACACGCCTGGTTCTTCCAGACCTCCTGTTGAATGGGTGTGGTGCAAAAAGGAGGACAATTCCATCGCTTGTATTCTCTGTGTACAATGGTCGGTCTGAAAGAAGCGGCTGCGATCCCTGAGGAAGTTGGAATTCTTCCTCTGCTTCTTCTGTGTCTTCCTCCATATCCACGGTCTCTCCCTTCTTACTCCCATTTGCAAATCCATTTTCATGACCACCTTTCCTTTTGTAGGCAGGGATAGGATGCAGGAGTGGGTCGTAGTAGAATGCTGGAAGGTCCGGATCGTCGTTCTTGATGAAACAGACCATAGGCGTATGATAATTCGCCAGTGCTACCTTGCGCGGGCGATTGTTGTACAGGTGGGGAAATGCCACCCGGTACTCTGTTCTGATGGGGGTACGGATGATGAGCTTGGATATGTCATTGAACTCGTTCCAATCTTCATCGCCCGCATCCATGTCTCTGTAGAGTGGCTCAAATTTGGGGCCTCCAGGGATCGCCAGATTGAGTGCCTTGGCAGTGAAAAAGTACTTGTCCTGGAAGAGGTAAAAGTAGTTTTTGTCTGTAAGATCACTGAGGAGCTGCCCTGCAAGCCGGTAGAGTGTCGACATGATGGGCAGATCAAGCCTCCACTTCTTGTAGGACGGTCCATTGACGAATTTGGATTCAATGAGGGGTTTGTGGTCATAGAACCAATCGTACACTGGCCCATCTTCTTCTTCGTCTAGTTCTAGCTGTATGCTCTCGAGCGGTTCCATATCCAGCAGGTTTTCCTCGTAGTCGATAGGAGGTTCTTCGTCGTCAAATGGTGGGAATCTCATTCGCTTGAAGTGCCTTCGATCTCTTTTCTCCCTTCTCATCATGATCCACATGGTGCCCCATTGAGCGATGAAGACTGGTTCGATCACCTTGGGCATCTCGTGTACAAACGTGATGGCTCCCGTGACATGATAAAGCACACGCACATTTCTGACCTGTTCCCAAGGCATGGGCATGTTCTCTAGGAGTTTGAGCACAGCATGAGGCACGAATTTCAGGGCTCCGAGGTAAACCCTTTTGTCTTGCCTGTACTTTTTCGAAGACATGTCTCCATGATCCTTCATGACCTTCCTCACGTGCTCCGGAGGCATGTCTTCTTTCCGTGTGTCCACGTAGGTCGTCTGTTGCTTGTCTCCGAACCGTCTGGCGTGTGCCTGTTGCCATTTTCGCGCCTGTTTCCGTTTCGCGTCGTCAGCATCTCCACAAGCTCCACCGCCTTCTTC
>LFIK01002990.1_pt1 | contig 13729 bp, 7 predicted proteins | sample 643401 | NCBI WGS metagenome assembly LFIK01 (sample SAMN03777447, study PRJNA286221) | soda lake metagenome | biome: soda lake; feature: Kulunda steppe; material: water; isolation source: sample T5-Br brine of Lake Tanatar-5 | place: Russia: Kulunda steppe | collected 2010-07 | reverse complement strand
CACGCTGGCTGCTAACCCGAACCGGGGGCACACCGCCGCAGCCTGCCAGGCCGTGAGTCACCCCGCCCCCGGGGCAGGGTGTCCCGGCACCCGCCCGCGGTCAGTCGAGGACCGAGGGTACGCGCGCTCAGTGCTCGCGAGTGGTACGGAAGCGGATCTTCGGGAAGCGCTCTTCGGTCAGCTGCAGGTTGGCGCGGCTGGGCGCCAGGTAGGTGAGATGGTCGCCGGCGTCCAGGGCAAGGTTGTCGGCAGCCTTCTTGCGGAACTCGGCCAGCGCCACCGGATCATCGGATTCCACCCAGCGCGCGCCCCAGACCGTGGAGCTCTCGTACTTGCAGTCCGCCTTGTACTCATCCTGCAGCCGGTAGGCCACCACATCGAACTGCAGCGTCCCCACCGCCCCCACGATCAGGTCATTGTTGCGCAGCGGCCGGAACACCTGCATGGCTCCCTCCTCCGCCAGCTGCCGCAGCCCTTTCTCCAGCTGCTTGGTCCGCAGCGGATCGCGCGAACGCACCCGCTGGAACAGCTCCGGCGCAAAGTTGGGAATGCCGGTGAACTTCAGTGGCTCGCCATCGGTGAAGGTATCGCCGATCTGGATGGTGCCATGGTTGTGCAGGCCGATGATGTCGCCGGGCCAGGCCTCTTCGGTCTGCACCCGATCCCCCGCCATGAATGTCAGCGCGTCACTGATGCGCACCTCCTTGCCGGTGCGCGCCTGCAGCAAGCGCATGTTGTGGCGGTACTGGCCCGCACAGACCCGCAGGAAGGCAATCCGGTCCCGGTGGCGCGGGTCCATGTTGGCCTGGATCTTGAAGACGAAGCCGCTGAACTTCGGCTCGTCCGCCTGCACCTGGCGCACCGATTCATCCGCCAGCTGCGCCGCCCGGCTCTGGGGTGGTGGTGCAAACTCCACGAAGCCGTCCAGCATCTCGCGCACGCCGAAGTTGCCCAGCGCCGTGCCGAAATAGACCGGCGTCAACGTGCCGTCGCGAAACGCCTGCAGGTCGAATTCATGACTGGCACCCCGCACCAGCTCGATCTCGTCGCGCAGCTCCTCGGCCTGAGCCTTGCCCAGCGCTTCCTCCGCCTCGGCACTGTGCAGGCCCTGCACGCGCACGTCGTCCGGCACCCGATCGCCCTGACCCTGGCGATACAGGTGAATGGTGTCCGTGTACAGGTGATAGACCCCGCGGAACAGCTTGCCCATGCCGATCGGCCAGGTCATGGGCGCACATTCCACCGCCAGCACGTCCTCGATCTCGTCCAGGATCTCGATCGGATCGCGCACATCCCGGTCCAGCTTGTTCACGAACGTCAGGATGGGCGTGTCACGCAGCCGACAGACCTCCAGCAGCTTGATGGTGCGCGATTCCACCCCCTTGGAGGCATCGATCACCATCAGCGCCGAGTCCACCGCCGTCAGGGTGCGGTAGGTGTCTTCCGAGAAGTCCTCGTGGCCCGGCGTGTCCAGCAGATTGACGATGCGGTCCTTGTAGGGGAACTGCATCACCGAGGTGGTCACCGAGATGCCACGCTCCTTCTCCATGGCCATCCAGTCCGAGGTGGCGTGCTTGTCGGACTTGCGCGACTTCACGGTGCCGGCCATCTGGATGGCGCCCCCGAACAGCAGCAGCTTTTCGGTAATGGTGGTCTTGCCCGCATCGGGGTGAGAAATGATCGCGAAGGTGCGACGACGAGCCGCTTCCTGGCTGACCGACTGACTGGACATGGTGTGCGCTTCGACCGGCGGATTGGCGTGAGTGCGGCAGCTGGCGCCGCGCGAGGGCGCGTATTGTGGCGGAATCGGTCCCGGACCGAAAGGGACCCGCCGGACGGCCGGCGGCGCCGGGCGCGCCGGCCCGGGATCGACAGCATGCTAGAATACCCAGCCCAGGTTCACGCCCACACCCAGCTGATACATGGACAGTTCGATCTGCTGCCCCGGCGCCAGCGGATTGGGTCCGGTCACGGTCTTTTCCGGCGAATAGAACAGCATGCCGGACAGGTCCAGGCGGTCATTCAGCTGGCGGCTGAAGCCGGCCGAGAAGTGCCACTCCTGCACCCCGGGCGCCAGAATGTTGAAAAGCACTTCCGAGTCCGGGATCGGCTGGCGCCCGTAGCTCAGGCCCGCGCGCCAGGTCTGGCGCTCCGATTGCGCCCACTGCCAGCCCAGCTTGACGACAGTCATGTTGCGCCAGCCGAAGCCCGCACCCTCGTCATCCCCGAGCGCCGCCTGCTGCAGATTGGGCAGCAGTGGATTGCCGACCGAATCGACCTCGCTGTAACGCATGTGCTGCACGTCCAGCAGCAGCCAGTGACCGTCCTGCGGCGACCAGGCCAGGCCCGCATTGAGCATGGTGGGAATGTCGAAACCGCCCTGCTCGGCGAACAGGCCGGCGTAGTCGTCGAAATCCTGCATGCTGATGATGGTGCGCCAGCTCACGCCCGCGCGCAGGCCTTCAGCCAGCTCGCCTTCCCAGCCCACATGAAAGCCATAGCCCCAGGCGGAATCAGTGCCATTGTCCGACAGCGCTGCCGGAGCCGACGAGAATGACGCAAACGCCCCCAGTCCGGTGGCCTCGAAGCGCTGATACGCAATCACCGGCGCCACGCCGATGGCATGGCGTTCATTCAGACGCAGCGTGTAGGTGGGCGAGATGAACAGCTGTTCCAGATCCACCCCGGCGGTGCCGCCGTAGAAGGTGTCGGCCCCGCCCCACTCGGTGTTCATGCCGCCATTGCCATAGAGCGACAGCCCCAGGGTCTGGCGTTCGTCCAGCTGGAAGTTGACGCCGAAATGGGGAATGAAGAACGCCTTGTTATCGCTGCTGTGCTCGCCCGGCAGCAGGAAGAAACTGGCCTGGGCCGGGTCGCCTCCTGCCACCGCATATTCCCGGCGCGGCGAGAACAGCTCCACCCCCGCATCCAGCCGGTTGCCCACGAACGCCATGCCTGCCGGGTTGGTCGCCGTGGCCAGGCTGTCCTGGCCCATGGCCACCCCGGCACCGGCCATGCCCTGACTGAGCGTGCCGAAGCCATGGGAATAGTAGCCGTTGGTGGCCGCCGCTGGCGTCACCGCCAGCGCGACCGCGGTGGCCGTGACGGCCGCAAGCGCAACCCGCGCAGTCTGAGTCATTGCAGTATCCTTGCCTGTGCATTGACGCGGAGCCGGGCAGCCACACCCGGCGGGTCCGCAAGCGAGCGCGCCATTGTCCACAGCCCTGCCAGGAAGGGAAGTCTTCAGCCAGTCGTGGCCCGGGCCGGGGCAGACGCCTCGACAACACGCGCCATGGCCAGCAACTGGGCCAGCCAGCATCCGTACAGGGCAACGGCAAACGGATAGGCGAAGAAGGCATAGCTGAGGCCGAAGTCCAGAAAGGCCGCCGGCATGAGCACGCCGGCAGCGCCCAGCGCCCGCTGCTGCGGCCCGGCCGCCAGCAACAGCGGCCCGAACCGCCACAGCGGCCAGGCGAGCAGGCCCAGCAGCGCCAGCAACGCGGGCAGGCCGCGCCGGACCCAGGCATCCAGCAGGTCATTATGGGCATGCCAGTGGCGCGCGGCGGAGCGGGTCACCAGGCCTGCCGCCGCCAGCTCGCCCATGGCCGGTCGATACCCCTCGTGGCCCAGCCCGATCAGTGGCTGTTCCCGAATCAGGTGCAGCGCGCCCCGGTACATCTCCAGCCGCGAGCCCACCGACCCCCGGGCCGAGCCGCCCAGATAGTCGCGCGCTTCCGCCACCGCCAGGTCCACCCGGCGTTCCACCCCGGTCTGGGGCGTCAGGTACAGCACCGCAGCCACCAGCAGCACCCCCAGCAATGCCGTGCGGCGACGAAAGCGCGGCCAGTGGCGCACGAAACCGCCATGCAGCACCGCCAGCGTGAACGGCAGCGCCAGCCAGCCGCCACGGGTGCCGGACAGGGCCGAGGCCAGCACACCCCCCGCGGCCGCCAGCACCAGCAGCAGCGTCCACAACCTGCCGCCAGCTCGGTTCCAGGCCCAGGCAATGCCCGCCAGACACAGCAGCCCGGTCAGCAGCGACAGATTGCCGAAGAAGATGGCGTGCAGCGGCCCATGGCCGTCCGCGCGCACCACACCGTCAACGATCTTCTGCCACAGCGCCCAGCTGCCGGCGCCCAGGCCGCCCACCACCAGCCCGCCCCAGAAGGTCCAGGCGGGCAGTGGCCAGCGGGCCAGCAACAGACACACCAGCGCCCCGGCGAGCGCGGCCGCCGCAACGGGCCCTGCCTGCGCCCAGCTGCCGTGCAACGCCCCGACCAGCAGCTCCGCACCGGCAAATGCCAGCAGCAACAGTGGCAGCGCCGCATCGGCCACCGGGCGTACGCCAGCAAAAGGGCCGAGCCCAGGCGCAGGCAGCGCCGGACCTGCGCCCGCCGTGGTTGCGGCGGCGGATCGGCTGGCACCAGCACCCGGGCGCCGCCACAGGGCCCAGCCTGCCACCAGCAGCACCGTCAACCCGATCGCCCAGTAGATCCCCTGAGGCACCAGCAATGGTAACGCTGTCAGCACCGAACACTCCCTGTTCCGACATCCATGCCGGCTGTGGCAATACCGTAATCGGCGTCCCCCCGCGCAGGCTCGCGACCTGCCCGGCACAGGCGTAGTATCGAAAACACGCACTCCGCGGGCGCCAGGTCAAGGAGCCGATCATGTTCGCACGACTGATGCAGTTCATGCGCGACCGTCAGATGCTGCCGCGCATCTCCGCCACCGAACGCCAGGCCCTGGAAGCCGGCACCGTCTGGATCGACGGCGAATTCTTCAGCGGCCGTCCCGACTTCCACCGCATCCTGACCGAGCCCTATGACGCGCTGCCGGCCGCAGAGCGCGCCTTTCTGGATGGCCCGGTGGAACAGCTGTGCCAGATGACCGATCCCTACCAGCTGGAAACCACCCGCCAGCTGCCCGATGACGTCCTGCAGTACATCAAGGAACAGGGCTTCATGGGACTGCTGATCGAAAAGGCCTACGGCGGCAAGCAGTTCTCTACCCAGGGCCTGTCCGCGGTCATGGCCAAGGTACAGTCCCACGCCTCCACCATGGGTACCTTCGTGGTGATTCCCAACTCGCTGGGCGCGGCCGAACTGCTGGAGCACTACGGCACCCGGGAACAGAAGGACCATTACCTGCCGCGACTCGCCAGCGGCGAGTACGTGCCCTGCTTCGGCCTGACCGAACTCACCGCCGGCTCCGATGCCGCATCGATCAAGGCCGAAGGCCGGGTCTTCGCCGGCCAGGACGGCCAGCCGCGCATCCGCCTGAACTTTGCCAAGCGCTACATCACCCTGGCGCCGGTGGCCAACCTGATCTCGCTGGCCTTCAACCTGCACGACCCGGACAACCTGCTGGGTCAGGGCGAGTTCCCGGGCGTCACCGTGGCCATGCTGCACCGCGACACCCCCGGCCTGAGCATCGGCAAGCACCATCTGCCCATCGGCGCCAGCTTCTACAACGGTCCTTTCCAGGGCCAGGACGTGGAGATCGGCGCGGATGCCATCATCGGCGGCGCCGAGTTCGCCGGCCAGGGCTGGCGCATGCTGATGGAACAGCTGGCCGGCGGCCGCGCCGTCTCACTGCCTGCCGGTGCGGTCGGCAGCATGAAGTGGACCGCCGCCATGACCGGCCCCTACTCCATGCTGCGGCGCCAGTTCGGTATTCCCATCGGCCTGATGGAAGGCGTGCAGACGAAGGTGGCCGAGGTCGCCGCCCTCACCTATCTGTTCGACGCCGCCCGCATCTACACCTGCTCGGCGATCGACAACGGCCAGAAACCGCCGGTAGTGTCCGCGCTGCTGAAGCTGAGCACCACCGAATATGCCCGCAAGCTGGCCACCCACGGCATGGACGTGCTCGCCGGGGCCGGCGTCATGCAGGGCCCGAACAACGTCATCGGCACCTCCTACACCAGTGCGCCGGTCAGCGTCACGGTGGAAGGCGCCAACATCATGACCCGCACCCTGATCGTGTTCGGCCAGGGCGCCACCCGCTGCCACCCCTACGCACTGGACCTGGTGAATGCCGTGGAAGCGGACGACACCGACGCCTTCCGCAGCAAGCTGCTGGGCTGGTTCGGCCACACGGCCCGCAACTGGCTGCGAACAAAGCTCCACGGCCTGACCCGCGGCGCCTTTGCCGTCACGCCGGTCAGCGGCCCCACCGCCACCTATTACCGGCGGCTGAGCTGGTCGGCAGCGCGCTTCGCCCTGCTCACCGACCTGGCCATGTACATGATCGGCGGCCGCCTGAAGGCCCGCGGCAACCTGAGCGGGCGCTTCGCCGACGCCCTCACCTGGCAGATCCTGGCCACCGCCACCCTGCGCCGCTTCGAGGCCGAGGGCCGCCGGCAGGAAGACCTGCCACTGGTGCAGTTCGCCTGCGAATACGCGCTGGCGCGCATCCAGGAAGCGTTCGAGGGCATTCACGCCAACTTCGATGCGCCTGTTGTCGGCTGGTGGCTGCGCCATCCGGGCAGCTGGTTCCTGCGGGTGAACAAGCTGTCCAGCGGTCCCTCGGACAGCCAGGTGGCCGCAGCGGCGGCCAGCATCCAGCACTGCAACGACCAGTATCGGCGTCTGACCGACGGCCTGGCGAAGATCGATGAGCAGGGCAAGGGCGGCGGCGCCCGCCTGATGCGCGCCTTCCGCCTGAACGAGGAGGCGCGACCGCTGCTGGCGAAGATCGCCAAGGGCCGCAAGCAGGCACAGCTGCCCCCCGGGATCGAGTACGAAGTGGTCGACCAGGCCCTGGCCGCAGACCTGATCACCGCGGCAGAGGCCGACCAGCTGCGCGAGACCTGGCAGGCCATTCTGGCCGTCTGGGAGGTGGACGCCTTCGAGCCAGAGGAATACTTCCGGCCCCACGCCGGTACTGCCGGGGCAGAACACCCGACCCACACGCACTACGCCGATACCGGCAGCTGAACCAGAAACGTCGGTCCGTCGCGGCCAGCCTTGATGGGCGGCCGCGAGGCGACGCGCCCCGGGCACGCATCAGGCAGCCCACAGGTGCGCGGCCACAAGGGCGCGCCAGGGTCGGAACTGTTGCAGCCAGGCCTCGGTTTCTGCGGCACCGGGTCGCTGCTCGCCGCCCAGCAGACGCTGCAGCCCGCGCTGCACGCCCACGTCCCCGTGCAACGACGCATCCAGCTGGCCCAGGCCCCGCATCAGCACATAGCTGGCGGTCCAGGGACCCACGCCCGGCAGCGCCAGCAGCTGCTCGCGCATGGATTCCGGATCCGGGGGTGCCTGCAGCCAGGCCTGCAGCGGCAGCGTCTGTTCCAGAACTGCGTGCGCAGCATGCTGCAGCGTCGTCGCCTTGCTGCGCGACAACCCCAGCCGCCGCAATGCCGGCAGCGAGGCTGCCGCAATCCGTTGCGGATCCGGCGGACACCGCACCCCGCTCGGGTGCGCCACCCCCAGCGCATCAATCAGTCGGCCGCGCACCGAGGTGGCCGCCGCCACGCTGATCTGCTGGCCGATCACGGCCCAGGTCAGCGCATCGAACGGCGTCACCGTCTGGGGCAAACGCAGCCCAGGACGCTGCCGCAGCAGTACGCCGGCCTGGGGGTGTTCGCCAAAGGCGTCTCGCAACGCCGCGACCGGCTGATCCAGCCCGAACAGACGCGCCACCAGTGCCTGCAACGCGGCGGGCGCCATCGGGCCCGCCGGCGCCTCCGTTTCCAGCAGACTCCGGGCCTCGGCCGGGGCACACACCACCTGCAACCGCGCCGGTCGGCCCTGGTGCAACAGGCCCAGCTCCAGCGTATCCGGCGCTGCATCCGGCATCCCGCGGCGATGAAAGGCCAGTACCGCCTGCGCCGCCCAGTCCCCGGGCAGCGCCAGCTGACATTGCACGCGCTGCGGCAAGGGACGCTCCCGAATCAGGCAGCGCTGGCGGCCAGGCCGGCGCACTGGGCGATCAGCTGGAACGAACGCAGCCGCGCCTGGTGGTCGAAGATGTCGGACACCACGATGAGCTCGTCGGCGCCGGTGTCCTCGATCAGGCCACGCAGTCCGGCGCGCACCGTGGCCGGCGAGCCGATCACCGACCGCGCCAGCATCTGGCTGGCCTGGGCCTTCTCGGCCGGCGTCCAGTAGTCGTCGATGTCATCAATGGGTGGCTGACTCAGGCGGCGGGCGCCCCGCAGCAGGTTGGCAAAGGACATCTGCTGGGTAGTCGCCAGGCGGCGCGCCTCGGCATCGGTGTCGGCCGCAATCACGTTCACGCCCACCATGGCCCGCGGCGCATCCAGCACCGCCGACGGCTTGAAGCGCTCGCGATAGGCCTGCAGCGCCGGCAGCAGCTGCTGGGGCGCGAAGTGCGAGGCAAAGGCATAGGGCAGCCCCAGCTCAGCCGCCAGCGTGGCGCCGAACAGGCTGGAGCCCAGAATCCAGAGCGGCACATGGGTACCGGCCGCCGGCACCGCCTGTACCGAGGCATGGGCGGCTTCGTCACTGAAGTAGTGCTGCAGTTCCAGCACGTCCTGGGGAAACCGCTGCGCATCAGCCGGGTTCACGCGCAGCGCACGCAGGGTCAGGCCGTCGGTGCCCGGCGCCCGCCCCAGGCCCAGCTCGATGCGGCCCGGGTGCAGCTGTGCCAGGGTGCCGAACTGCTCGGCGACCACCAGCGGCGCATGATTGGGCAGCATGATGCCGCCCGCGCCCACTCGGATACGGCGGGTTCCGGCGGCAATGTGGGCAATCACCAGTGCCGTGGCGGCACTGGCAATCCCGGGCATGTTGTGGTGCTCGGCCACCCAGATGCGTCGATAGCCCCAGCGCTCGGCGTGGGCGGCCAGATCGCGGGCATTGTCCATGGCGCCGCGCGCGTCAGTCGCCTCGGTCACCCGCACCAGATCAAGAATCGACAACGGAATCATTGCCCTACCTTACCCTGCCAGAAGCGGATCCGACAGCCTGCTGCAGCGAGGGAGCATCAGTCCCGATCGGGCTCAGTGGGGGGCCCGGATTGCAGGGAGGCGAGGACGCGCTGCAGGTAGCCGAAGGCGATGCGCTCCTGTTCCAGTCGTACCCGCTCGCCGAGCACGTCATCGCGCAGGTCCGCATACAGGGCGTACTCGGCCTCGGTCAGGCGCCGTGGCGCACCGCTGAAGCGGGCATCAGGCGGCTCCTGGCCCCAGAGCGACCGGTGTGCCAGCAGCGTGTGTCGATCCATCAGCAACGAACGCACATGGGGCAGCCGCGCCCGCAGCCGGTCCAGCATGGCAAAGCCGTGGCTGTCCAGATCGCCCCAGTACCAGACCTGAACCTGCTGCAGCCAGGGCGCCGCCACCAGCCGCTCCAGGCCATAGCCCAGACCGAACACCACCAGGCTGTCCGGATGCTGTGGGAATGCCAGGCCGTTGACCTCGTTCTCGGTCACGAACACTCGCCGCACCGGCAGCTGCAGTTGCGCAAACTGATCCGCAGGCATGGACAGGTCATCCACGCCATGCAGCGCCAGACTCGGGTCCAGCAGCCGCAGTCGTACCAGCGGCGGCTGCTCGCGCAGCCCATAGCGGCGGGCAAAGCCACGCGCACCGCGCGCCTCCGCGTCCACCGCTGCAGGTGGCAGCACCTGATCCAGCAACGCGCTCAGCAGTCCTCGGTGCGCCTCGATGAACTTGGTGTCGACACCGGCAATGTCCAGCTGGCGCAGGTAGATACCCGGCCGCGGATGGGACCGGAACCAGTCCAGCACCGCCAGCACCTGGGGCCAGACCCCGGCATGCTCCAGCAGCTGCAGCGGACGCGCCACCAGCCAGTCGCCAAGCTCCGGGAAGCGCTCGCGCGTGCTGGTCACCAGCCCGTCGAAACGCGCCGCCTCCTCGGCCCGGCCCAGCAGTTGCAGGCCATCCGCCTCGGTGGGCACGTACACGCGCGCCGGCAGCTCGTTGGCACCGTGGTCCACCGGCTTCCACTCGATGGCGTAGCCGAACCCGCGCGCCTCCCGGCTGGCGGCACGCAGGGCCTGTACCCAGGCACGCACCGCCGGATAGTCATGGCGCAGATCGCGCGGCCCCGGCTTGCGCCCGGCAATGGTCAGCGGAAACAGCGATTCGCCCTGCACCCGTGCCGCCAGCCAGTCGCCCCGATCCCACAGTCGCGCCAGCTTCTGGCGAACCGTCGCGGCGGTCATCCACTCACTCATGGCGGCTTCACTCGGCAGCGCCCGCGGCTTCCGCACGCAGCTGCTCGCGTGCCGCCTTCTCGGCCCGGTATGCCTCGATGGTCAGGTGGCGCAGCATGGATTCGCGGCCTTCCACGTTGTGGACGAAGCCCACGCTCTCCACATGGGGTTCGATGATGTGGATCTTCTGCAGCGGCGTCACGATCAGCAGCTGCAGGTTCAGCTTGCGGAACAGCTCCAGCCCGTAGCGGGCCGACTCGTCCGAACCGCGCCCGAAGGCCTCGTCGATCACCACGAACCGGAACGAGCGCGAGCGGGTCTCGCCCCACTCCAGCCCGAACTGATAGGCCAGACTGGCCGCCAGCACTGTATAGGCCAGCTTCTCCTTCTGGCCACCGGACTTGCCGCCCGAGTCGGTGTAGTGCTCGTACTCCACATCGTCCTCGCGCCAGCGTTCGGACGCCGAGAACACGAACCAGTTGCGCACGTCGGTCACCTTGCGCGTCCAGCGCCGATCCAGCTCGCTGGTACCCTCGCGGCCACGGAAGCGTTCGATGATCGCGCGCACCTGCAGGAACTTGCGCTCCGAGTACAGCTCCTCGTCGGAGCCGGTCACCGTGCCTTCCACACAGGCGCGCAGATCACGCTGGAACTCGCGGATCTCGCCGTCGCTCACGGGCTCCGCCACCAGGATGATGTAGCGATTGTCGTTGTAGTCGATCTCGTGCAGCGAGCGATTGATGATCTCGATACGCTCCTGGATGTCGGCCCGGGTGCGGTCCAGGTCACTGCGGAACTGGGCGATCTCGTTGATCGCGTTCTCCTTCAGCAGCTGCCGGAAGCGCGCCTCGAAGCGGGGAAGATCATCCGCCTGCAGCTGGGCGAGCATCTGTCGATAGTCGTCCACCGCCTGAATACTCACGTCCACTTCCTGGCTGTCCAGCGGCCAGCGCACCTTGTAGTGGCGCATGCGATCAATGATCCGGTCGCGCAGGGTGCTCAGGCGCCGGTCCTCGTTGTCGATCTGCCGCTGCAGCCAGTCGCGCATGTCGCGCTCGCGGTTGTCGGCAGACTCCACGGTGAGTGTGTGCTCACCCAGGGCCTGGTCGCGCATGGCCGCCAGCCGTGGAAACAGGGTCTCGCGCGCCGTCTCGGGCGTGGCCTCCAGCAGGGTCAGGCAGTCCTGGCGCAGCGCCTCTGCCTGGGCCTGCTTCTCTTCGCTGCGGACCCGTTCGTGATCGACGCCGCGGGCATCGCGTTCGGTCGCGTCGATGGCGGTCTCCAGTTCGGCCAGCTCCTGCTCCAGCGTCCTCAGCACGTCCGAACCTTCGGCCAGCGCCAGGTATTCGCGTTCCAGCTCGGCAATTGCCGCCGCCGGGCTGCGCCAGTCCAGCGCCTGGAAATCATCGAACAGGGCCAGTTCCCGCAGCTGATCCAGGCGCGCGTCCAGCCCACGCCGCTCACCCTCCCAGCCGCTGATCTGCGCCGCCACCGTCTGAATGCGCTGCTGCAGGGCGCCCGCCTCGGCTTCCAGCGCCCGGATCTTCTCGGCGTTGCTCCAGCCCAGCACATAGCGGGTGCGGTCATCCAGCCGGTGGCGGTCGTCCTTCTCGTGACGCTCGCCCCCCGCCTTCACCTGCCCCGCCAGCGTGATCGCCCGCTGTTCGCGCCGAAACTGGTCGAGCGTCCGGCAGCAGGCGTAATCAAAGCGCCGCGCCAGCTCATGCTCCAGCCAGCTGTAGCAATCCGACTCCGGATGCAGCTGCAGCTTGCGGACCAGTGATTCCGGATGCAGGTCCGGCGGCGCGCTGCGCCGGGGCGCACGCACCCGGTAGTACACCAGCCGGCCACGCAGGTGAGTGCTGTTCACCCACTCCGCCACCTGCCGGTAGTGCTCATCCGGCACCAGCAGCGACAGGGCAAAATTGTGCAGCACCCGTTCGATGGCACCCTCCCAGTCGCGCGCGTCCTCGCGCACCTGCAGCAACTCGCCGGCAAAGGGCACCGCCTCCTCCGACAATGCCAGTCCCTGGCACAGCGCCCCACGCAGCTCCAGCATGCGCGCCGGCAGGTTGGAACGGCGCGAGCGCAGCGATTCCAGCTCCTGTTGCAGCTGCCCATGGCGCTCGCGCAGCTGGTGCATCTGGACGCTTGCCTCGGTGATCCTGTTCTGGAGGCGGTCGCGCCCGCCTTCCGCGGCTTCGCGGGCGGCATCCAGCTGGTTGCGGTTGTCCAGGAAGCGGGCTTCAGTGTCCGCATCGGGCAGTTCCAGCTGCCCCGCCAGTGCCCGGTAGCGGTCCGCCTGGCGCCGGCAGCGATCGCGCTCGGTACCCAGCCGTTCCAGCTCTGCCCGAATCCGCTCCAGCCGGTCGCCGCCATTATCGGCAATGGCCTGCTTCAGCTCCTCGCGCCGGGCCCGCCGCTGATTCAGCTGTGCCTGCAAGCGGGCGTACTGATGCTCCAGCCGTTCGGCCTCCTGGCGCAGGTTGGTCAGCCGGCGTTCCAGCAGTTCCGCCTTCAGCTGGGCAAACCAGGGCCGCAAAGCCTCGCGACAGTCCCGCAGCTCCGCCGCCCGGGCGCTGCGCTCGGCATGGTCGTCGGCATCGGCCAGCAGCGGCGTCAGCGCCTCTACCTGGGCGCGGGCCTTCAGGACCGCCTCGTGAGCGCTGTTCAGATCGTCGAAATGACCGATCAGGGCCTGAATGCGCGCCTCTACGTCGGCCGCTTCCAGCATGTGGCCGCGCACGAACTCGGTCAGGTTGCCCACCGACTTCATGGACACGGTCTGGTTGAACAGCTCCAGCGCCTGCTCGTGCTGCAGACCGAAGCGGCGCCGGAAGGCGCCGCCATAGGGCGGGAAGTTCTCGAACAGCTCCACCCTGGGGGTGGCGCGCAGCCGCTTGCGCAGGTCGTTCAGGTCGGAACCGAAGCCGGCAAAGTCCCGGGCAATGGTCAGCGGCCGATCCGCCACCACGAAGAAGCGCGCCGGCTGACCCTGCAGGTCCCGGAACCAGAACACCTGCGCCAGGGTCACGTCCTGGCCAAAGCCCTCGTTGTGAAAATGGCCCAGGATCACCGCATAGCTGTTGTGATCGCGCAGCCCCACCGCGCGGCTTGCCAGCCCTTCGCCGCGCTCGGCCTTGTAATGACCCAGTACATAGGAACGCAGACTGCGCTCGCGCGCCTCGGCCCCGGCCGCCTTGTTGTAGGTGATGCGCTGGGCCGGCACCAGCAGCGTGGTGATGGCGTCCACCAGGGTGGACTTGCCTGAACCGATCTCGCCGGTCAGCAGTGCATTGGCGCCGCCCGGCTCCAGCACCCAGACGCGCTCGTTGAAGGTGCCCCAGTTGAGCACCTCCAGCCGCTGCAGGCGAAAGCCGGTGCGGGCGTCCGACGCGGCAAATTCCAGTCCCAGCGATTCCACGCGATCAGTCCTAGTCCGTCCTGTTGGCCTGCAAGGGATCAGCGTCCTCCCGCAGCGGCCCCGGCACGCGCTCCGTGTCAGCAGCGGCTGGCGCAGCGCCGGCTGCCGCAGCACCGGCTGCCGCAGCGTCATCCGCGGGCGTCGGGTCGTCCTGGT
>LFIK01002988.1_pt1 | contig 13735 bp, 7 predicted proteins | sample 643401 | NCBI WGS metagenome assembly LFIK01 (sample SAMN03777447, study PRJNA286221) | soda lake metagenome | biome: soda lake; feature: Kulunda steppe; material: water; isolation source: sample T5-Br brine of Lake Tanatar-5 | place: Russia: Kulunda steppe | collected 2010-07 | reverse complement strand
TGCTCAGTTTTTGCGGCATTGTCATTACCACCACCGGTTTCTCCGGCCGCCTCATCGCTGGTACCCACATGGCCGCACAAATTTTCATTGTCATTGGCCTCGCCATGATGGTCGTCTGCGCTGGCTATGTCTTCGACCGTGTCGGCTCCGTCCGCTGGATCACCCGCGACCTCGACCTCGACAATCCCCTGGAAACTGTTCAGCGCATCATCGAACGCCGCAACCTAAAGACCCGCGCCTACCGGCGCGGCGGTTATTTTCTATTCCTCGGCCTCATCTTCTACAGTATCTCCATCGCCATCATGCTCATGAACCCCCACGCTCTGGATGTTCCAGTGCGCTGATGCCCAACATACAGATATGGATAGGGCAGCCTCGCCGAGGGTTTCGCTGGTTCGGCGGGCTGAGGACCCGGGCTGCGGATCGGTCGGATTGTCAGAGGCTTGTCTTTGGCTTTAAAAATTGAAACTCTTGCAGGACTAATCCGTATCGGGTTCCGGGAGGATTGACTTCGATTTTTTCACCGTTCCACTCAGGAGCGAAATTGCCTGAGTAGGCCAGCCACATGCTATCGGAATTTTGCTTGAGGAATTTGGATGGAATGTTCACGAAGTAAGCTTGTTCTCCAAAGTTTCGCATGTAGCAGATAATCTTCCACGGACCTGTAAGCGTTTCAGCCTCAAGGATGTAGGTATGCATTTTGGAGCATGTGTTGCCTCCATCTGTGACGCACATGACGAAGCGATTGTATGCAGGTAACCATGTAGCGGTAACGCATCCCATGTTGCCCTTCCACTCTAAAAGTGGTTGGATGCGGTTGAAGTCGCTAGTCCAAATGGGCTTCGAAACTGAATCGGTACCGCCGAAGAACTCGTATGCTTCGGGATCGTTGATTTTATCTGGAGTGGGCTTAACTCTCAGCAAGTATACCTGATCTGCAGTGATCCAGCTTAGATGCCCGAATTTATTGCCCTGCTGGAGCCTCAAGTCGGACCCTTGGGCAGTCAAGTAAGCGAAACCGTCAGGAGAGTGTTCCATGTTTTGGCCAAAATCGACAAAATGTGGAGCACCTATTTTAATGGGATATCCACAAAGACCGCTCTCGCCAAAGAGAGGTTTCGAGGGTGTGTGAGGCGTGTCGTTCCACGATTTCCCGTTGTCTCGGGATATCCTGAATCCCACCAAAGGTCCGAGGTGAGGCCAGTTGTAAATTAGACCTCCATAGGGTGTTTCTGCGTATGGCGAAAGACAATAAGTGCCATAATACCAGACCCCCTCATGGTGTAGGCTACCGCAAGGGTAGCGGCCGCCGTAAGGGTAGGGATCTGCAGCATGTAATCCCAAGGGTTCGAGTTTTAGGTTGAGTGGGTCATCTCCTATAAGTTTAGCGTGTCCTGTGGTCGCTCTACGTGTAAGAAAACCTCCTGTGAAATCGGGATTATCGACAGGCGTGCCTCCTTGAACGTATCCGGATGACCACGAAAATAGGTTTCCTACCGATCCGTCTGTGAACGGTGAGTATAGGTTTCCGTCCGCTGCCCAGGTTGGGTAGAATGTGTCGCCCACACGATAGTCACTGGATTTTCCGCTGAAGCGAATTCCTTGCCATTGTTCCGAAGCGGGGAAGGGACAGTCATCCGGAATTTCGGATGGCCACTCGAAAGCTGTATAATTGATCTGCGCCATAATAAGTGCTTGTTGGTCGAGCCCGGTTTTTGTTCGCAACCAAACTTCGCAATCAAGCTATTTTGAGAACATTTTGGCCGTAAAACTAAGGGCAATGAGGATGTGTATTAGCAAGGCAGCGCTGAGAGCAATGTTTTGGAGGTTGAAACATTTAAAATGTAGAAGCTGATTACAACGAATCGTCTTTTGTTTCAGTCCCTGTTGGGAATACAAGAAAGCTCGGTTGAGCTAGGGCATGGAAGGTTTGGAGATTGTGCAAATGTTTCGATCTTCGGATTGTTGATGAGGCAAGAGCCTTTGGGGATTCTCGGCTGAGGTCGAGTTGTGTTTTCTTCACTTCCACACCGTTCGGTGAACCCTGCTATTGTTTGACCCAAATTCTTACTCCTTTATGAATAGACGTGTTTTTTTAGGAAAGTCCATGGGTCTCCCTTTGTTAGCCGGCGTTGGTTTCAATTTATCGCGTGGCGATTCACCACGTGAGGATAAATTTCTCAAAGGTTTGGGGAAGACCAATGTTTTATTGATCACCACGGATCAACAGTTTGCCGGTGCGCTATCCTGTGCCGGGAACCCCTGGTTGAGAACCCCGGCCATGGACCGGCTCGCCTCTGGGGGCGTTCGATTCGAAAAAGTTTACTGCCCCAATCCAATTTGTGTTCCATCAAGAACAGCGTACATGACAGGTACGCATTCGCATCAGACAGGGGTTTTTTACAATCGGCATACTCATGAAGAGACCTTAGATAAAAATCGCTTCCCTTGCCTTGCCCAGTATTTCAAGACGTCAGGCTACCGAACCGGGCACTTTGGTAAGTGGCATATTCCTGCTTCTTTGGAGGATGCTGAGTGGAGCGGTTTTGATTCTCTAGGCGCGATGAGAGACAATGAGGTCGACCACGATATTGTGGATTCTTGCGTTCGCTTTATTGATGATTGTGATGATCAGCCATTCTTTGCGGTTGCGTCGTTTGTCAACCCCCACGATATATGCGAGTATGCTAGGATCCTTTCTGGAATTGAAGACCGGTTGAGGAATGGAGAATTGGGAAGCATTCCGGATATTTCTCTGATGCCGGAAATACCGGCCAATTTTTTACCGCCTCGGGGTGAGCCTACTGCAATACGGGATCATTACAATGACCCTAAAACGGGGCGTGTATATCCAACAAGGAACTGGACTGCTCGTGATTCACGCTGGCGTCAATACTTATGGGGGTATTACCGGATGACTGAAATTGTCGACAGACGAATTGGGCAGTTGCTCGATGCTCTCGAACAAAGGGGTTTGGCTGAAAACACAGTCGTCGCTTTGACGAGTGATCATGGTGACGGAATGGGTTGCCACAACTGGAATCAGAAGACCATGTTTTACGATCAGTGCAGTCGCGTTCCTTTTATCCTGTCTGCGCCCTTTCTTGGAATAGAGGCCGGTGTTGATCATACTACGTTGGGGCAAATTGGGACTGATTTATTTCCCACGCTTCTGGATGCAGCTGGCATTGCTGTGCCTCCTTCATTGCAGGGTATAAGTCTTTTGGGTGCCGCCAGAAGAAAATCAGATTTTGTTGGTCACAAATTTATTGTTAGCCAAAATAATCTCCAGTCCCAGTACGGCTCGCCGGGGCAGGTCAATGGACGTATGCTGCGTTCACGCAGATACAAGTATGTGGTCTACGACGGTGGAGATGATAGGGAGCAGTTGTTTGACATGGAGCTGGATCCTCTTGAGACGGTCGACCTTTCGCTTGAAAAGGCTTCATCTTCAGTTTTAGAAGAGCATCGCAGCTTGTTAAAAAGTTGGCTAAGAGAGAAAAAAGATGATTTTAAGGGATTGAATTAGGCGAAACAGAAAGGGAATTTGGTTTACGCGCCTTTGGCTTGCGTGTTGACTGCCGGCCTGTTTACCTTTCCCCGATTGCGTGAACCCCTTGTGCAATTTATGTCTGTTTCGATTAAAGATGTGGCCAAGAAAGCAGGTTGTGCCGTTTCGACGGTTTCTTTGGCGTTGCGCGATTCGCAACGTTTAAAGCTCTCAACTCGTCAAAATATCTGCAAAATTGCGGAGGAGTTGGGCTATCGGCGGAATCCCGCTTTCGCTGCTTTGGGTTCTCGCGGAAGCCATAGGAAGGATCAAACGCTTACTCTCCCGGTTGCTTGGATCTATCAGTCATCCTCTGGGATTCGGAAAGGCCCTTGGCGTAAGACAATTGAGGCTGCCAAGGAAACTGCTCAGAAACTGGGCTATGAGATCAATGTTTTCAGGCTGGATGATTTTAGCAGTCCTGCACAAGTGCACAGAATCCTTTATGCGAGGGGCATCGTTGGTGTTGTGATTGAATATTTTGAAGATCCAGCTCTTGTAATGTCTGTGGATTGGTCACCTTTTTCAGTGGTGGCGTGTGGAGCTTACAGTCAGAAGCTACCGTTTGATTCGGTTCGAGCCAGTAACTTCACAGCTGCTCGAACTGTTTTTGGTAAAGTCTGGGAAGCCGGATATCGTCATATCGGAGTCGTTTCGTTGCACCATGAACCTGCTTTTTACGACGATTGGAGCAGGGTTGGCGGAGCTCTTGCCACTGAGGTAGAGTATCGCGGGAAGATCGGGAAGATCCCTCCATTGGCATGTTCATACACCGAATCTAATAGGATTTTTGATTGGCTTGAAGCATACAAACCTGAAGCCATCCTAGGCTTTCCTGCCTGGTTGTATGAATGTCTAATTGAGTCAGGCTATAGCATCCCGCGGGATTTTGCTTATGCTGCGATTGTGGTAGATGAATACGGCGATCCTGATGTTGCTGGAGCAATCTGTCTGGATTGCTCCATGGGAGCGGCTGCCATGGAGATGGTGGATGCAAGTGTGCGAATGGGCATTCGCGGGACTGTCTCTGAAGGACGGGATCGCATCGTTGGATGCGGTTGGAGGGACGGTAAAACACTGCCCGTCCCAAGCGGGTAGGCCGCTGCGCAAATGTTTCAATCCTCGGATTGTTGACCAGTCAAGAGCATTTGGGGATTCTCAAGCCAGAACGTTGAGCTGTGAGTTGTGTTTTCTTCACTTCCACACTGTTCGGTGAACCCTACTATTGTTTAACCCAAATTCTTAAATGATGAAAATTCGCAATTATTCTTCTAGACTTTTGTTGTCTCTTTTTGCCTTCGGAGGGTCTTTCTCTCTAAGTGCTGATTGGTATATGGTTGATGACTTTGAATCCGGCATGGACAAAGTTTTTAATTTTTTGGCAACTCCTGAGGCAGAACCAATTATCGGAATTGCTCCTGATCCGGACACGCAGGTTACAGATAACAACGTGCTGGTGACGTATCCTCAGGGTTACGGTGTTTACGATTGGGCTGTTGTACATACGGCCATCGAGTTGCCTGCCTCGATACCTGCCGATGGTGAGGCCACCTTCTATCTCCGGTATTTCAACACAGGGTCCGGTTTGGATATGGCAGCAGGTTTGACGCCTGCGCGCATTGTTCCTGATCCTTCAATAACCAATTATCCTGAAGGGGTGAATCCCATGTCGGCTCCTAATAATTGGAATGTGTTGGGTCCGCAGTTTCAAATGTTTGGCCCTGGTTCCTCGGCCTTCAGGGTTCGTGACGCTTCGGCGTTTCAAAGCACTCCTATTGAAATTCCTGCCGATGAATGGGTTGAGATTTGGATTCATGTGAACAACGCGAATAACACATCTGAGTTTTACGTTAAACGTCAGAGTGACGCGGAGCCATTGCTGGCAACATTCCTGGATGACTTTGGCGATGAAGTTTCTGATGCATTATTCAGAACGGTAACGACAGAGCCGCTAAGAACATTTTTCATGGGTACTGTAATTGGCCCTGCTGCCAGCCCTCTTGATGGCGATTTCTTTTACATCGATCATTTGCATGTGGATGTTTCCGGGCTCAACCTCACAACCCCTACGCAGGAGAACACCGTCGAGCCAACTGAGCCGGATCGTCCCACAGAGTGGGCTGGTTATTCCGTGACTCCAGATGGTTTTGTGAATACTGGAGATTGGTTGGGCGTGATTTATGTCGAGGGTAGCTATGTTTACAGCTACAGCTTCGCTTCATGGTTTTACTTGCCCGAAGACTGGGTTGAAGAGAATGCAGGCTCTTGGGCTTTTGCTCCACGTTGAGGTCCATCCAAGTATCTGTTACTCAATTTATATTGCACGCAGGAGATGAAAGCTCCTGCGTGCAAAGATTTCTTTTTCATCAATTTTATTAAAGATGTTTTGCCGCAATTTGCTTCCTTTTCGCGTGCTGTGCGCAGTATCGACGCTGACACTTTTTCATCAGGCCCCTGCGCAGGTCGACGACGAAGTTCTTTTTGAATTGTCGCCCTTTGTCGTTGAGACTAGCGGGGATAGAGGTTATCTGTCTACAAACGCTGTTTCAGGGACTAGTCTGAATATGGCTATTCGGGATATTCCAATACCGCTGGAAGTTGTTAATAGGGAATTGATCGAAGATTTACAGGCGACTGATTTCAGAGAGGCGCTGGCATTTTCTGCAGGCGTTTATCTTGAGGATAATCGCAGCACAAGCGGCGCAAATCCAGGAACCAGTGCCGAGGTTTCCCCGTCTACGGCTGCCAACATAAACAATGCCTTTACGAATACAATTCAGATTCGTGGGTACAATGTGCCAAATCAACAACGAGCAGGTTTTCGGGTTGGGTCAATTGTCCCCAAATACCAGGTGGTACTAGGCGGATTGAAAGATACTTCAAACATCGAACGTCTGGAAGTCGTTAGAGGGCCAGCATCCCTCCTGTATGGAATTAATGTTCTGTCGGGTATCGTGAACGTCATTCCTATGCGACCTCTCGCTGAAAGCAGGCAGTCAGTCACTGTGAATTTCGGAAGTGAAAGTTTTTACAGGGCAGCATTCGATGCTACTGGTCCGATAATAAAGGATCAGTTGAACTACAGAATTATTGGTGCCTATCAAGATGAGGGCCATTGGACCGATCATCGTAAGGAGTCTAGGAGGTATTTGGCTGGCCAGCTGGAATGGTTTATTACTCCACGCGTTAGTTTTTACTTTGAAGGACAGGTTGGCGATTTTAACCAGAAAGGGTTTGGCCCTCAATTCTTCAGAGATAATCTTGCTGGATCAGGAGTCAATTCTTTGGATATTAGAAATCCTTACTTTGAACCATTTCAATTTGGAAGAGATTTTCTCGATACGGATGCCGAAAGGTTTCTGGATCCAAAGCCGGACACGAATTATGAATTTCCTAACCTCGGTGATCGCTACCGCATAAGTGGACCGGACACATCTTACGAGCGGGAGGAGTTGAATCTCTTGGCTACTCTGACTTTGAGGCCATTTGAGAACTTTAACGTTGAGCTGGGGGGTTATTACACAGATGTTTCCGAAAATCGTCTCAATCTGGCGATGGACACTTTCACGAATACACGCGCAGCAATAAGACCGCGTGGAGATCCGGATCGTGTTACGCGAAATCCCATTACGGGTGAAATTATATCCGTAATTCCAAACGAATTTAGAGGAAATCCTGAATTTGACGAAAACGATTCGCGCGGTTTTGGTCCCGGAGAACTATTTATCGTCCCCAATTTGGTCGATCGTTCAAGAGGGATTGATGGAACCACCTGGGAAAACCGGAAGTTCGGTTATTACTACTGGTACGAGCAGCCAGGCGGGGCCGAAACAACTCAACTTCGAGGAAGATTTGCTTACACTCTTGAAACAGAAAGGTTTCTTGGCACTCCAATTGAGCATACGTTTATCGGAGGATACCAGTATGTGAAGGATGAGGTGAGTTTTATCGTGGGAGAGCCTGCCGTTAATACAGCGTACACCGTTGGGCGCTTAGATGAGGATGCTTTACACTTTAGGAACATTTTCGACTACTCTGTTATTCGATATGAGGGCCAGGAACTGGCTATCCCGGGCAGGCTGCTCAGGGACGGAACATTGGGTCCTGACAATAATCAGATGAGAAACATCGCGCGCTCCGGATGGTTTGAGGCTGATTTAACCTATAAAGGATATTATGGGATTTACCAAGGACGTCTGTTCAACGACCGGCTGACCGTAATCGGAGGTGCTCGTAGAGACAGTTATGATTCGGTTGAGCGGGAGTATTTGCGCGCCATAGATACATGGGAAGATCAGGCTCGTGGATTGAGCAGCACTGGCCAACATTGGGGCACCGGCCAGTTTGCAGTTCTTCCCCATTTGGTTGGTTTTGGCGATCGTGAGCATGAATGGATTCCTGGTTTGCCCGACGAGCTCAACCAGCGTATTGAGAATAATATAGCGCTCTTCAGAGAGCATAGCCCGAACGGAACCATTGAGCCCAACTTTGAGAAACCTCAGGTGTTTAACTCCGTATTCGGTGGTGTGTCTTATCGTATCACTGATCCATTATCAGTTTATGTTCAGTATTCAGAGGGGGTTTTTCCGAATACTGGGCAACGTGACGGCGCGTATGAATCTGTCCCAGCCGAGCAAACAAACAACGTTGAAATCGGTTTGAAGTTCGACTTGTGGGATCAACGTGTGTCCGGAACGGTTTCTCTGTATCGGATTCAGAGGGAGAACGCTGTTTATCAGTGGGATCAGGCCCCAAATCCAGGGCGTTGGTATGGCGGTCCGCAAGGCCCGGCGGCAGATGGTCCACTGGCTGGAGGAAACTTCGATCCTGCTGCTGCTCGGGGAGATTCGGGCGCACCTAAAGGTGTAGCTCCGATAACTTATGGCGTCGCTCGTGATTATGTACTGCAAGCCTTTGAAGAGTTCGGACTTGGAATGCCGCCTAATCAGGCTGGCAGTCAGGCTGCTCAAGATCTGGGAATTGTCTCAATTACTGAATTGAGCCGGTATTCCAACATAGACCCCCAGGGGAGGGCAGTTTATTTCTTTGTCCCTTACGCTGATCTTGAGGACGGAGGTGTAATGCAAAGAGCTTTCGACCTTGCTGTCAGAGACAGAAGCTTTGATGGACGTCCCATTTCCTATGATGCAGGAGCTGATTTTCAAACTGCAAACAATCCAAGCAACAGTGTAGGAGCGCCAGTGACTTTCGAGGAAGAGGCTGTTGGCATAGATGGGCAGATAATTTTTTCCCCTACCAACAATTATCAAATTCTTTTCTCATTCTCGCATCAGAACCGAAAGGTTACGGGCAATGGATTCAATCTTGCCTCTACTCGTGATCCGGTAACAGGAGAGAACCTTGGCACTGAATACGATATGTGGGTTTGGATATTAGGACCTGATGCCTTCGATGATCCAAGTGATCCAAGTACCACTAATGGTAAAGGGATCAATGGGATGGATCTTTCTTTTACGCCGAGTACTTCATTGAGCATCTGGAATAAGTATATCTTCACAGAGGGTCCTCTCGATGGTTTCGAAATTGCCGGAGGCGTTCGCTATAATGGGTCGTCACCCACATCGATCCCTATCGGAGGGCGTGACCTGGTCCTAAACCAGTTCCCAACTCCTTCGACAAAGGCCCGAGTCGACTTTTCTGCAACTTTGAATTACAATTTTGAAATTGGTACTGTCCGTATGCGGGCAAGTCTCGGGATTCGGAACCTACTGAACCAGCGGTCCAGCGAAAACGTGGTTACCTACACTGATGCCAATGGCGATGATCAGGTTCGCAGGACCCGCGTGCTTTATGGTCCCCGTCAATGGCGCTTCAGTTTGAATGCCAGTTTTTGATTTATTGGGTTCCCGCACCCTTCTGTTAACCCCATTTAGTTGTATTTGTTTATGTTGTATACTCGATTCGTAACACTTTTAGTAACGGTCTTTTTTTCGTCCGTTGTTCTAACGAAAGGTCAACCGTCGCCACAGGGTTTTTTGAGCGATGCTTTGAGCAATCCAGGCTTGCAGAGCTCAACAGGTGAGCAGTATGCTTGGCACGCAAACTTTAATGCCCGGTATTTTGTTGATGCGTATTTGGCATATGGGGACCCCGCATGGATCTCTGCAGCCGTTGAGTATTTTGATACGATAATTGAGGATGGAATATCAGAGGATCCGGATGGTTACCCAGGTGTAATCGGCGCTTTCATTCGTCAGGATTTATCGGATCCCACTGTTGAGTTTTTGTATGATGCCCTTGTTGGTGACGCTCTAGTCGCAACTCATATTCTTCGTCTGGCCGAAGTTATCAAAAACGATACAGGCCTTTATGCGGATTTTAACTCGAAAGCCGAGGAGTATATTGAGCTTGCCAGAGACATGATCTGGACAAAATGGAATGAGCGGGGAACTTATTTCAAAGATCACCTAGGGTTTGGCTCCTATCACACTCATCCGTATGGAATTCGCCGAGATGACCCAAGCGTCTGGGAACCACAGCCTAACCGTAAGATTAGTGAAAATCTGAATAAGCAATATAAGGCAGCGCTGGCAATTATAAGGCTGTATCGAATTACCGGACAAACAGAATACAGGCAGAGGGCTTTTGAAATTCTGAGTCGAGCCAAAGCCATGTTCAGGTATTATGCAAATGAAGATCGGGTTGTATGGAACTTTTGGATGCCTCATGGACGTTGGGACATGGACGGCGGTAATACCAAAAGTTGGGTTGCGGTCCACCCATCTGTTTCGTTCTATCAAACAATTGAGACAGAGGTTTTTATGGAAGCCTACAATACGGGCATTGTTTTTGACCAGAATGATATGGAAAGAATGGTAAGAACGAATTTGTGGATGAATGAAAACAATTGGGTGAATGCTGATGGAACAGCTTCTGCTGGTGAAGTTTGGAAAGATCTTTCACAAATCAGTTCTCAAATAAGGGATTTATATGCAGCCCAACTGACTGGTTCTTCTTCCTTGAGGGATCAGATCTCATTGGCCTATTTGCAGAATGTCATCGATGAGCATCCAGGATTCGAAAGGATCTATGTGGATGATCCTTCTGAGGTCGTTGTAAGTAATGTTGAAACTCAACCTGGTGAAAATTTGTTGATGGCACTTGCTGTTCCCAGTCAAATTGAAACGGCTAATTCTGATCGTTCGCAACTGGTGGCGCGGACGATGTCTTCGGGGCCGATTACAGTTGATTTACTCGACAGTGATGAGGTTTTTATTGCCAATCTGAGCTCCGGAAATGTAAGCGGGCTATATTTTTCATATGCTTGGGACGGTGTTCATCCGGTTAGTGGAAACATTGAGTATGGTGATTACATCGTTCGTTGGACGTTCGATGGGGAAAGCCGCTATTGGCCGGTTTCAGTTATTGAGGGTGAAGAACGTGAGGATGAGTTTGGCGGATTGGAAATCAGACCCGGTCAGACTTTATTTTATGACTTTGAAGATGGCGAGTTGGATGCTAGGTGGACTTTGGATAATGCGGATATCTCCGAAACAAGAAGTTTTTCAGGGTCTAGGTCTTTGAGGGTTGTTCGCAACGGTCGTGCCGTCTTGAATTTTGGTCAGTTTAATGATTTGCCAGTTCGAATTGAATTCCGTGTTTTTGATGGAGGTGAGGAGTTTGGTTCTCAAATTCAGGAAGGTGCTTTTTGGGGCAGCCGCAGTGCGAACGGGGATCAATTTTTGATTGGTAAACGCTGGAGATCCTTTTTGAATGGCGATGACCTCCTTGTGTGGATCAATCTTGGACTCAATGATGGATGGTCTGTTTACAATACCGGTTTCGAGAGGAGCAAGGAACAGTGGAGCCATTGGATCTTCGACTACTCTGAAGGATTAGACGATCCGATTATAACTTACAATGGCCAAGCCTTAGACAATTCGAGGGTAACCGATGTCGGCTTGGAGTGGTTGCCCGGAGGTGCTGTAGGAGTATCATTCAGGGGTCCCGGTCCTGATGTTCCCGGCACGGAGATCCAAAAAGCTTTTCTTTATGTGGACGATCTCAGGGTGACACATAGTGGAAAGCCAGTGACAATCTTCACACAGTCTGTCAGCACGGAAGAACTTGGCGGGCATTGGAAGGCGACAGGGCTTGGCTTTCTCTATGATCGACACTTCCCTTGGGTTTATTCCATTGAGTTGAATGATTGGATTTTCGTCGTTGGTTTCAGAGAGCAGGATGGCTATTTCTTCTGGTCGCGGGAATCGCAGCAATGGTTTTACGCGGAGATGGCCATGTACCCTCAGGTTTTCAGGTTTACTGGAGCTGATTCTGGAAACTGGATCCGACGGTAGTAGATTTACAATTTCGGTTATCGTGAGTGCTGGAAGTAATTTATCCAATTACTGTGATAATATTTCACAGATTAAATCATCCATTCTGTTGAAATTTGATCCTATTTATAACGATAGAATGGTCCTTCAGAGGGATTTGCCAATTCCAGTGTCGGGATCGTCATTACCAGGGCAGCCCGTTTCTGTGAAGTTGGGTTTATCATTGGAGACAACTGTTGCAGATTCAAAAGGACGTTGGAAAGTTGTATTCGAGAAATCTCCTGCAGCTGGTCCACTCTTCATCCGAGCGGAATGTGGAAATAGCACAATTCAGATTGATGATGTCTGGATTGGTGAGGTTTGGTTGCTTGCTGGGCAATCGAACGTGATGTGGAGCCTGCAGGATATCGGCTACGATTCTTCATTGCCAACAGCCGATCGATCGGTTGAGCAAATGGATCTGCGTTTGTTGAAAATTCAAGAGCGTTCCTTTAGCGAAGCATTCAAGGAGCTTCCGCAACAAGACTGGATCGGTATTGAATCTGATAAATGTGGTGGATTGCCTGCTTTCCCTGTTTTTCTTGCTGAAAAGCTATCTCAAGGCCTTGACTGCAAAGTCGGAATCGTTGTTGCCGCTTTGGCTGGCTCAAGCATAGCATCCTGGATTCCTCGAAGTGGATTTAAGGAAGATCCAGAGTTGGAGTATATTCTCAGTGAATATCCCGATGATCCTGAAGATTATGATGGTTTATTGAATGCATGGAAAAAAGAGAGGACTGCATTCGACGAAAATAATCGCGAAAGGACGAAGCGCGGTCTGCCTCTAATTCCATACACTCAGTATCTGTTTTGGGGGCCTAAAGGGACGAGGAATCTCGCTTACCCTTCGGGAGCTTTCGAAGCAATGGTTCGGCCGATCACGAACTTCCCGCTGCGGGGCGTGGTATGGTATCAAGGAGAGTCAGATGCCTATTTCCCTGAAAAGTATGGAAAGAGACTTAAATTGATGGTCGAAAAATGGCGTGATTATTGGCGTAAAAACACTGACATGGATGATTTACCGTTCGTAACGGTTCAGCTTCCTTCTTTCAGTGGTGACCCCGAAGCGGCCAATTGGCCATATGTTCGTGAGCAGCAGGCACTTGCTTCGAGTAAACTCGATAGAACCTATTGTGTCCCCACGGTTGATTTCGGGGATCCATCCAATATTCATCCCTCAGACAAAGAAAAAATGGCTCAAAGAGTCTACCCGTTTGTGGCAGCACTTTCGGAATCGAAAGAACCCGAATTGGCTCCGGTCATCACTTCCTGGCAACTTATTGAGGGCAATAAACGTGGCACGGAATGCCTACGGTTTTTCATCAGCGAGGATCTTGATTATACCTCTGGAAGTGAGGTACAAGGTATTGAATTAGTCGACCGAAACGGCGACGTTATGCCCGTTCCTGCCTGGTTTGAATCGCCCCGCCGGCTAGTCGTGGATTTACCGATAGGGTCTGAGTGGATTAAAGGTTTTCGTTACAATTGGAAGTCCTCTCCAGCCGGGCGGCTGACCGGTTTGACCGGTTTGCCATTGATGCCTTTTCGATCCCGTGACCGGTCCTCGCCTCCGTTTCGTGATTATTCAAGATTCTGACCCGATTTCAAATGTTTCAAAATTCTGCCGATTGACGGACTTACGTTCTGAGAGGAGCATACTCTAAACCTTTTCTATTAAAGTTATTAATCCTGTCTGACTATGCTATTAAAATCACCATTCAAATTTTTAACCTTCCTGGCGGCAACTTCTGTATCTCTTGTTGTTGCGACCAGCGCCCAAAGTATTTCCGTTGTCCAGTGGGGACCTGAAAATGATATTGTTACCGGTTTCTCTAATAAACACTGGAAC
>LFIK01002986.1_pt1 | contig 13739 bp, 12 predicted proteins | sample 643401 | NCBI WGS metagenome assembly LFIK01 (sample SAMN03777447, study PRJNA286221) | soda lake metagenome | biome: soda lake; feature: Kulunda steppe; material: water; isolation source: sample T5-Br brine of Lake Tanatar-5 | place: Russia: Kulunda steppe | collected 2010-07 | reverse complement strand
GAGCCATGACTGGAAGGCGGGCGTTCCCGGTCGGATTCAGGCAACCGACAGCGCTGTCGGCGGACTCATGGCGCCATCAGAGGCGCTTGACGAAAATCCAGAAGCTGTCTCCTGACAGCGCCTTCTTCATGTGCACCTTCACCTTGGTCGGCCGCATCTCGTAGTCGAACACGTACTCGAACAGGGTATTCAGGTCGTCGTTGCGGACACCTTCGCGAAACACGCCGAAGAACTCGGGGCTGTTGGTGCAGGGAGCGACCTCGGTAAAGAAATTGCGGCCGATGACCGCCGCCGGATCACGACCGGTGATGTCGCCCTCGGCCGCGTTGTAGCTGAGGATCTTGCCGTTCCGGTCGAGCTGGATGGCACCGAAGGCGAGCCCGTCAAGCTGCTGGTCGGACATGTTCGAAAGCACATTGGCAATGTCATCGCTGCCGAAGCGCACCATTTCCATACCGTCATCCTCGTCGAAAAATGATGAAATCATGCTCCCGTGCGCGCTGGGGTATAACCGCAGGCAACCCGCGGGTCCAGCATCGGCCGCCCGCCCACCTGCAGTAACCGAGGAACGGTCGAATTTCAGGCGCGGACGGCCTCCTGCTCTGCACCGACGATCTGGTCGCGACCGCCGGCCTTGGCCAGGTAGAGACGTCGGTCCGCCACCGCAAGCAGCTCGTTGAGCTCGGCCCCGTCGGCCGGAAAACTGGCCAGCCCGATACTGACCGTCACCGAGAGTGGTTGCGCTCCGGCATTGAACTCCAGCGCCGCCGTCTCCCGCCGCAGTTTCTCGACCACTTGCCCTGCATGCTCGGGCGGGGTCACCGGCAGCAACACCAGGAACTCCTCGCCACCCCAGCGCGCCGACAGGTCACTGCCGCGCATGATCCGCTGCAGCTTCTGTGCGAACCCCACCAGTACCCGGTCGCCCGCCTCGTGACCATGGCGATCATTGACCTGCTTGAAGCGATCCAGGTCCAGTAGCGCCAGCGTGAAGACCTGGCCTTCGCGTCCCGCCTCCAGACACTTGCGCTGCAGGGCATCCTGCATGGCCGCCCGGTTCGGTAGCCCGGTCAGGGGATCCGTGGTCGCCAGCCGCTGCAGGCGCGCCTCCACCTGCTCACGGCCGGACTCGTAGACGTGGGACAGGACCAGCACCGCCAGCAGGCAGACCACCACATTGGCGATGGCGGCCACATCCATCAGCGCCTCCTGATCACGGATGCGGCCAAAGTAGATCACCGCCGCCACCGCCAGGAATCCGAGCGACACCCACAGGCCGGCGCGTCGCCCCAGCAGCAGATGAGACAGCAGCGGGATCAGGAACACCCACACGAAGATGGTGAGCGTGGCGCCGGCGGTACCCAGAGCGACCAGCATGGCGGCAAAGAAGAGCACCAGATAAAACGCCATCCAGGCCTGCTGCTTGCGCGTATAGCGAAGGTGGAAATACAGCCAGCCGGCGAAGCCGGCCATCAGGAGCTCGGCAGCGGCAATGGGCCAGAGCTCGCGCTGGACGTTGATGATGCCGAAGAAGATGCCGCCGAATACCGTGAACAGCAGCAGCACCCGTATGACGAGCAGACGCTGGGGGTTCAGGGGGGCAGGGTCGTCCATGTACTGTCCTTCGAATTGCACTGTGGCATGCTCGCCCATCGCCGCCGCACAGTGCCCGAAGAGCGAACTGCAGGACCTGGACCGGACGCCTGTCCATCGAACCTATACAATGCCTGCGGCAATGGCCAGTCGCAGGGCAGCTGCGCCCGGCCTGCCCGCATCGTCCTTCACCCGAAGCCAGGGGAGCGCCACATGACCGACTTCATCAGATCACGAGCCGCCATCGCCTGGGCGCCCGGAGAGCCCCTGAGCATCGAGGAGGTGGACGTCATGCCACCGCGCGCCGGTGAGGTGCTGGTGCGGATCGTGGCCACCGGAGTCTGCCATACCGACGCCTTCACGCTCTCCGGTGAAGATCCGGAAGGCAATTTTCCCGCCATTCTCGGGCACGAGGGCGGCGGCGTGGTAGAGGCCGTGGGCGAAGGCGTCACCAGCGTGGCGGTGGGTGATCACGTCATTCCCCTGTACACGCCGGAATGCGGCGAGTGCAAGTTCTGCACCTCGGGCAAGACCAACCTCTGCTCGAAGATCCGCGAGACTCAGGGCAAGGGCCTGATGCCCGACGGCACCAGCCGCTTCTACAAGGACGGCAAGCCGATCTTCCACTACATGGGTACGTCCACCTTCTCCGAGTACACGGTGCTGCCGGAGATCTCGCTGGCCAGGGTAAACAAGGCCGCGCCCCTGGACGAGATCTGCCTGCTGGGCTGTGGCGTTACCACCGGCATGGGAGCAGTCCTGAACACGGCCCGAGTGGAACCCGGCGCCACGGTGGCCATCTTCGGGCTGGGGGGCATCGGTCTGTCAGCCATCATCGGCGCCACCATGGCGAAGGCGGATCGCATCATCGGCATCGACGTCAACCCGTCAAAATTCGAGCTGGCGCGCCAGCTCGGGGCCACCGACTGCATCAACCCGAAGGAGTTCGACCGTCCGATCCAGGAAGTGATCGTCGAGCTGACCGACGGCGGCGTCGACTATTCGTTCGAGTGCATCGGCAACGTGGACGTGATGCGCTCGGCCCTGGAGTGCTGCCACAAGGGGTGGGGCGAATCGGTGATCATCGGCGTGGCCGGGGCCGGCAAGGAGATCTCGACCCGACCGTTCCAGCTGGTTACCGGGCGCGTCTGGCGCGGCACCGCCTTCGGCGGCGTCAAGGGCCGCTCCCAGCTGCCGGCCATCGTCGAACAGTACCTGGCCGGAGAATTCCGGCTCGACGACTTCATCACCCATCGCATGGGGCTGGAAGACATCAACTCGGCCTTCGACCTGATGCACCAGGGCCGCAGCATTCGCTCGGTGGTCCTGTACGATCGCTGAGCCCACATGAGCCGTGACAACGGAGCCAGGCACACCATGAACCTGCAGCAAGTCAGCGCCAGTCGCGCCTTTGCCGGGACCCACGCCCAGTACAGTCATGATTCCGAGTGCCTGCAATGCAGCATGCGGTTCGCCGTCTACCTGCCGCCCGAGGCGAGCGCGGCGCAACCGGTGCCGGCACTCTACTGGCTGTCGGGACTGACCTGCACCGACGAGAACTTCATGCAGAAGGCCGGCGCCCTGCGCACCGCCGCCCGGCTGGGCCTGGCACTGATCGCCCCGGACACCAGCCCGCGCGGTGAGCAGGTGCCCGATGATCCGGACGGCGCCTTCGACTTCGGGCATGGCGCAGGTTTCTACGTCAACGCCACCCGCGATCCCTGGCGCCAGCACTATCAGATGTATGACTACATCACGCGCGAACTGCCGGCGCTGGTAGAGGCGCAGTTTCCAGTGACCGCCGAGCGTGCCATCAGCGGCCATTCCATGGGCGGCCACGGCGCACTGGTGGTGGGACTGCGCAATCCGGACCACTACCGCTCCATTTCCGCCTTCAGCCCCATTGCACACCCGAGTGCCTGCCCCTGGGGCGTGAAGGCCTTCAGCGGCTATCTGGGCGATGACCGGGACCAGTGGGCGGCCTATGACGCCAGTCTGCTGCTCGCCGACCACAGCGCCCTGACCCGCCCCCCGATCCTGGTGGACCAGGGCGACGCAGATCCGTTCCTGACCGAGCAGCTGCAGCCCGAGCACCTGCAGCAGGCGGCAACCCACGCCGACTACCCGCTGCGCCTGCGCATGCAACCCGGCTACGACCACAGCTACTACTTCATTGCCAGCTTCATCGACGAGCACCTGGAGTTCCACGCCCGTCAGCTGCTGCGCCAGGACGGCTGATTCATGGCTGCAATCGTTGTCCGCGACCTGGTCAAGCGCTTCGGCAACTTCGCTGCGGTGAACGGGGTCAGCTTCACGGTCGAGGCCGGCGAGACCTTCGGCCTGCTCGGTCCCAACGGGGCCGGCAAGACCAGCCTGATGCGCATGCTCGCGGGTCTTTCCCCCATCACTGCAGGGCATGCCGAGATGCTGGGTCTGAATGTCCACCACCACGGCCGCCAGGTACGCATGCAGCTGGGGGTGGTCACCCAGAGTGACGGCCTGGATCAGGAACTCACCGTGCGCCAGAACCTGGAAGTGTTCGGCTACATCGGCGGCCTCGGCCGGCGCCAGGCACGGCGCCGGGCCGATGAAGTGCTCGGTTTCTTCCGCCTGGACGGTCGCGGTGACGACGAAGTGTCGGAACTGTCCGGGGGCATGCGCCGGCGGGTGGCCATTGCCCGCGCGCTGATGGGCAGCCCGGACGTGATCATCCTGGACGAACCGTCCACCGGGCTGGATCCGGAAAGCCGGGTCCGGGTCTGGGAGGAGCTGGCCGAACTGCGCCACTCCGGGGTCACCCTGCTCATGTCCACCCACTACATGGACGAGGCGGAGATCCTCTGCGACCGCATCGCCATCCTGCACAGCGGCAAGGTCCTGGACATCGACACCCCCGCGGAACTGGTGCGACGCCATGCAGGTTCGCTGGCGCTGGAGATCCGCACTGCGGCGGCCGAACTGGCCAGCACGCGTACCCTGCTGCAGCAGCAGGGCATCCGCTTTCGTCAGGTGGGCAACGCGCTGCGCATCGTCGGCAGCGACGGCCAGCCGGCGCCACACCCGGACCTGAACGGCGTCGAGGTTCTGGAACGCCCGCCCAACCTGGAAGACGTCTTCCTGACTCTGGCGGGCCGAGATCTGCGCGAGGACACCCCATGACCGAAGCTGCACCCAGCCCGTCCCGGGAACCGGCCTTCGGCCTGCGCTGGCGTTCGATCCAGGGCATCTGGTGGCGCCACACGCTGGCACTGGCTCGGGTCTGGCAGGTGGCCCTGACCTGGTTCGTGGTGGAGCCCGCAGTGGTGCTGCTGGCGGTGGCCCTGGGCATCGGCCAGCTGGTGGGCGAAATGGAAGCCTACGGCGACTATGCCCTGTTCGTGGCGCCGGGCATCGTCATCGGCACGGCCATGTTCCACGCCATCTTCGAATGCTCCTGGAGCACCTTCGAGCGCATCCAGCAGTCACTGTACGAGACCCTGCTCACCGGGCCGGTGACCATTCACGAAATCGTACTGGCAGAGCTGGCCTTTGCCGTGACCCGAGCACTGGTCTCCACCGTCGCAGTGGGCGGCTTTGCCATCCTGTTCGGCTGGCTGCCCCTGAGCGCCATGCCCGGGCTGCTGCTGGTTTCGGTGGGCGTCGGCCTGGTGTTCGGAGGCATCGGCCTGCTGTTCGCCGCCACGGCCCCCTCCATGCACATGCTGTCGCTGGTGTTCACCCTGGTGGCGACGCCGCTGTACTTCTTCAGCGGCACCTTCTTCCCGGTATCGGTACTGCCCGAGTGGCTGCAGCCGATCGCCTGGGCCGCGCCGCTGACCCCGCTGGTCGAGCTGGCGCGGGCCTTCGCGGCAGGCACTCTGTCGCCGAGTCACCTGTGGCAGGCAGGCTATGTAGTGGCGCTGGCGCTGGCGCTCTATCCGCTGGCCACCCGCCTCATGGCCCGGCGCCTGCTGAAGTAGACCGCCGGCCTCAGGGCCCGTCGCCTGCTGAAGTAGACCGCCGGCCTCAGGGCCCGTCGCCGTCGCTCGCGGCGGCGTCGGGCGGCGGTGCCAGTTCCATGCGAGCGCGCTCGACGAATTCGTCCGGAAGGTCGCGCTTCACGGCCACGCCCAGCTCCCTGAAGTCCGCCGCCTGACGGATCAGGTTGGCGCGGCCATGGACCAGCTGCCCCATGGCCCGGTCGTAGCCTTCGCGGGCACCATCCAGCTTGCGCCCCACCTCTGCCATGCTCTCCAGAAACGTGCGCAGCTTGTCGTGGAAGCGCTCGGCACGGCGGGCCAGTTCCGCCGTGTGCCGGCTCTGGTCCTCGAACCGCCACAGCTGGCGAACGATATGCAGGCTGGCCAGCAGAGTGGTGGGTGTGGCCACCAGCACCTGCTGCTCGATGGCACGCTGGAACAGGGTCTCGTCGTGTCGCAGGGCCTCCACGTAGGCAGATTCCACCGGCACGAACATCACCACAACCTCCGGTGCATTGAGTCCGGGCAGGTCGTAGTAGTGCCGGTCCGAGAGCTCGCGAATGCGGTCGCCCACAGCCCGGCAGTGCTCCGCCAGCGCCTGGGCCCTGTCCGCATCGTCGTCCGCATTCACGTAGCGCACATAGGCGGACAGCGACGTCTTGGCGTCGATGACGATATGCCGGCCCTGGGGCAGGTGAACGATGGCGTCGGGCCGCCGGCGTCCCTCGCTGGTGGTGAAGCTGCGCTCGCGCTCGTAGTCGCGACCTTCCCGCAGGCCGGCCCCGTCCAGCACATTCTCCAGCATCAGTTCGCCCCAGTTGCCCTGCACCTTGCGCTGTCCCTGCAGCGCTTCGGTCAGGCGCCTGGCCTCGCTGGTGATGTCCTGGTTCAGCGCCTGCAGCTTCTCTAGTTCGGTACGCAGACTGGCACGCTGGGCCGTGTCGTGGCGGTGGATGTCCTCCACCTTGTCGCGGAAGCCCTTCATCTCATTGCGAATCGGTTGCAGCAGCGCGCCGATGTTGCGCTCCGACAGCTCCGAGAAGGCCTTGCCCTTGCGCTCCATGATCTCGCTGGCCAGCTGCTGGAATTCCTGACGCAACTGTTCGCGGCTGTCCTTCAGCAGCTGCAGTTGTTCGCCAAAATGGGCTTCCTTCTGCCCCAGGGTCGCACGCAATGCCGCATGACTGCGCTCCAGCGCCTGCAGGTCACGCCAGGCCTGCTCGCGCTCCCGGTTGGCCTGCTGCCACCAGTCATGCAGACGCTCGCACTGCTCGGTCTCGGCCTGCAGCCGGGCATCCAGCGTGGCTCGCTTCAGTTCCTGATCGAGCAGCGCCTGTTCCAGCGCCGCCTCCCGCTCACGGGCGGCAGCCAGCTGGTCGGCGTGATGGCGGCGCAACCGACGCCGAGTGAACCAGACCCCGGGCAGCATCAGGATGGCAGCAGCCAGTGCGCCGGCCAGCACCAGCAACGGTTGTTCCAGTTCCGCCGACAATTCCAGCACGCTCACTCCACCCGATCGCCCCTTCGGCGCCACTTCGGAAGTCTGTCGGATTTGGGCGATCGTGGCGAGCCAGGCCGGACACCGGCCTGCGAGGCGCCGGCCTGCGAGGCACCGGCCTGCGTGCACCTGCAAAGATCAGTAAACTGTCCGGTCAGCAATCCGACCGGCTTCACCGGCGCCCGTCCCGGCAGCCAGACCGTGCAGACGCCACAGGGGGATCCTGGATGAGCAGTGAAACCACGCCACGCCGGACACCACGCTTCCGCAAGCGCCGCGAAGCAGTCCTGCGCACGGCGGTGACCATACTCAACAGGCGCGGCGTCTACGGCATGACCCTGAAGGACATCGCCGCCCAGCTGGGGATCGTGCCGACCGGCGTCATCTACTACTTTCCCAACAAGGAATCCCTGGCTGCTGCCTGCTTTCTGGAAGCCATCGAACACTACCAACACCTGATCGAACTGGCCGCCGAAGCACCGGACCCGGTATCACGGGTGCGCCGTTTCGTGACCGAGCACTTCCACTGGTACCAGCGCGTGCTGGATGGCGAGACCCACCCGGTGGCCATCTTCAACGACGTCCGTGCCCTCAACTGCCCCCAGATCAACAGTGCCTACGAGGCCATGTTCCGGCGCCTGCGACGGCTGCTGGATCCACAGGACGGCGAGCGCGCCGCACCCCTGCTGCGCAATGCACGCACCCACCTGTTGTTGTCGACCGTCTACTGGTCCACCGCATGGCTGGACGAGTACGAGGCAGTGGATCTGCCGCGGACCATCGAACGCACCCTGGAAGTCCTGCTGGACGGTCTGGTGCCGGCCGGACAGTGCTGGTCGGCGGCTGCGCCTGCTGCCCCGCACAGCCTTCCGCCGGCACCCTCGGATGAAGACGATCCGGAAGGGCTGCAGCAATTTCTGCGGGCAGCCACCGAAGTGATCAATGCCCAGGGCTACTTCGGTGCCTCCATCGACAAGATTGCAGCCCATATCAACCTGACCAAGGGTGCCTTCTACCACCGCATTGCCGCCAAGGACGACCTGGTGCGCACCTGCTTCGAGCAGACCCTGGACCTGATGGAAGCCAGCCAGCTGGGCGCCCGCGAGCCCGACCGCAGCGGGCTCGAGCAGCTGAGCACCAGTACCCGCCGGCTGATCGAGTACCAGACCGCGGGCAGCGCGCCCATGCTGCGGGTCACTGCACTCACCGCCATGCCGGAAGATATCCAGCGCCAGGTGATGACCGGATTCAACCGCATCACGCGGCGCTTTGCGGGCATGATCAGCGACGGTATTGCCGACGGTTCGGTGCGCCCGGTGGATCCGAACATCGCCGCCCAGATCCTGACGGGCCATATCAATGCGGCCGCGGAACTGTCTTCCTGGGTCCGGGGCATCAACCGCGAAAATGCTTCGGACCTGTATGTCAGGCCGCTGTTCAGAGGGTTGTTTCATCAGCAGTGAAGCTGCTGCCGGGCACGTCGCCAACACGATAATCACAGCCGCGACGGCCCCTTCCGGGGAGGAAGCACACAATGAGCACCGCACTGGAACCGCTGGGGACAGCGCTGGGCCGCATGGCCCGGCAGATGCCGGCGCAACCGGCCATCACCTGCGATGGCATCACCCGCAACTGGGCAGAACTGGATCGCATCAGCAACCGCCTTGCCCACGGCCTGGCCAGCCTTGGCACCCGGCAGGGCGACATGGTGACCGTGGGGCTGCCCAACAGCGTCAGTTTCGTGGAAGTGTGCTGGGCATGCTGGAAGCTGGGCGCCACACCCCAGCCGGTGTCCTGGCGACTGCCGACCGCCGAGCTGGATGCGATCGTGGACCTGGCCGCCCCGGCAGCCGTGATTGGTCCTGCCGGATTGTCCTGCCGCCAGCCGGTGATCACGGCCGAAGAGCTGTGGCAGCTGACCCAGGACGAGCGCCCGCTGCCAGAAGCGGTGGCACCGTCCTGGAAGGCGCCCACCTCCGGTGGCTCCACCGGCCGACCCAAGCTGATCGTCGCGGGCCAGGCCGGAGTGCTGGACCCGGCCATACCCGAGCTCTGGAGGTTGCAGGCGGACGATACCGCGCTGATTCCCGGGCCGCTTTACCACAACGGCCCATTCGTGACGACGTTCGCCACCATGATGGCCGGGGGCCACGCTGTGGTGGCGCCGCGCTTCAGTCCGGAAGGTGTGCTGGCAGACATTCAGCGGCACCGAGCCACCTGGCTGTACCTGGTACCCACCATGATGAGCCGGATCTGGCACCTGGGGCCCGAGGTGCGAGAAAGCCACGATCTGCGCTCCTTGCGTACGGTATGGCACCTGGCGGCACCGTGCCCTCCATGGCTGAAGGAAGCCTGGATCGACTGGCTGGGAGCAGAAGTGATCTGGGAGCTCTACGGTGGCACCGAAGGCCAGGCAGTGACCACCATCGACGGCCATGACTGGCTGCGGCACCGGGGCAGTGTGGGCCGGGTGGTCGCGGGCGAGATTCGTGTACTCGATGCAGACGGACACGACCTGCCGGCGGGCGAGGTGGGCGAAGTGTACATGCGCCGCGGTGCCGATGCGGAGCCCACCTATCGCTATATCGGCGCCCAGGCGCGCTCACGGGACCAGGGCTGGGAATCACTCGGTGACCTGGGCTGGTTCGACGCGGAGGGCTTTCTGTATCTGTCCGACCGCCGCACCGACATGATTCTGGTCGGCGGCGCCAACGTCTATCCGGCAGAAGTGGAAGGCGCGCTGGAAGCCTATGACCAGGTCCGTTCCTGCGCGGTCATAGGGCTGCCGGACCCGGACCTGGGCAGTCGCATCCACGCCATCATTCAACCTGGCCCGGAATTCGATCTGGGGGCGCTGGAAACCCATGTGGCGCAGACCCTGGTGCGCTACAAGCGCCCCCACAGTTACGAACTGGTCTCGACACCACTGCGCGACGATGCAGGCAAGGTGCGGCGGTCCCGGCTGCGCGCCGAGCGGGCGCCCTGAAGACCATGTTGATGGGGTCATCAGCGGGCCGGTACGAGCAGACCTCGCTCCAGCAGGGCGTGCGCCAGCTCCGGCAGCGCCGCCAGTGGCCGGGCCGGATCCACGTCCAGTGATCTGGCATGCGCATGGGCCGCCTGGCGCAGGGTCAGGCGGCCGTCCAGCCGCTCCAGCATGGCGGCCAGATTGGCATCCACCGGCAGCGAAAAGGCCAGTCCCGGGGGACCTTCCAGACGCCACTGGCGGCGGCTCTGGCCATGTTCATGCCACTGCCTGCGGGCCAGCATGCGTGCGCCGGCAGCCGGCCGCAGTGGCAGATCCAGCAGATCCCGGCCAGCGGCCTGCTGTGCCTGCAACCAGCGCAGCCCCTCGAGCCAGCGTGCCAGCGCTGCCCCGGGCAGCGCGTCCATGGGCGGCGCATCCCTGAACACCCGTATCGGCGTTGCGCCGGAACCGGGCCGCAGCATCAGCAGACCGCCTCCCACCGCATCGCCGCCCTGGGCAGCCAGATGCTCGACCCAGCGCGTCAGGGTAGCCACATCCGGCTCGCCACTGCCCGGCTGCTGCCGCAGCCAGACATCCGCATAGGTAGCGGCCTGCAGGCTGTGCAGGCGCAGCAACCAGCCATCGACAGCTCCCGCATCCAGCCAGCGTGCCGGCACCCGGTTCCAGTCACTGCCGCGGCGCTCGGGCCAGTTGCAGAGCATCTGCAGCACGCCGTCCGGCGTCAGATGTGCTGACGCTTCGGCAACGATGCGCGCCGAGATTTCGCTGCCGCCGTCCCGGTACAGATAGCGGGCGTCGGGCGAGATCACCATGGGCGGGTTGCACAGCACCAGATCGAATCGTTCGCCCGCCACCGGCGCAAACAGGTCGCCCTGACGAAACTCGATGTTGTTCAGACCGTTCAGGTCTGCGTTGAAGCGCGCGAAGGCCAGTGCCCGCGGTGACAGGTCCGTGGCCACCACCTGCTCGACAGTGTCGGCGAGCTGGCACGCCAGCACACCACATCCCGTTCCCAGGTCCAGCACGCGCCCGTGCCTGCCGGGCAACGCCATGCCCGCGAGCATGCGCGCCACCGGGCCCGGCCCCAGCACGAACTCATCGCAACCGCGCTGGTGTGCCGCCCGCAAGTCGCTCGCCAGCAGCAGTTTTCCCCAGGGCCGTAACGCCAGGGTCGGCCGCACCTGCCCAGCGTCCAGCTGCAGCAGCCCACCCTGAAGCAGGCACGTCAGCGCATCCTTGCCCAGCAACCGTTCTGCCTGCTCCTGGGCCTCTGCCTGTTCCAGCATGAACAGGCGACACAGACAGGCCAGAGGTGCCGCCTCACGCGCGCGCCAGGCCAGCACCGCGCGCCCCACGCGACCCAGACCACTCGGGTCGGTCAGGCCGAACAACTCCAGCATCGCGGACTCCTGGAAGCCGAACGCCTCCAGCAGTGCCCGGACCTGCGGCGCCGCCTGCTGCTGCGGCGCCGGATCCAGTGCTGCCATCAACCGATCTTGAGGAACAGGCTGGAGCCGAAATCAAGGCGCGAACCGAAACTGCGCGTGGGATCGTAATGCAGGCTGGTGGACTCACCATCCACACCTTCAATCTTGAGGAAGGCGTCATACGCACCCCCGCTCACCGCATCCAGCTCGGCCTCGTCCAGCTCCTCATCCAGGCCGGCCGCGGGCAACGTATAGCCCTGTCGCTCCGCCAGTTCCATGACCTTCTGCAGTGGCACGCCGGCCGCTGCCTCGGCGCCGAATTCGGCCTTGATCGCCTGCTGCATGGCCGCATCCTGCTGCAGCTGCTGCATGAAGGATTCCAGTGCTTTCTTGTTCATTCTGCTGATCTCCATGAGTGCCCACCCGGGCCCTTTCAATGGGTCCTGTCATGCCCGGACCCTCCTGTTGCCGGCACTGGCCTTGGAACTGCCGGAAATCCCGGCCTGCGCCCCGCATGCTCTGGATTATGCTGCCAGCCCCAGCGCAGAAACGTGACCTGGGTAACGCTTCCACAAGTTCCTCGCCCTGGCACCATGCCCCCGAAATACGGCGCCTTCGTGTAGCATACGAGCATAACCGAGGCTGTTCCCACTTGCCTGTCGCGCCGGCAGCGGCGTGCGCTCGCGGACGTGTGTACAGAGATAGCAATAATGCAGAACGCGCGAATCCTGATCGTCGAAGATGCCGCCGACCTCCGCGAGGAGCTGGTCGACCATCTCCAGTTCCATGGTCACCAGGTACGGAGTGCCGACAGCATCGCCACCATGACCCGGGCACTGCAGCCACAGGATACGGATATTCTGCTACTTGACCTGGGACTGCCCGACGGCGATGCCCAGGCCACCATCGACTGGTTGCGCCAGCAATTCGGCCTGCGGCTGGGCATCATCATCGTGACGGCCCGTGGCAACGTGGAGGATCGGGTCGCCGCGCTGTCAAGTGGTGCCGATGCCTACCTGGTGAAGCCGGTCAACCTGCAGGAGTTGCGCGCCACCATCACCCAGCTCAGCCAGCGCCTGCCCGGCCAGGGCTCCGCAGCAACAGGGACGGCCTGGCAGCTGAATCCGATCGACCTGCTGCTGCAGACGCCCTGCGGTCGCAGCGTCTCGCTGACCGGTGCCGAAACGCAGCTGGTCGCCACACTGCTGGAGGCTGACGGCGAGATCATCAGTCGCGAGGAACTGTGCTCGCGCATCTACGTCAATCAGCAGGTCCCCAGCACCCGGCGCCTGGATACGCTGGTCAGTCGGCTGCGCAACAAGGTGCGCCGCGCCACCGGGCGAGTGCCGCCCATTCAGTCCTACCGCAATCTCGGTTACGTGTTCCGGCTGTCCCAGGGTCAGAGCTGACCGTACGCCACGCCCTGCACCCGCGTCGGCTTGTGTGCAGGGACGGTACCCTGCAGACTGCAACGCCGTGGGCCGCTCACGCAATACGCGTCAACGACGCAGCGTTCACAAGCTGCGCATGGCCCGCCGGCAACACCGGGAGGAAGCAGTCCATGAGCGCAACCGGTCCCCTGACGGACGTCCGAGTGGTAGACCTGTCGGTCATGATCTCCGGTCCGCTGGCCACGATGATGCTCGCCGATCAGGGTGCGGAGGTGATCAAGGTGGAATCGCCCGGGCTCGGCGACATCATGCGGTTCCTGGGCAGCAACAAGGGCGGCATGACCGGCATCTTCGTCAACAACAATCGGGGCAAGCGTTCGATTGTGGTCGACCTGAAGCAGCCGGCCGGACTGGACCTGGTGCGGCGCCTGATCGCCGACGCCGATGTGCTGGTGCAGAACTTCCGACCCGGCGCCATGGCGCGCCTGGGCCTGGACTACGAGACCGTGGCCGCGCTCAACCCGGACCTGATCTATGTCTCCATCGCCGGCTACGGTGGCGACGGCCCCATGAGTCACCGCCGGGTCTATGACAACGTCATCCAGGCTGCATCGGGCCTGGCCGCCGTTCAGACCGATCCGGAAACAGGGCGTCCATCACTCTACCGCACCCTGGTCTGCGACAAGACCACCGCCTACACCACCGCCCAGGCGGTCACCGCAGCGCTGTATGCGCGCGCCACCGGCAAGGCACGGGGACAGCACCTGCAGATTTCCATGCTGGACGTGGCCGTGGCCTTCATGTGGCCGGATTCGGCCATGGACGCGGTCCTGCTGGATGACGACGCCACCCGGGCCCCCACCATCGGCTCCAACTACGCGG
>LFIK01002984.1_pt1 | contig 13743 bp, 10 predicted proteins | sample 643401 | NCBI WGS metagenome assembly LFIK01 (sample SAMN03777447, study PRJNA286221) | soda lake metagenome | biome: soda lake; feature: Kulunda steppe; material: water; isolation source: sample T5-Br brine of Lake Tanatar-5 | place: Russia: Kulunda steppe | collected 2010-07 | reverse complement strand
GGATCCGCTACTCGGACCGGCCCGACGACTTCCGGACCGAGGTCCTGGGCCTGGTGAAGACCCAGATGGTGAAGAACGCCGTCATCGTGCCTGCCGGCTCGAAGGGTGGCTTCGTGACCCTCCGGCAGCTCTCCCGGGAGGAGATGGCAGAGGAGGCCAGGCAGCAGTACCAGACGCTGATCCGGGGCCTCCTGGACCTCACGGACAACCTCCTGGGTGACGAGACGATCCCTCCGGAGCGGGTCGTCTGCTGGGACGAGCCCGACCCGTACCTGGTGGTCGCCGCCGACAAGGGGACCGCCACCTTCTCCGACATGGCGAACTCCGTTGCGGCGGAGTACGACTTCTGGCTGGGCGACGCCTTTGCTTCCGGGGGCAGCAATGGCTACGACCACAAGGAGGTGGGCATCACGGCCCGGGGGGCATGGGAGTGCGTGAAGCGCCATTTCCTCGAGATGGGAAAGGACATCCAGACCGAACCCTTCACCGTTGTGGGGATCGGTGACATGTCGGGGGACGTCTTCGGGAACGGGATGCTCCTCTCCCGACAGATCCGTCTCCTGGCCGCCTTCGACCATCGGGACATCTTCATCGACCCCGACCCGGATCCGGCAACGTCGTGGGAGGAGCGCAAGCGGCTCTTCGACCTGGGCCGCTCCACCTGGCAGGACTACGACCGGAGCCTCCTCTCCGAAGGGGCGATGCTCATCCCCCGGGGGTCGAAGGCGGTGGACCTCACCCCGGAGGCCCGGGAGGCCCTGGCCATCGAGGAGGACGGCCCCTTCGATGGCGAGACCCTGATCCGGCACATCCTCCGGGCACCGGCCGAGCTCCTCTGGAACGGGGGGATCGGGACCTATGTGAAGGCCTCCCGGGAGACCCATGCCCAGGCGGGGGATGCGGCCAACGACGCCGTGCGGATCGACGGGTCGGAGCTCCGGGCCGGAGTCGTCGGCGAGGGCGGGAACCTGGGCCTCACCCAAGAGGGACGGATCGAATACGCCCTGGCCGGGGGGCGCCTGAACACCGACGCCATCGACAACTCCGGGGGGGTGGACCTGTCGGACCGGGAGGTGAACCTCAAGATCCTCCTCCGCCCCGTGGTGGAGGCCGGCGACCTTGAGCCCGAGGCCCGCAACGAACTCCTGCGGGAGCTGCAGGACCCCATTGCCGCCCTCGTCCTGGCAGACAACGAGTCGCAGGGGATGGCGATCTCGCTGGACGAGGCCCGGGCCGGCGAGGGCCTCGACGACCTGAGGGACCTCATGTCGGGTCTGGAGCGGGCCGGCCTCCTGAGCCGGAGGGCGGAACACCTCCCCACCTGGGAGATCCTGGAGGAGCGCCGGGAGGAGGGGCAGTCCCTCACCCGGCCCGAGCTCTCCATCCTCCTGGGCTATGCCAAGCTCCACCTCACCGCCAACCTCCTGGCGAGCGACATTCCCGATGACCCGGCTGCAGAGGCCTACCTGTCGGCCTATTTCCCGGCCCGTGCCGTGGAGGTGGCCGGTCGCGACCAGCTGGCCGGCCACCGGCTGCGCCGCGAGATCGTGGCGAGCCAGCTGGCCAACAGCCTGGTGGACATCATGGGGGCCGGATTCGTCCACCGGGTGGTGCGAGGGACCGGGCGGTCTCCTGCCCAGGTGGCCCGAGCCTGGCTCGTGGCCTCGCACCTGGTGGAGATGGACCGCATCCTCGGATGGCTCCAGATGGATCGGGAGACCATGCCGATGCCGGTGGCCTACCGGTGGATCCTGGGGCTGTCCAGGGTCCTGGAGCGCACGACGCGCTGGATCCTGGTGAACGAGGACCACCACGAGGGGACGGCGGCGGTGGTGGAGGAAAGCCTGCGGGGCCTCGACACGCTCAGGGAGGCTTTCCCAAGGGTCGTGGCCGGGGAGGACCGCCGGATCTTCCTGCGCCTGGTGGAGGAGCTGGAGGGCGACGGGGCCCGGCCGGATTTCGCCCTGAACCTCATCACCCTGCGCTTCCTCGACCAGCTCCTGGAGATCCTCCGGGTCCACCGACAGATCGGAGCGGATCCCCTGGATGCGGCCAGCACCTTCTACCGGCTCTCGGAGCTCTTCTGGATCCCCTGGCTCCGGCAGGCCATCTTCGACATGGCAGGCGATGACCGCTGGGAGCAGCGGGCTGCCCAGGCCCTTTCCGACGACCTGACACGGGCGCACCAGCGACTCGTGCTGGCGGTGGTGGGAAGCCTCACGGAGGAGGGCGGGGTCGACGAGGCGGTGGAGGTCCTGGTCCATCGTGCCCGAGAGCCGCTGGACCGGTACCAGGAGCTCGTGCGGGAGGTCGAGGCCGAGGGAAGTCGCTCCTTGGCCGCCTTCACCGTCGTGGTCCGCGAGCTCGTTGCCTTCTCCGAAAAGGTGGGCCGGGACATGGCAGCCGGGCCGACGGACCGAAACCCGCCGACCCGGCTGCCCTGACCGTCAGCGACCCGCAGCCGTCAGGGCCTCGTCCACATAGCGGTCCACCCCGGCAAGGACCCGGACGAGCTCGCTCCGCTCCTCCGCATCGGAGAGGTCGGCGGCGAACTTGAGGAACACCCCCCTCATGTCGTCCCGGCGTGCCGTTGCCTTCCGACTCTTCCGGGAGCCGCCGGTGCGCCGGGACGAGCCCGAGGCCGCCTTCCGACGGCCACCGCCCTTGGCCAGACTCTCCTTCCGCTTCACCTGAAGGGGAAACCGGGCGTTGAACTGGCGAAGGGTGAGCTGCTTCACGCCCTCGTCCACCTCTTTTGCCTTCTCGAAGAGATCTGCGGTGGCAATGTCCGGAGTCTTTGAAAGCTCGCTGCGGACGAATGCCATCACCTTCTCGGGGTTCGTTGCCATTCCTTCCTCCTGCCGGATGGGGAGAATGGATGGAGCTGCCGGACAAGGGACCTCCATCCGATACGTCCTGAATAAGCACTGAAAAGACGAACATGTCAATGACCACTATGGCAGAGTCGTCTTCATTCGGAACCCAATAGTACCCGAAACCCGAAGGTTTCCTCGAAGAGTGACTTTTTCCGGGAAACCGCCCATCGCTCCAGGAGGAGGTCGCCCTCTCCCTCCGGAGCAAGCCGGATCTCCAGCCCCTGGATCCGGATCCTGAGCCCCCGAACCCTCTGGAGGTGCTGTCGGTCCAGCGCATCCGCGATTCGGAGGATGGCGGCCAGCTGGTCGGTGCGGAGTCGGGCCTCGCGGTTCTGCCGCATGTACTCCGAATGGTGGTCCCGGGGGTGACTCTTCCGATGGTAGCGGGCAATGTTCGCCACCAGCAGGTTCTCGTCCGGCTCCAGCCCGGGGAGCTCGGAGCGGGAGAGGATGTAGAGGGAGTGCTTGTGGTGCTTCCGGAACCCGATGAAGAGGCCGATGTCGTGGAGGAGCGCCGCCACCTCCAGGAGCTGCCGATCCCTGGGTCCCAGGCCATGGAGGTCCTGGAGGCGGTCGAAGAGGAGGAGGGCCAGGCGGGCCGTCTGGACCCCGTGGGCCTCGTCGAACATGAAGCGCCGACCCAGCGAGATGGCGGCCCGGCGCAGGTCCTCTGCCGCCCGGCTGGCCGTTCCCTCGGGTTGGGTGATCCGCTCCGCCAGGTCGATGACGAGTCCCTCCTTGAGGCCCACATGGGGGACGAGGATCTCCTCCGCCTTCGCCTCCAGCGCCAGGCGATGGTAGACGAGGGCGGCAGGGAGGATGACGTCGGCCCGATCCTCCCTCAGCTCCAGCTGCCGAATTCGCTCGCTCCACGAGAGCCGGGCCAGGAGCTGGATGAGTCCCTCCAGGTCGGCAGTGGAAAGGCGGCTCACGCCATCGTCGCCAGGCAGGGCTCCTGCCAGTCCGGCCAGGGCCTCGATGTTTCCACCGGTGGCCACGAAGCCGCCGGGGGTCCAGTACTGGGCCGGGGAGGGAATCCGGAGGATGGAGACGTATTCCTCCAGGAGGGTGCGGATCCGACCCGGGTCCCGAGTCCCCCGGGCCACCTCCTCCAGGAGGCGAACGGAGCCCATGGTGTGGGATTCGCTCCAGAGCATGCCCTGGTCGTCTGCCAGGGAGACCTCCACACTGCCCCCTCCCAGGTCGACCAGGATCCACTGTCGTCCGGACAGGTCGATGCGTGAGGCCACGGCCCGGTGGACGAGGCGGGCCTCCTCGGTGCCCGTGATGACCTCCAGCCGGATCCCCGCCTCCCGCCAGATCCTGCTGGCCAGGAGGTCACCGTTGCGGGCTTCCCGGACGGCGCTGGTGGCCACCGCCCTGACCCGCTCGATCCCCAGGGCATCCATCCGTTCCCGGAACCCGACAAAGGCCCGGACGGCGCGATCCATGGCCTCGGCCTCCATCCGGCCATGGAGGAAGACCTGGTGGCCCAGCCGCACCGGAGCCCGTTCGGAGGCGATCTCCTCGATGCGACCCTGTCCGTCCAGGCGAGCGGCCAGGAAGCGGATTGCATTGGATCCGGTGTCCACGACCGCAAAGGGAGGGGTGGAGTGGCCTGGCATGGCGGGGGGGAGGCGAGGAAGGAGGTGCCCGGGGAGCGATCGCCGCAGGGGGAGGGGGTTCCGTCCAGGCGGCATGAGGGTCAAGCTAACCCCACCTGCGTCCCCTGCGCACGAGGGAGCCTCCGTCCCCACCCTGCCCCACATCCCCCGCCGGCTTTGAGCACAGGAGCAGGACGAGGATGGGGTGAATGCAGAAACGGCAGGCCCTCCCCAGGGGGAGAACCTGCCGTTTCAGTCGGGGCGCCCGGATTCGAACCGGGGACCTCTGCAACCCCATTGCAGCGCGCTACCGGGCTGCGCCACGCCCCGAAGACCAGCAATGTAACCCCGCTCTGCGACCCCCTCAAGACCATGAGGGGACTCCGGGCCCGGTCAGGCCCGGCTGGGAGCGGGTGCGGGGTTGAGGTGGACCCGATTGGGATCCAGCCGATACCCGACGCCACGCTGGGTGGAGAGGATCTCCGGTCGATTCGGGTCGAACTCCAGCTTCTGCCGGAGCCGGTGGACGGTGGCATCCAGGACGGCCTCCGTCCCGGCGGCGTCGCCCCAGATGTCGTCCAGGAGGGTCCGCCGCGCCACCACGTCTCCGGAGGCCTGGACGAGGCGCTCCAGGAGCTGGAACTCCCGGCCCGTCAGGAGGCGGGTCTCGTCGCCACAGATGATGCGGCGAGATGCGCCATCGACGGCCACCACGTCGGGATGGCTCCCGAACCCTCCTGCACCGGCCGCCCAGGGGCCTCGCGGGTTGGAGGTCAGGAGGACCGCGCGGAGGAGGACGGAGGAGAAGGAGTGGGGAGGGGGGAGGACGTCGTCGGCGCCCTGCTCCACCAGCTCTGCGGCACGCACGGGGTCGGCGGAGGGGGCGAGGACCAGGACCTTCTGGAAGCCCGGTGCCTCCCGGATCCGCTTCAGAACCCGGGAGGGGTCCCGCCCTGCCTCGGGGCCCACCAGGACAAGGGCCGGCCGGAGGCGCTCGGCCAGGCGTGCCGCGCCTCGACCGGAGCTGGTCGCCGAAACCTCGACCCTGAGTCGCTCGAATTCTCGGGTGAACGCCGCCGAACTTCGGCCCATTCCCAGGAGGAGGACGCCCTGAAGCCCGGCCAGGTAGGGGGCCTGGGGGGACGACTCCTCATGAGGGTCCACCCCGGATCGGGTCGTGTCGGGGGGATGGGATCCGGAGATGCGGGGAGGGGCGACGGAAGAGGGCATCGGGAGACTCCGGCTGGCGATCCGGTGCGGCCACCCCCCGCTTCCGTCCGGGGGAGCGGCGCGCCTGGGCCAGGACTGCCCGCGGTTGGTTCCCGAGGGAGTCCCAATCATGGAGGCGCCCGTCCACGCACGGCGTGCGAAGGAACTGGGTCAACCGGTTCACGCTTGGGTGTACGGTATCTGTGAGCGTACGTCAACATGCCAGCTTCCGGCCTCCACCGAAAGGGGAGGGTCCGAATTTCCTCGGGCATCGCCCTGGTGCAGCCTCTCCGAGGGGTCGGTCCGGGACGGGTTCGGTCGACGGGTTGACACCCCCCGGGGGGGTCCGTATACTTGAAGCCCTTGATGCGGGGTGGAGCAGTCTGGTAGCTCGTCGGGCTCATAACCCGAAGGTCGCAGGTTCGAATCCTGCCCCCGCTACTTGCAGGATGGAGCGCCGCCCTGGGCGGCGTTTCCACGTTAGGCAGCGGCTCGCCGCCGATTCCATGGGAGTCGGGCGACAGAACAAGAGAACGAAATCTGGTCTCGCAAGCGGTGTTGTGACCCACACACGGGGTCGGCACCGGGATGCGGGGGGGAGCCGGCAGCGCCTGGACGGTCAGCCGATTCAGGAATCCCGCCCGCGCCCGCCCGGCACGGGCGGTTTTTTTGGCCAGGTAGCTCAGTTGGTAGAGCACACGACTGAAAATCGTGGTGTCGGCGGTTCGATTCCGCCCCTGGCCACTGTGCTGTTCAGACAGGAGGCGGTTCGTGGTGGCCGACCCCGCACCGACCCAGAGGTCCGTAGCTCAATTGGTAGAGCACCGGTCTCCAAAACCGGCGGTTGGGGGTTCGAGTCCCTCCGGGCCTGTGTGCTCTCGCGAGCACGCTCGAGCCCTCATCGTCTAACGGCTAGGACTCCACTCTTTCAAGGTGGCGGTCGGGGTTCGATTCCCCGTGAGGGCATGGATGCAGGACGAGGTTGAAGAGAAGGTCTGGGGCTGTAGCTCAGTTGGTTAGAGTGCCGGTCTGTCACACCGGAGGTCGCGGGTTCGAGTCCCGTCAGCCCCGCTCCAGACGCTGTTTGAAAACGAGGGTGTGCCGGTCGAAGGTGGTTTCAGGGGCCGTAGCTCAGTTGGGAGAGCGCCTGAATGGCATTCAGGAGGTCAGGGGTTCGATTCCCCTCGGCTCCACTGCAGGACGTCCGGTGACCACCGGGCTCGGGTGGCGGAATTGGTAGACGCGCAGGATTCAGGATCCTGTGGGGGAAACCCTGTGAGGGTTCGAGTCCCTCCCCGAGCACTGCACGCGCAGGACGAGTGGAGAACGTGGCCCACGTGCTGGAATTGGTAGACAGGCTGGTTTGAGGGACCAGTGCCGGAAACGGCGTACAGGTTCGAGTCCTGTCGTGGGCATCAGCAATACTGCCAGGGAGTTGCGCCCGTAGCTCAATTGGATAGAGCGTCTGACTACGGATCAGGAGGTTGGGGGTTCGAGTCCTCCCGGGCGCATGGTACGAAACAATCAGAGGTCCTCCTGGCCCGCTGATCCAGGGCAAACGGGCGCGTAGCTCAGTTGGTTAGAGCGCTACGTTGACATCGTAGAGGTCAGAGGTTCGAATCCTCTCGCGCCCATCCGGTCCGCCGTCGTCGTCCAGCGGGTCCTGCGACATGGAACGGACCTGGAGGTCGAGGGGCCGTAGCTCAGTTGGGAGAGCGCTAGAATCGCACTCTAGAGGTCAGGGGTTCGACTCCCCTCGGCTCCACTCCAGACGAAGTCGCCACCATAGCTCAGTGGTAGAGCACGTCATTCGTAATGACGGGGTCGTCGGTTCAAATCCGACTGGTGGCTCTGGTGGTGACGCTGCACGGATGCAGAGCCGCGAGGTTGGGCCTCCGGGCCGCGCACCTTACATTTCAGAAGAAACCATTGCCCCTTGGTGTAATTGGCAACACGCCTGTCTCTGGAACAGGAGAGTCCTGGTTCGAGCCCAGGAGGGGCAACTCGAGGCGGCACCACCGGGAGGGGTGGCCGAGTGGCTTAAGGCGACGCCCTGCTAAGGCGTTGGACCGAGAGGTCCGCGTGGGTTCGAATCCCACCCCCTCCGTTCCCGCGCCGGATCGACTCTGGTGCGGGCTTCTGATTGCACGGATGTCCTGGACGGGTGGCCGAGTGGCTTAAGGCGCACGATTGGAAATCGTGTGGGTGCAAGCCCGCGTGGGTTCGAATCCCACCCCGTCCGCTTTTCATGAGAGACCCGTGCCGGCCCCTCGGGTTGGCGCTCGGGGCGTGGCTCAGTCCGGTAGAGCGCTGCGTTCGGGTCGCAGAGGTCCCCGGTTCGAATCCGGGCGCCCCGACTGTACGGAGGTCCCGTCGTTTCCGTGGTACCCTGACCGGCCCACTGGGCGGAGCCCTCCGCACCCTATGGAGGCGTAGTCCTAATTGGTAAGGCACCGCACTCGAAATGCGGCGGGCTTAATCGCCCTTGGGGGTTCGAGTCCCTCCGCCTCCGCTTCGAAGACATCCCCGCAAGACCAAGCCTCCCAGGCGCTTCCGCCTGGGGGGCTTTTTTTCGGGGTGGGTCAGGGGTGGGTCCGTGGACGACTACCGGCTGTCCTTCCCGGTCTCCACTGCCGAATGCACTGGCCCTGATTCCGGAAGCCCAGGTCCTGCCATCCGCCGTCCCTGCAGTCGGCCCTGCTCGTCTCGGTCATCACACGGAGGCTTGCGTCGGCTGCACTGCGACGGTAGCGAGCCCCTCCGACAGTCCACCCTCCGGGGGGCGGGCTCAGGCTCGGGAGAAAGTCACGGATCCGGCGTGGGCCGCTGCTGGTCGATCTCCCGGACGAGGAGGCCGGTGGTGGAGACCCGAATCTCGAACCGGGCGGGTCGGCGCACCTCCACATAGGTGGCGGACCCGTACTCGGTATCCACGAGGAGGAGGAGGGGGGTCCAGGCCCGGGCCAGGTCGAAGAGGTCCAGTCCGCCGGGTCGATCGGCCCCCAGGGCATGCACCGTGCGGGGCTCCGACCGCTCGTCCCGGATGTCGATGTAGCGCCCGCCCACCCGGTCGAGCTCGTAGTGGGTGTGCAGCCCCAGGATGTTGGCCCACGGGTGCCATTTGAGGATCCGGGCGTCCACCACGAGCTGGTCTCCCGCCACATGGAAGGTCGTGTCCGCCCCCTGCGGCCGCTCGACGAAGGCCTGGAAGCTCCGGGGGCCGGTGGGAACGGTGGTCACCACGGCGGCCAGCTCCTCGTGGACCAGCGCCCGGTAGCCCAGGGTCGACACCCCCAGAACCCCTGCCAGCACCGCCAGGAGGAGGCACACCACCCCTCCCCCGGCCGCTCCCACGCCGCCCAGGACCCACCGGCCCCGAAAGGCGCGAACTGCAGCCACGAAGAGGAGGAGGGCCACAAGGAGGAAGGCGATGGCCAGGAGCGAGAAGGGGGAGGCGGGCATGGCGGCGAGGGTGGGAGAAAGGGGCGGGCCTCTGGACGAAGGGAGGCTCCGGGCCGAGTTTTCAGGAGCAATCTGCGCATCCGACCCCGGGTGCGCACCTCCGTTCCCCGGATGCGGGAGTCAGCTTCGTGCAGATCCAGGTCAACACCGACAACAACATCGAAGGCCAGGTGCCCTTTCTGGAGGGGGTCCGCGACTCCGTGGCAGCCAGGCTGGAACGGTTCGAGGACCGGATCACCCGGGTGGAGGTCCACCTGTCCGATGTGAATGCCCACAAGGGCGGTCGGGACACCCGCTGCGTCATCGAGGCCCGTCTCCGTGGCCTCCAGCCCATCACGGTGGACGACCTCTCCCGCACGGTGGACGAGGCGGTGCGGGAAGCGGTCAGGAAGATGGAGCGTGCCCTGGACTCCCGCCTGGGGAAGCTCGGCCGCGAGTAAGGCCCCACAGGGCCAGCGCCGTTGCGGCAAGGACGGTGGCGAGCCCGATCTGGAGGAGGAGGTCGAGCCCGCCCTCCCGGTCCAGGAGCCAGCCGGCCAGGACCGGGCTTCCTGCGGTGCTGGTCACCATCAGGGTGCTGACCAGCGCCTTGATGCTCCCCAGGTGGCGGGTGCCATACGACTCCGCCCAGAGCGCCGGCTTCATCGTACCCCCGAAGCCCACCGCCACCCCCATGGCCGCCATGAAGGCCGGGGCTCCCCACCGGGCATCCACCAGGAGGAGGATCCCCATGGCCCCGCCCAGGGGCAGGGGTGCAAGGGGGAAGAGCAGCCGGGCCGAGAGCCGATCCACCAGGGGGCCCGTGGCCAGGGACGCCCCGATCCGGACCAGGGCAAACCCGGTGAAGGCGGCGGCCATGAGGGTTCCGTCCCAGCCCCGCTCCGCCCCGATCTGGAGCTGGTAGAGGAAGAGGGCCGTGGCCCAGAAGGGGGCCCCCAGGGCAGCAGGGAGGACGAGCCAGAACCCGGCATCCCGGAGCACCTCCCCCCGGGTCAGCGCCTCCACCTCCCCCTCGCCCCTCCCTTCGCCGGGAACACGGCCCATGGCCCGACTCCCCGGGTGCTCACGGGCCGGCTGCCCCCGGAGGCGCTCCCGGAGTTCCGCCTCCACCTTTCCGGGGGCCATCTCCCGGCCCGAGACCCGCAGGAGGCCCAGGAGGAGGGGCAGGGCCAGGAGGGGGAGGAGGAGGGCCACCCCGGTCCACACCCCCCGCCACCCCGTCAGGGCTAGGAGGGTCACGGCGGCCAGTGGCAGCACGGCCTCGCCCAGCGGAAACCCCAGCCCCGTGAGGGCCAGCGCCGTTCCTCGCCGCCTCCGGTAGTAGCGGGCCATCACCGTGTAGGCCGTGTGGGAGGCCAGCCCCTGTCCGCCCAGCCGGATCCCGGTGAGGGCCACGGCCAGGAGGACCAGGGTGGGCGCCAGCGCCGCCAGCGCCGCCGACCCGGCCAGGAGGAGGACCACCCCGGTGGTGAAGAGGGGGAGGCGCATCCGGTCCAGCCGCCCCCCGGTCCAGGGGAGGAGGGCCGCACTGGCCAGCGTCGCCCCGGAGTAGAGGGCCCCAAACTGTGCACTGGAAAGGTCGAACTCCTCCTGCATCCCCGGCACCAGGAGGGAGACGAAAAAGGTCTGCCCGAAGTTGGAGACGAAGGCCAGGACCAGTCCGAAGGCCAGGAGGGCGGATTCCTCCCGGAGGAAGCGGCCTGCGCCCCGGGGCTGCCCGCCGGGACTCACCGCGGACTGCCGCCCCTGGCCAGGATGGCACGGGCCTCCTGGCCGACCTCCCCCAGGAGTCCGCCCCCATCCCTCGCGGGGCCCCCGAAGCTCCGGATGTCTGCCTCCACCACGGGCCCCCGGGCATAGCGCCGCGCCTTGTAGGTCGTCACGGAGAGGCCCTCGCCCCGGACGAGCCCCGCTGCCAGGTTCCGGCCCCGCTCCAGCCACGCACGGTACCGCGAGGCCCGGAGCTCCGCCGGATTCCTGCGGGTGTCCGGAGGCCCTTCCCCTGCACTTCGCCGATGGAAGCAGAGGTGGAGGGCACGGAGGTCACAGGTGTCCCAGGAGGCCTCCAGGTGCAGCTCGCGGATCCGGTTCGGGGTCCAGCCCGGACGCCGGAACACCATGTTCCCCCCATGGAGCCGCTCCCGGTCCGCCTGGGGCCAGCTGGAGATGGCGGCAAAGTTGAAGAGCTTGGCCCCGGTGGGGGCATGGGGGGGGGCGTGGCCCTGCGCTCGCCCGGCCGCCAGGTCGATCCCGGTGACATGGAGCATGTGCCCCGTCACCCGCCATACGTCGTCGAACTCGCCGGCCAGGAGCCGGGGACGCAGCCGGGCCAGCCCGTCCGGGTCCCAGATCTCGTCGCCGTCCACCCCGAAGACCCAGGTGGGCGTCCCGGCCAGGTCCTCCAGGGCAGCCTGGCTCCGATTGGGGTCGTCGATGAGCTGGCAGTCCAGGTGGGGGATCTCGGCGGCCAGCGCCTGGAGGAGGCGGGGGGTGCGGTCGGTGGAGTGGTGGTCCAGGACCCGGATCTCGTCGCAGAAGTCGGCGATGTTCCGGAGGGCCCAGGGGCCGAAGTACTCCTCGTTCCTCAGGAGGGCGAGGCCGACGATCCGCGGGGGGGAGGCATGGGGCATGGGCGGCAGGTGTGATCCGGATCACTGCCCGGTTCGAGACGGGATGGGACCTTCCGGGTGGAATCTATCACCCCTGCCAGGAGGCACCATGTCGCCCGCCATCCCCGAATCCGGCTCCACGGATGAGGAGGGGCCGGGGGGCGGCCGTCAGCCCGACTCCCAGGGGCGGCGCCGGAAGTAGTCCCTCGTGATCTCCTTGAGCTTCGGGGTGAGGAGGACGATGGCCAGGAGGTTGGGGATGATCACGATGCCCAGGAAGACGTCCCCGATGGTCCAGGCCACCGCCAGGGGGACCACCGCCCCCAGGAAGTGCATGACCACGAAGATCACCTTGTAGGGGAGGACGGCCCGGTCGCCGAAGAGGTAGTAGGCGCAGCGGTCCCCGTAGTAGCTCCAGGCGATGGCGGTGGAGATGGCGAAGAGGAGGACGGTGAGGAGGACGACGTACTGCCCCCAGTCCCCGGGGAGGCCCCGCCGGAAGCCCTCCATGGTGAGGGGGGCCCCATTCAGGGGGGCGTCGCCCCGGAGGCTCTCCAGGACCCGGCCGTCCTCCGTTTCGGCATGGCCGGGTCCCGGGAGGATCGTGCCCGTGAAGCGTTCGGTGCGGTCCTCGTCCACCCAGAAGGTGTCCACCGGGGACTCGTTCCAGGCCAGGAGGCGGGTGCCCGGGCCGGTCTCGACGGGGACGCCGTCCACCACCCCCACCGCCTCCGGGGGGGCCATGTGGAACTGGAAGCGCCCGTCGCCCTCGTCGAGAACCCAGCTCAGGGTGCCCGAGTCCAGCGCGATCTCCGTGTCGAGCCGGTCTCCCCAGGCGCCGGTCATGAGGATGACCAGGGCGGTCATGGTGCAGACCACCAGGGTGTCGATGAAGGGCTCCAGGAGGGCCACGACCCCCTCGGAGACGGGCTCGTCCGTTCTGGCGGCGGCATGGGCGATGGGTGCGGAGCCCATCCCGGCCTCGTTGGAGAAGAGCCCCCGCCGGGCCCCCCACATGAGGGTCACGAGGAAGGCCCCCACCCCCACACCTGCCACCCCGGCAGAGGGGTTGAAGGCCTCGGTGACGATGAGCCCCAGGGTGGGGAGGACCTGGTCCCAGTTCAGGGCGATGATGACCAGGGCGCCCATGACGTAGACGGTGGCCATGGCCGGGGCCAGGATGCTGGTGAACTGGCCGATGCGCCGGATCCCCCCCAGGATGACCAGCGCCACCACGCTGGCGGTGAAGAGGCCGCTGATCCAGAGGGGCGTGCGGAACTCGTCCCGCATGACGTCGGCCACCGTGTTCGCCTGGATCCCGTTCCCGGTGAGGAAGGCGGCGATGCCCAGCCCCACGGCGAAGAAGACGGCCAGGGGCTTCCAGCGGGGCCCCAGCCCCCTCTCGATGTAGTACATGGGCCCCCCGGAGACCGTCCCCTTCCAGATTGGGTGGTCCGGGCCCCGCTCCACCACTTCCCTGTAGTGCTGGGCCAGGGTGACCTCGGCAAACTTGGTGGCCATCCCCAGGACGGCGGTGACCCACATCCAGAAGAGGGCACCGGGTCCGCCCCAGTGGAGGGCAATGGCCACGCCGGCGATGTTCCCGATCCCCACGGTGGCGGAGAGCGCCGTGGAGAGGGCCTGGAAGTGGGTGACGTCACCGGAGTCGTCCGGGTCGTCGTAGCGCCCGGTGACCACGGCGAGGCCGTGTCCGAAGGCCCGGACCTGGATGATGCCCAGGCGGAGGGTGAAGTAGAGTCCTGCCCCCAGGAGGACGAGCACGACCAGGGGAAAGGTCTCGTCCCCGATGGGGATTCCCGAGGTCCAGACCCATCCTTCCAGGGTCTCGGCGATGCGGCGGAGGCGATCCATGGTCTCTCCGGTGGTGCGTGGCCAGTGGGTCGGGTTCAACCTCCGGGAGATGCGGGTCCGAATGCAACCGCCGGCGAGGGGCTGCAGGCCGGCTTCGGAGATCGGAAGAGC
>LFIK01002983.1_pt1 | contig 13746 bp, 12 predicted proteins | sample 643401 | NCBI WGS metagenome assembly LFIK01 (sample SAMN03777447, study PRJNA286221) | soda lake metagenome | biome: soda lake; feature: Kulunda steppe; material: water; isolation source: sample T5-Br brine of Lake Tanatar-5 | place: Russia: Kulunda steppe | collected 2010-07 | reverse complement strand
TGTCATTATTGACGGGAAGGGTTGCCAAATTCAGCGCCACGCCATTGGGTATTAATGCAATCGGTTGCTGCAGGCCAAATCGGCGCAAGTTCTCGGCTTCCTGCTCCGCTGTCGCAAACAGCACGCTAGCGCGTTTAAGATCGCGTCGCTGATATGCCCACAGTGCGAGGCTCTTCTTCCAGCCTCTCCAAGTTAATGCCCAAGGCTCTAGCATACCGCGCGGATGAACCACTACGGGCACACTGTGTTTACGTGCTAATAATGAGGCCCAATGCCCCTGTGGATGCCAGATCCCGTGGAGATGAGCAAGTGCAGGAGGCGCATTATCGAACAACTCGAATAGCTTCTGGCGCCCGGGCAACCCTAGACTATCCGTCAGCTGTGAATTCACTTGCCCCACATACTTAGCCACCCTGGCGTTACAAGACGCTACTTCGGGGTCGCCATGCCGCTTCTGGCTTACTAGGCTGATGTGAACCGCAGGATCTGAAGCTAATGCATCGGCAAGCTGAACCACGGTGCGGGAGGGCCCGCCTCCCTTAGGATGCAGACCTGGGACAACATGGCAAATATTCATGAAGTTGTGCCCGCGATCGTTTTTGTAGGGGGGGAATTCAAAGTATCGCGAAAAAATGGCCCGCTTGGAAGAAGTCCGGCGGCACATAACCAAGGGGTGTCCACTTTCAAACTGTGAGCTTGTCGGGGACTATTACGCTACTATCGGGCTGCCGGCGAAACGTGATTACGGATGTGGAAACTCTTGTCTTCATCAGGGTACAAAATTTCACTTATTACCTCGAACATTTTGCAGGGGGATTACCTGCTCTTGTGGAAGGATTGCGTAACACCCACCCCCGGCGCAAAACCACCGCTTTGTTTTCTGTAGTTTTGGTGATCTACAGCAGAGGAGAAGCAATACTGAAATGAGAATGAAGACTACTACCGATATGCGATTCTTTGTTAATGCTGGCGCGCCAAGTGAGGCTATCACAAAAAAAAGACTCACAATAAATAATACCTTGCCCTCTAGGGCTCCACGATTTAACCAACCAAAGTACAATGGATACAACAAAAGAAATGATAAAAATAAAACTCCAAATACCCCCGCAACTAGCCAAACTTCTAGAAAAGCGTTATCCAGAACTCCATAGCTGTCGAACCCGCCGCCTAATATTGTCCTCGCATCTCCCCACCGATTCAGTAGCACCCCCCCACCATCTCCGGTAAATCTACCTGCAGTAAATAGATTGATTAGGTCTTCCTGCTCACGCCACCGCCATAACCGAGCCAAATAGTCAAATCCTATCCATTGTTGGGATAACAATCGCAAAACAAATAAAAATACCAGAATACTTGGTATCAATAGCGCACCAAGTCGAAACGAACTTTTCCGATCCGCAGACCATAAAATGAAGAAAAAGGCCAACGCCATTCCAACCAAAAAAGCTTTCGATACGGTTAATAGCCCGCCAATACATATAACTAAAACGCCAATATACCCAATAAACTTTGCTTGTCCGCGCGCTATCAAATAGACTGAAAAGATTAATGCGGTGCTCAAAAATATGCCTGCTTCGAACGGCGTTGCAAAAATACCCGTGCTTCTTCCCATGCGAAAAGATCGTTCAGCGACCGTACCTCGTCCTACGAAATCGGCTTCACCCCCGGGCAGAAAATGTCTAAGCCAAGCGGGTGGTCCAATTAACGCTTGGTACAATATCACTAATGAGACGATCACAGAGCCAATCACTAAAACAATTGCTAATCGATTTATAAGACCATAAAGGTATGCTGGGCCTCGCTGACCAAAAGCCCAACCCGCCGTCGCAATGACTGCTAACGGCAGCACAAATCGATCAACCTGGCCTAATGTTTCATGATTACTTAAAGAAACACCATTAAATCCCGAAATTAATAATGAATAAATTAGGAAAACGCCAAGAACCGTCGTGAGCGTCCTTAACTCATTAGGCAATACGAATCTGCCAGAACGAATTAGTCTAAAAAAGACAATTCCTAAAGTTAAATAAACAACAAAATGCTCTAATCGAACAGGGTAGGGATGTAAATAAATTCCAAAAGAGGAGGCCAGCACCATTAGTGGAAACCACTCTCTCCACCTGATTTTTCTAATCATCTTTCCACACTCGACTCTTGTCAAAGAGATGATCGATATATTTTCTGTAGTCTCGTTGGCCCAGCATCTTTCTTTTAAACTCTTGTAGAGTATCGGTATGAGCCATTTCGCATCGGGGATAGGTCCTGGGTTCGACCTTTCCAGGAACGTCCCCCCACATCGTCGTACAAATAGTTTTGTAGCCAGCACGGCTGCAAATTCCAATCAAATCATCCGAAAACGCACCCCTTTGTCCGTTCGGAAATGAAATTGAGTTCACTTGGGTACCTAACCAGTCCTCAAGGCAACGCTTGCTCTGCTGAATCTCATTCTCAGCGTCGGAGAGTGACATCCGAGTAAGCATACGGTGCGACACTCCGTGGCTTCCCACTTCAAATCCCCGGGCCACAAGCTCCCTTAAATCTTGTTGACTCAACATCTGCCTATCGGGATATAAGCGATATCCGGCTTCAGAATGAAATCGCACCTTGCGTCCAATATGACCCGTTAAAACAAAGACTGTCGCAGTAAACCCTTCGTTCTCCAACAATGGCACCGCGGTATCAAGATTGTCCGCGTACCCATCATCAAAAGAGATTCCCACGAGATCGCTTTTCTCTTTTTTCCGTTCGCCCACAAATTCCGCGACTGTCACGCCCCGGAGCCCATTACATCGCAACCAATGCAGCTGCTCTGAAAAAGCCGCCGGCGCATGGGAGCGGGAAGTCCCCTGTGCTACTGAATGATAGTAAAGGATTCGTCGCTTCAGTGTTCCCGTTTTTATCGACCACAAGACATTCAGAGAATATTTCGCAAGTTGCTTCATGCCTTATTCATCTCATACGGTATCGTATAGAGCGGGTTCAAATAAGATTTTTGGTAACTTTTCCCGATTTCTGAGATTTATGGCAACAAAGTTCAAGTTCGATGGTGCTCTAAAGAATGACTTGCCGGCGCGCAAAATCGGGCCGCCACATGGTGAGACAAGAGAGATGACCGCGGGTTGTTCGACTTTGACCAGTTCGCTCAGCAAATTTGTAGTTAAACCGCTTAAATCCTGCCACGACCATGCTAATAATTCTGCCACCTTCATAGGGCCCCGAAATCCGATACGATAAACCATTCGCGCTCTGTTTGCCCTCACCACGCCGTAGACGACTTTTGGGTTGCTGAGGAATCGCCACGTAAGGTATTCCCGAGTCATAGACAAAGACGGCAAACCGCCTGTCTGCTGATTCCAGTATTGACTCCGGAAGTCTTCTAGCTCTGCAGGTGAACTTGGCAACTCCGGCATGAAGGGGTGCCTCCACCACCGGTTTCTAATCGACATACAAAAAACCTGACTCAAGTTGCTTAGGTGTAGGTAACGACAAATGTCAGGCTGATGCTTCCAACCAAGCTTCAAATACCCCCCTAAACTCATGTTTGTGGGGAAATTGAAGAGCCAGTCACCCCCTTGCTGCACAGTCGCGAAACGCCCCATTCGGGTCATTTCCGAAAAGACACCCGCGCCTCTAAATGGCAGTGCAACTACAGTGTCACAGGGTTGATAGGCCCTAATTTTTCGCTCACCATCTCGGAGTTCCATGAGCCAAAAGGCCCGAAATCCTATCACCCTCCCTTGAAAAACAGCCCAAACCAGAATAGACGGCCCCAAAGGGTTATCCAAATGTTTCCACCGGAAAAATGCCTCGCTCCACTTTGAGCCCGGGAATACATTATGAAGTAATTCCACGAATTCCCTAATGGGTAACGTCCTGTCGGCTAGGCTTATCTGAAAGTTAATTTTATTCACTTTTTGGCGCGCTGCGAATTGCCTTCTTTTAAGAGTCATCTTTTAGCTGAGTTGGTACCCTTTCTGATAAGGCCACATACTGAGCAATGTATCTTTTCGCCACCTCCCGCATATCAAATACCATCTCCACTCTCTCCTGCAGACTGCTTCCCCATCGATAAAAAATAGCAGGTTCACGATAGAAGAGCTCCAGGCAAGAAGCCAACCCCGCTGCATCCCCAGGCTGATGAAAGAATCGATCGTCAGCTTCCCCAACTTGGTCGCGTATGGACGTCAAGTTACTTGCAATGATTGGGAGCCCAGTAGCCATTGCCTCAAGTATTGCATTGGACTGACCTTCTCCAAATGACGGGAGCACAAAAACATCAGATTCACAAAGCAAAGGGTATGGATCCGCAACCCGCCCAAGAAACTCAACTGATCCTTCAAGTCCATTCGCTTTGACCCATTGCTCTGCTGGGACACGATCGGGACCGTCGCCAGCCAAACAAAGAAACACTCCAGAAGGATTGCTGTTTCGAAAAAATTGCTTCCAAGCCGAAAGTAGAATAAATATTCCTTTATGCCGCGTAATTCTGCCGAGGAAGATTACTCTCCTCCGATTAAATATCGTCTTACGCGCAACCGATGTCCTTGAAACCGCGATCCCATTCGGAATAAGTTTTATCCTGCTCTCTTCCACACCCACTGCTAATAAATCCTGAATACCCTCCTGATTCAGAGCGATGAGTAAATTGCTATGCCTAAGAATAGACCGATAAAAGGGCCACATTAGTCGTTTCTTTAGCCCGCCCACGCCCCTAACGCCGACATTTGGCATTTTCCGAATAACTGGCCACTTTCGTATATGGCAAATCATCTGCACAAAATACGTTTGACTGGCGTTTGAATGAATATGCACTACATCATAACTCTGGCTCCTCAGTAACAGCCAGGGTAATAGAAAGATTGAAAGCAGGCGCGACCAAGACTTTACACGCCCCCCTGGAGTTTCATCATAGGATAACCACCATGGTCGAATTATCTTCGGGCCTTCCAAAGGACTCGTGTTACATGAGCGATGTTTCCGAAAGCGTCCGCTAAGGCAAGTAACCTTGACATCCAACTTAGAAAGTTCGTCGGCCAACTGCCTTGCTTGCTTCTCCAGCCCACCCACTACTGGGGGCGGATATTTGGGGACAACGAATAATACTCGCATCTTTAAGCACCTATCTGATAAATGGACTTGGTGGTTGTCAACGCGGCTGGCGCTTTTCCCCCATACCTAAGCGGGTTTATGCCCCTTTCAAGGGTTATGCACATTTGTGATCTATGCCCTAATTCCTTACTCCTGTAAGCCGTTAAATGCTAGCGTAATCAAACCCTTATTCGAAGCGAAAAAATAATTGGTTTTTCAGAAGCATTCATCCAACTGGAGAGTGGGTTGGATCGCGATCAAAAAAACCATTTGAGGATCATCTGCTTTAAATAAAAGCCTCTCCGCAAAACCCTATTAGCACTCGTTAAATAAAAAAACCTTTGGGTAATACTGAGGTATTTACTTATATTCCCGTCACGGAATTTTTTTATTTCTTTCCACTCAGATCTTGCTATACAACTCTTTAAATGGGTTACGGATATACTTCGAATTATCATTAGATGTCTTAATTTAGGCTCGCCTTTCATTACGGAAAATTTTTCAAGAATATTTGCTAGGCGATTAATAGAAAGAGCTTTTATATCAGCTCTATAATTTTTATCACTTCTATTGACTGCATCCATGTAAAGGGTAGCTGTTATTTTTGAAGAGTATGCAACATCACCGCACATAGCAACTTTTAACCAAACGGCCCAATCCTCATAATACGTCAGCTCGCATGGAAACCCCCCTACAGCTAGTAATATTTCTTTTTTTACAACCGTGGTTGAAGAGTGGGTTAGTGGCATAGTTTTGGAAAAATCTCTTACATAATTTTCAATTACTTTAAAATTCCCCGCTCTGGCTAATCGAATTTTTCGTCCGCAATTGGAGCGATTTACTCGTTGATATCCTGTCCCAAACGCTACAGCCTGTGGCGCATACCGATGCAGTAATACAATGGTGGACAAATGCTCATCACTCCATGCATCATCGGCGTCCAAAAAAGCAACATACTTCCCATGCGATTTCTTAACTCCATAATTCCTCGCACTCGCAGCTCCACCATTCCTCTTTTTGAATACTTTTACCCTTGGAGATTTATATTTTATTAGCGAAGAGAAACTAGCATCTGTGGAACCGTCGTCGACTGCGATGATTTCAAAATTTTGATATTTCTGATTGATAACTGAGTTTATGCAGCGGTCAATATGTGGCTCCTTATTGTAGACGGGGATTACAACGCTAAAAAATATACCCTCACAATCATGGTTTTTCATATTTTAAAATTGCCGATCAATAGTAAAACTTTCTCACAAATAATTATTAACGCGTTTGATTCACAGGACGCCAGATTGTGACGGTTCACCTTCCCTGCTTGCAGGGAAAAAGGGGATAAACTCAGTGCTGGAAATCTGTACAAAAATAGGCGGATTCGCATTACCGCTTAGTGATTTCTACTTATTGCTCCTAATTAGAATGGGTGATCTTTCCCAGAGGCAGTGGACACCTCAATAAGTTAGTAGACTGGAGGTAAACCATGGCAACAGTAGCCAATGACATGCCCAAGCGCAAAAGGGACCGCTACAGGGCGGCGTACCGTGCCGGGGCGCTGGCGCTCGCGGCGCGCATCGGTGTTGCGGCCACGGCCAGCAGTCGGCCTGCACGCCACGCAGACCTATCAGGGGCGGGCGAAGGCGGCACGCGAGCAGTCCGCCAGCGACCGCGAGCGCCACTCCGCGAGGCAACTGCCCGGCTCAAGCGCCAGCTTGCCGAGGAGACCGAAGAGGTGGAGATACTGGGAAAAACCGCGGCTTAGTTTGCGAAGAAGCTGGACTGAAGTACGCCGCCATACACCGGCATCGATCGGTCCGCAGCATCGCGCGTCAATGCGCGGTGCTGGTGGGCGTCTCGCGCAGTGGCTACTACGCCTAGCTGCACTGTCGAGAGACTCCCTCGCAGCGCCTGGCCCAGTAGGCCAAGCGGGACGCGAAAGTGGTCGAGCTCTTTGATGCGAAGAAGCGCCGCTATGGCTCGTCTCGCCTGACCAAGGAACCGGAGGCGGAGGGCCTGATCATGGATCGCAAGACCGTGGCCGAGAGCCTACGTCGTCAGGGCCTGCGCGCCAAGGCGGCAAAGCGGGTTCGGCGTTCCACCGATTCGGGTCACTCCCTCGGTGTGGCGCCCAATCTGCTTGCCCAAGACTTTAGCGCCAACCGACCTAATAAGAAGTGGGCCGGTGATATGACCGGTCTGCGGACTACTCAGGGCTGGCTCTATCTCCCAGTGGTTCTGGATCTGTGCACGCGCAAGGCGATCGGCTGGGCGACCAGCACGCGCATCGACCCTGAGCTTGCCTGCACGGCGCTGCGAGCGGCGATTGCCCGGTGTGGCGAGCCTCGAGGTTTCGTCATGCACACGGATCGCGGCAGCGTTTACGGTGGTTGGGATCACCGGAACCTGATCCGTCGCTACGGATTGGTCACCAGTATGAGCGGCCGAGGTAACTGCTGCGACAATGCGGTGGTGGAGAGCTTCTTCCACAGCCTGAAGGTCGAGAGCATCCACGGTGTGCCGCTGATAAACCCCGATGCACTGCGCCAGGCCCTTTTCGAGTACATCGAAGTGGCGTATAAACCGCACCGTCTCCATCCTGCCCTTGGATACATCAGCCTTGATGCGTTCGAGGCGGGGATAGTGGCGTAATCGAGTGTCCACTGTTATTGGGCAAGATCAGGGAGATCATCGATCACCAGATTCAAGTTATCGGTTGAGGCATCGTTAACTATGATGCTCTCGATGCCTTGCAAGGTCTGGTTGAGCAGTGATTTGATGCTGGACGCCAGCCTTTCTCCTGCATTGAATACTGGGACGATTACGGAGACTTTTGATTGTCTTCCCATCAAACCATAACCATGTCATTACAACGTTCCAGATACTCACGGCTATCGGAGATCAAAGACGGCAATTTGCGCTCAAAATTCGAATATTTTGTTTCTATCAATCGATCTGCAACCAAGTGCCCAGCGTCGACCAGAGAGTTCTCGAGACCCAGAGATTCAAGGAGGTATTTAACTTTCTTTTTATGCCGTCCATAACTGACAAAGTTCTTGCGGTATTTCATTGCAAAGATTGAACCATGAAATGTGTCAGTAACCACACACTCAGCAGCCTTAACCAGTGACAAGAATTCAAACGGGCTGCTTGAAACATTCTTGTCAGCCCAAGAGTGGTAAAATCCAGCCGAAACAATCTTTAGGTTATGCTGGCGGGCATAGGCCTTAACCTCTTTGACAACCTCCTCAGAGAAACCATAGGTATACACAAGAAGGTATCGATAACCGACATCAAACCTCTCTTCATTGGCCGAAAAGTCATGCAAGAATGTCGGGTCCAGCACTAGCGTGACATCGTTACACCCAGCAGCTTTTGTTGCCACCTCGTACGATTCACCATCTCTAACGCTTAGCATCTCCAGCCTGCGCAAACCTTCCATAAAATCAGAATGCCGCCTCATATCCTCAACACTAGAATTGCCAACACTAGGAGCGTACGAGAATTTAATCAGGCAGCCCAAATCCAGTCCAAAAAACTCCGGAGCAGTATTGAAGGAACCATTAGTTACATTCCAGATCTCATCTGACCCGATAAAAACACAAGTAAATTGTGAGAGGTCTCCTCTAGGAATGATCTCGAGGCGCTTTTCGGCGCTCCTGAACGCAAAGAATTTTCGGGCGCTAAAGAATATGCTCAACGGCCTACGCTTCCAGCCTCGGAAGATAGACTTGAGTCTTTTTTTTCTATTAGGTTTGTCGTAAATATCTAAGAAACTTACCTGATAACCATAGCCTTCAAGTACTTCTTTAAGGGCGAAGGATTGCAAGAAGGCGCCAAAATTTGGAGCTTTGCATAGAGTAACGACGAGACATCGAGAATTAATTGGTTTATTCACAAACTCAACTCTTAAGAAATTTTTTTATAGCGTTAACTGAACGATCACCCAGAAAACGACGAGCTGAAGCTTTTGCACGTGTCTTACGATCCTTTTTAATATTCCTAATCATCTCAAGCGCCTTGCTTTCCTCGTCACTATTAGTAAACACCTCAAACACAACAGGCTGGCTAACGAACCCCTTATCTAAAAATTCACCGTACACCGCTTCATATTCTTGTTTAGAGGATGCACTGATATATTTAAACCCAAGGTCCTGAGCGTAATGCTTGATCAGCGTTGGTGATTTATTTCCGTAATGGCCAGACGCTGAAATAAACTCATCAGCCAGTTCGCCAAAGTGCGCTGCAACGTGATTATATTGCCGGAACTCGGTGCCTTTGCCGTTGTTGATGATCATGATTCGCAAGTTCTTGCTTACATGGCGGTTGCCGAGGGCGTTCATATCATAGAAGAACGCCAAATCCCCAATGACACAAAAATAGAGCTTATTTGGGTTTGCTAGCGATGCGCCTATCAAGCTAGATAGCCCACCATCAATACCAAAGCCCCCCACGTTCGACATAGAAGTCACGGACTGTGGTAGCTCGAATAAATTCCAGGACCGCAAGCTATTCAGGATACCAAAGTGTATAACCGACCCCTCTGGAATTTTATGCGCCGTCTGTTGCGCTACCCATATGTTAGAGAAGGGAATTTCCGGGATTGCCTTCTGCACCGCTTTAACGCGCGTCCTGCAGTGTTGCAGGTATTTGTCAAACGGCCCCTGAGTTGAATCTGTATATCGTTCGAAGAAGCTTATTTCGTCCATCTGGAACACATAGCGCAGCTTCCGAAAAGTATCGCGAATCTCGCCGTCTTCACTTACGCGCCACACCTCTCGCCCAACCATTCCCATCCCGGCGTAATCGCCGGTCACCTCACCGATGTGGATCGTGACATCCGGCTTGTCCGGCGAAAGGTCCAGCTGATCCTGGCTAGCTGCGAGGGAGTACGATAACCGGTACTTGCCCTTATAGGCACTCGTGTGATCACAAAACACCACAGCATCATGGGCGGCACAAAAGCGGTTCAACGCGTTTGTTTCGGCTGGACTAAATGGCCGGTGGGCTCCAATGAAAACCGCGACCCGCCCCTTCAGATCAGGTAGCTTGTCGCCAGTAGTAAACCGATCCATGACCCGGCAAGGGGGAAGTGTTCTCGTGTTATACGATCGGCTATAGCGCGTAGGCAGGTTAATATGGACTGGACCACCACCGCCACGTTTGAGCTCTAGAATCGCCTGATTGACCTTGACCTCGCATTCCCACCAGTCGTCATCATCTTTTACCACGGGGAGCTGTACACTCAGTCGTTTGGTGTCGTTTGCCAAATTGCTTCGATCGGTAACCTGCGCAACATGGTGCCCCACTTTCGAGACTAGTTGCGTCGACGTGATGGCCAGTACTGGGAGCTTGCGATAATAGGCCTCTATCAAGCCAGGTGTATAGTTTTGAGAAGCCGTTGCGCCCGTACAGCTTATAACGACCGGTTGAGATGACTCGTGCGCTAAGCCACATGCCATGTACGCCGCAGAACGTTCGTCGACCGCGGAATAAACCTCAAAGAATGAATCATGCTGAATGCTAGCAACAAAGCTAACATTGGTCGCGCCTGGCGACACAATCACCTTACTTATCCCATTTGCTTTCAAAAGCGCAATGATTAGAAGCGCGTTTTTTTCATCAGTGTAGTAATTGCTCATATTAGAACCGGCTTAGCATTTAGAATTAAACAAATCGGTAGATCAGATACTTAAGCACATGCTTCCAACTGCCGATCTCTGACAGACTGGTCCAATCTCGACTATATCTGTCTTTGATAGCCTCTGAACGCCAATCGATGGGCAGAAACTCCGGATGCTTCAGGAACTCTTCCAGACAAACGGTCAGCCCTTGATCGACCACCGTAAACTGCTGCACGTCCACAAACTCAGCGACTTTGGAGTTATCGAATGCCCGATTAAACAGCCGATCATACTTAATTTGATACTCGGCCTGCTTGCAGCGTGAAAAGTCGTCCAGTCCGAGAAACAATACTTGTGGCCGCCTGCCAAGGTGTTTTTCTAACACCTGCAAATACACCTCCAAGACATTCTCCCAAGTCACGGGGCATGGTTGCGTGATGTGATAGGCTTGGCCGAACACGCGGGATTCACCAATTAATGCTGCCATTCCGCATGCAACATCCAGCCCGTATGTGAGCGTCGTAAGCTTCGAGGCCATGTCCTTTGAGAAGACGATGGTGCGGTCCTTTAACGCGCGGTACAGCCAACCCTCTTTTTCTAAGACGCCAAGCTGGAAGCGTTGTTCGCTGTAGGTTATGTATGGGCGGATAATCGTCCAGTTTTTCCTGCCACACTTCCGAAGCATCTCCTCTTGACGCGCCTTTGCCAAAGAATACTCATCAGTCGACAAGAAATGAGCATCCTGAGAGGTATCAAGTAACTGGGGCGAGTCTTCGTGGATCGGGTCACTGGAATTTGCGTAAATGCGGCCAGAACTCAGAAAGATGTAGTGATCGGTGGCGGCTAGGAGCCTCGATAGCCTTCGCTGAAATCCTGATGTGCTGTAGACCATGAAATCAATAATTGCGTCCCAACGGCCTGCAAGCAATGAAGCGACAAAACCTTCATCCCGAGCGTTACCTTGGATGTACGTCAGATTTCCTGACGATTCCCGTGGAAAGCGGGTTGTGACACTGACTTCATCGCCGCGCGCAGCAAGTAGCCGAACGAGATGCCCACCCATTGCGCCGGTTCCACCTAAGGCAAGGACCCTCATCATTGGGTCTCGATTTCAGCTACAGTAATTGTGCGCATGGATTGGGGAGAATACTGGCCTACTCCACATATCTGAGGTAAGGGCTCAAAAACAGGCATTTTCCATATATCCATTGAACCCGCCGATCTAATGATCCCTGTGGCCCATAAATGTCGTTCGCTGCTCAGGTCCGGATTGCGTAGAACGAAGATCATTCAATAGGGTAGTCAACCAGCGAAATGTGAAGGCCGGAGTCTGCTTGCTAAAATTAGAACAAGCCCAATAGCATGACGTCTTTCAGCGCCGTTGAGGACCCAGAACCAACCCAAGGCGCTTATCGCAGTTGCAGTCATCAAAGTTGTTACAAATATGCGGAGAATGCCCTCTCCCAGCAAGAAGGTCACACTCAGCCCGATCAAAACCGCCAAGAACAAAATACTTACCAAGGGAAAGACGGTTTCTCGCAACCACAAACTTACAGGAAACTCTATCAAAAATTTTGCGAAGATGACCCTACCAAATGAATATGCCAGGTGGGAAAAGAAGAGTGCGACGCCGATTGCAACCGGGCCCAGATCAAACGTAAACATAGCCCACATAAGGGGTAGTGCCATTAAAAGCAATGGACCTTGGATGATCTCGTATGCCGCAATCTTGCCTCGGGCATTTACCCCAATCATTGGTCCAGCGGTCATCTTGTCTACGATTAGCATGGCGATCAGCCAACGACCAATGTCGCTGGCGTAAGGAGGCGGGTCAATAAGCCACAGCGCCAAGACCGAGTCCATTTCGATCATCAAGGGAACCGCAAAAACTGCCACTAGGAGGGTGCCGAAATTGCATACTTGGATAGCCATCCTGAGCATCCCACCACGGTCACCCTTACCCTCAGTGCCTGTAAGAGCAGGCTGAAAGGCTGTAATAAGTGACGATGAAAGGGATGCGGCATGGTGGGAAAGCCCGCGGGCGACACTATACGCAGCATTCACGATAGGCCCAAAGGCGAGGTTCGCGAGGATCGGGGTTCCCTGTTCGCGCAGGGTGACACAACCTATACCGAACATCTTCCAGCCTACGAAACTGAACAAGCTGCGTAGGTAATCTCGGCGGTAGAAATCTACGAGGCGCGGCCTGCATGCCGGGAAAAGCCATGTTGCACGGGCGACTCGGAACATGATCGCCGCTAAGGTGATCAACATCATGAAAGCCGCGTAAAAAACCAGGCGGTCTGAGTCCACATGAAGGAGCGACCAAGCCAAGGCGAAAACGGCGATGGATTGGATGACTCCAACAATGGCGGGTTCCACCATGCGTTGTTGGGCGTGGAACATCGCGGTATATGGGACAGCCGCGACAGTTGCAAAGGCTGTTAAGAGCGAAATTCTAAAAACCAATACCGCTGCATCAACACGATCAGCTGGAATAGTAAGCCAGTTACGGATTGCATGCTCACCCAATGGCCAACCTATCGCGATGAGGACCAACGGGAATAAAAGATGTATAGATAACGCCGTGTTGAACCACTTATTTAAATCCAGGTCTGCGTCTATAGCGGGCAAATTGGATCCTTGGCCGATCGAATAGGAATAGAAACGCACTACACCAACGGAAAGGCCGTTGTTCAAGATACTGAGCAGCAGGATCAGACTGCCAACCAAACCGAAGAGACCAAAATCTGTGTGGCCTAAGGCTTCGAGCGTCCAGCGAATGCTAAGGAGTCCAAGCGCGAGCTTAGTAACCGAACCGCCATAAGTGGCCAGCGTGTTAACTATTATCCGGTTTGCTGGCGACATACGGCTCTTGGTTAAATAAAATAAGAGAAGAACTGATAAAAGCTCACCGCACCCGAATCTGCTGATTAATCACATTGGTAAAATGCCCCGTGCTTTGCGACACATAATGCCGGTAGCGCATGTGGCTATATCGATCAAACAATCGCCCCCGCAGCTCTCGCAGCAACAACCC
>LFIK01002980.1_pt1 | contig 13752 bp, 10 predicted proteins | sample 643401 | NCBI WGS metagenome assembly LFIK01 (sample SAMN03777447, study PRJNA286221) | soda lake metagenome | biome: soda lake; feature: Kulunda steppe; material: water; isolation source: sample T5-Br brine of Lake Tanatar-5 | place: Russia: Kulunda steppe | collected 2010-07 | reverse complement strand
CTGGAACAGCCAGCGGCAATCTGGTATTGAACCCTTATCGTGTCCTCGTAGCTCAGTAGGATAGAGCACCAGATTCCTAATCTGGGGGTCGCAGGTTCGAATCCTGCCGGGGACACCAGCATTTCCGTGTACGACCCGGAGACATGGGTCCATTCCGCTCAAAAATCATAGCCATGACGGCTAGGCGGCGAACGCCGCTTCAAATTGGTCCAGCCGCATCGCATGATCGAATCGGAACAACCGGTCGCCCTGCTCTCGATGCCACCCTAGTCGGCGCACAAGTTCCGCCCGCCAATCGACATGCTATGAACAGCAGAGTCTTCAAAGCTGCCTGCAACGAGACCCGGACGAAGACGTCGCCACCGGCCTCGTCCGGCGGCACCTCGCCCCATGCTGCGACGCACGCGGCGAGCGCTGCTTTTATTCGCCTGCGCGGCGCGGGAAAACCGTGGGCCCCTCGGGGCCCGTTCCGGTCACTCGGCGACAGCGTCGATCTTGGCCGCCAGAATGAAATCGTTCTCGTGCAGCCCTTTGATCTTTTTGGTTTGGGTGGATATTTGGGCATATCCCCAACCGAAAGAAATGTCGGGGTGGTGACCCTCGGTTTCCGCGATCGCGGCAACGCGGGTCACAAAATCGAACGCCTCAAGGAACGACCCGAATTTGAACCGGCGTTCGATCCGCGTCGCATCATCCATCAGCGTCCAGCCGGGCACATCCTTTAGGAAGACGTCGGCCTCGGCGGCCGTCATCGCCGGCGTCCCGCCCTGGCAAGCGGTGCAGGTCTTTGCAGCGAGCGTCGTTTCGGCCATCGTACTTCTCCCATTGAGTTCGGAACCACCGTCCCTGATATTTGACCGGCTTGCCTGCCGCGCAATAGGCCGAATCGTTGACCTTACGGCCTCCGGATGACCGGCGCACCTGGCGGCGTAAAAGAAAAAAGGGGGCGCGGCCGAAGTTCCGCCGCACCCCCTCTTGCTCCATAGTCCCGGCTGAAGGCAGATCAGGCCAGGTCGAACCGATCGGCGTTCATGACCTTCGTCCAAGCACTCACAAAGTCTTGCACGAACTTATGTTCCGCGAAGCTTGACGCGTACACTTCTGCAAGCGCCCGCAGCTGCGAGTTGGAGCCGAAGACCAGATCGACACGGGTACCGGTCCATTTTGTGTCGCCCGTCGCACGGTCGCGCCCCTCGAACACATCCTCGGCCGCGGAGACCGGCTTCCATTCGGTTCCCATGTCGAGCAGATTGACGAAGAAGTCATTGGTCAGCGTCTCGGGACGGCTGGTGAAGACGCCGTGCCGGGTCTGCCCGACATTGGTGTTCAGCACGCGCATGCCACCGACGAGAACCGTCATTTCCGGCGCTGTCAGCGTCAGCAACTGCGCATGGTCGATCAGCAGTTCCTCGGCCGGGACGGTGTAGGTGGTCTTGAGATAATTACGGAATCCGTCCGCCATCGGCTCGAGCATGCCGTACGAGTCCACGTCGGTCTGCTCTTGCGTTGCGTCGGTCCGGCCCGGCGCGAACGGGACCTCTATGGTATGGCCGGCATTCTTCGCCGCCAGTTCGACACCGGCCGAGCCGCCAAGGACGATCAAATCGGCCAGCGACACTTTCTTGCCGCCGGTCTGGGCATCGTTGAACGCCTTCTGGATGCCCTCCAGCGTTGCCAGCACCTTCGACAGTTGGGCCGGCTCGCTGACGTCCCAATCCTTCTGCGGTGCAAGACGGATCCGCGCACCATTCGCGCCGCCGCGCTTGTCCGACCCACGGAACGTCGAGGCCGACGCCCAGGCGGTCGACACGAGATCACGCACGGACAGCCCCGAAGCCAAGATCTTCGTCTTGAGCTCGGCAATATCCTTGGCGTCGATCAGCGGGTGATCGACGGCCGGCACCGGGTCCTGCCACAGCAGTTCCTCAGCGGGGACCTCGGGTCCGAGATACCGCACCTTCGGGCCCATATCGCGATGGGTCAGCTTGTACCACGCCCTGGCGAACGCATCCGCGAAGGCGTCCGGGTTCTCGTGGAACCGCTTTGTGATGGGCGCGTAGATCGGATCCATTTTCAGCGACAGATCCGTGGTCAGCATCATGGTCGGGACGCGCTTTGACGGATCCTCGGCGTCCGGTGCCAAGTCTTTTTCGGCAACCCCCTTCGGGGTCCACTGCCACGCACCCGCCGGGCTCTTGGTCAATTCCCACTCATAGCCGAACAGCAGATCCAAATAGGTCATATCCCATTTGGTCGGTGTCGGGGTCCAGGCGCCTTCGATACCGCTGGTAATCGTGTCACGGCCCTTGCCACTGCCATATGCGCTCTTCCAGCCCAGCCCCTGTTCGGCCAGGCCGGCGCCTTCAGGCGAGGGGCCGACGAGAGTGGCATCACCGGCGCCATGGCATTTGCCGAAGGTATGGCCGCCGGCGATCAGCGCGACGGTTTCCTCGTCGTTCATCGCCATACGGGCAAAAGTCTCGCGGATATCGTGAGCGGCCGCGACCGGGTCCGGCTGGCCGTTCGGCCCCTCGGGATTGACGTAGATGAGGCCCATCTGAACGGCGGCAAGCGGGTTTTCGAGTTCGCGGTCGCCGCTATAGCGCTTGTCGTCCAGCCACTCGGTCTCGGGACCCCAATAGATGTCCTCTTCCGGTTCCCAAATATCCTCGCGGCCGCCGGCAAAGCCAAAAGTCTTGAAGCCCATCGACTCCAGCGCGCAATTGCCGGCAAGGATCATCAGATCGGCCCAGGAAATCTTGTTGCCGTATTTCTGCTTGATCGGCCACAAGAGCTGGCGCGCCTTGTCCAGATTCGCATTGTCCGGCCAGCTGTTGAGCGGCGCGAAACGCTGCGAGCCCGACGAGGCGCCCCCTCGGCCGTCAGCGGTGCGATAGGTGCCGGCGCTGTGCCACGCCATCCGGACGAAGAGCGGCCCATAATGACCATAATCAGCCGGCCACCAGTCCTGCGAGTCCGTCATCAGGGCATACAGGTCGCGCTTCACCGCGGCGAGGTCGAGCTTCTTGAATTCCTCGGCGTAGTCGAACCCCTCGCCCATGGGGTTGGACAGCGGCGAATTCTGGTGGAGAATTTTTAGGTTGAGCTGGTTCGGCCACCAATGGCGGTTCGATACGTTCGCAGACGTCGCGTTTGGGCGAACGCTATGCATCACCGGACATTTGCCCGCGCTTCCCTCATCCATTCCGTCCATTTTACTCTCCGATCATCGTTTAAGTCATCTAGCGGGGCCCGTCGGGAAAAACCATCAATGCAGGCAGGGGCAACCTAACTCTTGGGCCGGAGGCTATCCTTTTAGCAGAGCGCAATCATCAACAAAAGTTGGATTTTCTGATCGTTGTGATAGGCTGCGCCTATGACGAACCTGACGCTCAGGCAGCTCGGCTATTTCGAGGCGCTGGCAAGGCACGGCCATTTCGGGCGCGCGGCCGAAGCGGCTGCGATCTCGCAACCGGCATTGTCCGCCCAGATAAAGGAACTCGAAAAGACGCTGGGCACGCCCCTTTTCGAACGCGGCGCCCGGCAGGTGCGGCTTACCGGCTTTGGCGAAGAATTCGCCTTGCGCGTTCGCAGCATCCTTTGTTCGGTGGATGAGCTGGGCGATCTGGCCCGCGTTTGGCGGGACCAGCTTTCGGGGCGTCTGCGCGTCGGTGTGATCCCGACCATCGCCCCCTATCTGCTGCCCAGGATCATCAGCGACCTTACGCGCCTCTATGCCGGCCTTGATCTCCATGTTCGGGAAACCGTCACGCCGAAACTGATCAACGAACTTGCACAAGGGCGGCTCGACACCGCAATCGTGGCGCTGCCGGTGTCGGAGCCGTCCTTTACCGAAGTTCCTCTGTTCACGGAAAACTTCGTTCTGGTGCGCCCGTTCGAAGATGCCGGGACGCCCGTGCCCAACGGCGAAACGCTGCGCGAAATGCGCCTGCTGCTGCTCGAAGAAGGGCACTGTTTTCGCGATCAGGCCCTGTCGTTCTGCCGGCTTCACTCCACGCCGCCGCGGGAATTACTGGACGGCAGCTCTCTTTCGACATTGGTGCAAATGGTCGGCGCCGGCATCGGTGTCACGTTGATTCCCGAAATGGCCGTGCCGGTGGAGGCGCGGTCGGCTTCAGTGTCGATCGGGCGGTTCGAGAACCCCCAACCATCGCGAACGGTCGGCATGATCTGGCGCAAAACGAGCCCATTGGCCGAACAGCTTCTGCAAATGGCTGACGTCGTTCGAACCTCCGCCCAAGCATTGCGCGAGACACCGGGCTGACGGGACTGCCTTTGTCAATTGCTCGCCAAGCCAATCCCCCGCCTCCGATGAACTCAAACGACCGCCCCGAAAGCGATCATTGAACTCCTCGAACGTCATCTCGCGAAGGCCGCCGTTGACACAAAACTCACTTTAAGGTATCTGATATATCATAAAATATCAATTTGGGAGGAAAAAATGAGAGTACCGTTCTCCGCGACGGCGTCCGCCGTTGCCCTAATTCTCGTCTTGCCCGGCGCGGCAGTTGCCGATTGGCCCGAACGACCGATTTCTCTGATCGTCCCCGCCGGTGCCGGCGGCGGCACCGATGCGACCGGCCGCCTGCTGGCGGCAGAGTTGGAAGAGCGGCTCGGCCAGCCAGTCAATGTTGTCAACCAGGGCCAAGGCGGCGGTGTCATCGGCTTCACCACGATCACCGAAGCTGAGCCGGACGGCTATACGCTCGGCATCGCGTACAACTTCGCCCACTACAAGCCGATGGACCAAGGCGACTTCGACGTCGCCAACATGACACCGATCGCTCAGTACAACTTCGACCCGGCCGGCTTCCATGTTCGCGAAGAATCCGAATGGAACACGATCACCGAGGCGCTGGACGCCGTCAAAGCCGATCCGGGCGCCTATGACATCGCGTGCGGCGGCGGCTGCGGTGGATCGTGGCCGATCGCGTTGGCCACGTTGCTTCAGGAGTGGGACGTCGATCTCGACGAAGTCCGGATGATTTCGGGCCAGGGCGCGGCCGCCGCACTGCAAGAGATGGTCGCCGGCGGTTTCGATATCGTGCCCTCTTCGGTCCCCGAGGCCGGATCACTCATCGAATCCGGTCTCGTCAAAGGCCTCGCTGTCTTCGGCTCTGAGCGGCTCGAGGCGTTCCCCGACATCCCGACGCTAGAAGAAGAAACCGGCCTCGAGTTGGAATTGGGCGCTTGGCGCGGCTTGGTCGGACCGGCTGGCCTGCCCGAAGATGTCGTCGCCCAGCTTGGGGCGGCCATGGAAGATATCTATAATGACGAGGGCTTCCAGGAAGCGATGACATCACGTGGCTTCGGTCTTCGCTGGCGCGATACGGCCGAATTCGAGGAGTTCCTGCTCAGTGAGGAAGAACAGGTACGCGCGCTGATCGGTACACTCGGGTTCTAGAGCCGGCCCGGACGGTCTTGCGGTAAACACCCGCAGCGATCCGGTCGCTCAACAGCCGACCCAAGGGGCGCCGTCGACAGCGGCGGCGCCCAAGTCATTGTCGGATTCGGACAGTCATGAATCCCAGAAACATTGCCATCGGCTCAGCATTCGTGGTGCTCGGCGCGGCACTGATCGTTTTCGCCATCCCGCTGACGACGCCCCGCCACATTCCCTACGGCCCGGATCTATTTCCGACCATCGTCGGCATCGGTATGATCGTTTTCGGACTTGTTTCCGTCGTCCGCGCCTGGACAGGCGCCGATCCCGCATCGCCGCCGCGCGACGCCGGCTATCGCCTGGGACTGCCGGTCGTGGCCTTTATCGCCGTCCCGATCCTGTTCATTATAGCAGTGCCCGTTCTCGGCTACCTGATCGTCATGCCGGTCGTTCTCAGCGGCCTTATTGGGCTGATGCGCGGACGCTGGATCTCGTCAATCTTTATCGGCACCATGACCGCCTTCGTGCTGCAGATTCTCTTTCAACAATTCATGCGCGTTCCGCTGCCCTGGGGCCTCCTGGAGTCGTATTCCGGAATGCTGACATGGATCTGATGCTTCGCTCACTGGCCCTGCTCGCCGACCCGACGGTGATCGCGGCGATGCTGCTGGCATCGGTGTACGGCTTGGCCGTCGGATCTATCCCCGGCCTTACGGCGTCCATGGCGGTCGCCCTGATAATTCCAATCACCTTCTTTCTTGAACCGGTACCCGCCCTCGCGACAGTGATGACTTTGGCGGCAATGGCGATTTTTGCCGGCGACCTGCCCGGCGCCCTGCTGCGCATTCCTGGCACACCGGCATCGGCGGCCTACGCCGACGAAGCCTATCGCATGACGCAAAAGGGTAAAGCCTCACAGGCCCTTGGCATAGGTCTGGTTTGCTCGGCCATCGGCGGCGTGTTCGGCGCCGTTCTGCTGATCACGGCGGCACCGTGGCTCGCGCGCATCGCCCTTCAATTCTCCAGCTACGAGAAGTTCTGGCTGGCCTGCCTCGGTCTGACGGCAGCCGCAGCCGTCAGCAAGGGTCACTGGTCGAAAGGCGCATTGTCCCTGTTGCTGGGGCTGGCGATCGCCCAGGTCGGGCTCGACCCCGTATCCGGCCAATTACGGTTCACTTTTGGCATCGGCGATCTAACCGCCGGCTTCTCGTTCATTCCGGTTCTAATCGGTTTCTTCGCCATTCCGGAGGTCCTGCGCTATGCCTTCGGCGCCGGACGTACCGCCGAGCGCGCTATCAACGCCACGACCGGTTTGTTCCAGGGTCTCTGGACCGACCTGAAGCGGCTGAAATGGGGCGTGGCGCGCGGATCGGTCATTGGCTCGGTGATTGGCGCCATCCCTGGCGCAGGTGCGGATATCGCCGCTTATGTCTCCTATGCCATCTCCAAGCGGTTATCGCGCCACCCGGAGAAATTCGGCACAGGCATTACCGACGGCATCGCTTCGGCGTCTGCATCCAACAATTCATCGATTGGCGGCGCCCTGATCCCGGCCACGGTGTTCGGCATTCCCGGCGACAGCCTGACCGCGATCATTATCGGCGTTCTGTTCATGAAGGGGCTGAACCCTGGTCCGACGGTTTTTCTGACGAACGCAGATCTGATCAATGCGGTCTTTCTGTCGTATCTGATCGCCAATTTGCTGATCATACCGTTCGGGTTCGCAGCGATTGCCGGCTACCAATACGTTTTGCGGGTGCCGAAATCGGTGCTGATGCCAGTTATTCTGGCCTTTTGCATCGTCGGCGCCTTCGCAGTCGACAACACCATGTTCGCGATCGTCACCATGCTGGCCATGGGCGTCATCGCCTATATGCTTGAAGAAGGCGGTTTTCCGCTGGCGCCCGCCATCCTTGGCCTCGTCATCGGACCGATGCTTGAGGAGACGTTTCTAACATCGCTGACTCGGGCGCGGGGCGACCTATTTGCTTTTGTCGAACGACCGGTGGCGGGCGGACTGGCGACCGTGACGATCCTGATCTGGCTGATGCCGCTGGCATTCTGGCTTATCCGACTACTCAAGAACAGAAGAGAGCGTGCTGCGTGACCGACTGGACGACATTTAACCTGGAGCCGGAGACGCTTTCGGAATCAGCCTATCGGACGATCGAGGAAATGATCGTCACGTTGGAGCTGCCGCCAGCAACCATGACGACCGAACAGCAACTCTGCGCGCAGACCGGGCTGGGGCGGACGCCCGTGCGCGAGGCTCTGCTGCGTTTGTCCTATGGCTATCTGGTGCGGATCCTGCCTCGCCGCGGCATTCTGGTGCGTCCACTCGAGGTCGACTACATCCTGATGACAATCGATATCCGCCAATCGGTCGAACGCCTGATCATCCAACGCGCCGCAAGACTGGCCGACGACCTTCAGCGGCGCCACTTCCGCGAACTTGCAGCCATGATCGGGGATGCAGCCCGGACACCGGATCTGCGCCGCTTCATGCGCATCGACGATGCTTTCAACCGGCTGCTCGTCAAGTCCGCCGATCACGAGGTCGCGGCGCGTACATTCGAGCCACTGCACTGCGTCAACCGGCGTGCCGGATTCGTCTTCGCAGGCTCCAGCGGCGCCGGGCTCGCCGAAACCGGGCACGAGCATGTGCGCATCATGACAGCGGTCGCCGACGGCAACGTTCCAGAAGCAGAAGCCGCGCTGGACGACCTGCTCGCCACATCAATACGGATCGCCCACGAACTCGGGGCCAGCCAGACCCGGAGCCTGGCGTCATGACAGCCGTCCCGGCCGCCTCCCCGCCCACCACCGAATGGATAGGGCCATCCGATGCCAGAAAAGCCCAATAAGCCCACACAACCCCACAAGGTTGTAATCTACGGCGATAGCTTCGCAGACCGCCGGACAGACATCCAGACTGCGCTCGGCGAGGCTTTCAGCGTCATTACGCTTAGCCAAGACGCAGCCGGTGCGGAGAAAGAGTCTGCATTCGCCAATGCCCTTGCCACGATTACCGTTCGCATCGATGCCCACACACCGGCTGCGCCGTCGCTTCGCCTGATCCAAGTACCGGGCATCGGCTGGGACGAGATCGATCTCGGACACGTGCCGCCGGGCGCCGCAGTCTGCAATGTCGGTGGACACGAGAACGGCGTCGCAGAATACTGCACAGCCCAGATGCTGGAATGGTGCCATCGCCTTCGCCCCGCCGATGAGAGCTTCCGACGCGGTTCCTGGGAACGGTCGAGCAGGTTCGGCGCTCCGCCTCATCGGGAGTTGTCCGGCTCTACCGTCGGCATCGTCGGCTTTGGTGCCATCGGACGGGTGCTCGCGCGGCAGCTCCGGGGTTTCGATGTCCGTGTTCTGGCGGCCAATCGCTCGACCATTCCGGCCGACGCCGATGTCGACGGGCGGTACGCGCTGACCGACATCCCGGCCATGCTGCGCGACTGCGATTTTGCGGTCGTCGCCGTGGCGCTGACGCCGGAAACCCGAGGCCTGATCGACACTGCGGCCCTTGATGCTCTCGGACCCGACGGCGTCCTGGTGAACGTCGCGCGCGGCCCAGTGGTCGACGAGACCGCACTGTGGAACACCTTGACCAAGGGCCGCATCGGCGGCGCCATCATTGATGTCTGGTATCGTTATCCGGGCGCGGGCGATCCTGACCCATCGCCGGCACACCATCCGTTTGAAACCCTGCCTAACGTCATGATGACACCGCATCTGTCGGGTTGGACATCCGGAACAGTGACACGGCGGCTGGCGCTGATGGTCGACAATATCCGCCGCGCTGCGGCGGGGCACGAACTGATCAACGTGGTCTCGAAACCGGAGGATCGAAAGGCATGAGCGGCACGGACAGAAAGGTCGAGCGGCGCTCCCAGGCTTGGTTCGGCGGTCTGGACAAGGACGGCTTCATCCATCGAAGCTGGATGCGCAATCAGGGCATCCCGAGCCACGCCTTCGACGGCCGGCCGATCATCGGTATCTGCAACACGTATTCTGAACTGACGCCGTGCAATGCCCATTTCGGCGACCTCGTCGCGGCCGTGAAACGCGGCGTGATCGAGGCCGGCGGCTGGCCGCTGGAGTTTCCGGTGTTCTCGTGCGGCGAGTCCAATCTCCGCCCGACGGCGATGCTGTTCCGCAACCTCGCCAGCATGGACGTGGAAGAAAGCATTCGGGGCAATCCGGTCGATGGCGTCGTCTTGATGATGGGATGCGACAAAACCACGCCCTCGCTTATCATGGGTGCGGCAAGTTGCGATCTGCCGACCATCGGGCTTTCCGGCGGGCCGATGCTCAACGGCCACCACGAGGGGCGCGTCATCGGCTCCGGCACCGATGTCTGGCGGCTGTCGGAAGAGGTGCGCGCCGGCGCGATATCTGTGGACGACTTCATGGCCGCCGAGGCTGCGATGAGCCGGTCGGCGGGGCACTGCATGACCATGGGCACCGCGTCGACCATGGCCAGCATCGTTGAGGCTCTGGGTCTGGGGTTGCCGTACAACGCGGCCTATCCCGCGGTCGACGCCCGGCGCAAGGTTCTGGCCCACATGGTCGGCCGGCGCGCGGTCGAGATCGTCGAGAGTGACCTGCGATTGTCACGCGTTCTGACCATGGATGCGTTCCGGAACGCGGTGCGCGTCAATGCGGCAATTGGCGGCTCGACCAATGCCGTGGTTCATCTGATCGCCATCGCCGGCCGGATGGGGCTGCCGTTCGGTCTCGACCAATGGGACGAATGGGGCCGAGACGTCCCAACGCTGGTCGACCTGATGCCGTCGGGGCGGTATCTGATGGAGGATTTCTGTTATGCTGGCGGTGTTCCCGCTGTGGCGCGCCGGCTGGGCGATCACGGCTTGCTCGCCCGCGACGCGCTGACGGTCAACGGCCGCACAATCGGCGAGAATGTCGCCGACGCGCCCGTTCACAACGACGAGGTGATCCGTGTGTGGGATCGTCCCCTGACCGAAAATGGTGGCATCGCAGTGCTGCGCGGTAATCTGGCGCCGCGCGGAGCGGTGCTGAAACCGTCGGCTGCATCGCCGGATTTGCTCGTCCACAAAGGCCCGGCGCTGGTTTTCGAGTCCATTGAGGACCTGAAGGCGCGGATCGACGACTCCGACCTGCCCGTCACGCCGGACACTGTGCTGGTGCTCCGCAATTCAGGCCCAAAAGGGTATCCCGGTATGGCAGAGGTCGGCAATATGCCCATTCCACGCAAACTAGTTGAGCAGGGCGTACGCGACATGGTGCGGGTCTCCGATGCGCGGATGAGCGGCACGGCATATGGCACAGTCGTTCTCCATGTCGCGCCGGAATCCGCTGCAGGCGGACCACTGGCGGTGGTGCAAACCGGCGACTGGATCAGTCTGGACGTGCCCGCACGGCGGCTCGACCTGCTGATTGAAGACGACGTGCTTCGGGCACGAATGGCGGATTGGACCGCGCCCGCACCGGTGGCGGTCGGCGGCTATCAGGGATTGTATGTTGAGCGCGTGCTTCAAGCCGACCAAGGCGCCGATTTAGATTTTCTGGTCGGCTGTCGCGGCGCGACCATTCCAAGGGAGTCTCATTGATATGGATAAGCTGCCCCGCGGTGTCCACACCGTCCTGTATGCCCTGTTCGACCAACAAGGGGACCTCGATCGAGACGCTATGCGCCGACAGGTCGATATTGCCATCAATCAAGGAGCGGTCGGCCTCGTGACGCTAGGCCTTGCCACTGAAGTGCGCCACCTGACGGCGGAACAACGGCGCCAAATGGTTGAATGGAACACCCACGACATCGCCGGACGTGTCCCCCTGGCCGTCACAATTTTCGAGCCAACCCCAGAAGAGCAGATCACCGCGATCGCCCATGCGGCCGATCATGGCGCGACCTGGGTTATCATTCAGCCGCCGGCAACGGCGCAGGACGAGGCCACGCTGACGGCCGCCTTCGATCAGGTGCTGCAGCAGTGCCCATTGCGCGCCGCCATTCAGAACGCGCCCCAATTCATCGGCGTGGGCATGGGCGTTGCAGCGATCAAGGCGTTGAGCGACCGGCATCAAGACCTGATCGCGGTCAAACAGGAAGTCTCGGCCACCGAGACCGCCGCCTTGGTCGACGCCGTTGGAGACCGGCTGCAGGTGTTTTCCGGCCGCGGCGGGCTGGAATTGATCGACTGCATTCAAGGTGGAATCGATGGTCACGTTCCCGCGCCCGAATATGCCGATTTTCTGATCGATATCTGGGCGCTGATGGCCGCCGGGCAGGAAGCCGACGCGCGCGCGGTCTATGCCCGGGTCCTGCCGATGGCCACATTCGTGGTCCAGTCGCTCGATTCTTTGACCATTTACGGCAAGCTGCTTTTCTGTCTGCGCAACGGCCTCGATTTCCACCCTCGCAGTGACGGCCCGGGGCCAACGCCGTTCGGTCTGCGGGCCTTGGCCGGGCATGCCCGGCTCTTGGGCATTAGCACAACGGGATGGCCGATGGCCTGACCCTTTACAGGAGTGTGTCCAGTTATCGCACCGGCAGTCTGAGGATGCGCCCGATAGGATGCTCAAAAGCCATGGGCGCTCATTAAACCGGACAGATCACTTGTTACAAACGACGGACAGATCACGTGTCACCGACACCCGACCCTGTCAGGACTTGCATACAGGTTATGTAGGCCCTATCATGGCGCGCGAAATTCCATTCACGCGAGAGGTTTGACCGATGGACACGACGACACACGCTGCTTTCGCCCGTGTCGTTCATTTGTCATCGGTCAACCATGTCATCATCGATCATTTCGCTTTCCACCGTTGCGTTCACCAAACCTGACGGCAAGCCGCTTTTCGACAATTTATCCCTGACTTTCGGCGCCGAGAAGACCGGCCTTGTCGGACGCAACGGCATCGGCAAGTCCACCTTGATGCGCATCATCGCCGGCCGTCTCGCACCGACGGTCGGGATCCGCGAGGCCTCCGGCCAGACGGCGGTCCTGGATCAGGATCTGGCCGCCGCGCCGTGGAGACGGATCATCGACGCGTTCGGCGCGGCTGGCGCTTTGGACCGGATCGACCGGTTGATGGCCGGGCACGGAACCTTGGCGGACGCCGAGGCCGCTGACTGGACGCTGGAAGACCGCATCCAAGCGCGCCTCCGATCCGTGGGGCTGCCGGACATGGATCCCCGTATGCCGGCCGACCGGCTGAGCGGCGGCCAGCGGACCCGGCTGGCCATGGCCGCGACGCTCTATGACGATCCGTCTTTCGTCCTTCTCGACGAACCAACCAACAATCTCGATGCCGATGGGCGCACCGCGCTCATCGATGTTTTGACGTCAATGCGCGTTGGCTGCGTCGTAATCAGTCACGACCGGACCATTCTCGGTCATATGGATCGGATCGTTCATATGTCCGAACTGGGCGCGACCGTCTATGGCGGCAATTGGGATGTCTTTGTCGCCGAACGGGCGCGCGAGCGCGCCGCCGCGACGCATGATCTGGCTGACGCCGAAAAACGGCTGCGCGAAATCGCACGCCGCAACCAGGAGGCCGAGGAGCGAAAGGCCCGCCGCGATTCACGCGGCAAGCGCAGCCGGGCGCGCAACGACCAGCCCAAGATCGTGATGAACACCCGGCGCAACAATGCCGAGCGCAGCGGCGCCAATAACACCCTCCTGCAGGACCGCCTCCGGCAGGACGCCGCGGCCGCGCTGAACGAGGCCCGCACCCGGATCGAGAGCGATCGCCGACTGACGGCCAAGCCAGCGGGCACCGGGCTTCCCGCCGGGCGGACCGTGCTGCATATGGACCGGGTCACAGGCGGGCCCGCCCCCAACCTGATTACGCTCAGGGACTTCTCGCTGACGATCACCGGTCCCCGACGCCTGGCCGTGACGGGCCCGAACGGCAGCGGGAAATCGACCTTGCTGAAACTGGCCGCCGGACACTTACCCCCTGCGGCCGGCACGATCAAACGGACATCACGCCTCGCCATGCTCGACCAGGATATTGAGATCCTCGATCGCAATGCCAGCCTGCTCGGCAATCTAAAGCGCCTGAATCCCGGCCTGACCGAGAATGCCGCCCGGGCCCTTCTGGCTGAATTTCTGTTCAGAGGAGAAAGCGTCCTGCAAATCGCCGACTCCCTCAGCGGCGGCGAAATGATGCGCGCAGGTCTCGCTTGCGTGCTGGGGGCGGCTCCGCCGCCGGAACTGGTCATCCTCGACGAACCGACCAACCACCTTGATCTGGAAGGCATCGAAGCGATCGAAACCGCGCTGACCAGCTATGACGGCGCGCTATTGGTTGTCAGCCATGATCATACATTCTTAAATTCCATAAAAATT
>LFIK01002978.1_pt1 | contig 13757 bp, 12 predicted proteins | sample 643401 | NCBI WGS metagenome assembly LFIK01 (sample SAMN03777447, study PRJNA286221) | soda lake metagenome | biome: soda lake; feature: Kulunda steppe; material: water; isolation source: sample T5-Br brine of Lake Tanatar-5 | place: Russia: Kulunda steppe | collected 2010-07 | reverse complement strand
CTGGGACTGCGGGCGGTGCAGGCGACGGGGCTGGGCCACGCGTACGTGTGCTGGGCAGCATCCATGCGGTGGTTGGGCAGAGGGCCAAGGTGGAGGACGGGACGTGGCTGCTGGAGGTGGAGATGTCAGACCACATGATGACGCACTCGCTGGGTGGGTGGGCTGGGTGAGCGGCGGCTGTGTGCCCCAGCTGAGGATGTGTGGTTGTGCGCCCTGGCTGCCATATGGGTTGTGTGGGTGCTATGCAGTCTTTGCCAGGTCACTGCTCGCCACGCTGGTGCGCGTGTGTGGGTTGCATGCATGAGGGTGCCTAGGAGCAAACAAAGCTGCAGGACACGGGCCGCAGCTCGCCTCATCTGGCGAGCCTGGCTACTTTTGGTGTGGGCAGGGTGGGGCTCTGTGCTTGCAACTGTTGCTGCAAGCCTTCCGGTTGTGTGTGGAGTGTAGTGGTCATCGCTCGCAATCGCTGCTGCGGGCCTGCTCGCCGTGTGTGTGGAGCGTTGCAGTCATCGCGTGCAAGTGACGCCACAAAGACAGCACCCTTGTGTTGCGATCACGAGCACGAGACCGCCAGAAAAGAAATTAAGGAACACTGTGGCGTGGCTGGACCTGGTAGGTTAAATTACGCAGCTGTACCTGCCGAATGAGCTGGACCTGGTAGGTTAGGTTACATAGCTGTACATGCCGAACGAGCTGGACCTGTGTTAGGGATGGTGTCTCAAGATGCAGCCTTGAAACACGTGCAGCTGCGCTCTCAAAGGATAAAAACGGGGCCTTCTGCTCCATCCAAGCACTCCTAAGCTGACTGTGGCAGATGCGCTGCACACCTTGGCGCTGCTCCATCTCAAGCGTGCCGATGATGCTTCCTGGCCTGGCCCGCGGCGCTGGCCAACTAACAGCTGCATGGCGGCTGGCAAACATATTTGAGCCCCATGCTTTGCAGGCTTTGGGGCGCAGGATGCAGAGAGGCTGCGCAGCTACAACAGCGACCCACACGCCAATCAGGCGGAGCGCGCTAAGCTTGCGGCCCGCGCCCAGCGCAGTGCGCGCTTCTTGCAGAGCTTCCACGGCCTCCTACTCCTGGAGCTGCCCGCGCCCCTGCCCCCTCGTCCTGTTCCATTTGCGGATGGAGCAGGGAGCAGAGGGGCTTGTAGTTGGTCCCCTGCGCTTGACTTTGCCCAGCCAAGGGGCTTCAGTGCCGAGGAGGGCCTGCCACGGCTGATGGGGCTGCAGGTGCTTGACGGCAGAGCAGCGGGGCTCAGGATGCTCATGGCTCAGGCCAGGCACAACTGGCACCAAGCTGCAAGCAGCATGGTGCAATAGCGGGCTAGCAGATTTGGTGGCTGCAGTAGCGGGGCTGTTCCCCTCGAATATTTTTAGCAAAACCCTTATGCTGAGACCACAACTTGCACATGCATGTGAGATCATTCATGATGTACTTGGCCCTTTCCTTGATACATTCATCCCTTGCTGCATACTCTTGCAGGCGTAGCCCTTCATTTTTTCTTCACTTTTCACGTAATGTGCCCAAAAAGTGATTTAAAATGATTTGGAAGTGATGTGGAAGAGACCCTGTTTTAGTGACTGGCATGTCTTGAAAACAGTAGATAATTTCTTGATGATCTGTGATACACCACCAGGGCTAACTGGCAGGCAGCAAAACACTCGCTGCATCAATCGAGGGAAAGGAGCATCACCAGGGAAAAAGAATTAAGTTACAATGGGTTTAGACCTTCAGCCAGATGGGTTGACTGCTGGGCTTGCTGGACACTGCCAGCCCGACAAAAAAATATCCATAGTCTCAGACAAAGAATGATTTGTATGTCTGTTTCAAGAGAAACATTTCCACATCCTCAGCTCCAATACTGTCAAAATTAAAAACGCCTGTGTTTTTAATGTAAGTCCTACCAGCACAATCAGCGAATTGTTCTTCGAATCTCCTTCTCAAACAGCACATTTTAAAGCAAGGGCACAAAAAAAGGACATGCTTTTCGTCCTGGACATCATGCAAGTCACATTTGTCACAGAGCCTATTGTGGATTTGCCAACAACCGGTTTCAACTCTTAGGTTTTCAAGCCATCTCCAGGGAAAAAGAAGAGCCGCGGGCCGCTAGTGAAGATCTTGAGGCTGACAAGCCGCCTCCTGCTCCAGACCAAGACCTCGTCAGAAGCTTTTTTTTGTCAAGGGCGCGTCTAATTTGTGCGCATACTGCCTAGAGTGACTCATGCTCGGAGCATGCAATATGAGTAAGGATGGGTAAATAGGGTCTGATCAAAATGTCAAAATGGCTCTGTACAGGCTCGAATAGGCTATGTAGAGGCTCTCCAGAGTCTCTAAATGAGGATCTACCAAACTTCTCCCCTTTTGCTTAGGGGTACTTGACTGCTCAGAGTTGGGTGCACCATGTGGTCAACAGGAGCAGAGGTAGTTGTTGCGCGGGGAGCGTGTTGAGAATTTGGTGGGAGCTCCCATGATGTGGGCAAGTGTTGCATGTGCAAGTACATTGAGGAAGTGACCTCTTGCTGGGGGGCCATCATACTGTCCAACAGATCAAGTTGTGTGTTTCCGTGCATGCTTTGGGTGTCAATATGTATTGTGGAAGGAGAAGTTTGGGATAGCTGCTGCATTGGGTGTACCCCAGAGCAATAGGTGTGCCTAAATGGTTGACTTTGGTAAGAGAGCTTTAATGGACATTTTGAGCAAGTCCTCTTACTGGGGGTACATCTTTTTGGCGCCCAATATCTGCTGCGTCAATAGGTTCAGTGCGGAGGTTTTCAAATTGGCTTATTTGTTTTTTTTGTGTGCAATCTGTTAGCGTAAATCTACGTTACCATGGGTAGCAAAACAAGTGGATGAAGGGGTACCGGTGGAAGTTCGAGGGGAATGGCATCCAGTAATCAGTTGCCGAGCGAGGCTGAGGTGGTTGAACTACTTTGTGTGAGTGGTATTATTTTGATCTGAGGACTCATATTCAGCTGATGTGTGTTTCTATTCATTCTGCTGAAGACGGCAAGGGTACCAGCTACAGTGTTTTAATACGCTAACAGATTGTGGTTTCACTGGAAGAGACCTTTTGCTTGGGGTGAGATGACAAGGGCTGCCAGTCTGTTGAGTGCTATTTTGGAGAATTTCTCTTCTAGTTGAATTCTCTTCTAGTTGAGCCACTGTGATAATGTGGCCTCTGTTGGGAGAAGTTAGATCGTGGAGCCCATTTCATCCAAGGCTCACGAGAGGTTGGGCGATACTGGTGATGAGAGTAGAGAGGGTGTGCGGAGTAGGTTTGCGGAGGGAGAGAGCTGCATCATGAGACTGTTATGGAGCATCTTTCCTCCATGCTTCATAAGGAGTAGCTTGCTAGAATGAATGATAAGCAGTTGGCGGGCTCGCATGAGGAAGTCAAGCTGACATTAAATGTGTAGGTTGGTGCTTTCTCTAATGGTGAGAAAGGTATAAGAGATCAGTAAGATGGGCAACTTGCTTGGTGAGAAGGTTGAGGGTAACGTCGTTCTGAGAAGACATGCTGCTTGCTCCCTGGGGTAATTTCTAGGCGCTTCTTTTGGTAGATATTTGCCCTGTTTAATGTTAACTCCTTTTATTATGTCTGCCAAAAGAGGGTTCCACAGCTCGAGTTACAAGTCAACAAGTAAGAGATGTATGCCAGACTAATTGTTAGGCTTAGGTAATGACTGGTCATTGCCAGCCAAAAAGTAGTCCATCGTGTTTGAAATGAAATTGTCAAGCTTTTGTGCTGCTGAGAAAGGGAATCAAAGGCAATCTGGTAAGGCGAGCTACAAGTGCGGAGTCCCTGGTCCGCAACTAAAGGAAGCGGGAGATCCAGTCACAATAAACAATGAAATCCACCAAAAAACCAGCGAATGGATAGTGACGATGATTTGGGCAACGTCACAATCTGGCATGACTCGAAAGATTTAGCAATTGCAAGATTGAACAAGCACAACGATGAGGGAAGGTTGAAAATTTCTTGCATGTTAAATGCATGCATTATGTGTGTGCACTTGTTGGATAGGCGCACAAGCTAAGCTGCACTTGCAACAGATGGGAACTACCGACTGCTGGAATTGGCCTCTTCAGCATCTCTTTTGGCCTCCCCACATTTCAAGCAGTGCTCTCCTTGCATTAGCTTCAAGCTGGGGGCCATGGCAATCCACTCCCTGGGATTGCTATCGCCATCTGTATCCACTAACAGCTAGGGATGGGTAAATAGGGTCTGGTAGACTCTCTTGAGGCTCTGTAGAGCCTCTATAGAGCCTATTTGACATTTTGATCAGACCCTCAACCCAGATAAAAACATGCCCTTTGCCCCTTTGAAGTGCACAGAGCATGGTGGGGAAGCCGGGAGGAGCAGGACTGAATTGATATACAGGTTACAGGCCTGGTAAAGTTAAGCGAGGCTGCCCTCATTTAGTAGGAACAATTATGTAACCCGTATCCTTGCAGGCCTTGCGAGCTTTAATTCAATTTTCTACTGAAAGGTTGTGGGAGTGTTATGGACTATAGAATTCGGAATCAATTCTTTTACCAGTATGATATCTAGGAAATAGGCACATTCCTAGTGCCAGTGGCACTGCTACATGTACAGCCAGTGTGGTAGGCTTCAGCTAGAATTTCCTTGTTCTTGAATTTTTTGAGCCTGTCCGTTGTTTTTGGACTTGCTCATGAACATCCTTTACTGTTTTTTTAAAAAAGCAGGCCACAGTCGAACTTCTTCATGTTGACTGAGGCCTTATCCTAGTAACCTTGAAAACTATCCTTGGCAGGTACATAAATTTGAATGACACAGTCTTTGATTTCCTTTTTCTCAACGGCACAACAATCTCTGCCGTCTCAGACATTATGGATTACTTTTTGGCTGGCGAAGACCAGCAACAAACCAATCAGCCTAACAACTAGGCTGGCGGTTTACCCTAACTTGTAGCTTATAAAAGGTTAACACTAACTTGTAGCTTGTGACACGGTAACTTTTTGCTTAAACCGGCACGGCCTGGCCTTGTGGGCTGCCCCTGTAGAGTATCTGGGCATCTGAAGGTAGGCCTGACATTTGACTAACAAGCATTTGCCAAAAAAACTGTGAACTCGATTGAATGCGATCATGGTACTAGGCTTGTTAGAATTCATGCAATGAATTGACTACAAAAATATCCAGAAAGGATAGGGTTTGATGCCCGAGTATGAAAAACATTCAGTGCCAATCATTGATTGAGACATCAGCACACGCACATCAACACAAGGATGTTCTAGCTACAATCTAGCACACCCCAAAAGGTCTAGGCTTCATTAGACTAAGCACAGCTCTAGGAAACTTCACAAACATAACCAGAACTACATAAGAAGAAGAATCATTATTGATCGGATCTCAATTCGGGTGCTGAATTCCAGGGTCACTCGATTGCTTCAACAGTTATGTACACGGTTTTGATCCCACTTGTCTTGAGCATAACGCTTCACTGCTAGCCAACTGTCTAGCCATGTCATGCGCATCCAGGGCTTGCGCCTACCTGACCAGTGCAGGACTTTTGCCTCTGCCAAGGAGGACAATGTCGCAATCTTGAAGCCTCCAAATCCCTCAAAATTCCACGTGTGAGAAAAATATTCCACATTCCCAGCCAGAGCAAGCACAAGAGGAGGGTTAGAGCCAAGCTGGTACAAAGGGGCAATGTTATTTGCTTCTGACCAAAACAATGTGCGCTTCAGAATGCCCTGCTGCCTCCAGCGCGCAAGGTCTACAACAAGGACACCTGCATTGAATGCTGTCGTCTCGCTGCTGAGGTTTCCACGCATACTTAAGTTCAAGGACTTCCAAATAGGATGTGAAAAGTTGACCAGACTCCCAAGCCGGTTGCTCCTCCATGCAGCAGCAACTGGTGCATTTGAGTTTGTCAACATTGTCTTGTACAAAGGAGCGATGCATGCCTGAGCGAGACAATCTGTGTCCATGTATATGACTTTGGTGAAGTTCATGGCTTTCCAGTCAAGAATGTCGTCCAAATAGAACCTGGCAAAATTCAGTGGATTAGCTAGTTCAGCTGACCCCATTCGGTCTTTGTCACGAACACGGAACATGAGGGTGGACGGGTCAATAGCATCTTCCAGAGCATACGCTGACCACTTCAATCCGTGGACAGAACTTGCAAAACAAGCCAGCTTCTGTCGCAGCTCTTGGAGGTCATCACGCATTGTCACGATGTGGGCGTGGATAAGGCTTGTACTCTTTGAGCACGATCTTCGGACTGAATTAAGAACGGTGATTGCAGCATGTACATTGCCAGCGTCGACGCACATTACGAGATGGACGGCCTCCTCATGAGGAACGCTGTTTGTGAGCAGTTCCGTTGTGTACGCAAGCGTTGCGTTAACAATGAACGCAATAAAAATCCAACCATTCATGCAAACGAGTGGCTTGAACACGAGCGACGATACTTGGCTGTGCTGGTTGCACTGGAGGGAAAAGAAGGAAGCGGGAAGGAGGGAGGAAGAGGAGAGGCAACTCATCAGTCTCGCATTGTCCATGCAATCCTCCCAGCGCCAGCAGCAGCCAGGTGATCTCTCACGCACCATTACACCGCTTGCGCCCCGCCTCCCACGATTTTCAGGCAGGATGGCCTCCGCTGGGCCGTCCGCGCTCGTTGAGAAAAGACACTGACGGCCCGCCTCGCAGCAGCATTTTGATACGGGGATCAATTGAATCTTTGTATTATATTTGAGGGGGATGATGATGAGGGCTATGGATGTCCATGTCTGGATCTCCAGACAGGTTTTATTGCTTCCGCGCTGCTGCCAAATTCTTTAACTCTCTACTGTGCGGGAATAGTGGCTTGCTCAAGAAGATTGTGCATGCATTGCTCTCTTACAAAAAGCGCTGGGCTGCGGAGTTTAAAGAGGCGTGTGAGGGTCTGTATGCGTCAGACAGGTATACCGATTGTGTTAAGGCTGCAATCCCCCTTCCACCACAAGACTTTGACACACACTCACAAACTGGCTACTTATCATGCATGGATAGCCTTGCCTCTCATGCCAAGCTCTATGCAGGGCCCTCCCCGTTTGCTGCCTGTATAGCTTCAGCTGGAACTGAGTAGGCATGTGCTTCGTAACATTGCTCATTTTCGCTTGCCTGCCCGAGAGTTGAAATTGGCTGTTGGCAATTCCACAATAGGCACTGTGACAAATGTGACTTGCATGAGGTCCAGGATGAAAAACATGTCCTCTTTTTATGCCCTTGCTAGTGCAATTTGAGAAGGAAAATCGCAGAACAAGTTGCTGATTTTACTGAGACTGATATGATTTACATTGGAGACACAGGAGCTTTTTACTTTGACAACAACTTTGTGCTGAGGATGTGAAATTGTTTCTCTTGAGACATGCAAATCACTTCTTTTTCTTTCTGCGACTATGGATTTTTTGGTCGGGCTGGCAGTGCCCTCAAGCCCAGCAGTCAACCCATCTGGCTGAAGGTCTAAAGTCGTCGTAACTTAACTTATCTGGAGCCTTCTGGTTTGTCTCTCTCTGAGTTCCCTCGCTCGGCAGATACAGCCTTGACCTTGAGCCTAAACCTCTCGCCTTTCACAGAAACCTCTAGCTTTCAGACACATACGGAAGAGCAATCATGAGCAGAGGCTGGTCTGGAAGGATCAGGCTAGTGAATATTATGTTAACGATCTCGTCTCTGAGGATCGTGCCTTGAACCAATTCAACTTGGCAATAGACAAGGGAAACGTGGATTCAGCTAACGACACACTAGCCCGCCTCATTGAGAACGCTGCATCTGATGCAAACATGACTTCTTGAGGCAGACTTGCCCGAGCAAAATTGAACCTGCCAATGCCACCATGGTTTGATAGCACATGCAGAGCCCTAAATGCTCACTTGCGATGTCTTGCAAAATTCAAACAATCCACACGTGCTCCGAAAAAAGGAATGCAATTCCCTTTGCAGGAGGAAATGCGAGCAGCACAAGAAAATCATTGCAAACAAAGTGACCAATTTGATTGAAGCCCGCGATGTGCAAGTTTTTGAGTGTTTCCATGAGCGCAAACTTCATGGCCAAACACCTTTCCCGGAACATGTATGGACAGACTACTTAAAAGGACACACCAAAACAGACAAGTGCTCCAAAAGATCTGGTCCCTAGACTCCCTTGTGTGCACCAGGCTCTGAGCAACAGATTACGTACGAGGCAGATCACTCCTACAGACATAGCCATTCCACCAGGACCAGGAGGCAAGTACAGAAAGGGATCCAATATCAACCTTGCCTTGCAACAGAGCCCTAACCATCCTCCCTTATACGACATCCCACTTGAGTCCCTACTGAGGACATACATTGAGCATAATATAGCCCGCATGAACGCTAACTCCTCATCCGGGTCTGACCCCTTTCCAATCTTGTTCATCAAACGAACAGAGACTGAATCTTTGGATGGGCAAGGGAAAGTATGGAGGGCAAATGTGCTCCTTCCATTGCTCTCAGATCTTTTCAAACTTCTCTTACGTGATGGTCTGCTTCCTATAGCCTGGAAGAAGACAAAAATCACACCCATACTCGAGAAAGCTGATCATTCTCTTCCACAAAATTACAGGCTAATACTATTAGTAATAGCCATCAATGGATAAATGTACAGATTGTACGCTAACGTGGTAAGAGACTTACGGACCGAATAGGCGTTGGCTGAGAATCAGATCTCTGACACACAATTTGGATTCTGCCCACAAGGAACGAAAATCAGCCCATCTACATCCTACGATACATCCTCATGGCAGCTAAACATGAAAAGAAGAAGCTTTTCACTGCCTTTCTTGATCTCACTGCTGCCTATGACAGTGTCCAAAGAGAGAAACTATGGGCCCACCTTCAAAATATCCATGTTCCCGAGTACTTGCTCTCAGCAGTTAGGGCTTTGTACCAAGAAACTGTGAATATCCTAGTTGACAGAGACAAGGTGTCGGATGAAATCATGGCAACTAAAGGATTGAAGCAGGGATGCCCGCTGAGCCCATTACTCTGCTCTCTCTTCACAAACGACTTGGGCAAGTTCTTGAATACGTCGGACCATGGGGCAAGGGCAGCCTTGCAACTATTTCACTACCGATACTGCCCACCACCTCCAGCTCCAACTCGATGGATTCCACACCTACACGACTTTGAAAGGGCTGACGCTGAATGCGCACTAGACCAAAACGATGGCCTTCTTTTGCTCCAATCCACCAGTGTTTCGCTACAATTGCACTCCGCTTGAGAATGTGCAAGAATTTGAATAACTGGGCACAACCCTCAGCCACAATGGGAAGATGACAAATGCCTCAAACAAGATGGCACGCAATATTGCTGGTGCCATAGCCAGAGTGTGGAGGATTTGCTCAAGATTGGGTGTCAAGAACACGAAGCACTGCGGCATGCCATGCTCTGGATATTTTTAGCCTTTGCACTCTCTACAGGCCTGTATGGATGTCAAGTTTGGGCTACAAATACTCTCGCATTCAAATCCTCTGCTAATACTAAAGCTCACATCCATCAAGTTTGCGTTCTAAAGATGCTGTTGGGTGTGAAACGAAGCACCGATACACATTGCCTACTATAGGAGACAGGTCAGATGCTCCTGTATTTCTACTGGTTATGCTGTGTTGCTTGCTTCTGGAACAGCCTTTTGACAAACAACAATGCCTTGCCAGGCAAGATCAATGAAGCTGATTTACGGCTGGCATACAGAAAAGGAAGTTGGACGTTTGAGGTCTTATCTGCCCTAAGCGAAATACCTGGGCTGATGTGCATATCTTTGCTATCATGAGCTGTTCCAAAATGAACATGAGTGACTTTGAACTGTTACTGCGCGAGCAAACCATTCGAGAATGGAGAGATCTAGAAATTTATCCTCATGATGCGCATGTTTCCAGCAGAGTTGAGGACATATCAAACCCATTTTGGAGAGCCCACAGGGAGTCAGACTGGCTGGTGGGATGATCAGAAACGTGCAACCAAACCAACTCTTCCTTCTTACCTACGAAAAACAATCCTTACCATCTTTGCGCGTCCTCTCCAGACTCAGACTCTCTGGTAGCATTCTTAATGTTGAGCGGCAACAACAGCACAGAGTTCCTTATGACTTAGAATCTGCACGAAATGCTACTGGCACACGTGTGCAAGATCAACGGCATGTCCTCTAAGACTGCCCGAGTACTGACTTGGTAAACTTGCGCGTCAAGCACCACCAACTTTTCCGCACCCCTTCAAGTAGCTCAAGCAGACTAAGAGACTTTGTTAGCCAAGCATATACCAAAGGCCTAGCCTTGTTTGTACACGAGTTCCTAGAATGCTGTGCCTAGGTTTCAGAACACAACCTTGCTTGCCTTTTGTTGGTTTCGGTTGCAGGCCTCTTTGGCTTCAGCTAAGCTGCCCTCGTTCGGCATATACAGCCATGTAACCTAATCTAACCTAAATTAAGCATGTGATGAAGTATGTGAGCAGGTTTCCTTTGCGTGCACCAAGTCTTACCAAGTAGGAGTAATACGGTGGAATCCTCCATCTGGCATGGTGCCACCAGTGGAATTGAAAGCATTCGTTCCTTTTTTCCCTTTTTGCCTTCAAGTTTGTGGAGGCCCCTCATATTTTGCATGCCTTGCCTAGTCAGACTGTCTTTTATTTCCTCTCTCAACGGCCCGTGTGCCGGGCACAACAAACTATGTCATTCCATTTTGGACATTATGGACCATTTCTTGTCTGGCAACGACCATTAACAAACCAATCAGCCTTACGACCAGGCTGGCGGTTAACCCTACCTCAGGTACAAGGCTTGTAAACCTTGTGTACGCTTGTAACCAAAACTAGCTCCGGATACTCGAGCAGGCGGCGGGGCACCTGAGGTGGAAAGTCGATTATCCACCCTCGCAACCTGTGGGTTCGGGGTTCGAACCTCACTGGAGGACAACCGGCTAAGCTGCCCTCGTTCGGGGGATACAGCCATGAAACCTTACCTAACCAAAACTAGCCTAGCCTATGGTTGCTTAACGACAGCTCAGACAGAAGCTTAAGAATTGATGACCGCCAGACATCAAAAGTACCGGCTGTCACAAATTTACCCAAAAGCTTGAACAAGCTCTTAATCACAATTTGATCAACCCTACATTTGGAGAATGCCCAAGCAGGCTCTGTGCCAGGACGCTGACTCATTTATTCTTCAAGATTTTAAGGTGACATCCAAATATCATCTCCTTCCATACCACCTTTGGTGACACACTGCATCTTCTACGTGTTAGTTTTGCAGGCCTCATAGACTTCAGCTAGGCTGGCCTCGTAACACTAGCCTGGAATCAAAATAACATTATGAACGTGCAAGAGTATGTTCTGCAGACTCACTCCAAGCAGCAGAGCGCTTGCTGGAACATGGGCAGGGCACATGTTGTCAACATAACTAGGACCCTCAAGGATGGGTGGTCTATGGGACAGACCCTGTCCCCGGGTGACGAAGCACAGGCAAAGAGATCTGTTCCCTTTAAGGAAGCTGCCATCCGCTCATCCTGCAGGGCGAGGCTGAGGTCTACGTGAGTGTTGGCCAGAAAACAGAGCTTTGCACCAGCGGCCTTAGATTCCCCCCCAAATGCAGGATCAGATGGGCGCTTTCACCGGCTTAGTCTCCGCATGACCAGCTATCTGAGTCATCTTGATCTGGTTGTACCTGCAGCCACAGATTCAAAAGAGGACAGGGTTTGAGAGCAGCACATTTGCCTGGGCCCAGCGCTGACCCAGTGCAGATTGGACCTACAAAACCACACCATCTTCTGCTCTTACTCTCTCATTGCCTTGGACCACTGGAGCAGAGCCAGTGTTGCACAACAATACCTCCTTCACTTGCGCTGCACAAGGATTGCCACTGATCGCATCCTTGTGTCTCATTGATGCCAATTTTCAACCATCGAGCAAGCTCCAGACCTCCAACAGGATGATTGCGTGATCGGAGTACCAGGGTTGGGTCAGTGCTCCGGTTCAGCAAGAAACATCACCAAATGGTCGAATTCTGGTCACTTGTGCGGCGACACTGTGACATCCGGCAGTGCGTCACAGAGCACCCTGCGTCGCCAAATGGCGACAAAGGGAATGCTTGTAGACCACCTCACGTCGTCAAATCATTATTCGCTGATTTTATATTAGCTGTATGCAACAGCGCATAAACGCACTTTGGGGGCCCAAAGGCCCCACCAAGCTGAGGACAGTGAAAACCAGACTCCCCCTAGTCCCCCACCTCCCTCAAAAGGGTCCCCCCTCCCTCAGAAGGATCAGCAGCACCACCAATAGCACCAGCGCAAGCACCAGCAGTAGCAGCACTGGCAGCAGGACCAGCAGCAGAAATAGCAACAGCAGCAGCAGCCCCTGCATCACCTCTCCCTGCACAATTTGCTGCAGCGCCCTCTACTGCAGCATCCCCCGCTGTAGTTCCACAGCTGCAGTAACCCTTGCTGCAGTGCCCTGTGCATCCCCTGCTGCCCCTCATGCACTCCCCGAGGCCCTTGCTGCAGCACTCTCAGTGGCAGCTGTTGTTGCCCATGCACACCCCGAGGCCCTTGCTGCAGCACTCTCAGTGGCAGCTGTTGTTGCCCATGCACTCCCCGAGGCCCTTGCTGCAGCACTCTCAGTGGCAGCTGTTGTTGCCCATGCATACCCCGTTCTTGGAGCTCCCTCTCCTGTCCCTGCAGGAGAGGTGCCTTGGGGGGAAGGTGAAGCAGGATGGGCAGATAGAGAGTCGCATGGGAAGTGCAAGTACCTAGAGACAGCCTGGGGGACATCAACTGGGTGCCTGATGATGAAAAGCAGTACTTCGAGGAGGTGCGGGGGATTATGGAAGCGGTGAAGGCTAGAGCTTTGCTTGCCGTACACATGGGCCAAGCACCAGAAGAATGAGGGAGGGTGAGGCAAGGTCTTTGTAGACCTGCAAAAGAAGGAGAATGTGCCCTCACACCTGGGCACTAAGCAGCGCAAGAGGAAGCAGAAGCAAGGGGAGCATCAGCATCAGCAGCGGCAGCAGCATGGTCCACACTTCCCGCCCAAGAAGAGCAAGCACCAGCTGAATGTCGAGGCATGGGACCATGAGCAGGACCTGCTTGCATTGCAGCAGGATTAAAGCACCCTCCATCATCACCCTCCTGAACGCTGTCAGTGCTGCAGCCCTCATGCAGAAGTTCGTGCAGTTTGCAATGGTGCTGCCTATTGTACAGCACCTGCCCAATGATGGCCATTGAACAGCAAGAGGATCTCCAACAGCTGCTTTGCAACCGCAAGCTCAGCAGTAACATGCCAGAGATCATGGAGATGGCAGATAGTGACAGTGGCTAGACCTGGGCCATACGATATGAATAAGGTTGGGCAGGGGTCTCGCCGAGTCTCTTTGGGGGATGGGGGGGACCCTCGTCACCGACGAGCGTCACCTATTTGACTGGTAAACGCCGTTATTGTGCAAAAATGTGCTAGAAACCCCTCAAGTTACCCCAAGCCATAAATAACATTTTAAGATAAATTTACAATGAGGGACGAGGTGGTGTGGGACGATGTGGAGTGAGATGATGTGATGGACATGACTGATGTCGACAGGGTAATGGGCTACCAATCCTTCCAGAGAGCTAGCAGCCCTGCCAATGTGTCTTCAAACGTGTGAAAGAATGGAAGGAGAAAGGGAAGGAAAGCACTTGACAGCAGCAGGCAATTCAGACCCCACCATTGTAGACTGAGGTCTATCAACTTCTTGCGCCTGTGGGCT
>LFIK01002977.1_pt1 | contig 13757 bp, 15 predicted proteins | sample 643401 | NCBI WGS metagenome assembly LFIK01 (sample SAMN03777447, study PRJNA286221) | soda lake metagenome | biome: soda lake; feature: Kulunda steppe; material: water; isolation source: sample T5-Br brine of Lake Tanatar-5 | place: Russia: Kulunda steppe | collected 2010-07 | reverse complement strand
GAGGTTTTTTGGCAGCCTTACAGCAAGTGCATGAAGCTCTGCCTCAGGCTTCATGCACTTGCTGTAAGGCTGCCAAAAAACCTCTGCCCTCCTGCCCTTCCTACATGTCTACATGCCTCCACGGCTCTCATCCGTACGAGGGCGTAGAAGGGGGTGTCGGCCTGGGGATACCCTTGTTCGTATCTCAAATGCCTGGCCTGGCACCAGGCCCCCCATCTTTTCCCACTCTACGTCCCTAAGTCCATCTGTGCGCTCGCACATAACCCCTGGTGGAACGCACGTGCCCTGATGCGCATGCACCGTTGCCGTGCATTGACTGTGTGCTGGAGTGCGCGCATGCCCCGCTGGTGCGCTTCAAAGTTTGCACTCACGGCGCGTGCTTGGCCTGTGTGCTGGAAGTGTCCATGCCTCGCTTTTGGTGCACGACCCCCCCACGCGCAGCTGGAGGATTTTGATGATGGCGTGGTGTACCAGCTGGCAGCCAAGAAGAATGAGGAGGAGGCGCTGGGAGCGCTGCGCACGCTGGCTGAGAATGACGTCAGCGGCATCCAGCACCTCGCCGCTTACATCAACCACGGTGGGTGCTGCGAGCACCATGCTGCACACAGCACACACAGACCATGGTGCGTGCTCGCAACACCCAGGAGCGCACATCAACTGTAGCACATGTCTGCAACACCCAGGAGCGCACATCAACTGTAGCACATGCCTGCAGCACCTCGCTGCGCACATCAACTGTAGCACATGCCTGCAGCACCTCACTGCGCACATCAACCATGGGCGTGTGCTCGAGGCACCTTGCGGTGCACATCATAACACCAGCCATCAACCATGGGCTGTGCTTGCAGCAAGCACCCTGCTGCCTACCTGCTTATCAGTGGGTCGTCAGGGGTTGTCGGGGGCTGTCCCATGCAGGCCTTCTACATGTGTGCGCGCGCAGTGCGATTTAGAATTGCCATGTGGGCGCTGTGTGCGTGCGCGCGCGTGCAGTGATGGTTGCCATCTTGCGTGCCTTTTGGTTGTGTGCAGTCACAGTGATCGAGGACCGTGTGTGCCTCCCGGGTGTGTGCGCAGTGATCAAGAACTACCATGTGGGCTCAGGCTTGGAGGGGGGCACTGTCACACCCAACGCGGCCGTGCGCGCCAGCTCTGTGCCGGTGTCCTCCAAGGCCATCCTGCAGAAGCTACCCCTGAAGGTCTGTGCTGGTTCAATGGTCAATGTGTTGTTTTTCCTACATCAATTTCCTGAGAAAAATGTAAGACTTCATGGCTAGAGCCACGCACCACGCCACCCACCTGGCACTCCAAGCGTGGCAGGCTCGAGCATGTACGCATGGCTGGGTGCCCGGGGGGAAGGGGTCGCTCCTAGCCCACGGTGTGTGTGTGTGTGTGCGCGTGTGTGTGCGTGTGTGTGTGTGTGCGCGTGTGTGTGCGTGTGTGTGCGTGCACGCGTGCGTGCATCTGTGTGCACGAGGACGCAGTCCACATGCCACAAGCTTGTGTGTACGTGCGCCCATGCATGCTCTGCTTCATGATATGGTCGGGTGCTGCTGATGCGAGGCCAGGGCATTATGATGCTAAGGAAGCCTGCGGTGAATGAGCTGTCAACCGCAGCTTGCTGGCTGCATAAAGAGCTGTACTGACTGCAGTTGCTGCAGCTGCAGCGTGAGCAGCGGTGGCTGTTGTATGCCAGCCAGAGCTTGTGCCTGTGGCCAACACCGGAGCCCAGGATGTGTAAACAGCCAAGCTGCGTCCACAACCCCGCTCCCGCTCCCGCGCCCCTGCAGGTGTACAAGCGCTTGGAAGAGATAGTGAACAACTGCAGCTACATGGAGTGGAAGCACTTTGATGCGGGTGAGCCCCTGCCGGGTGTGCTGCTGGCGCTGCCCCCTTCCTGTGGTGGCCCTGCCAAACGATGTGTGAGGCAGGCTTCTGTTCTGTCCTTGCTTCTCCCATGCACATGACGCATGGACGGGCACACGCGTGCAGCCCTTGCACTGCAAGGTGCTGGGCAAGGGCAGGGGCGTCTCTTGACAGGCACTGCCATGAAAGCCCTGCCAGCGCAACCCATCAACTTATGGGGCATGGGCCGGTGGTAGCGTCCTGAAGGAGGCCTGGAGGCCAAGCATATGATTGGCCAGGGCCTGCAAGTGGCTGTGGTGGCCGTTCACCCTGCGCGGAGCGAGCCGTTGCCTGGTCTTGGCCTCCAAACACGTACACACACAAACATGTGTTGGCTCAGTGCCCTGTGAGTTATGTGCATTTGTGCAGCACAGTGTGTGCATGCAGCATGGCCGTGCGTGCCTGCGCGGCTGTGTCGTGCATGCCTCCACCTGCAGGACACGCGTCACCTGGCGGCCCACACCCTTTAGGTTGTGGTGAATGCACTGGTAACAGATGCCAACCTGTGGTGAGCAACCGTTTCCACTGCACTCACCACAACCTGAAGCCATGCGCTCAGGAGTGGCCTGCTTGCGTGAGCGCTTGCGCTCTTAAGTTTAGTGTGCTCGGTTGCGAGCACCTCAATGCAGTGTGCGTGCATGCGCGCGCTCTTGCAAGGGGCCAGCCGCAGCATAAGGTGTCCGTGCGCCCACCCGCAGGCGTCATTAAGGTCATGGGCCAGCTGTCGGACATCGGGGAGGAGGATGTGTTTGAGGAGCTGGACCTGCTGGAGCACACGGACCTGTCAAACGTGGAGTACATGGTGAGTGTCGCCCTGAGCTCGCTGGGGCGCACCAAGCAGTTACATGCTGTGCTGATGGGGTATGCTGCAACAGGTTTCGCTGGGCAGTTGCATGCTGTGCTGATGGGGGTATGCTGCGACAGGTTTTGCTGGGCAGTTGAATGCTGTCACTTGGGGGAGACTGTGACAGGTTTTGCTGGGCAGTTGAATGCTGACCGGAGGGGGGGGAATGCTGTGACAGGCTTGCTTGCTGTTGGGAACGTGGTGTCGTAATGCGCTGGGGGCCTTTGCAGGGCCTCTGCAAATAGAGGCTTGCGTGCTGTAGGGAGCATGGTGTCGTAACGCGTTGGGGGCCTCTGCTGGGCCTCTGCAAATAGAGGCTGCTGCTGCAGCTAAGTGCCTGGCGGCCTGAGGTTTCAGACGGACGGACAGGACCGGCTTTGCACATGCCAGCATGCCTTTGTTTCCTGCATGTTGGTGTGAATTGAGGGCAATGACCTGCTGCCATGCAACTTGAGCCTTGAGCTGGCCTTGACAGTGCTGGTGCTGAGCAGTGTGCCGCATCTCCTGCTGTAGCCCCTCCAGCTGCTGCTTGCTGCTGGTGCTGCTGCTGTTCCATGCTCTCCCGCCTGCGCACCCTCGCCAGCACAACCCTATGTCTCCCCTCTGCTCACCGCTTAGTCAGACGTATTGACCTGCTGCTACCTGCGTGCGTGCGTGACCTCCCCAGCCCGCGTACCTTAATAAGCGCCTGAACAACCGGCTGTGGAGCAGGCGCAAGGGCCACCAGATGCATTGAGACGTGGTCAATGTCGTGTAAGTGGTGCGTACCTGTGGCAGACGCCTGAACAAGCAGCTGTGGAGCAGGCGCAAGGGCCACCGGATGCGCTGATGTCTTTTCAGCGGTGGCTCGCGGTGGCGCCGCGTGCACATGTGCCGCGTGCCGCGTGCCGCGTGCCGCGTGCACATGTGGCGCCGCGTGCACATGTGGACCGCCAGCTTCCCGCAGGTGTTGGATGCAGGGCGCCTGCTGTCTTGCGTCAGCAACCAAGTGTTGACGTGAGCACCACAACATATGAGTGAAACTCTCCAAGGCTCTGTCCAGGGTATCCTCTGGTCCTGCTGCTGCAATGGCCAAAGCAGGATGCGCTTCCAGAGCGATGATCAGCATGGTGCCCCCTTCTGGCCAGCGCGAGCGCCCTTCCAGCCGACTCAGCCGGCTCCGGTTTCCTTCCAGGGTGGCTGCTTGCAAAATTGCCGACTTGGATGGGGCAATCAGTGTGCTGCTGGGGCAATCAGTGTGCTGCAGGGAGGCATACCACACCCTTCATACAGGAAAGCCAGGGGAGGGGGAAGGGGGGACAGCGCATGCGTTGTGCGGTGTTGTGCAGCAGCCGCCGCTGCTGCTGCTGCTGCCTCCCCACCCCGCAAATTCATCGGAGCCGGATTGCCAGCGTTGCTCGCACACAAGCTCCTGAGCTGTGCTTGTACGATTAAGCGTGCCTCTGTACTATTAGAATGCGGGTATGTGCAGAGCCCAGTGGGGGGCTCAGTGCATCCAAACCTCGGAAGCTCTTTCAGTGTGTGTGGCTTGTATGTGCTTTGCCTCTCGGAATGACGAATTGAAGACTGCCTTGTGAGGTCATAGATGGCTAGAGAGCAGTGCTGCACTGAAGGTGTGGAGCGGCTGGGACTGTTATTATCCTTTGCAGCTGTACATTAAGATGGAAGGCACGCCACATGCAGTGCTACTTGCTTGTGTGCATGTTTTGGATTGCCTCATTCTGTGGGGGCATTTTGCACAGCAGTCGCGATTTGCTTTGTTGGCTTTGTATGGGTGCCAGAGCGGCTGAGTATGATTTCTGTTTGTATAGCCCTCTGCTCAGAGTTATTTGCTAGATAGCTTTGTGTACACTACACGGACATGGTTGTGGAATGTGAAAAAAAGTGAGTGCCTTTTAGGCGATTTAGGCGGTTTAGGCGCCCTGCAAGCAATTGATTGGAGTGCTATGTACTTTACGGAGAGCTGCAGTGTTTTTATTGTTCCTTTCTAAATATCCTGTCAGCAGCATGTACTAGTGTCCTGTCGGCAGCACACACTGCATCAGGCATGCAATTACTTACGACGAGTTTGCATCAGCATGTTTCTGCTTTTTAATCTAAATGAAGACCATCTTTGTGCTTTCTTTTTAATGTGGCTAATGGTAGTGGAGGTCAATTTATTTTTCTTATTGCCTGTGTGTCTGTAGTTCTCTTGTAATGAGTTCTGCATTGGCTTGGCTAAGAATCCCACCGGCTTCGAGTTAAGAGCTAGCGGTTTGCCAGGTATTGGTTGGTTGTCTAGTATGAACTGATCATTAATCAATGCCAGCCACAATACTATGAAATGAGATGTGAGATGGAATGGAAAAACTATCATTTAAGGCGAAAAAGGAGAGTCTGCACGCGTAAGAAACAGGAGAGAAACTTTCATAACAATCCCTACATCAATTTAGGAACAAGGCTTCCTAGGGGAAGGCAGAAACAGAAAATAGCAGAGGAACAGAAGAAGGAGAGTGCTGGGGACAGGCAGCCAATCAGGCAGGTCAGGTGCAGGGTGTTAAAGAAAATAAAATGGACTGAGATGTGTTCTCAGGCCTGGTTCCAATGTCCGACATGATGAGTCATAAAGTTTAAAAGGGTTAACCGCCAACTAGATCGTTAGGCTGATTGGTTTGTGATGAGTCATAAGCGGCTTCACAAATTTTCATGGCCCGGGACTAGCTCCAGGGTTTCAGGGGGTTTCAGGGTCATAAGACTAACCCATCAGTCAAAACAAAACGACCGCAAGGCTGCTTCTGAAATAAACATAAAAAAGCAGTTGTCTGTTGAGACAGTACCTACCAATGAGAACCTTGAAAGGGGAAAAGGCACATCGTTATGACTGACACCACAGCACAGTATGGGACAAGAAAAAGAAGAAGAAAAACGACGTAAGCAGCAAAACCACTCCCTGCATCCGATGTAATCCAGTCGATTAAGGAAAAAGAGACACATTGGCCCAAAGAGCCGTGGGTCTCCTCCACCAGGGAGAATGAAGAACTAGTGAGGATCTGGAGGGTGACAAGCCGCCCTCTGCTCCAGACCAAGACCTTGAAAGCAACTGGATTTTTCAAGAGCGCGTCTAGTAGTTGTCAGTTTGTGTGCATAGAGCACAGAATGAGCATGTAGCTTAATGGCAGTCTTATGGGATTTTTGCACATCAAGGCCGAGCTCTTTAAGGTGATTCAAAGTGTGTGAGGTATAAGTAGAGCCTCCCTCACCAAGAAGAATCGTGTGAAGGATGACTTTCTTGGCCTTCAAGCGCTTACAAAGAACCTCGTGTTGTCTTTTAGAGGCCTCTAATTGGTGTCCAGGCCGTGTATCTTCACAGTACTTAACAAGGTATCTTCCTCATGTTGATATTTAGCTCGTGGACTCTGCGTACGTCTCTGCTGGGTTGTCTTGGTTGTGACACCTGCCAGTAGTGCAAATAAGGAGTGGTTGGCAATTTGGATCTTTAGTAGGTAAGGGGGTGACCAAAATAACGTTGGGGCGACTAGAGGTGAGTCTATCTCTAGCAGATAGAAGAGCACCAAAAAGCCAGCTGGGTATAGTCCTGTTATTAGCATTCTCAGAAATTTGAAGATTTTGTTGGGCCAAACAGTTAGTGCTGCCGGCATCCAAATGGTCCAAACAAACTGCCAAAGAGCCTTTGCTGATGGCTGTCATGATGAGCCTGCAGGCAACATTATGGCGTTCAGCGATCATACCCGAGATGATTGTATGTTGACACCCTGAGAGAATATGGTGAGCACTATCTGCTTGCTGACAGAGTGGACATTGAAGGCTGGTGGACATTTTAAAACGGACAGCATGTTTCTGATTAAGAAGGGTGCCTGTGCGGTAGCGGAAGATATTGCGCTTTTTGGAGAGAAAGTTTGGACATGCTCCAGAAAGCGTTGCTAATGCCTTTGTGGACGTGTGGAAGTAGACTCTGGTAACAGGAGTACTTTCTTATTTATGAGTTGGCATAACCCAGTTTATGGTTCGAGTGTATGCGTGATTTAGTGCGGCTTCGAGATTTGGAAGGTAAGTCAATCTAGGGCCATGTCGGGGAGCTTCAGTACCAGATCCTTGTTGATCTTCTTCAACAGCTAACCAACTAATATCAAAGAAGGGATTGCCACCAGGGCCTGCGGTGCAGATGGTTGTTTCAGCCGGGAGGCTGTTTCCATGGCAAGCTTGGTATTTTGCAAGCGCATCTGTACATTCATTTCTGGCAATTCTAGCATGAGATTTTACTTCTAAAGGAAGATGTGGGAAAATTCTTGTATTAAAAAAAAGAATTTTGAGGAGGTCTCCTTGGACGTGGAGGCGGTGTTTCTCTGGGTACTAAATTGTTTCCTAATTTGGTTGAGTGCCACTCAGTGAGGTAAGGCTGTCTGTGGCAATATAAATATGATCGTGAGTGATAGCAGCAGCTGTAGCTGCCAGTTCTACTCTCCCTACGGTGTAGGTTATACCAGCACCATTTGGTTCAACCAAGTTAGAGTTGCCCGAGCTGGGGTGGTAGACCCCTGCCCTAATAACTGTTTTACCTTCTTGGGGATGGCACCTACCATCCGTGTAGGTCCAGGATTTCCAGTCTGAAGGGACAAGTGCACATTTCAAACTCGGTACTGCTCAACTGCATCAAATCCAAGAGGGAACTCACCAAGAAATGGGAGCACCAAATCTTAGACCGTGTCAGTGTGACAGTGAGGCCATGAGTAAGTGAGGCAAATAGTGTGGAACGCAGAAAACTTACTTAAAGGTAAGGAGCAGCACAAGCACTACAAGAAAGTTGATAACATTCAGCATGGTCTGGTTTATAACTCTCGCTGCTAGAGGAGCTTTAAATCGGCACTTACCTGGCCTTAAAATCAGTAAAGCAGCATATTTGAGTTTGATATTCTAAGCATTCCCTTACTCATAGGCTGTTCAATACCTTAACAGCAAAGCGTCATAAAACTTAAGACGTTTTGAATTGAGGCACCTTTAAGGAGACTCATATGTTCTGCCTTAGAACCAAAGCACCTCACAGCCAAGATGGAAATGTGTTTGCTACGGGGGGTGCACTGCGCTTGGAGTTGGTTGCATACTCAAGTGATTTACAATAAAGCTATCGCTGTATTTTGAGCACGTCACATCTTCAACGTACTTAAGGACGTACTTCCACAGTACCTTGTTGAGTCTTGAAGCAACCTTGTAATAATGCCCCCCATGGAGTAGTCCTCTCTTAGCCTTTGGGGGACGCGGCACAACAGTGCAAAAGTCCACGTGTGTGTTCCAAGTCCAGTGTGAGTAGGATGCATTCCTAAAAATCTGAGCTTCAGCCATCAAGGAGAGAAAGAGAGAAAGACTGTTTGGTGTGCAGCAGTCTCTCGGCGTGAATAACCATCTGCTATTGTATTTTTTATGCTGATGTAAGGCTAGTTGAACTTAGTTTGCGCAGCCTTCTGTAGACTATCGAGTTTGTGCATTGTCTTGATGTCTAGTTGGCGTATTTGTATCACAATTTTCTGGACTCAATTTTTTGTGCTTTTTCACAAAAAAAGGCAGAGACCAGGCCGGGGATACATGAAGATTCCCTAATTATTTGCATAGATGTATGGTTTAACCGTTTTGTACCCATTTCCCTGAATTTTTACAGAGGGGGCCATCTGACCAAACGTCCGGGCATGCTCCTTTTTGATGCAAACTGTAAAAGTATCATATAAATAGGCTCCTGCCAAAATTTGGGGGGTAATGGACACCTTTAGTGGCTTGGGTGAGTGCTGGGGCTTTTGTTTTTGGCCTATTTTGGCATAGACAGCAAATGTGTGCCCTCACATCGAGCCCACTACAGCTCTGTTCACCCATAAATCCCCTCCAGTGTACTTCTTTTATGTCACTTGTTGATGTTGGATGTTGAAACCCAGCCTGAGATTTGAAACCCCTTGAGATTAATGCCCAAGAGTTGAAATTTCTGCACGCTCTTATGTGGAGTGCCCCCTCATGCTGTCACACCATGTACATACAGTGCTAGATTTATGCTGGATTGTAACCAGAAGGTTGGTTAGTCAGCGGAGTATATGATCCTTTTACCAGTTCAGGCAATAGTGGTATTTGAACAAAGTGGTCATACTACGGTTCTATTTGGTGTTCAGTGGTCTACAAACGTAATATTGCATTGCTGCGGCAGCTAAGCTGGAAGTTCTCAGGCCTTCACCAACATGAAACAAGCAAAGGCAAAAGAAGCAAGGCAGTGTTCTGAAACTTTAGGTGCAACAATCCAACTTATCATGCACAAATACAGTCAATCTGAGTGCTCAAGTGTTAGATTGGTTGATGATATTTTTTCCCTGTATCACTAGATAGCAACAATGTGAACAGAGAGAGTCATTAAAATAAGCTAAAAGCCTCAACCTGCTTGGGTTGGCTCTACAAATTGTAGAGGGAAGGGAGAGGTGTTGGCACTTGGAGCGCATTTCCCTCAGGTATGGACTCTGGATCCAAGGATGGCATGCTCTTCATCTTGTGCACAGTGCCAGTTGCGTTTGGTGTGTATTCAGAGCTCGATTGGGCATTGATGCATGAGGAAGCGAAGTACTCAAATTGACTTAGCAGAATGTATTTGCGCTTTATAAGCCAGACAGTAAACGAGTGCTCTGTGCATTTGTAGCATAGTCTTAGAGGGGTGCTCTATCAAGGTGAGGGGGCCAGAAAACTTTCAATGTTGGACCTAAACACTCAGCTGCAGCAAATCCTGCGAGGAGAACAACCAAATTTCTTTATTGTAACCCAGTGATTTTGCTATACTTTCAACCGACAAAGTGATGTCCTTATCAAACACCATCCTCATCAGTAAAAGTAAATCAACAGCCCCTCACTTGGAAGATTGTTTTGTATATCTCTCTTCAAGGAGTATTGGATTTCATTTCTGCGGTATTTTATGCTTAAAAGCGTAGTTGCAAAAAGCAAGCAAGCAACAGGCCAGGCTCATGCAAACGCTCTAGTCTCAGGAATCCAGGAAGGAACAGCTGGAAGAGTATAAAAGAAAGACTACACCAGAGGTGTTAACCCTGGTGGCATGCAAGAAAGGGGGGGTTCACCTAGTGCTAGCATCTGGCAGGCCCCAACCATATCTGTCTGTGAACTTTTTTAATGGAGAAGCTGGATAACTTGAAAAAGTTTAGCTGTGCCATAATCATAACAATCTATGCTATGATGGGTTCGGATTGAGTGAAGGACCGAGGAAATGGGCTTGGATTGAGTGAAGGATTGATGAAATGGGTTTGATTGAAGGAAATAGGTACAAAGTAGGGTTGCTGTTGTACAGCGCACATGCATACATGCACACGTGTGTACAGACCGGTCCGTATACGCATACAAAATGTGCCTGTTTGTACCAAATTGGGAGCAGATGATGTACATACGCCAGCAAACAATACCTGTACAACAATAAAAGTACCTGTAAAAGTACAGTTGAAATTTTCATGCACATTTTCCCTGGTACTACATTTTCACTCACACTCCAGCATGGGAAATAAGCACATGAAGAAAGACCTCAAGTTGTGTGTGCATGCACATGTTCGTTATGTGCAACTGGAGAGATACTTGGTGACGCACCAAAATTGTCATGTACCCGCAGTTAGTGTCATCAGCCGCTGGCTGCTCTTCGTCCCTTATCACTTAAAAATTCATCAGCCCCATCAAACTTGCGTTTTGCAGCACTGCCCCCACCCCACAATCCTATATATCCTCCTATATTCAGCCTCAAAGCAACATGGATGTTTTGGTCATGCCACGTCTGCAGTCTTTCTTTCAGTGTGACAACAGGTTGTGCTTTGTCCCAGAATCTGCCTGCCATGCACCAATCTTCATTTTTTCCTCTTTGGCATGGAGCAAAGTTGCACAGTGCTTGGATGCATGCGCAACCCTACCCCTCCTGTTACGCCCCAATGGCTATCCTCATAAACAAAATTGCACTTCTTGCACTCTCATAGCAGCCTTACCAAATCAGGCAAGGTTTGCAATGTTATAAGTGGAGTATCAGGCCTGGATGTGAATTGCAGATGATGTGCCTGATAACTAAGCATCGAGGGTTATCAGATGGCAAATAAATACCAGCAGACTTTCCAAGGTATTCAAGAGTACAAATCCAATGAAAGTTAAAGGGGTGCTGGAATACAAAACTATGGGCCTCGCAACCCGGATTGGTCAGCGTTATAAGAGAAAAATAAAATTTGTTTTGCTGAAATGTGACCGGATGGTACTTGAAATGGAATGGGAATCCGTCGGCCAACGCTTCTGGCATTAAGCCTGGTCATATACTTTTTGGGTGAGATTGGTGCATCTGATGTCTACAGGCATTCACCTCTGGCCACCTATGACCATGGCACTCAAAGTTCAGAGGTAAGAGCTAGGGTTGCTGCATAGGCTGCACCCTGGTGCTTAATTTCTTGCTTCCTGTTTTGTTAATGCCCAGCATTTATTCTGTGAGCTGACATGCTTGCAAGCAGGACTCCGAACATGCCAGTCCAAAAGGAAGTGCGGAGAAATGGTGGATAGAGACTTTACATGATCTGGAAGGGCTGGCTGCTTCAGCTCATAGCCTGTCCAAGAACACCAAAGGTCTGTGCTGTCTGTCAGTAACATCCCAATGCGCATATGCGTGCTTCCAGTTTTGCACAATGTGCATGTGAAATCCGGTCAGCATAATTACAGCTCTCTCAAAGTTGCTTTTGCAGGTGCATGGGGTAGCAAGGGAACGATCAGCAGCCAAAAGGAAGAAGAAGGACTACGCTTGCAGCTGCAGGATCATGAGCCAAAGCAGCAGCAGCGGCAGCAGCAGGAGCAGCAGCAACAAGGCTGGACGGAGCAACTAAGAGACAAGGCAAAGCAACAACAAATTTGGGTCTCATGGAACCCAGCTGCAGCCTCTTTGAGCTATACAAACACCGAAGGTGCCAGAGCGCCTGAAGACAGACATCATTTTTCAGCTGACCATGACATGCAAATGAGGCGGCTTCTGAGTCAAGGTAATTGCACCGAGATAGGCTATTACCATTCGTTTCCACTGGCTCCAAGATCTATAAAAAAAAGCTGGATCGCTCCTTTGTGTCCTCTGTGAGTTAAGCACATTGTTTTTGTGGCTCAGGCAGTTTGAGATGGGCGGCAACTTGCTTGATATCACATGTAATACATAACAAGGTGCCGTTTGTGATTGCATTAAGCACACTGTTAGCTGCATGGTTCCTGCAAGCAATGTCAGTACTATTTGGGGAGCACCTGTGTCTTCCCAAAATGGTCACATCTTGCTCAAAGTACATTGGGTATATTTTGCTAAAAAGTTCCAAGGTACAAGTGAACACACAAGCATAGTGCGGCAAGGAGACATTCCTCATCCTCCTGAAGAGCATGAAATCACTGGGGTCCTGCCAGATGGGTAACTGAGTAGGATGCAACCCTGCCACAGCTTCGTGTCCCTCCTGGACAACAGTGTGAAGCCATTGCTTTCTTAATGTTATTGCAACCTGATGCCATGCTGTCACACTACTAACCCCTTAGCCCAAAGGATATGTCACAAATAAGCTGCAGATCAGCCACATACATGACAAAAGAAACAATTTAACTCTTGCTTCGATGAGCATGATTATTTTAACCATGCGATGGCAGATCAAAAAGCAAATAGAAAAGATAAATCATCACCTTTTTACACATGCAGGAGCCCTTGATGCCAATAATCCATCCTATCCCCCCCATCTATACCCAGCACCTCCCAGTCCATGTGAGTTCTTCATGCGTGCTCCTTGCACCTGCTTCCATTTTTTATGTGTGCGCATCAGACACATGTGCATGTCCTCCGGGCATTATAGTTTTTCAGATTGTCTTTTTTGCCTTCAGTTGGAAATCAACATCAGTCAGATGTTGGCAGTCTTAAAAGAATGGCTTATTTACAGCTTGTCCTCACCTTGCACACTGGCAGCTCCTCCTGGTGCTCTCACTCCAACTTATCCTCCCCCTCCAAACCCAGCACCTTCCAGTCCATGTGAGTTCTTCATGCGCACTCTCTGCCCTTGCTTCCAAAATCTGTGTGTGCGCATACAAAACATATGGGTGTTATCCGGGCATCATTCTTATTCAAATTGTTTTGGTGTGCATGCCATAAGTTTGATGTCGACAACAGTCAGATATCCAGTCTCACTTCCTAAATGCTTGTCCTTGCCTTGCACACATCAAGTTCCTTCTGTTGCTCCCACTCCACCCTACCCTTTCCCTCCAAACCCAGCACCTCCCAGTCCATGTGAGTTCTTCATGCGCGCTCCCTAGACCAACTTCTAATGTCTGTGTGTGCTCAACCAAAGCAAATGGTAATCCTCCGGGCAATATTTTTTTGTCAAATTGATTGGTGGGCTTGCCTTCACTTTAATGTCAATAACATTCAGATACCCAGTCTCACTTTTTTAATTGCTCTCCTTTGCCTTGCATACTGATAGCTTCCCCTGGAGCTCCCACTCCACTCTACCCTCCTCCTCCAAATCCAGCACCTCCGAGTCTATGTGAGTTCTGTATGGTTGCCATTCGCATCTGCTTACAATTTGTTTGCTCTATGTTGTGCAGGTTCAAAACCGTTAAAATACCTCAGTCGTGCTCAGATTGTCTTGGTGTGCTTGCCTCCAGCTACATGTCGACATCAATCAGATGTTCCCAGTCTCACTTTCATGGATCACTAAATCCTTGTTTTTGCCTTGCTCACTGACAGCTCCTCCTGGTGCTCCCACTCCACCCTATCCTTTCCCTCCAAACCCAGCACCTCCCATTCCATGTGAGTTCTTCATGCGCGCTTCCATCAATTACAACCAATGTCTGTGTGTCCACAACCAAAACAAATGGGTGTCCTGCGGGCCTTATTGTATTTCCAATTGTTTGGTGGGCTTGCCTTCATTTTGATTTCCATTTCAGATAGGTGAATGCAATCTAACTTATTGATTTCTTCTTCTCGCTTTGCGTACTGACAGCTTCTCCTGGT
>LFIK01002975.1_pt1 | contig 13761 bp, 7 predicted proteins | sample 643401 | NCBI WGS metagenome assembly LFIK01 (sample SAMN03777447, study PRJNA286221) | soda lake metagenome | biome: soda lake; feature: Kulunda steppe; material: water; isolation source: sample T5-Br brine of Lake Tanatar-5 | place: Russia: Kulunda steppe | collected 2010-07 | reverse complement strand
GGCTTCGGTACGATCCCCTCTTTCGACCCCGTCTGACGTGGCACGTCCTCGTCGCAGATGGCACCGTTGTATCTCTTCTTGGTTCCAACCCTAAGTCACCCTGTACCTGGATCCGAGACATGGACAGGACGGACCATCACTCCACTGGAGGGGTAACAAGGAAGATGTGTGGGAACCGAAGGGAAGGAACCGAAACCAAGGGGGTCGAATCGATCCAACCTGATACATGGAACATAAAGGACTGCAAATGAGTGTGGGATCCCATGGAAGACAGGAGTACTTATTATTGCATGGGTTCTCGCCATTCTCCTTCCAAGAAACGAGTGGCGAAAGAAGTGCCCCTTGAAACCGCATAAAACACCGCCACACCTGGAACCACGTGACCCTCACGTAACAACACCTCCAACAGCGATAGGTCGGGATCCGCACGGACCATGGTATGACCCCTTGTCTCTCGTGCAGTGTAGGTGGTATTGGCGAATCCCGTGGCAAAAGCTTCGACCAACGCATCGCTCGACAATGGGGCTGCACATCCTTCCACCTGATAATAAAAGTCCACCTTGTCGCGTGTATACTCCCTGGACGTATCCCAAGGGAGAGGGGGCGCTTCTGGATTGTACAGGACGTCAAGCTGGTCAGACAGCAATGCATCCTCAGGCACATCTTCCAACAAATCACTCTGCTGGGTCTCTGGATACAGCACCAACATGGGGAACAACAGCTTGCCATCCTCGCTCAAACGAATGACACGTCCTTGGCCCAAGCTGCGGTGTTGGTAAGGGCCCACTTGGAGGCCGCGGGATTGTAGGGCCGAAACCAATGCCACCAGAGGCCGCCGAGTAGCAGCTGCATCAATCCTGGCACGCTCTTCCACAGCTTGCAATTGTTTTCTTCTCGCATCCACCCGTCGCTGAAGTTTGTCCAAATCTGTAGAGTCAGGATCGAGGGTCTTCGCATATGAGACCGTTGCCTCAGCCTCGTCCAATCGATCCAAGGCAAGTGCAGCTCTAGCAGCTCGATAGGCAGCTTTGACGTTCTTCTCGTCCAAAGACATGGCCTCCCTGGCATCCTTCAAGGCTTTGGCATAATTTTCCAACAATAAATGAACCTGGGCGCGATTGCTGTAGTAGACTGAATTGGCTTTTGGATCTGGATGCCGACACATGATGGCTTTGGTGTACTTTTCGATCGGCACACGGAAGTAGAATTTTCCTTTCCGCTTGGCGTCTTGCAGTGCGGCGTTGCCGTCTTCTTTGTAATTCTCTGCGTCCACCTCCGGATCATCGACCATCAGCGCTCGGATAGCCGCCACATCGGGATGCGATTCGTCGGCATCTTCCGGCAGATCGTCCCAGAAGAGGATCGGAAGGCTTGGGTCGTGTGGATTCTCTCGGTTCTTCCGTTTGGCTTCGGCTTCAATCTCTTGCCACTTTCGATGATCTTTTTTCTCGAAGGCGTGCCACGGTCGCAGCTTCTTCCGTTCTTCTGGCGTGAAGTTCATCTCTTCCCACGCTTCTCGATCTTCATCCATCATCCTTTCAACCGGTTCCATTTCTTCGCTTGGCTCTGTCTTCGTCTTCAATCGGCGTTTCGACGCAGTCGTGTCCGACGCCTCACACGCGCCAGGATCTCTCGAATGCGAAGCAGAAAGTGAGTCTCACCTGGACTCGAAGGACCTCTTCCATCGACATCCAGTGGAGGATGGTCGCGTACACCGAAACCAAAGTCGACGATGGAGACGAGGACGAGGAAGAAGCCTCGAATCCTTTCCAAAGCAATGTGAGAAAGGTGCAAGCCATACGTGGATTGCGGATGGCGCTGTTCGGGATTCCAGTGGTGGTGGAATACCTGCAGCGGAAAGGGATGGGAGTGGAAGACGTGTTTCACGTCAAAGCCGTGCATTCGCTTGCTGTGGTGCTGCTGGAATTGCCGGCCGGATACGTGTCCGATAGGTTTGGCAGAAAGCCAGCCATTGTTGCAAGCTGCGCCTGTGGTGTGCTGTACTGGACAGCAATGGGAGCAGGGAACACCAAACGACATTTCCAAGCAGCACAAGTCTTGCTCGGAATGTCAGATTCGTTGTTCTCTGGAACGGATGCTGCCGTGCTGTACGAAAGCCTCGAAAAGTGTGGGAGGAAAGGAAGGGCTCTGCATGGTGAATCCCAGGCGGTGTTCATCGCACAAGCAACGGAAACAATGGCGTCCATTCTTGGAGGATATGTTGCATCGCATGTGTCCTTGAGATCTGCCATGTGGCTCACTTGTCTGCCCTATGCCCTTGCCTTGGGGATTGGCTCGACCCTTGTCGAAACCAGTGGATTTCGTGATCACTCTCACCAGCAGTACTATATGTGGGACTCCATGGTCCAAAGTGCATTCAACCTGGTACAGATTGTAAAGAAAGACCTCATCAATTTAGAGTTGGGACCAGAAGTACTTGCTGGAGTTCTTCTGGGCACTACAACGTACACTGCTGTATGGCTGTTTCAGCCACTTTGGAAAAGGGCGGGCTTGTCACTTGGCATGTATGGATGGGCATGGGCAAGTTTGAACTTAAGCGTTGCATTAACTGCACTCACTGCACCAACCTTGCAGCAGAAACTGGGCACACGGCCGGCATTGATATTTCTGGGACTTTGGGGTGGTATTTGTTATTTTCTTCTTGGCACACTCGGAAACCAGGTTGCTCTAGTGCTTGCAGGATGTGCCTTATACTGGGTACGGGGAGGTGGGGGACCTATTGTGACGAACGCCATCAATAGACAGGCAACGCCCACACATCGAGCCAGTCTTCTATCAGTTCGCAGCATGCTCACACAGGCGGTTTTCCTGCTGTGGACTCCAGCCGTCGGTTATGTTTCTAGCACCACGGGGTTGACTTGGGCTTGTGTCCTGACAGGAGTTGTGCTTTCTGTGGGTGCTTCATGTTTACTAGCCTCTTTCACACTGCTCTATCCACAAGCAACAAAGAACGACCATGAGAAGTTAAATGATAGAGGGGGGAGGGGTGTGATTGAGGTGAATTAATGCTGCTTAGGGTAGTTGGTACCAAACACCAATCGGACTTTGCACAGATGGTGGATATTACAATTGCCTTGCCAACTGATTTTGAAAGCCTCCACCAAACTGCAAAGAATGCCAAGTAGATTGACCTTCATCTGAAAGCTTGGACAATTCAGAAGAAGAGAGGATCAGAACATCGATCCTCTTGTATGTGCAGTGATCATTCACCTTTTCGGATCGGGAAAGGGTGTGCTTCAGTGTTGAAAACAAAATCCTGCAAGGGTACAATGTCATTTGGACTGAAGATCAAGTAGAGATATTTCAAGGTCTCTGAATAGAAGAAGGATGGCGTGAAGTCGCCTTTTTCTCCGCTTTCAACATTTAGCAAGGTGGTGAAGCCGCCTGTTGCAACTCGCGAAGACTGATTCAAAGCCTTTGCGATTTCCCATGCCTGCTCCCTGTATATCGGATCCCCAGTCCTCCTCCACAAGTAAAATAAGCTTTCCACAACCTCCGGCCTCAAACAGTGATGCCTACTGGCAGCCCACAATCGTCCAGATGAAAATGATGCTGAGTCAGCTGCTAGTTTTGTTGGCTGCAGCTGATACATTTGCCAGCACGTGTAAGCAAGATCCTTGGCTACTTGCAAATACTTTTCAGTATTATGCCCCTCGGCACCCAGTGCAAGCATTCCAGGCACAAAGCAAGCCAGGTGGTGCATTCTATTACTCACAGATTCGACATTTTCCTTCCCGTCGCCCAGGTAGACTAAACCTGCTCCAGCATCACGAACAAGGAGCTTTTCAATCATAGCATCCATCGTAGATTCCCAAAGTAAGCGATATCTTTCCAAAGACTCCGGCTTTCCCTCATAAATCCAAAGTTTAAGCAGATATTCGTAGAAAGAATCCCCCTTCGGACCAATGCTAAGGGAACCGCCAAAGCTCACTGAACTCTCCATCAACTGAATGTCAACGGGGAGAAGAGCAGTCCTTCCATCCTGGATTCTCTTCTCCAGTTCCTGAAGAAGGACCTCAAATGCCCTCTTTGCAGAGTCTTTGAAGATGTGTCTTTTTGTCAAATTGCTCAACTCACTGTGCTCCAAAAGCTGTGTGCCTGCGTCTGCTAGACTGGTCGATTTGGCATTTTTTGGGAGCTCTCCTGGTCCCATTGCAAAAGCTGGCAGGCCACTGGGGGTAGCATAAGCGCCCAGCAACCATTCTCCAGTCATTTCTGCTGCTTCCAAAAGCACAGGCAAGGGACGCAAATTGTATGCAGATAGAAGTCCACCCAGATTGCGTATTGTTGTCTCAAATACTGATATCATTGTAACGTGCTCTAGGGTGTAGTGCTCAGCAATCCAGGCCACAGCTTGCTCAAACTCTTCCTCCAATCCAAGCAAGATGAGTGTGTCTAGACTGTCGATCACTGTTGTACCAATATTTCCAAAACTGTCAACACATTTCATACTAATCGGGAGCACTTCATCACAACCAAAGGCATGCTTCTTGTACACTGTCCACGCATCCTGGAACATACAACGAACAGCTTCACGTTGCAAATCCCATGAGGTTTGGATGCTGTTGATTGGCTCCGGTTCTAACTGGATGAAAATTTTGTTTTCGTCCTCCACTTTCCCCAAATACGAAGTAGTTTTCTCTCGCGAAGGGAACTTACCCCTAGAAATGTTTGACACAAGAGCGTGTGGTTGAATCTTTGCATTTTCTCTGCTTCTTTCAGTGATACCGTACTGTAGGTGCTTCAAGAGAACGAACATAGTGGAAGCCCAGGCCATCATCACCATCAAGGCATATGTTCTTGATTTGAGAACCATCCTGCTAGCGCTTGTGTTCCGTGCAGCATGTACTGTGTTGGTTCACTGAATCAAGCTGGCAGGCGTTGTATTCCGCTTGAACTTGAGAAGTGTTCTGCGTTCAATCTGTCCATGTACGTCGTGCTTCGCAGGTCGGGATTCGTTTCCTCGTTCCACTCTGCAGCTTCCACCATTCCATCCGTCGTGGGATGAATTAGCGGTAATACCTTGCCAAGCTCTTCGCTACCACCGGCTTCCAAGATTCCTTCAGTAGTGAGCTGTCGAAGGATCTACAGACCTTCGTTGTCTCCGGCAGTGTGACAAGCGCCGTGCGAGGACCTGGGCTGGTACGCGAATCGTCTCTCGACCAGAGGTTAAGGGTGTTGTAAACAAACCATCGATTGTGTTCCTCGAAACATGGGTTATAATTCTGTAGCCGAGAGGGACAGGGACTGAGGTGCTAGAGGAAACTGCGCACGACAGCGTCGTCCGTGTCACGTCCCATGCCTTCTCGGACGGCAAACCGTCGTTTCAAGCCAAGCGCAGTGCTAGAGCACAGACCGGCGTGGAGCGCGACTTAGTTTAGACACCCTCCGTTCTTGGATGAAATGGAAACGCGGGGGATTTTTGATGTTCGATTCGACATGCCCAATACTTGGATGCACGTGCAATGGGATGTCTCCTTGCTTACCATCAAAAACAACGACGTCCTAAATAACTCGTTGTGATGTGAAAGCAACAAAGTCCCTCCTATTTTGTTGGCCGAATGTTGAACTTGGTATATGCGAGAGCGATATGCCACCCACCACATTGGTTTTTTACTCTGCAACAAGAACTTCTATCTTTACATCCTTCGTCATTCCCAAGCGTAGTTCGATTGACCCCTCCTACGTCATCCAAGACAAATCATAGATTCCATCTTTCCGAAACAATTGCAATAGGGCCGATGGGGTGAGTTGTAAACGAAGGGAAGTGTGGAAAGACGTCACTAATCTTTCTGATGCGTCCCCAAATTGTCTTTGTCTCGCATGAACCATTCATAGAGTGGATTGCTTCGGAACAATCCCATAGACAACATTCATCCGATTGGATACTCCTTCCCAAAGATTACCAATACCTATTCGACCGAAAGCTCGAGCTTTTCGCCACTTGAAACTAGTTCACATGAATGACAATATTCGGAACATTTGTCCAAAGATGGATGCTTGGAGATGTTGTCTACACCCCTCGCGGTTGGAAGCTCGTGCCCAAAGACACAAGTACGCCTCACTCACTTCACGGCGAACGTCTGTATGGATCGTTCTTTCCGATGGTCCCACGCCAACGCGTGGTCGCACTCCCATGGAAGCTTCGCTTGCGAAAGCAATAGCGGCGACGTTTCCGACCCCTCTAGGTCCCGATGGACCCGGACGAATCTATGTTCTTCCGAAGGATGGACCGTGCGAGGATCGCAAGTACTGCGATATTTGAACGGTCCATGGACCGGGTGTGGGCAACTGGATGGGAGAGGTAGACGAGCTAGGAGAGACGTCCTTTGTGACGGTGATAGCTTGCTCGTGTGCTGCGATGCACGTGGTGTGAGAGCATTCGCACGTTGGCGGTGGGAATGGCAAGCAATCATCGCACCGATGGTTCGGAAGCACAACGAGACGAAAGAAGGGTGGAGGAAGGGAACGTCGGGAACAACGATGCGACGACGAGGAGGAGAGAGCTGCGAAAGGAAAACCTTCGAGCTCAACCTTGGGCAGAGTCCGACTTGAAGAAGCTCGACTCAAGTATAAAAAAGAACACGTCCGTCATCAAAAAATTGAAAAACATCACTGAAGAGGGGAAAGAAGGGTTACTGAAGGACATCCTGAATGTAAACCTCTCCAAATACGTGACGGAAGCAGTCGATGCAGTGGCGGAAGGAAAACCGAAAAGTGCCGACATACCCGCAACCGTTGAAGTCTGCTCTTTGCTACATCGCAGGTATGCGGAGTTCTCAAGCAACTTGACAAAAGCACTGGTTCAAACTTTCAACCCGTCCAAGCAAAAAGACGAAGACAAACAGGTGTTTGGAAAGAGGCGATCACACCTCCGGCTCTTGGTAGAATTGGTCCTGGCTGGTGTCATCAAGGATCCGCTCCCACTCCTTGTGGTAATCAAGAGCCTTGAAAACCTCGACTTTAAGGGCAACCAAGAGCTTGCAATGGGAAACCTCTCACTGTTGGTGAGTTTTTTGAAGCAAGGGGGCAGGGAGCTGTTGCAGGATGAAGAGCCAGGACTGCAAGACGATGAGCTTTCTCAAGCATCCGCATCCTTTACTATGCCGCAGAAGCAGAAAGTGTTTGCAATGCTTCACAAAGGATGGGAAGCAGCTGCAAACGCATATCTTGAGCTCAATGCTGAATTGCGTGACTTGGAATCGAACCAGTCAACCTCGGCCTCCAATCGCGGCGTGCCTTCCAAGCAGCATGACACTGCCTACGATGATACCAGAAAATCTTTTGAAACATTACACCGAAGTCTTCAGATCTTTGCTGAGATACTGGACAAATCAATTCCAGAGTTGCCGGAGAGTGATGTCACTAGGATTGGGCAGGAGAGCTCTACACCAGTTGAAAAGCCTCTAGAAACTGCAAACATTGGGAATGGTGACTCTCCATTTGAGGATGATGCTTCAATTTCTTTCTACGAAAAGTTTCCAGACCTCAAGGACATGTTACCACATGCAGTTCTTGTTAAGTATGTTGGAGCAGACTCTGGAAAAGATGAAGAGAAGCAAAGGGCGGGTGATGCGAATCTGGATGACAACCAAGCAAGTGGCCACCAACATGGAGAGGGTGAGGCAGCTGATGATAAGTCTCAACCAGATGATGAAAACAAGAATGACGCACAAAGCCCTAGTATGATGCAGTGCAAGTCAGAGCTAAAAGACTTACTTGGGAGGCTTCCTCAGTGCCTGAGCCGTGACACAGCTGATCAGTTTGCCTTGGACTTCTGCTTGATGACATCTGGTCCTTCCAAAGGAGCCAGGAAGCGCCTGGTTCAGAATTTGTGCAGTATGGATAGGCGCCAGTTGGAGGTCTTACCGTATATGGCTCGTATTGTAGCTGTCCTTTCGACATGTTTTCGTGATGTAGGCCCCCTTCTTTGCAGCAATCTTGAAGAGGAGTTTTTTTATCTTGCGGCAAAAAAAGATCAGATAAATTTAGAGTCAAGAATAAGGAACATCAGATTTTTATGTGAGCTGTGCAAGTTCAAAGTAGAGGGAACCAATGTCATATTTGCTTGCCTGCAATCTTGCCTGGATGACTTCACTCATCATAACGTTGATGTTGCATGTTCCCTACTTGAAGCATGTGGGAGATACCTATATCGCTTACCAGAGTCTCATACAAGAATGGCAAATATGCTTGAGGTTTTTATGAGGCTTGGCCGGGTTAAAAATCTGGAGACACGCCAAAATCTTCTTGTAGAGAATGCTTACTTCCAGTGCAGACCCCCAGAGCGTTCAGCTCTGAAGGTTAAGCAGAGAAGCAGCGTTCACCAGTACATCCGTTACTTAATCCTTGGCCTGTTAAGCCAGTCCAATGTCCAATTTGTGGTCAAGCAGTTGAGGAAGCTGGATTGGGAAAAGGAAGAAAGTTTTGTCGTCAAATGCATACTGAAAGTGCACAAGAATAAGTACAGTCAGATCAAATTGGTTGCAAAGGTAGTGCGAGGGGTAAGTCATTTTCATGAGTCATTGGGGATTCAAGTTGTTGATGAAGCCTGGGAAGAGTTGCGGTTTTTGATTGAAAACATAACTCCTCAAGGCGCACAACGTAGAATTGCATGCATGAAACTCTTTGGAGAGCTTTACACTTGTATGATTGTGGACTTTGAGACTCTCCTATCGTTGCTGTATTTCATCTTGCAGCATGGGGCAGAAAGTGCAGAGGCACCAACATCGGATCCTCTTGATAACTTTGCAAGAATCAGGATGGTTGTTACCCTTTTGGAAACTTGCTGCTCTTCTTTCTCAAAGGGACAGCAGAAGCAATTCCTGGACCGCTTTTTACTCTTCTTCCAATGGTACTGTTTTCACAAAGCTCCACTGCCTCTGGACATTGAGTATGATCTACAAGATTTGTACAGCTCTCTAGACACCAAAAGACACCATAATCTTGAAGAAGTTGAGGCAAGGATCAAAGACTTGGATGCGGACTTTGCTTCGTCACGAACTTCTACTTCGATTTCAGACAATCTCAATCCAGCGACAACGGGAGAGGAGGTTAACGAAGAGAGGGGAAGTGGAGAAGAGGATAATGAAATCTTTGCTGTGTCAGAGGAGGATCTTGGAAAGGAACAAGATGAAGTGTTGCAGGAGTATGAGGATGCTTCCTCGCAAGTTTCAAGTAGTGCGATAGATGATGGAAGTGAGGAAGAAGAAGAAGAGGAAGAAGACTTCATTGTGCAACATCAAGCAAGAGCCGCCAGTAAAGAAGAGGAGGAGTTATTTGATCGGGAGATGAATCTCATGATTGGGGGGATACAAACTATGTCTGCATCAAGAGCTCCTTCCCTTACAATGTTTGGCAGTGCTGCCCATACAGACATCACCTTCACCAAAGAGAAGCATAGGCAGTCGGAAGATGTTCCTGTCAAGATGGTGCTGAAGAAGGGCTCAAAGCAGCAGATGCACCAGTTGTTTGTTCCTGTCCAGTCAGGGCTAGTGCAAAGTGCCATCCAACGAAAAAGAGAGGAGAAAGAGGAGCGTGATCACCTGAAGCAGCTTGTTCTTGAAGCTCATCAGCGCAACCTGAATGAGAAAGGACAAGCAGGTTCAAGCCACATTTATCTCAACAGTGCTGGACCCAATGGCTTTGGCAGGGGCACTTAGTTTCCCAGTTGATATCACCTAGTGGACACCACTGAAGCATGCAGTATCTCTAAAACATGAACTTGAAATGTGCATAGAGTGTATCCATAAGCATGATGCCCTAGCATAGCAAATGCCAAACTGTTGCTCTTACGGACCCTGCATGCAAGTGTGGGGGGGGGATCTGAACTCTTCAGGTTGCTGGCAAAGAAAGTAAAGTAATTTTGCATTGAATTGGTCTGGAATAATCTTTTGCGAGACCATAGAACAGAAGACATGCCAAGTCTTGTAATTCCCCAATTGTGTTGTTCCTTCTCCATCGTGCGTGTACAGTATGGACATCGGGGCTACTTCCCTTCACCAAGCTCTGGTGGAAATTGCTCCGGGGCAGAGTGCGGCAATTCTCTTGGTCAACTTGATGTTGGTGTTAAGTCAACCACTTCCACTCTTCATTTGAGGACATGCATTACCATACATTGTAACGTAAAGCAATATTAAATGCAGGGAGTGACCCAATTGATTTCTTGGGTTTCATCCGTCCCATATAGACCGCAACAAACCAAAACGTACCCATCTTTGGGGATTAAACTGTCATGCCTCCCATGCAAGGAAAGCCGACTCCAAAACATAGTCAAAGGAAGCCTTCGGTGTAGAAAACACAATTTCTTCACGGAGGAAGTGGCACCCGAGTCTAGGAGGCTACTCTATGATAGACGGGATGCCATGCTTGCGCCCTCACTAGTTTCCTTTCAACATCATATCAATTGATACATTGCTACAAAGCTTTGCTCACTATTACGATTACCTTCGTGACAATAATGAAAAACATACATTGTAGGTACTAGGCAAACATCCAGCACTCTTCACTACTTTGGTGCAATGAATCAGTACTACGGAGAGTGTGTCATGGATAAAACATTTGCTTCTCGCTCAATCACTCTACACCTATTGGTGTTCTTGGTTGTTTTTCAGACACATGGATTTTATGCGTTCACATTCAAAACCATGGTAGATCACATACGATGCAATCACGTGCTCTACGCACGCAAGTGCACTTGAATCGTTAAAAATTAGAATTTGAAGCAAGATCCAATCACATTTGGACCAAAACTATCGTAAATTATTCAACATGATTTTGTCCTTTAGAAACGGAGCCCACTTGTAATTTAATCAATGGCGTAGTGGAATTTCACTTTTCCACTCACCCTCGACCAATAGATTGTTGTCCCCTCACTTTGAGCGTTTGTATTCACACATTGCTCGAGAAAATTTTCACTTTTGGTAATTGCCATGCATCTTGCTTATAATGTTGTTGGAAGAAATGATGCGCGAAAAACAAAATGAAGACGACAAGTGCTTGCATACGGAGAAAGCCACTCATTAACGAATCCGCCGTTTGACAACGAGTAAACCGATATATACCTCGCAAGGGCAACATGAGCTTGCTCAAGAAATCATTCAACGACAAGATGTTGAGTTCATCTGAAGGTGACCTAGACGTTGCAATAGCATTGCTTCTTAGCATATCCTACACGTGGATTCGAGTCCATAGGAATCGGTGTTTGGTTCGACGCTTATGATATGCAAAACAAGCTTCGTGCCAGCCGACCTACAAATTTCGTTACCCTACTAAGGCAATCGAAGTTTCCCACGATCCAGGAGAATTCGACACCACTGTCCTTCTCATGATTGTGGGACATCTGTGATGACTTCAGGGGCAGAAGTTTCGACACGGTAAGGCCACTGCGGCCACCGAGGTGCGAGAGCATGGAAGAATCCCACGCCAGAAAAGCGCGCTTGCAAGCGATAGCGACGGCTCATGGAAGCACGAGTGAAGCTCCGAAGACGTCGCTTCAACAGCTGCCGAAGGCATTCGTAGACGGTTCGTCCTGTGCATCACTTCCAGCACCAAGATTTACGATGGACGCACAAGCTAGCCATCCTAATGACAATGTTGCACATGCGCCGAACGTGCCATTTGCTCGCCAAAACATACCAAGCTTCGCACCGCGGCAGATGTCCGGCGGTTCCAGATTCATCTCACGACGTCAAGATGATCGCTTTCCGAAACGGGGACGGACAGAGGGCAGTAGAACATCGCAACATAGAGAAAGAGTGATGGAAGGGTGCAGGTATTTTAAACAGTCCATGATTGAGGACCCATGGATAGGATTCGCGGATGAACGCAGTGAGCGCTGAAGGAATAAATCCACTGGGGCTTGCTGCTGCTCATTGCAGGTCGATTCCGCAGTCCTCTGCCCCATGCCGCTCAATTTCATCGCAGACCAAGCGATGGTTCGATCAGACTGCCTGTCTCAATATCTCTGTGCAGGTGGTAAACGGATGTGCCAGGGTCAAGCTTGTAGCATTCCTTTGAAAAGAGAGCCGCCAACACACAGAGAGGCGTGCGGAACTCAACTGCAGCCATCCACAAACGAGTCCAGGTCTGACTTGATGGCAGAGAGTTTCCCTTCAGTCATTACTTGTACGTAGTTGGACTGTACGGTGATCAATGCTTTCGCATGGTAGGCACTTGCATATGCGTTTGGATTGCAGTAGACTTGGAAGTGTCCATCATTTCCACCATCTGTAGTCCAGGAGCATTGGTAATCCATTGCATCGAGTTTTTTCCTTTGCCCTTTTTCTTCTTTTTCTTTGAAGACTTGGAGTAGCTCTTGGAGCATTCCTTGGAACGTCCTCGCATCTTCACACGCCAAGGGGAAACTGACCGATGTTTCTCCCACGTTCAGGGTCAACGACGTAACGGCAGCAGCATCGGCTCGCCGTCTGTCCATGGTTCCAAACGTCATCCTTCTTTTTTCGGTCGGCACCTTCCTCGCATTCGTTTCGCATCGAATTCTTTTCGGGTATGTGGCACACCACGTCGTTCTCCGTTGTCCATGGTGGACGTTGGTTGGCATCCACCTCACGTGTCGTGGCACCGACACTTCGCACGTGCATCGACAGATGGACTGTTTCCGGTGGGATTGGGTTTTCGTTTCGATGGAAGCGGGTTTCATCTCCATGGATGTTCCTTTACGAATGGATCTGAAAGGGGCTGGCGATGGGATCGTCTTCCTTTCCCACTTCCATCGTACCATCCACACCAACGAACTCGAAATCACGATGTTCGTTCGAGATGTTCGAACTACAAGGTATCGAATGGGGATCGAGATCTTCTCTCGTGGAAGCACCCTGGGGTTGGGGTTGGGTTTCCCATCCCTCCTTTTTCCTCGTCGCATCTCGTTCCCATCGTCCCATTTCTTGAAGGGTTTCCTATCCCTGTCTCGTTTCTTTCTCCCATGTACCGCACAGGTCCGCTTCCCATCCCATCCAAGGCGGCGCCCCCACTCCCTTCTCGACTTCGTTTCGTCTCCTTTTCCATCGTTCCCAATCGATCGGCACGTCCATCGACGAGCCTTGGGGGAAACCACCACCAGTCGTGGGAGTGGTGGTGGTGGTGGTGCGTGGGAGGACCTCGCCACCCGACGTCTCCCTCTGGTGAGTGGTGCACACCTCCCGCCAACCAGGACTTGCCGTTGCGAACCATCACGTGGCAGGAGGTGCACGGACGGATCGACGGACGAAAAGCGAACGAAGAAGGAGAAAGAAACCAAGCGAAGGAACCATAGCAAGTGGACATGGAAGAAGCCGTCCAGGCGGCATGCGCCAAACAAGGCAAACAACCCGAACAAGTCACCCAACTTTGCCTCGATAGCTCGTGCAAGTCCACCCACATCAAGGTGAGTGAAAAGCAAACGCGACACCAGGAAAGGATCCGCAAGAAGACCAACAACGAGAAAACAACGAAGAGCGATGAACGAAAAACACAAAGACATAGCCGTGAAAAGAAAAAAACGACGCCGGACGAAACGAGTGGTTGGGACAAAACACACCCACCGTTCGCACCAAACGAACGCACGATCGAAAACGAGGGAAATAAAAAACGCGGTGGGAAGCAATGACGAAGTGGACGGAACGAGAGAACGGAAGGGCGCGGAAATTCGACGGAACAAAGAAAGAGAACGAACAACCCAGGACACCAGCCGAAGTATGCGTCCGGAACCGCTTCTGGATGGCTCGTGGGAAGAAAGAAGGG
>LFIK01002974.1_pt1 | contig 13763 bp, 11 predicted proteins | sample 643401 | NCBI WGS metagenome assembly LFIK01 (sample SAMN03777447, study PRJNA286221) | soda lake metagenome | biome: soda lake; feature: Kulunda steppe; material: water; isolation source: sample T5-Br brine of Lake Tanatar-5 | place: Russia: Kulunda steppe | collected 2010-07 | reverse complement strand
CGACCTCGCCAACAACTATGCGCAGTGGCAGTGGACCGCAGGGACAGGCACCGACTCGCGCCCCAACCGCATGTTCAACCCCGTCATCCAGGGGGAGCGCTACGACCCCGATGGCTCGTACGTGCGGAGGTGGGTGCCGGAGCGTGCGCACATCACGGGGAAGGCCGTCCACCAGCCGCGTGAGGCCTCGGGGACGGACGGGCCGGGACTCTTCGACGCGGTCGACGGCGATGCCTACCCGGCACCCATCGTCGACCACCGCGACGCCCGGGAGCGGTTCCTGTCCGCCCGTGGCGCGCTCGATGACTGAGCGCAACTACCCTCCACGCATGCGTAGGCGAACCCCACCTCCGGCCGCACCCGTCCTCGACGTGCGCCGTCTCGACCCCGACCTCCCGCTCCCCGGTTACGCACATCCTGGGGACGCGGGCCTCGACCTGTACGCGGCGGACAGCACCGTGCTCCAGCCGGGGGAGCGTGCACTCGTGCCGTGCGGGATCGCCATCGCCATCCCAGCGGGACACGTGGGTCTCGTGCACCCGCGCTCAGGGCTCGCCGTCGACCACGGGCTCACCCTTCTCAACGCTCCAGGGACGATCGACGCCGGCTACCGCGGCGAGGTGAAGGTCCTGCTGATCAACCACGGCCAGGAGGCCGTCGAGGTCCGCCACGGGGAGCGCATCGCGCAGCTGCTGCTGATGCCCGTCGGGGCGGTCGACGTGCGGGAGGTCGACCGGCTCGACGACACGGCGCGCGGGAGCGGCGGATTCGGTTCGACGGGCCGCTGAGGCCGTTCAGCGCATCCCGTTGCGGACGATGCGTTCCGGCGCGATCCGCACGATGACCCGCTCGGACTGGATCGGGCCCGGGTAGGGGCGGCCGAAGTAGCGCTGCGAGCAGGCCTCGATGTGGGCGAGTGCCTCGGGGCCGGTCACCGTCTCGACGACACGGCCTCGCACCTCGACGAACCGGTAGGGGTCCTCGCGGTCCCAGATCGTCACGGTCGCCCGTGGGTCCCGCTCCAGGTTCCGGAACTTCGCGCGATGGACCTCGGTGTTGATGAGCACGTGCTCGTCGTCGGCGTCGACCCACATGACGTGAGTCTGTGGCGTCCCGTCGGGGAGCAGCGTGGTCAGCGCAGCGAAGTTCTGTCCGGTGGCGAGCTCGCGGACGTCGTCGTCGAGTGGCATGTCGGCACCTCGGTCGGGCCGCACGGCTGGGCGGCATCCCGACACCCTAGGCTTCCGGCATGCGCATCCACATCATCCACGAGAACGACGAGTGGCTCCCTCCGTTCGCTGCCGCCCTCGACGCGGAGGGTCTCCCGTGGGAGGCGTGGCACCTCGACGGTGGAGTCATCGATCTCGACGCTGCGCCGCCGGAGGGCGTCTTCTGGTCGCGCATGTCCGCCTCCTCGCACACGCGGGGGCATCTCGCGTCCAAGGAGCACACGCGTGGCGTGCTGTCCTGGCTCGAGGGACACGGCCGGTCCGTCGTGAACGGCCGTCGCGTCCTCGAGCTCGAGGTCAGCAAGGTCGATCAGCATGCGGCCCTGCGGGCAGCGGGGTTCGACGTCCCCCGCACGTTCGCCGTGGTCGGCGATCTCGCGCGAGCGAGCGAGGTCGCACGTCAGCTACCCGTTCCCTTCATCACCAAGGACAACCAGGGTGGGAAAGGGCTCGGGGTGCAGCGCTTCGACACCCATGAGGCGTTCGATCGTTACCTCACCGAAGGCATCGAGCCGCCCGTCGACGGCACGCTGCTGCTCCAGGAGTACCTCCAGCCCGTCGAGCCGCGCATCACGCGCGTCGAGATCGTCGGCGGCGAGTTCGTCTACGCGCTGACCGCCGATACGACCGGCGGATTCGAGCTGTGCCCTGCGGACGCCTGCGCCGTCGACGACGCGTTCTGTCCGACCGACGGGGGAGCGAAGTTCCGTCTGCGTCGTGACTTCACGGCCGAGGACGCCGCCCCATGGGTCGCGTTCGCCGATGCGTGGGGGATCGGGGTCGGAGGTTTCGAGTTCATCGAGACGGTCGACGGCCGCCGCGTGACCTACGACATCAACACGAACACGAACTACAACCCCGACGTCGAGGCGGAGGCGACGCTCCCAGCGGCGACCGCGGTCGCGCGACACCTCGGCCGGCTCCTCGGAGCGGTCAGCTCGTCGCCGGCCTCTGAGCCAGCTCCAGTGCCAGCGCGGTGAGGTCCTCGCGGCTGTAGTGCGCGAGGCCGCTCGGCGTGTCGACGGTCCCGTGGAGCGGCTCGAGCCAGCCCGGCGGGATCGCGGACGCCCCCTCCCTCGCGCCGGCGATCGCGCCCGCGACGCAGGCGACCGTGTCGGTGTCCTTGCCGAGCTCGACGACGTCCGCGATGACCTCGGCGTAGCGGTCCTGGCGGCGCAGCGCCCACACCGCCTGCGCGAGGCAGCCCCAGACGCTGCCGTTGCCGATCCGTTCGCGGTCCCCGTCCTCGGGCGTCCATCCGGCATCGAGCATCGTGATGAAGCGCTCGGCGGTCGCGTGGTCCTGCTGCGCGAGGAGGGCCAGCTCCGACTCGAGCGTCACGAGCGGGTCCTCGCCGGCCACCCCGGCCCGCATCATTGCGACGCCGAACCAGGCGCCCCACGCCGCGGCAGGATGCAGGTGGGTGAGCAGCGACTGGTGGAGCGTGACGGCACGCGCCGTCACGTCGTCCACGTCGAGGGTCGCGAGCGCGAGCGGGAACGCGCGCATGAGCGCGCCGTTGCCGGCGGTCATCTCCGGGTCGGGGTGCTCGACGTCGGACCAGTCGTCGTGGAGGAGCGCGTACCGGATCGTGTTCCCGACGTCGCTCGACGTCCGCGCCCACACCTGCCAGCGGTGCCAGAGGTCGCCAGGGTCGTAGCCGCCCCGGTCGAGCAGCGAGGAGGCCAGCGCGAGGGCCATCTGGGTGTCGTCGGTGAACTCGCCGGGCTCCCAGTCGAACGCGCCGCCGCCGATCATGTCGCCCACCCCATCCGGCCGACGGTCGGGGAGCCGAGCGGAGAACGTCCCCCGTGGTGCGAACTCGAAGGGTGCGCCGAGCGCATCCCCGACGGCGGCACCGAGCACGATCCCAGTGGTGCGGTCCCGATCGATGTCCGCCCCGGCAGGCTCGGGCGCGAGCCGGAACGTCGGGACCGTGTCGCGGTCGACCATCATCTGAGGGTCCCTTCATGCCGGGCGCACCCCACGGCGCCCGGTCGCTCAGCCGAACCTAACGGGGAGCTGCGACCCCGGTCGCAAGGAGTCGCTGCGCTAGCGTGGCCCCGACACTCCGGTGCACAACGCCGGTACCCACGAGATCGAGACGAGGTTCGAGCATGACCACCGACGAGAAGCTCCACAAGGTCGCGACCGCGAAGGGCTTCATCGCAGCCCTCGACCAGAGCGGAGGATCGACCCCAAAGGCGCTCGCCCAGTACGGCGTCGACCCGTCGGAGTACTCCGGCGAGGTGGAGATGTACGACCGCGTCCACGAGATGCGGTCCCGGATCATGACCAGCGCAGCGTTCGACGGTGAGCGCGTCCTCGGCGCGATCCTCTTCGAGGGCACGATGGACCGCACCGTCGAGGGGCTCCCGACCGCGACGTACCTGTGGGAGCGCCGCGGTGTCGTCCCGTTCGTCAAGGTCGACCAGGGGCTCGCCGACGAGGACACGGACGGTGTCCAGCTGATGAAGGACATGCCGGACCTCGACGAGCTCCTCGTCCGCGCGCGCGAGAACGGCGTCTTCGGCACCAAGATGCGCTCCGTCATCAAGCGTGCGACGCCGGAGGGCGTGCAGCGCGTCGTCGACCAGCAGTTCGAGGTCGGCCTGCGCATCGTCGCCGCCGGGCTCGTCCCGATCCTCGAGCCGGAGGTCGACATCCACGCCCCCGACAAGGCCGAGGCCGAGGCGCTGCTGCGTGACGCGCTCCTCGCAGGGCTCGACGCCGTTCCGGCTGACCGTCAGGTGATGTTCAAGCTCACCCTCCCCGAGGAGGACGGCTTCTACACGCCGCTGGTCGAGCATCCGCGCGTGCTCCGCGTCGTGGCGCTCTCCGGGGGCTACTCGCGTGACGACGCGAACGCACGGCTCGCGCGCAACCCGGGCGTGATCGCATCGTTCTCGCGCGCGCTCGTCGACGGGCTCGGTGCCACCATGAGCGACGCGGAGTTCGACGCCGCGCTCGACACGTCCATCGCGGCGATCCAGGCCGCCTCCGCGACCTGACCGTGGAGGACGGCACCCCCGCATCCGTGGGGGCCGGGTCGCCGCAGCCGTTCGGGCGGCTCGAGGACGGTCGTCCCGCGATGCTCTTCACGCTGCGCGCGGAGAGCATCACTGCGACGGTGTGCGACTACGGCGCGACGCTCGTCTCGCTCGACGTGCCCGACCGCGACGGCGTGCAGGGCGGCGTCGTCCTCGGCTTCGACGACGTCGCCGGCTACGAGACGCGGACCAACAACCCGTTCATGGGGGCGACGGTGGGCCGCGTCGCGAACCGGATCGGCGGCGCACGGTTCACCCTCGACGGCGTCGACCACCTGCTCGATGCGAACGAGGGGGCGAACCACCTGCACGGTGGGCGCCGGACGTCCTTCGACCGGGTGCTCTGGGAGGTCGTGACCGTCGGTCCGGACCGCATCCGGCTGCGGTACGTCTCGCCCGACGGCGACGCCGGCTACCCGGGGACGCTCACGGTCGAGGCCGAGTACCGGGTCGTGCCGGGCGAGCTCCGCATCGAGTACCGGGCGACGACCGACCGTGCGACGCCGGTGAACATGACGCAGCACGCGTACTTCAACCTCGCCGGCGAGCACGGCGGCACGGTCGGCGACCACGTCCTCCGGGTCGCGGCGACGCGCTGGACCGAGGTCGACGACGCGCTCGTCCCGACGGGCCCGACGCCTGAGGTGGACGGGACGCCGTTCGATCTGCGCGACGGCGTGCGACTCGCGGACGGCATCGCTGCCGTGGAGGCAGCGGGGTACGGGGCCGGCTACGACCACAACCTGTGGCTCGACGGTGACGCGGGAGCGCTGCGCGACGTGGCCGAGCTCATCGACCCGGTCAGCGGACGGCGGATGGCGCTCGCCAGCGACCAGCCCTGCCTGCAGGTCTACACCGGGAACCGGCTCGGTCGGTCGACCGGACGGGGAGGGGTCGTCTTCCCCCCTCATGGGGCGGTGTGCCTCGAGCCGCAGCATGCGCCGGACAGCGTCAACCGACCCGAGTGGCCCTCGACCGTCCTCTCACCCGGTGGCCTCTACCAGCACCGCATCGCCTACCGCTTCGACACCTGCTGAGGCGATCGGCGACGCGTCGTCGCATGCGACCGCGCGGGTCAGCCGCTCGCGCCCGACGAGTAGCCCTCGGCCCCATCGACGCGCTGCAGGACCTCGGTGCCGACCACCTCGATGCCGGCGGCGGCGAGCAGCGGTGGGATCGCGAGCACCTCGTCGAGCGAGGGTGAGGAACCCACCTGCTCGGGGAGGAAGCGGCAGCGCCAGTGGTCGGTGACGAACGTCTCCGGATGGCCGCCCGGGTGCACCTCGACCCCGCGGTTGGTGATGAGCGCGAGGTCCAGCGTCGAACCGGCCGTCGCGCGCTCCACCTGCCGAGCGAGCGCGCCCGGATCACGGCCCTCCTCGTTCCAGCAGACGTAGACGTCGATGCCGGCGCGCTCGCGCACGACCGCGACCCGCTTCGGCTCGGGCACGCTGATGCGCCGCGTCTCGAACGCGGCGGGGCGCAGCCGCTCCGGGAGCGTGCCGAGGCGCGCGATGACCGCATCGGTGAACTCGTCGGTCGTCACCTCGCGCTCGCTCAGCCCCTCCCGGTACAGGTCGGCGGTGTGGAGTCCGCTCTCGAGCGTCGCGAGCCAGGCGTTCGCGACACGCTCCGCGACCGGCGCCTCGCCGAGGTGGACGAGCATCTGGATGGCGGCGTTGAGGATCCCTGACGGGTTCGCGATGCCGCGGCCGGCGATGTCGGGAGCCGAGCCGTGGACGGCCTCGAACATCGCGTGACGGGCCCCGATGTTCGCCGAGCCGGAGATGCCGACCGAGCCGGCGACCTGGCCGGCGATGTCGGACAGCACGTCGCCGTAGAGGTTGAGGGTGACGATCACGTCGAAGCGCTCCGGCTGCGCCGCGAGCCGGGCAGCGCCGATGTCGACGATGTGGTGCTCGCTGCGGATGTCGGGGTACTCGGCGGCGACCTCGTCGAACACGCGGTGGAACAGTCCGTCGGTCTGCTTCTGGATGTTGTCCTTCGTCATGCAGGCGACGGTGCGGCGTCCGTGCGCACGCGCGTACTCGAAGGCGTAGCGGACGATGCGCTCCGTGCCGGGTCGGGAGATCAGCTTCACGGACTTCGCGACCTCGGCCGTGGGGCGGAACTCGATGCCGGCGTACAGGTCCTCCTCGTTCTCGCGCACGACGACGAGGTCCATGCCAGGGTGCATCGAGTGGACGAACGGCGCGAAGGCCGACGTCGGTCGCACGTTCGCATACAGCCCCAGCGAGGTGCGGATGGTCACGTTGACCGAGCGGTAGCCGCCGCCCTGCGGCGTGGTGATCGGCCCCTTGAGGAACACCTCGTTGCGCCGGATGGTCTCCCACGCCTCGGGTGTGATGCCCGTCGGGTGGCCCTGCTCGTAGGCGGTCAGCCCGATCGTCACCGGCTCGAGCTCGAGCGGCGCGTCGGCGGCCTCCAGGATGCGCAGCGTCGCATCCGTCACCTCCGGTCCGATCCCGTCCCCCCTCGCGACGGTGATCGTGTGTCGGCGCGCGTCGCTGGTCATCCTGCGTCCTCCGTGTCGGTGGTCCCCTGCTGGTCGGGCTGCTGGTCGGTCGGTACGGGCTCGTCGGCGGGGCGCCGCAGCAGCTCCCGGAGCGCATCGGTGTCGCCCGTGAGCGCGACCACGACGTCCTCGGCGGCGAGCGGGGTGTCCCCGGCGGGGACGATCGCCTCGGTGCCGCGCTGGACGCCGGTGAGGATCGTCCGCTCGGGCCAGCGCACCTCGCGCACCCGTGCGCCGTCGACGACCGAGCCGCCTGCGACGACGAGCCGGACCGCCGCGAGTCCGGTGACGTCGCGCAGTCGACCTGCGTCACGTGAGAGCTGGTCGGAGACGGTGCGCTCGATGCCACGGTCGTAGGCGCGGACGACGTCGGCCCGGCGGAACACGCCGACGACACGCCCGGTGGCGGGGTCGACGACGGGCAGCCGGCCGACGTCGAGGTTGGCCATGCGCTGGACGGCGCGGAACACCGGCTCGTCGGGCAGTGCGGACGCCGGACGCACGGTCGCGACGTCCGCTGCCGTCGCGTCGGGGGACGGCGTGGGCATGCGGTCCAGGTCGGAGCGGGCGACGACGCCGACGAGCGTCCCGTCGCCCGCGACCACCACCGCGCCGTGGAGGCTGTGCTCGGCGAAGCGTCGTCGCAGCTCGTCGAGCGGCAGGTCGGCGGGGATGGTCGCGTGGGCGGTGTCGGCCCGCGTCATCACCTCGCGCACCGCGACGAGCTGGAGCACGTCGACGTCGTCGGGCCGGTCGAGCGTGACGCCGCGCTGACGGAGCCCCTCGACGTAGATGGATCGCCAGCCGAGCCGCTCCGCACCGAAGGTGGCGATGCCGACCGCGAGCATGAGCGGGAGCACCAGCTCGTAGTCGCCGCTCAGCTCGAAGACGAGGATGATGGCGGTCAGGGGCGCCCTGACGAGCGCTGCGAACACGGCGGCCATCCCGACGAGCGCGAACCCGGTCGCGCTGCGCACCCCGAGGACCTCGACGGCGACGGCGCCGACCGCACCGCCGAGCGCGGCGCCGGTGAACAGGCTCGGCGCGAACGTCCCGACGGCGGAGCCCGAGGCGATGGTGACGACGCTCGCGAACAGCTTCGCGACGAGCAGCACGAGCAGCGTGAGCGCCACCGGCCATCCGCTGCCGAGGAGCCCGTCGAGCATCGCGCGGATCGGCTCGCGTGATGCTCCGGGCACGTCGGGCAGGTCCGCGCCCTCGCCGAGCACCTCCGGCACGAACAGTGCCGTCAGGCCGACGACGAGACCGCCGAGCGCGACCGTCAGCGGGATGCCGACGCGGGAGCGGACGCGGGAGAAGACGCGGTCGGCCGCACGCTCGCCGTAGCGGAAGCCCGCCGCGACCAGCAGCGCCAGCAGGCCGAGCAGCGCATACAGGAGCAGCTCGGTCGGGTCGCCGAGCCGCGCGCTGCGTGCCGGCTGGAAGAGCGGCAGGCCGGGACCGACGAGCTGCCGCGCGGTGACAGACGACACGACGGCGGCGACGACGATCGTCTGCAGCGCACCGGCACGTCGGAGCCCGCCGAGCAGCAGCTCGATGGCGAAGAGCATGCCGCCGATCGGGGCGTTGAAGGACGCGGCGATGCCGGCGGCGACGCCGGCGGCGACGAGGGAGCGGGTGCGGTCCTCGTCCATGCGGCCGAGGCTCGCGACGAACGATCCGACCGCGCCGCCGAAGAGCACGATCGGACCCTCGCGCCCGCCGGATGCACCGGTCCCGAGCGCGACGGACGTCGCGGCGACGCCGGCGAGCGGGATGCGTCGCCGGAGCCGGCCGCGGTGGATCGCCATCGCCTCCATCGTCGACACCACGCCGCCACCGGAGACCTCCGGGACGATCCGCCAGACGAGCAGGCCGACCACGAACCCGCCGAGCGTCGGCACGACGACGACCTGCCAGGCGGGCACCGGCGAGGAGAAGGCGAGGTCGGCGACCAGGTGGACGCCGCTGATGAGCAGCCATGCCACGACGCCCGTCAGCAGCCCGATGATCCCGGCGAGGACCAGCTGGAGCCCGTCGCGTGAGGGGTCGAGCGGAGGCAGCCGGTCGCCGATCGCACGCGCCGCCCCCTGCAGGCCGCGGAGGGCCGCGCGGGTCCTGGGTGCGTCAGGCGTGGGCATGGAGGGCCTTCGGGTCGCGAGGGCGCGTGGTGGGAGGGCGGGCGGGAAGTCGGGCTCGTGCGCACGTCGTCGCCCGGAGGGGGCATCATCCCACATCCGGACGGCTGCGGGGCGGAACGGGGGAGGGTCGGGTGATGGACGGCATGAGGGCGCCGCTGATGCGCCGCGGCGACGCCGTGCCCCGCCAGCGCCGTGGGGAGCGGCTGCTCGGTCGGGCAGCGCTGGTCGTCGCGCTCCTCTCCGGCATCCTGCTCGTGGCCGGGCTCGTGCCGGACGGCGGTCCGGGAGCCACCGGCTCAGCGGGGGCGTCCGTCCCCCCGCTGCCCGTCGACCGCGTCGTCGAGCTGATGACCTTCGACGAGCCGCTGCTCGCGGAGATCGCGGCCTACCGCACGCCGCGTCGTGCCGCCGCGCTCGCTGGGCTCGTCGTCGCGGTCGCCGTGCCCGTGCTGCTGGCGGTCGGGCTCGCGACCGGACGTGCCGGACGCATCCTGGGTCTGGTCGGGCGGCTGCCCGGTACGGCCCTGCAGGTCGGCGCAGCCGCCGCGACGGTCGTGCTGCTCACCGCGCTCGTACGGTTCCCGCTGAGCGTGTGGGCGGGCATCGTGCAGGACGGCCGCTACGGGTTCCGCACCCGCTCGGTCCCCGGCTGGCTGCTGGACCATCTGCTCGTCGTCGGCGGGCGGGCGCTCGGGGTCGGACTCGTCACGTGGCTGGTCGCGCTGCTCGTGCTGCGACGCCCTCGCGACTGGCCGGCCCGCGTCACGCTGCTCGTCGCCGTCATCGGCCCGGTCGCGCTGCTGCTGCACCCGCTCGTCGCCCATCCGCTGCTGCTCCCGACGGGCGCGCTCCCTGAAGGAGAGCACCACGAGGCGATCGTCGCCGTGCTCGAGCGCAGCGAGCGTGACGTGACGGTGCTCGTCGGGGAGGCCAGCCGCCGGACGACCCGGCGCAACGCCGTCGCGACCGGCCTCGGTCCGACCGAGCGGATCGTGCTGCACGACACGCTGCTCGACCTCGACCCACGGGAGGTCGCGGCGATCACCGCCCACGAGGTCGCGCACCTCGAGCGCCGTGATCCGCTGAGGGCGGCCCTCGCCCCGGTCCCCGCGGTCGCGCTGCTCGCGCTCCTCGCGCAGCGGCGCCTGCGTGCGCGAGGTCGCCCCGACGTGCGCACCCTCGCCGCGCTCGCCGCGCTCGTCCTCGCGCTCGAGGCCGCGGCGACGCCGCTGACCGCTGCTCTCACACGGACGGTCGAGCACCGCACCGACGTGCGCTCCGTCGCGTTGAGCGCCGATCCCGAGGCGCACCTCACGCTGCTGCGCACGTTCGTCGTCGACGGGCTCGCCGACCCCGATCCGCCCCGCTGGGCGGTCCTGCTGTGGGCGACCCACCCGACCCCGACCGAACGGATGCGCGCGGTCAGCGGCGCGGACGCCCCCGCCACGCGCTGAACGAGCCGACCTTCCCGCCGTCGGGCCGGCGCAGCCACGGCCACGGATGCCGCTCGACGACTGGCAGGCGCGTCGCACGGCGATGCCAGCCGGGGACCGGCGTGAACGTCACCGCGAGCGGACGTGACCCGGGTCCGCCGTCACCGAGCACCGCGATGACGTCGCCGCGCCATACCTCCACCTGGCGGCGTGTCGTGAGGTCGCCGAGCGTCTCGGCGAGGAACACGAGCCGGCGCGGGTGCAGACGCAGGTGAGTCAGCAGAGGGATGTCGAGGACGAACACCGCGGGGAGGTCCGGCCGTGCGCTGAGCGCCGGGTCGTCGTCGCCGAGCGACTCGGCGGTGAGCCACACCGCCTGCGGGTCGGCCGCATCGACCGCACGCTCCACCTCGGCCGGACCTGCGGTCGCCTCGGGGTCGGGGTCGGAGCGCAGCAGCGGCTCGGTGGGAGCGGCAGCGAGCGGCGGGTCGCCGGGCCGATCCTCGATCGGGCAGTCGTGGGCGAGCGGGCATGACGCGCACAGCCCCGGTGCGCGACGCTCGACCTGCCAGCGTGAGAACGCGTAGGGCCGTCCGGTCCCGGTGCCCACCGTCCACTGCCAGCCGAGCCGGTTCGCGGCGCGCGATCCGTCGATCAGCTCGCGGTAGAGCCGGTCCTCGCCCTCGCGCCAGTCCGCACCGGAGCGGACGCTCCAGTGGGACGCGACCCACATGCGCGTCTGGTTCACGAGCCAGCCGTCCGCGTCGAGCTCCCCGAGCACCACATCGAGGCACGCCATGCCGGCCGTCCGACCCGCCGCCCACGGGTCGGACGAGGACGGTGCACCTGCGAGGACGTGGCGGAGCGGTTCTGCGGTGCGGCGACCGAGCCGCGCGTACACGTGCCGGGCGTACTCCTGCCACAGGAGCTCGTCACGGAACCTGTCGCGGTCGCGCGCGGGCGCATCCGACGCCGTCCGCCAGAGCGTCGGGAGGTCGAGGAGCCCGTGACGGACGTAGGGGGAGAGCCCGGTCGCTCCGCGCGCCGCCTCGGGAAGGACCTCGTTGCGCGTGTCGGCGTAGCCGGTGAGGTCGGTCCGGGCGAGCGCGATGTCGGCGCTTCGCTGTCCACCCCGGAAGCGTCCGCTCGGCACGACCGCGTCGGTGCCGGAGGCGCGCACGACGTCACCGAGCTGCTCGCTCACCCAGGCGACCGCGGCCTCGACGCCGTCGTCGAGCCCCGGGGGAGTGGGGAGGAGGCGGGGTGCCGGGTCGACGTGCAGGTCGGGCGGGGTCGGATGCATGGCATGAGGCTACGGTCCGCGCCGGTCCGGCGATTCGTGGGAGGAGCGAGCGTGCACGACGACGGCTCGGACGCGGTGCGCTACGAGCGCCGACGCTCGCGCGTCATCGACGCGCCACCCGAGGCGGTGTGGCCGTGGCTCGTGCAGATGGGCTTCGACCGCGGCGGCTGGTACGCGATCGACGTCCTCGAGAAGGCGTTCGGCGTCGGACGCTTCGCGACCGGCTGGTCGGCGCGACGCGTCGAGCCGTCGCTGCAGGGACTCACGGTCGGTGACCGCATGCCGCTCAGCAGGCGCATGTGGCTCGACGTCGTGACGCTCGATGCGCCGCGCGAGCTCGTGCTCGTCCTCCCGCCGGGCCGGCTCGCATGGACCTGGCGGTTCCTCCTCGACCCCGTCGACCGTGCACGCACGCGGCTCACGATCGTGACCGAGCTCGCGGTTCGTGCACGGCGTCCGGCGTCCCGCACGCTCGCTCGGGTCGCGTTCCGCGTGTTCGACGTCGGGCACGGAGTGATGGAGGCGGTGCAGCTGCGCACCCTCGCGCGGCGCATCCCCACGGCGGGCTGACCGGTCGACGGCGGTAGCGTCCTCCGCGACCGGAGGGATCCCGTGGACCATGACGACCTGCGACAGCGTGCCCGCGACTGGGCGGACGCTGACCCGGACCCGACCACCCGAGCGGAGCTCGCGGAGCTCGCGGAGAGCGCCTCGTCCGACGTGCTCGCCGACCTCGTCGGCCGTGGTCTCACGTTCGGTACGGCCGGGCTGCGCGGGCGGGTCGGACCGGGTCCGAACCGGATGAACCGGGCGGTGGTGATCCGGACGACCCGAGGGCTCGTCGACCACCTGCTCGCGAGCGACCCGACGGCCGCCGAGCGTGGGGTCGTCGTCGCGTTCGACGCGCGGCACGACTCGGAGCGCTTCGCCCGCGACGTCGCCGCCGTCGTCGCAGCCGCCGGGGTCGTCGTGCACCGCTTCCCGACGCACCAGCCGACCCCGATCGCGGCGTTCGCGCAGAAGGAGCTCGACGCGGCCGCGTGCGTGGTGGTCACCGCGAGCCACAACCCGCCCGACGACAACGGCTACAAGGTCTACGTCGAGGGAGCTGCGCAGATCGTCCCACCGACCGACACGGCGATCGCCGCCGCGATCGACGCCGTCGGTCCGGCGGTCGCAGTGACGCGTGTCGATGATGCCGACCTCGACGACCACCCGGCCGTGCGTGTGCTCGGTGACGAGCTGCTCGACCGCTACCTCGCAGCGATCCCTGCCGCCCGTCCCGCCCCGCATCCGCGCGCGGGCGCGACCCCGCTGCGCATCGCCTACACCCCGCTGCACGGCGTCGGTCGGGACATGGTCGTCCGGGCGCTCGCCGACGCCGGGCACACCGACGTCCACGTCGCACCGTCGCAGGCGGAGCCCGACGGCTCGTTCCCGACGGTCCGCTTCCCCAACCCGGAGGAGCCCGGAGCGCTCGACGCGGTGCTCGAGCTCGCTCGAGAGGTCGACGCCGCCCTCGTGATCGCGAACGACCCCGATGCCGATCGGCTCGCGGTCGCGGTGCCCGACGGGTCCGGCGGGTTCGTCCCGCTCAGCGGTAACCGCATCGGCGTGCTGCTCGCCGACCACTGCCTCCGCGGCCTCGGTCGTGGCATCGACCTGGACGGGTCCGAGCCGCTCATCGTCTCCTCGATCGTCTCGACCCCGATGGTCGCGGCGGTCGCTCAGGCCCATGGTGCCCGGAGCGAGGTCACGCTCACCGGCTTCAAGTGGATCTGTGCCGCAGCCCGTGCGCTCGAGCCGGAGGGCCATCACCTGGTCTACGGCTTCGAGGAGGCCCTCGGCTCTGCGGTCGGTGGCGTCGTCGCCGACAAGGACGGGATCTCCGCGGCCGTGGCGTTCGCCGACATGGCGCGCGGCCTCGCCGCGGAGGGCCGCAGCGTGCTGGATCTGCTCGCCGATCTGCACCGGGCGCATGGGCTCTGGGTCAGCCACCAGTCGTCCGTCGTGCATGAAGGGGCCGAGGGTGCGCGCCGGATCGCTGACGCGATGGCGCGCATCGGTGACT
>LFIK01002973.1_pt1 | contig 13770 bp, 12 predicted proteins | sample 643401 | NCBI WGS metagenome assembly LFIK01 (sample SAMN03777447, study PRJNA286221) | soda lake metagenome | biome: soda lake; feature: Kulunda steppe; material: water; isolation source: sample T5-Br brine of Lake Tanatar-5 | place: Russia: Kulunda steppe | collected 2010-07 | reverse complement strand
CTTTCACCGCTCGTTCGGCTTGTTCGATTCTTCCGGCTTGCACTGCCACGGCCAAGGAACGGTTGAGTGCTGCTCTGGCAGCGTTGGGTGCGACACCGCTCTCTGCGTTCAGCAGCACGCCGTCGGCACCTGCGGCTGCTGCGAGGTCGGTTCGATCGGCCACGAAGAGTGCAGCTCTTCCTCTCAATCGATCGACGCATTGTACGATGGTATCGAAGAGCGCACGGCTAGACGCAGGTTCCGATGGCGAGACGTCCAGCAGCACGGCTTGCGCTCCTTGTCGGACGGCTTGTTCGGCTCGTTCGACGGCTTGTTCCACGTCTTGTTTTTCTTCCGTTTCATCTTCTCCTTGCTTTGGTTTCTTTCGACGTTCCAAGGTGACGGATTGCATGACGAGTGGGATGGGCGCTCTCCACCTCCGTTGTTTCTTCGGCCATCTCGCTTCGGCGTAGGTGGTTTGGGTTGGATACGACGTCTCTTCTTCTCCGTTGGTTTTCCTGTCGCATCTCACGCGTAGGTTCCTACCCTTCCTCACGCACGTCTTGGTCCACTCTCTCGTTCCTCTCCTTCCACGCCACGTCAACCCTCCCAACCCATGCACGTGCGTGCGCTTCGTCGCCATGCCCGTGGTCGCCGACACACCTCGTCTCGTCCCCTCCTCCCTCTCTCTCAATCTCTCTCCCTCACCCTCTCTCCCAATCTTGGACACTTCATCTCTCTCAATCCATCTCTGTCAATCTCAGTCGATCCATCTCTCTGTCAATCTCGGACACTTCATCTCTGTCGGTCCATCCACTGCTGTCGATCGGGATGAGCCGTCGTTCGTTTGGTTGCTGCGGTTGCTGCGCGAGGCGCGTGCGTGGACGTCGTGCTTGTAGGATGGAATGGGACGTGGAACACGTGCCAACCTTGGTCGGATCCGCACGGGAAACGAAACCGAGGCAAAGACAACGAAAAGACAGGAGAGAAGCGAGGTACAAACCACGACGAAACGGACGCATCCACACGCGTCGATGCATCCACCCAACCACGTGAAATTCCCATCCATGGACAGGACAGGGAGGAAACGCAAATGGAATCCTGCGTTGGTGGGATCGTCCCTCCAACACGAAAGACAACCAGCACGTGGATGCGAAGACACGTCCCATTCGACCACCGACGTAGACACGTGCACACGTTTCAAGACCATGGGAGGAGATCCGTGCACGTCAGATGTGCCACGTCGTCTTCGTCCAGCCACCAACGCGCACCCAACGCGTATGCTTGGACACCCGCTTCCAACGCCGATTGCAAACACGCGGCGTACTCCGGATCCAAGGACAACGAAGGACGGAACGACACGCAATCGTCACGTTGCACCAAGAACAAGCAACACGATCCGTGACCCAACGCACGTGCACGCACCAACGCACGGAGGTGCTTGCGAGCACGTTCGCTCCGAGTGTCGGGAAACGTCGCCACACGTCCTTCGGATCCCAATTCCAACGCCAACGTCACGCTCTTCACTTCCACGTACGTGGTGGTGCCGTCTGGACGTTCCAGTTGGAAGTCCAACCTCGCGTCGTCTCCGAAACGCACCTCACGTCGATACGACACGTACGGTTCGAGGAACGGCAGCGCATGCGACGACAAGGCGTGGTCCACGATGGCGTTGGCACGTGCGCTGTGCACGCCCACCCAACATCCGCTCGGTGCCGCACGCACCAATTCCAAGGTGTGTGGATACTTGCGCTTGGTCCCTTCGGATGCACGTTGCACGCACACGTCGATCGCAGATGCGTCCAACAATCCCACCATGGGACCGGTGTTGGGACAATACACCGTCGTCTTTGCTTCGACGTGCGAACGTTCGCTACGGCTGCGTTTCTTGCCGTGCGGATGCTTCGCATCGCCGAGTTCGCTCGTCCTCGGTTCCTCGACGCACGCGGACGTGCACAGCTCCACGTCGGCCAAGAACCGCTTGTAGCGTCGGACCAACGTGGCGCGTTCCACCTGTCCCAGCACGTACTGGAAGCACGGTCGACCGACGTTCGGACGCGCCATGCCGGTGGCCATGCGCCACGTGGAACGTCCGGTCCACGTCTCCTCCTTTCGCTTGTTTCGCCGCCGCCGTCGCGGTGTTGTCTTCGTCGTCCTACGATCAATCTCCTCGTGGAATGCGATCCACGTGCATGCCTGGACGTCGAAAACAACGACGTGCGCGTCGCCACGTGCGGAACGTGGACGCGCCAAGAGGAGGCGCGTGGCCGCCGCGGAAGAGACAGACGACGAGACGGTGTGCGTGCGTGCCTCGCATCCGTCCACCGACGACGGACGAAGTGCGCGGACGGCGATGGCGAGGCGCCTGGATGCGAAGGACGACGTGCAAGAGGAGCCACGTGTGGGAGACGATGGAAACGACGTGAGGACGATGGCCAAGACGTTGGCGGTGGTGATCCCGACGTGGGAAGAAGGGAAGAACGTAGAAACCGCGATGCGAAGCGTGAAGGATGGGATCGTAGGCATGGGCGTGCAAAACATCGTGGTGGTGGATGCGTCCGTGGGATGCGAAACCAGCGTCGTAGCGAAACAAAGTGGTGCGAACCACGTCCTGGTGAAACAACCCAAAGGAAGAGGTGCACAAATGAACCGTGGTGCGAAGATGTGCGAACAAGACGTGATCCTGTTCCTGCACGCAGACTGCGTGCTTCCCAAAGGATACGACGAATCGATCCGACGAGCCTTGCACAACGGTCAAGCATGGGGTGCATTCGAATCGTTGGACATCCAAGGGAAACGATGGCCGTTGCGATGGGTAGAAATGGGAGTGAAATGGAGGACCAAGATCTTCGGATCGCCCTACGGAGACCAAGGGATATTCGTGCGAAGAGATGCGTTCCAAAACATGGGAGGGTATCAAGAACCCACCTTCCTGGAAGACCTCGAACTCACACAAAGGCTCCGACGAAAACACGGCAAACCAAGCCTCGTGAAAGAACCCATGGCCACATCGGCAAGAAGATGGAACCAAGTCGGTGTCCTGAAATCCGTGCTGATCAACCAGTGTATCCTCGCAGCCTACGCTGCCGGAGTGCCAGCCAAAGAGTTGGAATCGTGGTACAGAGACCCTCGGAGACTACGACCGGGGAAAACATTGCACGGGATGGGAAACCTCCTGGGCTTAGCCGCCACCGCATGGGCAACCAAACTGCATCCGGCGTTTCGAACAAAGACGACAGCGCTTGGGCGCATAAGAATCGGTGCCGGAGGGAAACCATTGTCGCTCAATTTAGAATCGTAGGTCCTTGGTTAAAACGTGGGCATCACCTGCCAAAAACCTCACAAAAAATACATGTGACCTCCTTTCAGCGTGTCTTCCTCTCCTGCCATGCCAACGAGAGACAAGGAGGTTGGCCGAGGGACAGGTTTCCACAAGCAGGAGGCGCTCAATCGAGGGAAGAGGGTCCGTGCATGCTCGTGCTGGTGCGACAACTGGGACGCGAACACCTCGCACGATGCCTGCAGTCCAAGCCTACACTGTTCTTTGCAGGGCAGGGTGTGTGACATTGGAAGCCGGGATATTGTGGGCCTCCCCTGATCAAAGCTCGTCCTTGGGCTGATTCTCCCCTTTGGAGGAAGACGCATCATCCCCGCCAGTGCTTCCGTCACCCGTTGCACCGGCGTGGTCCTGGTCCTTCGAGCCTCCAGTGCCATCTGGGTGGTTGGTTTGGTCTTGCTGCCCTTCTTCTGAGGTTTCGTTGTCCTTCTCAACCTTGGGAGGAGGTTTAGGCTTTTTCATCTTCTTTAATTTCTCTATCTTCTTCTGCAGTGGTGCCAGTTTCGCATCCACTTGGGCAGAGGTAAATGCAGGCTCTTCGGTCAGTGGTTGCTTCTTCTGAGCATCGATGCTCTCGTCGAGCCAACTCTCAAAACCATCCAAGTCATGAAGTGCTTGCTCAATTTCTGTCGCATTAATCCATGGCTTCACAGCTTCCCATGACCGAACCATCTCCTTGGTCTTGCTCAGGTACGCTTGCGCGCGCTGCACTGCCTCTGGTCGATTGGCTAGTTCTGAAGCACGATGGAATATTGCTTCACAAGGAGCTTTCAGCTGTTGTAACCTGCGGGAGAACTCGTCAGCTTCTGCATCCGCTCCATCCATATAAAGCCAGTCCTCCTCTTCCAGAAGTTTGGAGGATAGCTCCTCCCTTTCTGCTTCCGTCGAGACCTGCATGACGTCCTCGTCTCCCTGGAGCAAAGAGCTGCTCTTCAGAATATAAGACTCAAGGTCGTTCTTTGCAGCAGCAGCCTCCTGCCTAGCCTTGTCCTTCCTACGGAGTGCATCCAGATTAGCAACGGCTGTTTGCATAGCTTCAGGCGTCAATGCAGGCACTCGCATGGAATAGTTGACTTGGAGGGGGACCCGCGTGACCCGCGTGACGACCTGTTCCTGCATCTCGTATTGGGGCAGCCCTGCTGTCTTGTTCTTTTGACCAGAGTTCTCCGCCGTTGAAGGGGAAGAGCTCTCCTGCCCTGCGGCCTCTTTTTGATCTTCAGATTCTGTGCTCAACGGTGCATCGTCGGCAGCAGCCTCTTGCTCCCCTCCAACTTCTCCTTTGTCCCCTTCCTTGGTTGAATCCCCGTCAGAGCCCTCTGTCTCTACAGCTTCGGTGTCGTTTTGTGGCTTCAAGACTGGAACTTTGACGACCTCCGAAATCTGTACCACTGCTTCCACCTTCTCCACCTTGACGTGTCCGCCATATCCCACAGAGAACAATACATTTGTCTTGCCCAAGTATGTGCTGTTCTTGAGGTTTGCTCCTGCTTCTGAGACACCAACAACAGAGTATCTACCGATGAAGGGATCAGACACACCTCGAGGCAGAGCTGCCCCATCTTTTGTGCTGTAGTGAACAGAGATGGAAAAATCATCGTACTGCTCCTTCATGGTCAATGTCTTTTTCATGGGCAGGATTTTCTTGTCTTTGGAAGCCAAGGCCACCCTCCTTGCTGTTGACGGCTGGCTTCCATCCCCCTTTTGAGGGGTTTCTTCTTCAAGGAAGAGATCGAATGTGGCAATGTCCGACATCCCAAATTTTCGCAGCCGGAACGATGTGCTGATGTTTGCAGCATGCAACGCAGCGCCCAGAACAGAGGCTTCGTCTGCATCGAGGTGTCTGTCCAAATTTTTTGTTATCAGTACATTCTCTAAGGCTTGTCGGACCCCCGGAACTCTGGTACCTCCTCCAAGAAGCTCAATTGCTGTGAAATCCTCAGGAGTCAACCCACTGGTATCAATCAATTCTTTCAGCGGCAGAGCCGCCTTCTCAAAAAAATCTCCCGCAATCTCCTCGAACTTGGCGCGGGTAATCGATGTGCGAAAATCTAAATCGTTGTGAAGTGACTCCACATTCAAGGGAGCATCAGAGTTAGCACTCAGGATCTCTTTGGTGCGTTTGCACTCACGCTTTAGTTTTGCCATGGCCCTAGGAGACCCTTGAATATTGGTTCCCGGGTGCAAGGCTTCAAACTCATCGGCAAAATGGTTCATCAAGACTACATCGAGATCTTCTGCACCAGTATCGCTGTCCCATTTCACCTGCATGGTTTCAAACTGGCTGTATGTGTTATTCTTATATCCCTCCTTAACCACAAAGGACGAGAACTTCACATGTGCAACTTCCACGCTGTTGGCCCCCATATCATACAAGACAACATGTTCCGTCTTGTTGGTGAAGTCCTTTTCGATTCCATATTGAAGGGCCGCCGCAGCGTAGGAATTGATGAGAGCTAGGGTGTTGAGTCCTGCAAGGTTCGCCGCATCCAGTAGGGCAGCTCTTTGGCTTTGTCCAAACCAAGCAGGGACAGTCAAGACCACGTCGGACACTTTGCTCTCCAGTTGTGCTTCTCCGATTCCCTTTGCGTACTCCAGGATCATAGCCACCAGTTCTTCGGCTGCGTATTCTTCTCCTTGCCCCATTTTGAATCGTACGGTGCCCCTTTCTGGATCTTGCACGAATTGGATGGGTAGGTACCGCTCTTTCCAGAGGCTGTTCTGCAGCTTTTGGCTGTCTTGGTAGAGTACGCCCAGCGCATCCCTGGCGTAAGGCACGATTCGATCTGGATACATTCCTGCTTTGACGGCGGCTGGTTCTCCGATGAGTCTCTCTCCTTGGCTGAATCCTACAAGTGCGGGTGTTTTTCGTTTGGACATTTCGTTGGTGACCACGCCCACCGATCGTGGTGCAATGGCAGCCACTTTCAGCGATTCGCTGCCGAGATCGATGGCGAGCAGCTTGGCACTCGTTTGCATCGCCAGGATCCCGGCCATGATCCACCACGCCATCAGGTTGCGCATGTCGGCCACTTGGGATCGTCGTGGTTGGCCGCGTGCGTTTCGTTTCGTGGCTCGACCGACGAGTGAGCACGTCTGGATCGTCCGATGGGCATTCGTGACTGGTAAAAAGGCGACTGAACCCCTCGATTGGAAATGGGACGAACCCAATGGGAATCGGGATGGTGTTGGGACTGTCCCGATGGGAAGACGGTTTCGAAAGAGAGATGGATGGATCGATCCCATGGAGGGTTCTGGATGCTTGTATCCCACACACGTGGTTCCATCCCTCCCATGTGTGGAGGAGAGAACGGGAGCGAGGGGTAAAGCGGAGGTGGACCCAACGTCGTGGATGAAAACGACATGGACGAACAGGAGCAAGACGGAGATGCGACATCCACGTGGATGGGATGGATCTGGTCCATGTCCTCGTTCGGATCCAAAGACGAGACCTGCCCATCTCGCCATCCATGGTGGCCCATGCCAATGGATTGGACCAGATGGGTGCATGGACGCATCCAATACACACCCATCACAATTGGATCCACACGACACGAAAGTGCATGGTGGCATACGAGTGACGAGGGAGATGATACGGATGGGCACACGTGAGGGATGGGATTGCCTCGATGGACGCATGCGTTCCACGAAGGAACAAAACGTCGCCGAACATCCAAAGGCCGTGCCATCCCATTGGATGGACGGGCACAACGCGTCTCGTTCTTCTCCACCGCATCATTGCGGATGCATCTCGTGTTCGTCTGCATTCCTTTCCATCCACGCCCGTTGCATCCCCCTCGGGTGGTTCCTCCATCGCCTTCCACGGTACAAATGCCGATGGGTTCGAAAGGGGCTTGGTGTTCCCACTTCGGTTTCTGAACCGGAGCAGTGACCGAATCGAACCCACGTGTGGATGGGTCTACGATGCAAGTGGATACCACGACACGTTCCACCACCACGACGAGAACCGAAGTGGTCGATCGAATGGACGGACAAGACGCCACAGGACAGGAACTGCTGGTGTGCGGACTGCTGCTGATCGTCGCGTTGGCCGTCTACACCAAAGCCGTGATCCAGCCTAAGTTGGAAGGGACATGAATCCGAATGACGAACCAGAACCAATGCCGAGCGAAGGAACGAATTCACCACGAGACCAACCACCGGATCCTGTCGAACGACAACAAGCCGTGGAAAGGACACAACCAGCGCAGGAAGAAAGAAGAGCAGAAACAGGACTGAATGCAGCGCAGAGAACAGAATGGATCGCCAGACACGTCACCAGAGTGCTGCGTGTAGCAGCCGCCATGACGAGGACGGAAGCGAGGAAAGAGCTGTGCGCAAACTTGTTCTCGGACCTCGTCGGTGAAGTGCAAGATGCCGAAACAAACGAAAACCAACACGAGAAGAGGGAAAACGGAAGGAAGAACATCCTGTGCTTCTACGAAATGCTTGCACCGTACTACGAAACACTCGACACCACTGACGTAGACGAGCTGCTCCAGTGCTTTCACAAGCTATGGAGCTCGCCGCACATCCCATCCATCTTCACGCTCCTCTTGCATCGGTGGCTGTTCAGCGATCGGGTCGATCAGTCGCAGCTCCTCAAGTATGCAAACGTTGTGGTGGATGGCGCAAAACCGCTGCGCAGATGGGACGTGCTACGAGGAGAAACTCGGTTCAAACCCGTCTTCCTGTACCTCACCTACGAAGTCACCCTTAGTCCAAAGAAAGTCCAAGCGATCACGGAAGATGTACGCAAGGTCCTGGTACGATACGTGGTCCAGAGCTTCCTATTCTACGAAACCAGACAGAGGCTGCCAGACCTGTTGGAAAGTTTGCCCGGCGTTATCAAAGGAATCAATGCGTTGGAGCTGTTCATGTTGGAGAATTCCAGGGAGTTGGAGCAAATCTCTGTGGAGAGTGCGCTGCTGAGATACCTGGAAGGCCTCGAAATAATGGCAACCCTACCGCAGTGGAATGTAGTGGCAAAAGTCTCGAAAGCGAGACTCCAGAGTACAATCCACAGCCTGACTTCCCCGGGCGGTCCGCGGTACCCTCCACGCTCAGTTCGGCATGCAGCCATTCACACGTTGGATGTACTCTATCCACAGGGTCGGCATGCGCGACGCATGGTCATTTACTTGTCGAGGCTCATGCATCCACTGTTCTGGCCACAATCTGTTGCGCATCACTTGGGACACTGGTTGGGCATAGCTTGGCTTTGGGCGATGCTTCAGCAAGCATGTTCCAAAGCCAAGGAACGGCTTCGTCTGAGAAGGGATTGAGGCAACCTACTGCTTTTTGAATAAACGTTCAAGTCTACATTGGTCCAAGAACATCTTGTCTTCGCCGCACGCCAGGAATTTCAATCCACGGGGACGTGCTCCGAAGTCCCTTCATTTATTAATTTGTGTGGGAGACTGGGAAAAGTCTGCATCCTCTATGACCTGAATCGCACCAACCTAGGCCTTCGGAAACAATTTCCTTGGCTCCGGAAAGTTGAAGAGTGGTGCGATGACATTGAACGAAAACCTCGAAGCGTCCTTGAGCAAGTTCAATGATACAGCGCATAACAAAAGCACGCCGAGCGCAAGCAGCTTGACTTTCCAGGTACAGAGAGCCCGAAACGAGCCGTCCGGATTGTAGACGATGGTGCTACGAAGCAGCAGGAGCGACTCCAGGACGCAGTACAAGATGACTTTAGCTCCGTACACAATCGAAGAAGCGGCAGCAAAGGCGAGGGCCGTGGGCACGGCGTTGGTGATCGCTGCTTCAAGCGCGACGGCTACCCGGACCGCCGGTTTCACCCTCGGTTTCCCTTCTGCGCCGGTGTTGGAGGCGTATTTGCACGTCGTCCTGCCATCCGCCTTGTTCCGTCTAACGCCTTCCACCTTTCTGCATTCCTTCCTGCATCGGATCCCGCGTCCACGCAACGTCACGCACGCGGTGCGCATGGAACCGATTCGCGTCGGTCGACGATGGATTCCTTTGGAAAACCTCCACGAGGTGCACACCCTGTCCCATGGATGGATGCATCGCAACATGGTGACGAACGTGCAAATGCGAAGTGCGGAGAAAAAAACCTATGCAAGGAATGCGAAGACCAACGAAAAGGGATGAACGTCTACTCGTCGAGTCGATGGTGACCGATGCAGTCTTGTACTTGTCTAAACCAACATGTTGTGCTACAATAGGACGTGGATTCGAGGTTTCCGAAGCACATGTCGGTGTCCTCGATTTTCTCCTTCGACGGTGCATGCGTCGTTGACCACGTTTCCCGATGACTATGGTGAGAGGGTCGCAAGCCCATCGCATCCTAGTTTGTTTTTCATGTATGTGCTTGAGCAAGCTTTTGAACTTGTCGCAATCTTGCTTTACAAGTTGGTGCACTATCGACCTAGTGACACCGTATTGCTTCTTACAAGAAATACTTAGCAAGGAGTAGACCCCCGGTTAAACTTGGAAGGGCGAAAATGACCTTCGGGATCCCGGCTTTGGGACTCTCACAATCATCGAGCACTTGCTAATATGAAATCACACATTTCGTACATGTACCGACGCATTTGGACAGTGCATGATTGCGATGTAAAACGTACTCTCATTTGAAGCAGATCCGTGCTTATGAATCCTTGGTCGAATGTCATGTAAAGTCTATGCGCGCATCCTTGGCAAAAGTAAGTTAAACGTTGTACAACATGCTTGAAACGAAACACTCTTCCGGTTGACACTCGAGATCTTGGCCTCGTTTCTAGCGAACAAGGCCGAGGTTCATCACAATCTCTTTCGTAAACTTTCGTATATCTTTGCACAAATGCTATGGAATTGTGCACGATCCAAGAAGGAAGGCATCTTGTAAGCTTCTCGAGACTTTGCAATAATTTATACAAGTCGTTTCAAATTCCACGTTTCGACATTGTAGAAGATCAAACGCACATGTTGACAACGCATGTGGGAAGCATTCAAACGACACAATTTTGGATGGGAAGATTTCGATGGAAGATATCTACTTTAATTCTGTTCTTCCACCCACTATTAACAAAATGACAACGTGTGCATTCTCACATAAGGAAGTCTCTTTGTCGGTTTTGCTACATAGGTGAACACGTACAAGAAAGGATGTGGTCCAAGAATCCAATCCGAGCACGCGTTCCCACGTGAGAAAGGTTTATACAACGCCATGAATTGTGCCGAGGATAGAGTTTGCATTTCTAGATGGATACATCGGCGCATGTGGAATGTTGTGTCTTTGCTTTGCACAACCCGACAACAACCATCGCAAGTCGGCGTGTGTGCTGTTTTCGCTCGTGGTTTGCATAGCGTCCCCCGAACGCTCGTTTGCTTCGGTTCCAGCGTTCCGCCTCTCCATCGGCGGAGTGCACATGCACGTGCACCGTTCATTTTCGTCCCGCTTCCGTTGGATACGGTTGATCGAAGATGCTGTTTTGAAAAGGGCGGTGAAGGGATGGATGACCGTGGCTTTCGAGTCTTCGTGTCGATCCGAACCGGAGGGAGATTCCCAATGAAACGACTTGGATCGAACGTGATTACAACTGCAACGAGGTGAACTTGGGAACGGCCCACACCACCACGCATGAACGTTTCGTCCATCCAACGGATCTCTGCGCTCGACACGGCAAACTCGAGATCCAGGAACGCATGGAGTGCGATTGACAGTGGGAGCAGGATCGGGAGATGTGCTAGGAGATCGAATGCGATCCAAGCCAGAGGGATACGTGTCGATTTCACGACCACCCCAGGCAGAGTTGGACACCTCCTCACCGGGAAGAAGAAGTTGGAAGTGCAGCCTCTTCTGGCAAGGAACCTGGCCGACGATTCCTTCTACCTCTTTTTCAAATGCTGGCCACCTGTTCTGGCTGCTGCGAGCGGCATTGCCGTTCTCAATAACGGAGCCAAAATAGCACTCGTTATGGTTTTGTTGAAGCTGGGAGCCCCCTTAAATATAAGCTCCACCGAAACACTCAGTACAGCAGCAGCTCTTTGCGGATTCCTTGCAAACTTGGGGATCGTAGTTTTAGGTTACGCGTTCAGCGTGTGGGCAAACGTAGCAACTGTCCTTGTCTGCAGGTCTTTGGAGAAGAAGGAAGGACGCAGGGCCTGGGCAGCCATCGGATCTGCTTTTGATGGCGCTCTGATTGTGTCTGCCATTCGAACCGAGTTCAATTCTGTCCTTTCAAAACTCAAGTATACAGCAAAGCTTGTAGTCCCTGGAATCCTTCGATCGATCGACTTGGCTCTGACAGTGCCTGTCGTTGTGTGCGAAGGACTGCACGGAGCTGATGCACTGACTAGGTCTGCAACCCTCATGCAGGGTCACCGCAGATCATTTGTTTTGGCACTGCTCATTGTTCTTGCCTTGTTCACTCTTCCGTTCTACATCGTTGACCTGCTTTTCTTCTCAGAGGGCCTCGAGATGGGCCTGGGCAACATTTTCTTCCAGTTTCTTGGCGGAATCATCCCCTCTCTTGCCCTACAGGTACTTGCATTCCACACGTACGCATGCTTGTGCACCAGACCTGTCGGTGAAGTTGCAGGTGTATCCACGTAACAAAGACAGGGGAAAATGCAGTGCTGGAATAAATTCGAATTTAAATGCTCAGTATGAATGAATTAAAGTTCGTCCTTCATGTGATCTGAACCATCCTCTCCGTCCTCCTCATCTTCCTCATCGTAATCGTAATCCTCTTCCTCCTCATCATCCTCATCCTCATCATCCGCTGACTCATCATCAACCTTTGTGGCTTCCTTCATCATTGCTTCCTCTGCCTCCTTCAGATCTTCCCAGGTTTGCTTCGCGAAAGTCTTGGCATATTCGGCATCGTCTGAGATCAAAATGTTATCGAAGATGCTGCCAGCTTCAACCTGCCAGAGCTCAAATCCGACAAATTTGGTATCAGGATAGTGATAGAGCATGTCGTCGTGTTCGTACTCCGGGTTTGGGATCTGAGGTGCCTTCCAGATGCCCTTGTAGTCGGGATTGTCAATGGTCTTCTGCACCCACTCCCCTTTGTACTCGGGATTTTTGCGCTTGGGAGGCTCCCATTGGCCATCTTCCTCGTCATCCCACTCTTCAGGCTTTGTAGCATCTGGGTCGCTAATAAACTCCGGGATGTCATCCCATCCCTCAGGCTTCTTATCCTCTGGATCGGGGATGGTGGGCCTCTCATCCCAGTCTTCTGGTTTTGATGCCTCAGGATCGTCGATCATCTTCGGAGGCAGAAAGTCCCAGTCATCGTAGAGAGATCCTTCTTCAACCACTTCGTTGTCAATCAGGACTTGGTATTCGTTGCTCGGCTTTACGACCAGCGTGTAGACATGGGTGAGCTTGTCATCCTTGGGCGTGATGGACTTTTTGGTGAGAAGATTGTTCCCCTTGTAGTTGAAGATGACGTGCACCCTCTTTGTGGACCCGCACAGGTCCGGTCCAAACATGATGCTGTAGGGCGTATCCCCTCCGAACGCATCCATTTGGTCTTTGCTGCTTTCTGGCAGCACTTTGATGTATCCACCGCCACACTTGAGCCCCTGTTCGTGCTTGACCGTGAATTGCAGGACGAAATCTTTGTCTTTATTGTCGAATTTTTCCTCTAGTTCCGACGAGATGGCGAAGAACCGCGAATCGGGCGTGGTTTGGATTCCTTTGTTTTCTGCATCTCCGTACCATTTTCCGGCCGTGTGGATCCAATCTCCAGCCGTGCCTTCGTCTTGTTTCCAGCTGGATTTCGTCCATCTTTCCGTCCATTTGTCTGCATGGTGACGTGTCGTTCCCGTGTACGAAGCACGTCCGTCGATCGGTCAGTTCCGTCTTCCTTGGTTTGGTTCGCGGTGGTATTCCCAACCACGGCCCTTCTCGAAGGTTCCATTCGCGTCGGGTTCGTCCCTGTCTCTATGTCCTCCGCATGGGCGGGTGGGTTGGACCGTAGGATCGCATCGTCACGTACCGTCGAACGTCTCTTGGTAGTAGACTTTGGCGTGTGCGGTGGTGGCCACGCAGGCCAGTGCCATTGCGACGGTGATCCTCGCCATCTCGCACGGACGGACGCACGTGCGACGGCGGCGGATGCAGTGGGACGCGGTGGGGTCTGTGGGATCCCCTTTGGGTGCCACGGTGGTCCTCACTCCCCCACCCACGATGGACTGGGTCAGCTTCCCCTTCTCCATCCACCCCAACCATCTCGATCCGAGGAGTGGATGCCGAAGACGGACCCATCCCAAGGGGAACACGCGAGTACACCACGAAGCGCACGGTCCACGTGCGCATGGAACTGGAAACGACCGTGGAGGATGGGGAGATGGACCATCCGGTGCGAACGGATCGACACGACACGAGAGTGGGTCGTGCCAAACGTGGGAACGGAACCGTGGTTCATCGATGAGACACGCATGCCTGGGCAGTAGGAACGGGAGGAGGATGCGAGGGAACGACGAGGAAGGACACG
>LFIK01002972.1_pt1 | contig 13771 bp, 10 predicted proteins | sample 643401 | NCBI WGS metagenome assembly LFIK01 (sample SAMN03777447, study PRJNA286221) | soda lake metagenome | biome: soda lake; feature: Kulunda steppe; material: water; isolation source: sample T5-Br brine of Lake Tanatar-5 | place: Russia: Kulunda steppe | collected 2010-07 | reverse complement strand
CGCCGCGCCACGCGAGCAAAACGGATAGCGAACCAGTGACCGACCAGACCTCATCGACGCCCGTCTCCCATTCGCAGATGGCCAATGCCGTGCGCGCCCTCGCCATGGATGCCGTCGAGAAAGCCAAATCCGGCCATCCCGGCCTGCCCATGGGTGCTGCCGACATCGCCACGGTGCTGTTCACGCAGCATCTGAAATACGACGTCGCCGATCCCGCCTGGCCCGATCGCGACCGTTTCGTGCTCTCCGCCGGCCACGGCTCGATGCTGCTCTACGCGCTCTTGCACCTGACCGGCGTGAAGGGCGTGACCATCGAGGAATTGAAGAATTTCCGCCAGCTGCATTCGCTGACGCCGGGTCATCCGGAGAATTTCGTCACCCCGGGCGTCGAGACCACCACCGGCCCGCTCGGGCAGGGCATCGCCACCGCTGTCGGCATGGCCCTGGCCGAGCGCATGCTCGCCGCCGAATACGGCGAGGATCTCGTCGATCACCATACCTATGTGCTGGCATCCGACGGCGATCTGATGGAAGGCGTCAGCCAGGAATCGATCGCGCTGGCCGGGCATCTGAAGCTCAACCGGCTGATCGTGCTCTTCGACGATAACGGCATCTCGATTGACGGGCCGCTCTCGCTCGCCGATTCCACGGACCAGATCAAGCGCGTCGAGGCGTCCGGTTGGCGTGGTATCCGCGTCGACGGGCATGATCCCGAGGCGATCTCGCAGGCCATTGCGGAAGCCAAGACCTCCGACCGTCCGGTCCTGATCGCCTGCAAGACGACGATCGGCTACGGCGCCCCCAACCGCGCCGGCACCTCCAAGGCCCATGGCGAGCCGCTCGGCGCCGAGGAGATGGAGGGCGCCAAGAAGGCGCTCGACTGGCCGCATGCGCCTTTCGAGATCCCGCAGGAGATCAAGCAGGCCTGGGAAGCAGCCGGGCGTCGCGGGGCGCAGGCCCGGGCCGATTGGGAGGCCCGGATCGGCAAGCTCGGGGATTCTGCCCGCGCCGAATTCGCGCGTCGCCTGAAGGGCACGGTGCCCGCCGGTCTCGCCGGTGCGGTCACGGCGCTCAAGGACAAGCTCGCCGCCGAACCGGCCAAGGTCGCCACCCGCAAGGCCAGCGAAATGGCGCTCGAGGCGATCACCCCGGTCATGCCGGAACTGACGCTGGGCTCCGCCGATCTGACGCCGTCGAACAACACCAAGACCAAGGCCGCCGTGCCGGTGAAGCCCGGTGACTATGCCGGTCGCTACATCCATTACGGCATCCGCGAGCATGGCATGGCGGCGGCGATGAACGGCATCGCCCTGCATGGCGGCCTGCGCGCCGCCGGCGCGACCTTCTTCGTCTTCACCGATTACGCCCGCCCCTCCATCCGCATCGCCGCGCTTTCCGGGCTGCCTTCGGTCTATATCATGACGCATGATTCGATCGGGCTCGGCGAGGACGGCCCCACCCACCAGCCGGTGGAGCATCTCTCCGCCTTCCGCGGCATGCCCAACATCACCGTGTTCCGTCCCTGTGACGCGATCGAGACGGCGGAATGCTGGCAGCTCGCGCTCGAGCGCACGGAGGGCCCGACCATTCTGGCCCTGACCCGTCAGGGTCTCTCCCAATCGCGCAAGACGGGCGGGGCGGATAATCTGTGTGCCTTCGGCGCCTACGAAATCGCGGCGGCGGACGGCGAGGCCCAGGCCACGCTCTTCGCCTCCGGCTCGGAGGTCGAGATCGCGATCCAGGCCAAGGCAATTCTGGATGAACGCGGCGTGGCCACGCGCGTTGTCTCGGTGCCCGCGCTCGATCTCTTCCTGGCGCAGCCGGAAGAAGTGCGCGCGCGGATCATCGGCAAGGCGCCGATCCGGGCGGCGGTGGAAGCGGGCGTGCGGTTCGGCTGGGATGCCGTGATCGGCGAGGACGGGGTCTTCGTCGGCATGGCGAGCTTCGGCGCGAGCGCGCCCTACAAGGATCTCTACCAGCATTTCGGCATCACGCCGGAGAAGCTGGCAGATGCGGTAACGGCGCGCCACAACGGCTGAAACTCGGCTGAGCGTGCATTGAACAAGGCAGATTTGACAGGGAGATTGACGTCATGACGGTTAAGGTCGCCATCAACGGTTTCGGGCGCATCGGGCGCAACATCCTGCGCGCCATCGCCGAGAGCGGGCGCACGGATATCAAGGTCGTCGCCATCAACGATCTCGGCCCGGTCGAGACCAACGCGCATCTCCTGCGCTATGACTCGGTGCATGGTCGCTATCCCGGCGAGGTCAAGGTCGATGGCGACACCATCGATGTCGGCTCCGGCCCGATCAAGGTGACGGCGGTGCGCAATCCCGCCGAACTGCCCCACAAGGAGCTCGGCGTCGATATCGCGCTCGAATGCACCGGCATCTTCACCGCCCGCGACAAGGCGGCGGCGCATCTCGAAGCCGGCGCCAAGCGCGTGATCGTCTCCGCCCCGGCCTCGGGCGCGGATCTGACGCTGGTCTACGGCGTCAACCACGACAAGCTGACGAAGGATCACCTCGTGATCTCGAACGCGTCCTGCACCACCAACTGCCTCGCGCCGGTGGCCAAGGTGCTCAACGACGCGGTGGGGATCGAGCATGGTTTCATGACCACGATCCACGCCTATACCAACGACCAGCCCTCCCTCGACCAGATGCACAAGGATCTCTATCGCGGGCGCGCGGCGGCGGTCTCGATGATCCCGACCTCGACGGGTGCGGCCAAGGCCGTCGGTCTCGTGCTGCCGGAGCTGGACGGCAAGCTCGACGGTGCGGCGATCCGCGTGCCGACGCCGAACGTCTCGGTGGTCGATCTGAAATTCGTCGCTGCGCGGGACACCACGGTCGAGGAGCTCAACGCAGCGATCAAGCAGGCTGCCGACGGGCCGATGAAGGGCGTGCTCGGCTATACGCTCAAGCCCAACGTCTCCATCGACTTCAACCATGATCCGCATTCCTCGGTCTTCCACATGGACCAGACCAAGGTGACCGGCGGCAAGCTGGTGCGCGTCGTCTCCTGGTACGACAACGAATGGGGCTTCTCCAACCGCATGGCCGATACCGCCGTGCTGATGGGCAAGATGCTCTGATTCCATCAACGCTCCGGGCGGCCCTTGCGTCGCCCGGCAGCACCTTCCGGCCCGCCTCCCTTCCCCCGCTGATCTTTCGGAGCCTTGTCGATGAGCGATTTCAGGACCCTCGACGACGTCTCGTTCCAGGGCAAGCGCGTGTTGCTGCGCGTCGATCTCAACGTCCCGATGGAGGACGGCAAGGTCACCGACAAGACACGCATCGAACGCGTCGCGGGCACCATCCGCGAAATCGCCGGCAAGGGCGGACGCGTGGTGCTGCTCGCCCATTTCGGGCGCCCGAAGGGCAAGCGCGTCGAAAGCGAGAGCCTCGCCCCGGTCGCGGAAGCGGTGGCCAAGGTGCTCGACCGCAAGGTCGCCTTCGCCGAGGATTGCATCGGCGCGGCGGCGAAGCAGGCCGTGGATGCGCTGGATGACGGCGAGATCGTGCTTCTGGAGAATACCCGCTTTCACGCGGGCGAAGAGAAGAACGATCCAGAATTCGCCAAAAAGCTCGCCGAGAACGGCGATATCTACGTCAATGACGCGTTTTCCGCGGCGCACCGCGCCCATGCCTCGACCGAGGGCATCGCCCGTCTGCTGCCCGCCCATGCGGGCCGCGCCATGCAGAAGGAGCTCGAGGCCCTGACCAAGGGGCTGGAAAAGCCGACCCGCCCGCTCTGCGCCATCGTCGGCGGCGCCAAGGTCTCCACCAAGATCGACCTTCTGGAAAATCTCGTCGGCAAGGTCGACAAGCTCGTCATCGGCGGCGGCATGGCCAATACCTTCCTGCATGCCAAGGGCGTCGCGATCGGCAAATCGCTGGCCGAGCGCGATCTCGCCGAGACGGCGCATAAGATCATGGCGCGGGCGCAGGAGACGGGCTGCGAGATCGTCCTGCCCGTCGATGCGGCGGTGGCGAAGGAATTCAAGGCCGGTGCGGCCCACAACGTCCATATGATCGACACCATCCCGGAAGACGGCATGATCCTCGATCTCGGCCCGGCTTCCGTGGAGCGCGTCAAGGCTGCGATCAGCGATTCGCGCACCATCGTCTGGAACGGCCCGCTCGGCGCCTTCGAGATCAAGCCTTTCGACAAGGGCACCGTGGGCGCGGCGCGCTATGCCGCCAGGCGCACCGAAGCGAAGGCGATCGTCACCGTGGCCGGTGGCGGCGATACCGTCGCGGCGCTCAACCATGCGGGTGTTGCCGACGGCTTCACCTATGTCTCGACCGCCGGCGGCGCCTTCCTCGAATGGCTGGAAGGCAAGGTTCTGCCGGGTGTGGAGGCTCTGCGCGTGCAGGCATCGCGCAAGGATGCCGACCCGGATGCCAGTTCCGAGGCCTGATGCCGCAAACCGGTGCTGATTAATCTCAAACAGGGGATGAAACGTCATGAATCTGGATCAACTGACCGATATCGCCGAGAAGATGGTCGCCCCCGGCAAGGGCATCCTCGCTGCCGACGAGAGCTCGGGCACGATCAAGAAGCGCTTCGATGCGATCAATGTCGAATCGACGGAAGACAGCCGCCGCGATTATCGCGAGCTGCTGTTTCGCACCGAGTCCGCGATGAAGGAGAACATCTCCGGCGTCATCCTCTATGACGAGACCATCCGCCAGAAGGCCGCCGACGGCACCCCGCTGGTCAAGCTGATCGAAGCGGCGGGCTCGATTCCGGGCATCAAGGTCGATGCCGGCGCCAAGCCGCTCCCCGCCTGCCCGGGCGAGACCGTGACGGAGGGCCTCGACGGGCTGCGCGAGCGGCTGAAGGATTATTACGAACTCGGCGCCCGCTTCGCCAAATGGCGCGCGGTGATCGATATCGCCGACGGCATCCCGACCTGGACCAGCGTCAAGACCAACGCCCATGCCCTGGCCCGCTATGCGGCGCTGTGCCAGGAGGCGAATATCGTCCCAATCGTCGAGCCGGAAGTGCTGATGGATGGTGATCACGACATCCAGCGCTGTGCCGACGTCACCGAATGGGTGCTCAAGACCGTCTATGAGGAGCTCTACGAGCAGCGCGTCGTGCTCGAAGGCACGGTGCTCAAGCCGAACATGATCGTGCCGGGCAAGAAGAGCGCCAAGCAGGCCTCCGTCGAGGAGGTGGCCGAGCGCACCATCATGGTGCTGGAGCGCTGCGTCCCCGTCGCGGTACCCGGCATCGCCTATCTCTCGGGCGGCCAGTCGGACGAGCAGGCGACAGCCCATCTCGACGCGATGAACAAGATCGGCGGCTTCCCCTGGAACATGACCTTCTCCTATGGCCGCGCCCTCCAGGCCGCACCGCAGAAGGCCTGGTCCGGCAAGAAGGAGAACGTCCCCGCCGCGCAGAAGGCCTTCGCCCATCGCGCGAAGATGAACGGGCTGGCTTCGCTCGGCGAGTGGAGCAAGGATCTCGAGAACGCCTGATCCCGAAGGTTGCGAACCGCATCCGCACAGGTCCGTCACCGGCAACGGGGCGGACCTGTCGCATTTCCGCAAACCGGCGCGCCCGCCCGGCGCGGCGCGGTGCCACAGGGGCTCCCGTCCGGCTTCTCCCCGATCCGCACGGGCGTTGTGCATCTGCGAAAAAAGGCGTAAAGGGGGCAACCCGGTCTCGACCGGAGACGGCTTGCGCGTGTACCATCCGCATGGCAAGCCGGTGGCCAAGAGCTGGTGGCAGAGGGCCGGCGCGCAGCCGGGAGGGTGCCCGCATGAGGCTGGAATCCGGGATGGACATCCGGAGCACGCCGCAACATCGTCGCATCGGAACCGGCAGGGGGCCGTTTTCCGCCATGAAGTCACGCTTCTCATGAGAATCATCGTCTGCGGCGCCGGCCAGGTCGGCTCGACCATCGCGCGCCATCTCGCCGTCGAGGGCATGGATGTGACCGTCGTCGATCTCGACGCCGCGCAGGCGCGCCGTGTCGACGAATCCTACGACGTGCGCGGCATGGTCGGCCACGCCTCCCATCCGGAAGTGCTGGAAAAGGCCGGCGCGCGTGACGCCGACATGCTGATTGCGGTGACCCGCTCGGACGAGGTCAACATGGTCGCCTCGCAGGTGGCCTATACGCTTTTCCGCGTGCCGCGCCGCATCGCCCGCGTGCGCCATCACGGCTATCTCGATCCGCTCTCGCGCGCCCTCTACGCCGCCGACCAGCTCCCCATCGACGTGGTGATCTCGCCGGAAGTCGAGGTTGCGAATGGTATCGCCCGGCGGCTGCGCACGCCCGGCGACTTCGACACGATGCCGCTCGCCGACGGCAAGGTCCAGCTCATCGGTATCCATGCCGACACGCATGACTGCGCCTTCATCGGCAAGCCGATCCGGGACGTGCCGCAGATCATGCCCGATCCGCACATGATCATCGTTGCGGTGATCCGCAACGGCGAGGCCTTCGTGCCCAATGGGGACGACGTCATCGAACTGGGCGACGACGTCTATGTCGTGACCGAACCCTCGCGGGTCGATCGGGTGATGAGCGTCTTCGGGCATCAGGAGCGCGTGGCGCGCCGCGTCGTCATCATCGGCGGCGGCAATGTCGGGCTCAACCTCGCCAACATGCTCGCGCGTGACGCGCCCTATGTGCGCCTCAAGATCATCGAGCATTCCCGCGAGCGGGCGGAATACATCTCCCGCGAGCTCGGCGAGAAGGCGGTGGTGCTGCTCGGCGACGCGCTCGATACCGAGGTGCTCGACGAGGCCAATATCGGCTCGGCGGAGACCGTGGTCGCGGTGACGAATGACGACGAGACCAACATCTTCTCCTCGGTTCTGGCCAAGCGCATGGGCTGCAAGCGCGCGATCACGCTCGTGAACAAAACCAGCTATGAACCGATCATGCCTTCGCTGGGCATCGATGCCGTCGTGAGCCCCAACGCCATCACCATCTCGACCATCCTGCGCCATGTCCGCCACCGCTCGGTGACGGCGCTCTATACCCTGCGCGAGGAATTCGGCGAGGTCATCGAGGCGCGGGCGCAGGAGGGCTCGAAGCTCACGGCGGGCCCGCTCAAGGATATCGGCCTGCCGCAAGGCTTCCTGATCGGCGCCGTGGTGCATGACAAGGGCGTGCTGATCCCCACTGCCGACACCCATATCAAGCCCGGCGACAGCGTCATCGCCATGGTCACCTACAAGGCCCTGCGCAAGGCGGAGGCATTTCTGGCGGGGGACAAGCGTGACCGAGGCTGAACGGGGAATCGGCGGGCGCCTCTCCCTCGACAACTGGGCGCCGCCCTATCTGCGACCGATTCTCTATCTGATCGGCGGCATGCTGAGCGTGCTCGCCATCGCCATGCTGATCCCCGTCGGCGTCGATCTCTATGCCGATAACGAGGACTGGAAGGCTTTCGCGCTGTCGAGCGTGATCACCTTCACGGTGGGGGTGGCGCTTCTGTATTTCGCCCGGGTGCGGCTCGATAGCGGGCTGACCCTGCGCCAGGCCTTCCTGCTGACGCCGATGGCCTGGCTCTCGGTGGTGCTGTTTGCCGCCCTGCCGCTCTACATTTCCGATTTCGAGCAGATGCGCGACAGCTTCGCCAATGCCTTCTTCGAGGCGATGTCGGGGCTGACCACGACCGGCGCGACGGTCATCGTCGGCCTCCAGGATGCGCCGCCCGGCGTGCTGATCTGGCGGGCGATCCTGCAATGGCTGGGCGGGATCGGCATCATCGCCACCGCCATCGCCATCCTGCCGGCGCTCGGCGTCGGTGGTATGCAGCTCTTCCGCACCGAATCCTCCGACCGCTCGGAGAAGGTGCTGCCGCGCGTGCGCGAGGTCGCGGCTGCCATCACCACCATCTATGTCGGCTTCACCATCGCCTGCATCGCCGCCTACTGGCTCGCCGGGATGAGCGGTTTCGACGCCGTGGCCCATGGCCTGTCGACGATCGCCACCGGCGGCTTCTCCACCCATGACACCTCGCTCGGCCATTTCACCAATCCCGCGATCCACTGGATCGCAGTGTTCTTCATGATCGCCGGCGCCGTACCCTTCGTACTCTATGTGCGGCTGTTCCAGGGCGAGACCGACCCTTTGCGCAACAGCCAGGTGCGGGTGCTGCTCTCCTTTCTCGTCGTGGTCGTGCTCGGCATGACGCTCTGGCTGACCTTGTCCGGGCGATTCGATTTCTTCGATGCGCTGCGGCTGGCTGCGCTCAACGTCGTCTCCGTGGTCACCACCTCCGGCTTCGCATCGGCCGATTACGGTGCCTGGGGCAATATCGCGATCGGGGTGTTCTTCGGGCTGATGTTCGTCGGCGGCTGTACAGGCTCCACCACCGGGGGCGTGAAGATCTTCCGTTACGAGGTGATGGCGAAACTCCTGCAGAGCTATTTCCGGCATCTGCTCTATCCGCGCGGCATCTTCCCGCGCACCTATGCCGGGCGCGAATTGCCCGACGACGTCATCCATTCCGTGGTGGTGTTCTTCTCGCTGTTCTTCATCTGCTACGGCGCCATCACCGTGACGCTGATGGCCTTTGATCTCGACTTTCTCACCTCTGCCTCGGCGGCGGTGAGCGCCCTGTCGAATGTCGGCCCGGGGCTCGGCCCGATCATCGGCCCTGCGGGCAATTTCGCCACGCTCCCCGATACGGTGAAGTGGATCCTCGCCTTCGCCATGCTGCTGGGCCGGCTCGAATTGTTCACCGTGCTGATCCTGTTCATGCCCCGCTTCTGGCGCGGCTGAGGCGGTTGCGCGAATCCGGCGGGCGCGATCGCGCAGGCGAGGGCGCAGATTTTCTTGCACCGCAATCCATGCGGGTGAGCGATACTGCTATCCGTTCGCCGATCCGGCGCGCATCAATCGGGAGGCTCAGGCGGGTGCGGGCGCAAAACACGCTCATCGGTGTCGGCTGGATGCTGCTGACGACCCTGCTTCTGGCCAGCGTCACCGCTATCGTGCGCCATATCGGCGCGGATCTGCCCGCCGCCCAGGGCGCCTTCATCCGTTACGCCGCCGGCGCGCTGATGATGCTGCCCTTCATGGGTGCGCTGCTGACCCACCGCCCGACGGGCCGGATCCTGCATCTGCATGTCCTGCGCGGCGCGGTGCACGGGGTCGGGGTCATCCTGTGGTTTTACGCCATGGCGCGCATTCCCATCGCCGAGGTGACGGCTCTGGGCTATGTGGCGCCGATCTTCATCACCATTGGCGCGGCTTTGTTTCTGGGCGAGACGATGCATCTGCGCCGGGTCGTCGCGGTGCTCGCCGGAATCGCCGGGGCGCTGATCATCCTGCGCCCGGGCTTCCAGGAGGTCTCGATCGGCCAGCTCGCGCAGGTCGCCGCCGGGCCGTTCTTCGCCGCCTCCTTCCTGATCGCCAAACGCCTGAGCGGCACCGAGGATACGGCGGTGATCGTGGGTCTGCTCTCGGTCTTCTGCACCCTCGCCCTCGCCCCGGTCGCCGCCGTGCAATGGGTAACGCCGACATTCGAGCAGGTCGCCTGGCTGACGCTCGTCGCGGCCTTCGCCACGGCGGGGCACTGGACCATGACCAAGGCCTTCCAGAACGCCCCGATCACGGTGACGCAGCCGGTGCAGTTCCTGCAACTGGTCTGGGCGACGCTGATGGGGATCGTGCTCTTCGCCGAGCCGCTCGACCCCTTCGTGATTCTGGGCGGTGGCATCGTCGTGGGGGCCGCGACCTTCATCTCGCATCGCGAGGCGGTGCTCGCACGCCGCGCGGCGAAAGCCGAGAGGGCAGCGGCTGAAACCGAGCGGGCGGCGACCCAGGCCGAGCCGGTGGCGATCGCGCGCCCGAAACGCGAGAAGCATTGAGGGAGGCGATGATGACGAAGACGCCCGCAACAAGCCCCAAAGCCCTGCTCTTCGACGTGTTCGGCACCGTGGTCGACTGGCGCGGCTCAATCGCCCGCGAGGCGCAGGCGCTGCTCGCGCCGAAAGGTCATGCGCTTGACTGGGACGCCTTCGCCCGCGACTGGCGATCACGCTACCAGCCCGCCATGGAGCGCATCCGCTCCGGCGCGCGCGGCTTCGTGCGCCTCGACGTGCTGCATCGGGAAAATCTCGTCGAGACGCTCTGCGCCTTCGGCGTGAGCGGTCTTGCCGAGGCCGAGATCGATCATCTCAATCGCGCCTGGCACCGGCTCGATCCCTGGCCCGACGCGCCGTCGGGGCTCACGCGGCTCAAGCGCGCGGCGATCATCGCCACGTTGTCCAACGGCAATATCGCGCTGATGGTGAACATGGCCCGTCATGGCGGCCTGCCCTGGGATGCGATCCTCGGCGCGGAGGTCGCGCGCGCCTACAAGCCGCAGCCCGAGGCCTATCTGCGCAGCTGCGACGCGCTCGGGCTCGATCCCAGCGAGACCATGCTCGTCGCCGCCCACAATTCCGATCTCGTCGCCGCCGCGAAGACCGGCATGCGCACGGCCTTCGTTCTGCGCGCGGAGGAATACGGCGATCCGGCTCACCCGGATGCGCAGGCGCGCAGGCACTACGACATCATCGCCGATGATTTTCACGATCTCGCCGACAAGCTCGGAATCGTGTGAGCGGAAAGCGCAAGAACGCAAGAGCGCAGAAAATCTTGCAATTGCGCAATGAACCTTCTGCTTGCGAGCTATGGAAATTGCAAAAAACGCGTGTAGCTTTTGGCTGACACCCGGCTTGCGGATTCGCCGGTCGGTCCTGCTCACGGTTTCCTGTTCGCGCATTCAAGGAAAGGACAACAATCATGCCTGCTTCCGCCACACCCGTCATGCCTGCGCCGAAACGTCTTCTGCGCAACGCGCTGGTACCGGTCTTCCTGATCGCCGCCCCGGTCGCCATGGCCGAGGATTACGTGCTCGATGCCAGCCACAGCCAGATCATCTTCAGCTACGACCATCTGGGCTTTTCCACCACCTACGGCATGTTCTCCGGTTTCGAAGGCGAGATCAGCTTCATCGAGGATGATCCGGCGGCCTCCAGTGTCAGCGTCGCCTTCCCGGTACGTTCGATGCTGACGGGCTGGGAGGCACGTTTCGAGCACTTCATGTCCGACGATTTCTTCGACGCCGCCGATGACGAGATGGTGACCTTCAACTCGACGTCGATCGAGGTGACGGGCGCGGATACGGCGCTGATCACGGGCGAGCTCACGCTCAACGGCATCACCCGCGAGGTCGTTCTGGATACGCAGCTGAATCTGGCCGACATGCATCCGATGGAACAACGCCCCTGGCTCGGCTTCGACGCCACCACGACGCTGCTGCGCAGCGATTTCGATCTGGGGATGTTTGCGCCCTTCGTCAGTGACGAGGTGGATGTGGCGATCTCGATCGAGGCGATGAAGGCGGAGTAAGCCGCTTCATGCGGGATGGCCGACCCCGGATCGGGTCCGGCCATCCCGGTTTTCGGACCAGGCAGGATGAATGATGACGGATTCGATGCATTCCGGCGCGGCCTTGCGCTTCGACGGCGTCACCAAGGCCTTCCACTGGGTGACCGCGATCCTGATCGTGGCGGCCTTCGCGCTCGGCCTCGTCGCCAATGCCTGGCCCTATGACGAAGCGGGGCAGCTGGCGACGAAAGCTTGGCTTTTCAGCGCCCACAAGACGCTGGGTGTGGGCATCTTCTTCGTCTCACTGGGACGTATCGGCTGGGCATTGACGCATCGCCATCCCCCTCCCCTGCATCCTCGGCGCCGGCTCGAGACCCTGGCCGCCGCCACGGTACACTGGGCCCTGTATATCTCCCTCGTCGCCGTTCCGCTGACGGGCTGGATCCATCACGCGGCGACGACGGGATTTGCGCCGATCTGGTGGCCTTTCGGGCAGACCCTCCCCTTCATCCCGCAGGATGCGCGGGTCGAACACACGGCCTCGAGCCTGCACCTGGCATTCACGAAGATCCTGGCGGCGGCGATCCTGCTGCATGTGGCCGGGGCGCTGAAACACCACCTCATCGACCGCGACGACACCCTGCGCCGCATGCTGCCGGGGCGGGTGCCCTTGCGCGGGCCGGCGCCGGAAAAGACCGTGCGTGCCGTATATGTTGCGCCTGCGCTCGCCCTTCTGGCCTTCACCGCCGCCGGAGGGGCAAGTCTCGGAGGGGCAAGTCTCGGCGGTAGCGCTCTCGACCGGCAGACAGGCCCTCTCGCCGAGGCGGAGCGTGGCGCCGGCGATACCAGCGACTGGCGGGTGGAGACGGGAGACTTGTCCTTCACGGTACGGCAGATGGGCAGCCCGGTCACGGGCTCCTTCGCCGACTGGTCCGCCGCTATCACCTTCGACGAACAGGCACCGGGCCCCGAACACGGCACCGTCTCGGTCTCGATCGATATCGAGAGCCTGACCCTCGGCTCGGTCACCCGGCAAGCCAAGGGCGAGGATTTCATGAATGCCGCGCAACATCCCGTCGCGCGTTTCGAGGCGACGATCCTCGAAGCGGAAGACGGCTATATCGCAGATGGAAGCCTCGCCCTGGCTGGTGCGGAAGTGCCCGTCTCCCTGCCGTTTTCCCTGACGATCAGCGGTGACGGTGCCGAGGCGCAGGGCAGCGTCAGCGTCGATCGGCGCGATTTCGGGATCGGCGACAGCCATCCCGATGACGATCAGGTCGGCTTCGAGGTCAGCATCCATTTCAGTCTCGACGCCGTTCGCGCGGTGGCGCCGGAGAACTGAGCGGGTCTCCCGACCAGGCCTCGCCAAACCGGCCCAATCGCCGGAAACGGCATGCGGATTGTCTGTGAAGAATGGTGGGCGCGACAGGGATTGAACCTGTGACCCTTCGCGTGTGAAGCGAATGCTCTCCCGCTGAGCTACGCGCCCTTTATGGCTCGCTTACTATGCTTGCAATCATCCGCCGTCAAGTGGCGTTTTCAGCCTCGCGGCGACCATCTGGAAACCACCCGTTCACGCAAAGCTGATTAAGGCGATATTGTGGCGCGCACAACTTCGCGGCATACTCGATCCTTGGGCATCTCAGCCGTCTGACGCGCAACGCGCCGGCTCGCATTCGCAGGCCATCAGGCGGCAGGCAACGATGCAGCAAGGCAGCCGGGTTGCCGGGTTGCCGGACGCGCCCCGCAAGGAGGTGGAGATGTATCGGTTCTTCAAAGTCATCATCGCCGGCATCATCGCCGTCGGCCTGTCCGGGACCAACGCCCCGACGGCGCAGGCGGAATGGATCAATCCGGCCCATGTCGATTCCACCGGGCATTTTCTCGGATCATCGCCGGTGCCGCGCCGGACCGTGAATTTCGAGACCCGGCATCCGCCCGGCACGATCATCGTGCGCAATTCCGAACGCCGGCTCTATTTCGTCCTGGAGAACGGGCGGGCGATCCGCTACGGCGTCGGCGTCGGGCGGCCCGGTTTTTCCTGGACCGGCACCAATCGCATCACCATGAAGCGGGAATGGCCGGATTGGCGTCCGCCCGCCTCCATGCGCCGCCGCCAGCCCGAGCTGCCGGTCTTCATGGCCGGGGGCATCGACAATCCGCTGGGCGCGCGTGCCCTCTATATCGGCAGCACGCTGTATCGCATCCACGGCTCGAACGAGCCGCACACGATCGGCCAGGCGGTTTCCTCCGGCTGCATCCGCATGACCAACCGCGATGTCGAGCATCTCTATGAGCGGGTGCGGGTCGGCGCGCGGGTGATCGTCAAAAACTGAGCAATCCGCATTTGAGCGCGTTCCGCCCGGACGGATAAATGATACTCTGGCGCTTCAGCGGGCGCGCAGGCCGATG
>LFIK01002970.1_pt1 | contig 13775 bp, 8 predicted proteins | sample 643401 | NCBI WGS metagenome assembly LFIK01 (sample SAMN03777447, study PRJNA286221) | soda lake metagenome | biome: soda lake; feature: Kulunda steppe; material: water; isolation source: sample T5-Br brine of Lake Tanatar-5 | place: Russia: Kulunda steppe | collected 2010-07 | reverse complement strand
GTCGTGGAATATTCGAAATGAAGGGGGGTGTCGGGATAAAGGCGGGTGCGGATGGCGTGGGCGGCGGATGCGGCTTCGGCGAACCCGGTCAGGATCAGTTTCAGCTTGTGCGGATAGGTGGCCACGTCGCCGATAGCGTAAAGGCCTGGCGTGTCGGTTGCCGCCGTGCCGGGGTCGATCGGAAGGCGGCCGCGCTCGATCAAAAGCCCCCAATCGGCGATCGGGCCCAGGGACGGGGCCAGGCCGTAAAGCGCCAACAACGTGTCAGCGGGAATGTCCAGCCGATTGCCGTCGGGATCGGCGGTCACGACGGCAGCAAGGCGGGTTCCGTCGCCGACGACATCGGCCAATTGATAGGGAATTCTAAGCGTGATCCGGCCCTCGGCGGCCAGCTTTCGCAATCGGGCCACGCTGTCGGGGGCGGCGCGGAATTTCTCGCGGCGGTGAACGACGGTGATCTCGGCTGCGATTCCAACCAGGTCGATCGCCCAGTCGACGGCGCTGTCGCCACCCCCGGCGATCACGACGCGCCGATCGCGCAGGTCGTCTTTGCGGCGAAGGATATAGCGCACCGCGCCGCTGCCCTCATACCCGTCCAGGCCGTCGATCGGCGGGCGGTTGGGGCCGAAAGCGCCGACTCCGGCGGCGATGATGACCGCCCCCGCTGTGATCCGGGTGTCGGCCGTGGTGACGGCCTGCCAGCGCCCGTCCTCGGTCGGGCAGAGGTCGCGCACCTGTTGGCCCAGATGATAGGTCGGCTGAAACGCTCGGGCCTGAGCCTCGAGCCGGTCAATCAGATCCGAGGCGGCGACCCGCGGCATTCCGGGAATGTCGTAGATCGGCTTTTCCGGATAGAGCGCCGTGCATTGCCCGCCGACGGCGTCGAGGGCGTCGGCCACGTGGCACGTAAGCCCCAGCATGCCGCATTCGAAAACGGCGAACAGGCCGGCCGGTCCCGCGCCGACGATCAGCACGTCTGTCTCATGATCCCCGGACTGAGTGTGCTCGGATTGACTGTGGACAGGGCCGGGTTGCGGCGGTACGGCTGACGGGGCGGTTGTGTCGATCATGGGATCTATGTGCCCGCCGGCTGCGCCCGGCGCAAGGCCCAGTGCATGAACGGGGCGCAAAGTGCCGGCAACAAGCGAGGGGGATTGATCATGCCGTTTCTCGCGGACGAAGAGGCAACGGCCGCGTTCGGCGGCGCGCTGGCGGCGGTGCTGCGCCCCGGTGACGTGGTCTGCCTGCATGGCGACCTGGGTGCCGGGAAATCGGCGCTGGCACGGGCGGTGATTCGGCGGTTGACCGGTGATCCGGCGCATGAGGTGCCGAGCCCGACCTTCACCCTGGTTCAGACATATGACACGGAGATCGGCCCGGTTTGGCATTTCGATCTCTATCGCCTGTCGGATGCTGAAGAAGCCATCGAATTGGGATGGGAAGAGGCGCTGGCGTCGGGCACCATCCTGCTGGAATGGCCGGATCGACTGGGACCGCTCTTGCCCCCCGACCGTGTGGATGTGTCGCTGGCGATCGGTCCGCAGGGCAGCGGCCGGGACGTGGCAGTGCAGGTTTCGGGGTGTATGGCAGCAGAGCGGTTTGCCAATCTGAGCGGCGAGACCGGCCGCAGCACCCAGCCGGGGTCGAGGGCATGATTGATGGGGGGCGTTTGCCGCAGCAGGGGGTTTTCACCATCGCGTCCGGACGGCCGTTTCTCGACGATCTGGTCGCCGGCATCGTCGCCCGATGGGGGGACACGCCCGAGGCCTTGGCCGATATCACCCTGCTACTGCCCAATCGGCGTGCGTGCCGGGCCCTGCGCGAGGCGTTCTTGCGCCGGGCCGGTGAAAAGGGCCAGAACAGCCTGCTCTTGCCAACCATGAACCCGATCGGGGATATCGACCCCGATGCCCTGGGTCTCAGCACTGAGGATCTGCCGGCCGTCGCCGCGGCCATGGATCTGCCCGAACCGATCGATCCCATGCGCCGCCGCTTGTTGCTGGCCCGGCTGGTGGCGCGGTTCGATCCCGAAACCTCGCCGGATCGGGCGGTGTGGCTGGCCGACGAACTGGCGCGGCTTCTCGACCAGGTCGCCACCGAACAGGTGTCGTTCGACGGTCTCGATGCCTTGGTGCCGGAAGACTTGGCGGGCCATTGGCAGAGCATCCTCGATTTTCTGAAGATCGTCACCGCCGCGTGGCCCGCCGTGCTGGACGAGGAAGGCGTTGTCGACGCCGCAACCCGTCGCAACGCCGTGCTGGCGGCCCAGACCGCCGCTTGGCTGGAAACCCCGCCGGACACGCCGGTGATCGTCGCCGGATCGACTGGCTCGATCCCGGCGACCTCGGCCTTGATGGCGGTCGTCGCCGGGCTGCCCGCCGGCTGTGTCGTTCTACCCGGACTGGATGACCGGCTTGATGAGGAAAGCTGGGCGGCCGTCGATGACAGCCATCCCCAAGCCGGGCTGCGCCGTCTCATGACCCGGTTGGGCGTGACGCGGGAGGCCGTCGCGCCGTGGTCGCCACCGCCTGCGGACGAACCCGGGCGGTACGATCGGCGGCCCGGTGTCGCCGCTGCCCGGCGCCAGCTTGCGTCGGAAATCATGCGTCCTGCCGCGACGACCGAGAAATGGCGGATCGGGGACGATAGCTCATCGGCGGTGGATGCATGGGCGGGGCTCGGACTGCCCCCGACATGCCTGGACGGCATTAGCCGGATCGACGCCGATACGGCGCGCGAGGAGGCCGATGTCATCGCGCTGGCCATGCGCGAAACGCTCGAGGAACCGGAGCGCACCGCAGCGCTGGTAACCCCCGACAGGGCCCTGGCCCGCCGTGTTGGCGCTGTGTTGACCCGTTGGGGCGTGACGGTCGATGACAGCGCCGGGCGCCCGCTGCGCGAAGCACCGGTCGGCGCCTTTCTGCAACTTGTGGCCGAGGCGGCCGAATCAAGCTGCGCCCCGGTTCGGCTGCTGTCGTTGCTCAAGCATCCGCTTACGGCCCTGGGGATGGAGCGGTCTGCGGTCCGCCGCCTGATCGAGGAACTGGAAGCCGCCGTGCTGCGCGGTCCGGCGCCGGAACCTGGTCTCGCCGGCTTACGGCGGCGGGTCATGCTGACGACCGACACAACCGCACGCGACAGTATGATCGCATTTCTCGATCGGCTGGCAGTCTGTGCCGAAGGGTTCCTTGACCCGGAAAGCCGTGATGGCGAAAGCGATGGGTCACTGGCTGATCGGGTCAGCCGTCATTTGCGCTGCGCCGAGGCCTTGGCTGCAACCGACGACGCGCCGGGCGCCGACCGGCTGTGGCGCGGCGATGACGGCGAGGCGGCGGCCCTGGCCGTGCGGGCGGTTCTGGATAATGCCGTCGATCATCCGCCGGTTGCCGAAAGCCGGTATGCCGCGCTGTTCGACGCCCTGATCGGCGATAGCCCGGTGCGCCCGCGTCACGGCACCCATCCCCGGCTGGCCATTCTGGGCCCTTTGGAAGCCCGGTTGCTTCAGGCCGATGTCGTTATCCTGGGCGGGCTGAACGAAGGCACTTGGCCGGGCGACCCGACGGTCGATCCGTGGATGTCCCGTCCGATGCGGCGGGCGTTCGGCCTGTCGTCGCCCGAGCGCCGCATCGGTCTTTCGGCCCATGATTTCATTCAGGCCTTTTGCGCGCCCGAGGTCATTCTGACCCGGGCAGGGCGGGTCGACGGGGCGCCGACGGTGCCGTCGCGATGGCTTTTGCGCCTGGATGCGGTCTTGACCGGCGCTGGTCTGACGCCGCCCCAAAGCCTTTATCTCCGCATTCTGGCGCACCGGCTCCACCAATCCGGCGGCTATCGTCCGGTGGGCGATCCTCGTCCGCGGCCGCCGCTGGCTCTGCGCCCGTCGGTTATCCGTATCAGCGAGGTCGGCATGTGGATCAACGATCCCTATGCCTTTTATGCCAAACGCGTTCTGGGGCTGGAGGCCCTGCGCGCGCTGGCCGAGGCGCCCGGCGCGCCGGAACGCGGCACGGTCATCCACGAGGTGCTTGCCGATTATGTGCGCCACCATGGCTTTACGGTGCCGGCCGACGCCCTCGATCTGATGATCGGCTATGGTCGGCGCGCCTTCGAGCCGCTGGCCGTCTTTCCGTCGGTCCGGGCATTCTGGTGGCCGCGTTTCGAACGGGTGGCCCGTTGGTTTCTGGCCCATCTGGAGGGGCTGCCGGCGGACCGGCAACCGATGGCGGTGGAAGACCCCGGCCGATTGACGGTGCCGCGCCCCCTTTCCGGACCATTGACGGTTAAGGGTCGGGCCGACCGCATCGACCGTGCCGGCGATGGCGTCGTCGTTGTCGATTATAAGACGGGCACGGTGCCGGCCAAAAAGGCCATGGTGTCGGGCATCGCGCCGCAACTGCCGTTGGAAGGCGTCATCGCTGAGCGCGGCGGTTTCAAGGTTTTTGGGGATGATGCCAGCCCTGGAGCTAGAACTGTGGTCGATCTCGAACACTGGAAGGTCGGCGGCGGGCGTGAGCCCGGCCGGATCGAGGCGATCGGCGCCAAGCAGATCGAGGCGGCGGTCGAGGCGGCGGGCACGGGCATCGAAAGGCTGGCGGCCGATTACGACGATCCCGGCCGGCCCTATCTGTCGAGGCCGCGCGGGGTGGTGCGCCATACCGACGACTATGCCTATCTGGCGCGCATTGCCGAATGGGCGAATGACCGAACCGGCACGGAGTCTGAGTCATGAGCGGGGTCATGAGCACGGGGGCCCTCGATCCCGACCTGCCGCAACGCCGGGCGGCCGACCCGGCGGCCTCGGTCTGGGTGGCGGCTTCGGCCGGGACCGGCAAGACACGGGTTCTGACCAACCGGGTTTTGCGGCTGATGCTGGCTGGGACCGCGCCCGAAAAGATCCTGTGCATTACCTTTACCAAGGCGGCGGCTTCGGAGATGGCCAACCGGGTGAACGAGATCCTGGCTGGGTGGGCGACGGCCGACGATGACGCTTTGTCTGCGTGGATCGCCGACCTGACCGGTGCTGTGCCGGATGACAGTCTCTGCAAGCAGGCGCGCCGGCTGTTCGCCCGTGTGCTGGACGCGCCCGGCGGCATGAAGATTCAGACAATTCATGCGTTCTGCCAGTCGTTGCTGCGCCGATTCCCGATCGAGGCCGGGGTATCGCCGCATTTCGACCCGGCGGACGAGCGCTCGGCGGGTGACATTCTGCGCCAAGCGCGCGACAGCCTGTTGATGAGCCGCGATCCGCGCATCACGGCGGCTTTGACGACGGCGGCGGCGGTGACCGACGAGGACGGATTTCTGGGGTTGATGAACAGCATCGTCGCCGACCGGTCACGGGTTACGCGGGCGCTGGATGCGGCGGGAGGACTGGAACCGGCGCTCGACCGGCTGGCAGCGTTGCTGGAGGCGCCACCGGATATGGACGGCCGGGCGGTCCTGGCCGACGCCCTGGGTGACGGGCAATTCGACGCCGACGGGCTGCGCCGGGCCGTGTCAGTGATCGAGCGTGCCGGCACGCCCACGGAAAAAAGCCGCGCGGCAGTGATGGCCGCTTTTCTGGCCGACCCCGCCGGACGGTCCGATCGGTTCGACGCCTGGTGTGGGTGTTTTCTGACAAAGGAGGATGCGCCGCGTAAGAACCCTGCAACCAAGGCGGTGTTGGCGGCCGATCCGTCGATCGTCTCGGTCTTCGAGGCAGAGGTCGACCGTCTTTTGCGGCTGAAGGAGCGAATGCGCCGGGCGCGGCTTCATGCGGCCAGCCGGACTTATCTGGTGCTGGGCCATGCCCTGCTCGAAACGTATGAGCGCCTGAAAGAAGCGCGCGGCATTCTGGATTTCGACGATCTGATTGTGAAGACGGCCGATCTGTTGACCCGTCCAGGCGTGGCGCCGTGGGTGCTGTTCAAGCTGGATGGCGGCCTGGATCATATCCTGATCGACGAGGCCCAGGACACCAACCCCGATCAATGGCGCGTGGTGGCGGCGCTGTCGGCCGAGTTCTTCGCCGGGCACAGCCTGCACGAGGACCGCGACGGCACCCTGCGGACTCTGTTTGCGGTCGGCGACGAAAAGCAGTCGATCTATTCCTTTCAGGGGGCGGATGTCGCCGAGTTCGGCCGCATGCGACGGCTGTTCGCCCAGCGGGTCGACGATGTCGGCCGGCGTTTCGACACGGTCGATTTGCAAGTGTCCTTTCGGTCGACCCCGGCGGTGCTGGATATGGTCAATGCCGTCTTCGCCCGGCCCGAGGCGCGGGACGGGCTGTCGGAAGACGGCGGCCCCATCCCCGAGCATGTCGCCCATCGGTCGGGGCAGGCGGGTTTGGTCGAAATCTGGCCCCTGATTGAAAAGCAGGACGTCCCGGAAACGCCGGGATGGGAAACCTTGAGCGAGCGGATCACCCAGCCGTCGCCGGCGCGCCGCGTCGCCCGCGCCATCGCCGCCACGGTGCGTGGCTGGCTCGATTCGGGCCGGGTTCTAGGCGCGCGCGGCCGGCCGGTGGAGCCAGGCGATGTCTTGATCCTGGTTCGCACACGGGGACCGTTCTTCCACGACGTGGTCCGGGCCTTGAAAGAAGCGGATGTGCCGGTTGCCGGCGCCGACCGGATGATCCTGTCGCAGCAGATGGCGATCATGGACCTTCTGGCCCTGGCGCGGTTCGCGCTGCTGTCGCGCGATGATCTCGTTCTGGCCGGGTTATTGAAGTCGCCATTCGTCGGGCTCACTGACGACGATCTGATGGAATTGGCGCCGAGCCGCGACGGGTCGTTGTGGGAGGTGCTGATTCGGCGGGCGGCTGAGCGTCCGGAATGGGTGACGGCCAAGCGCTGGCTGGGCGATATTCTAGCACGAGTCGATTTTTTGACGCCCTTTGATTTGTTTTCCCGCGTTCTCGATCATCCATGCCCGGCCGATTCCGTCAGCGGCCGCCGCGCCCTGATCCGGCGCTTGGGCCTGGAAGCGGAGGATCCGCTCGACGAGTTCCTGTCGCTCAGCCTGTCCTTTGAATCCGGGCATCCACCCTCGCTGCAGGGATTTCTATCCTGGCTCGATTCAGAGGAGACCAATATCAAGCGCGAGCAGGGCGGCGATGCTGGCGTTGTGCGCGTCATGACCGTGCATGGCGCCAAGGGGCTGCAGGCACCCATCGTCTTCCTGCCCGACACCGTAGGCCGTCCGCGAACGTCGCAGGCTGTGCATTGGGCCTCATTCAGCGACGGCGCCGACGGCAATAGGATGCCAGAGCCTGAAGCCGCAGCCTTGCCGCTTTGGGTGCCGAACAGCGATATGAAGGCCGATCCTGTCGATATGTTGGAGGCCGCCAATACGCATCGGCAACAGCAGGAATACCGGCGACTGCTCTATGTGGCGCTGACGCGCGCCGAGGACGAACTTTACATTTGCGGGTTTTTCAACGGCAAAACCCTGCCCGACGATTGCTGGTACACGCTGTGCCGCGAGGCCATGACGGGCATGGCGCCGGTCTCACCGGTCGCCTTGCCGGTCTTCGAGCCGGACCAATCTCCGGGTGAGGCCATGCGACTGATGTCCGGCAACCCCGGCGCGTTGAAAGCGGGGCATGGTGATGAGCCGCCGTCAACGACAGTGGCCGAGGCCGGCGCCGAGGATTGGCTGTTCGACCAAGCCCCCACCGAACCGCATCCGCCCCGCCCGCTGGCGCCGTCCCGGCCGGAGTCGGACGAACCGGCCGTGAGATCGCCGCTGGAATCGGGGCGGCGGCCGGATCATTTCAAGCGGGGGCGCGTGATGCACACGCTGTTGCAGATGCTGCCGGATATACCCGTGGCCGAACGGCGACAAGCGGCAGAACGGTATCTTGCCGCCCGGTCCTTGGGTCTTTCCGCCGCAGAGCGCACCGACTATCGCGATACAATTCTGGCGGTGTTGGACGATCCGGAATTTTTCCAGGCCTTTGGACCCGGCAGCCGGGCCGAGGTACCGATTGTCGGGCGGATCGACAGCGGGCCCAATACGCGACGTGATGCGGGCCGGGCGTTCATCCTGTCGGGCCAGATCGACCGGCTGGCCGTGTCCGATGCAGAGATCCTGATCGTTGACTACAAGACCAATCGGTCGCCCCCGTCCCGCGCCGAGGATGTGGCCCCGCATTATGTCAGCCAGATCGCCGCCTATCGTGCGGCGGTCGCCCCTTTGTATCCCGGCCGCACGATCCGGTGCGCCCTGCTTTGGACCGACACGCCGCAATGGATGGAAATACCCGGGGCAATGATGGACGCTTGGTATCCGATCGACCGAGTGCCGCCAGGAAGCGGGATTGGCGATCGGTGATGGGCGGTCCTTGACCCGCAGGTGCATCGACACCTAGTTTAAGGAAACCCTGGGCGCCTTGCCCCTGCCGCCTTAATGCGGCCGTTTCTTAAGGATAGTCGCGACATGACCTCATCTCCCGTTTCCGTGACCGACGACTCGTTCGAACAGGACGTCATTAAGTCGGATACCCCCGTTCTCGTTGATTTTTGGGCCGAATGGTGCGGCCCTTGCAAGGTGATCGCCCCGGCGCTCGAGGAATTGGCCAAGGACAAAGCGGGCGCGATGACCGTCGCCAAGCTGAATATCGACGAGAATCCGATGACGCCGAATCGCTATGGCGTTCGCGGCATTCCGACGCTGATCCTGTTCAAGAACGGATCGGTGGCGGCAACGAAGATCGGCGCTCTGCCCAAAGGTGCGCTTTATGAATGGGTCGACAGCGTCCTCTAGGGGGTATTCCCGGATCGGTGTCGTTAGAGTGCATGGCGGTTTCCATCCCCCGATCAGAGACGCGAGCCGGGTTCATCCGGTGCGTGTGGACCCCGGATGGCGCTTCGCGCCTCCGGGGATGAGAGAGGGGCAATTTCGACACGCTCCAATTCCCGGACGCAATGCGGCACGAAGTGACGCTTTGCAGATCCGGGATCGGGTTCGACGGCTTTCCCGATCAGAGACGAGACTCGGGCTCCTCCGGCGCGTGTGGACCCCGGATGGCGCTTCGCGCCTCCGGGGATGAGATAGGGGGGCGGATGCCGCAACGAAAATCCCCCTGCCCCAAACTTGATCCGGGGCCCACACGGCCAACGCTCTCGCGGAGATTGTGGATCCCGGACAGCGCTTCGCGCTTCCGGGGCTGAGATAAGGGCGGATGTCGCGTGAAACAATACAGTTGCCAGGGAAGGGGTATGCGGTGCCAGTGCGAGAACCACTGCTTCCGATGCCCTGCATGCAATGCGCAGACGATCTGTGAATCTCGTAGGGTCAAGCCGGGGACGATCAGCCAGTCACGTTTTTAATCGTATCAATCAATGCCTGTCGGCGAAACGGCTTGCAGATGATCGCATCGGCGCCGAGCTTTTGCGCCCAGGCCAGATAGGACGGGGGTGCGCCGGATATGGCGATGATCTTCGTCTGGGATGACGATTGCCGTACCTTTTTGATGACTTCGATGCCGTCGATTTCCTGCATCAAGAGATCGCTGATCACCACAGCGGGTTTGAACTCGGCGATTTGGGCTAGCGCCTCGACCGGGCTGCTGAATGCGGTTACGTCAAAATCCGCCGTCGACAGCATGCCTACAATCGTCTGCTGAACATCGAGCTCGTCCTCGATGATCGTCACTCGACATTTTGTCTGGTCCATATTGCCACTCGCATGACCTGACAGGCCCATCGGTCCCAAAAGGGTACGATGACAGCAGTCAGGTTACTCAAAAATGAATATTCATACACCAAGGGAGATAATTGTGTTCTGGGTAAGGTCAAGCAGTGGTGTCGGGCAGCCGCCGGATCAGGCGGATGAACGGTTGGATGCCAAGGCACAGCACGGCATCATGACCGCCGGAAAGGGCGATTCGATCAATGACCGCCGCCAGTCGGCGATCATCGTCGTAGTCGACCAGATCGACGATTGCCCCCGGCCATTGCGCCGCCACCCGGTCGAACCGGTGCATGGCGGCATCGGCCAATGTCACGAAAATGACAGGTATTCCGATTTCGGCCAGCAGCGCCACCATGCCATCGGGGTCCTTTTGGTCTGACAAACAGCAAAGCGCGACCGGATTCCTCCAGTCAGCCCGTTTGCGGCCATACCATTCGGTGTCGAGTGCTTTCGGATGCCCGGTGGCGTCGTAGACGACATCAATCGACCGATCACCGGTGGTCAGCGCAAGCCGGATCATGCCGAACGATCCGGCGCTGTGAGATGGCAGCGACCGTGTGGCGATTTCCGGATCGGCGGTGGCCGCGAGCAAGGCTGCGGCCCGGCGGCCGAGCGCCCGGTCGATTGCCAGCCATCGCGGCAGTTCGGCATCCCGTTCATCCAGCCAGGCAGTATCGAAGGCGACGGCATTGGCAGGAACGGGAATCCCGAGCGTTGGCAATTCGTCAACCAGACCGGGTCCCAGAAGGCAGGCATCCTTGCCGTCGGCGATGGTCAGCTTGTCGCGCGCGATATCGTTGAGCGTCGGACCGAGTTGGGCTGGATGTTCCATGATGATCGTCGTAATGACCGAAATCCGCGCGGGCAGGCGCCCAACCTCGTCCCAAGCTGCCCCGCGCCCCCCTTCGAGAACGACCCAATCCACACCCCGCTTGCAAAACCAAGCCAGACCGATCAGCAGAAAGGCGCCAAATGGTGACAGGTAATGGGGCGGTTGCAGATCGCCTCGCAGCCGATCGAGAGCCGGTTTGACCCGGTCAAAGGCGTCAAGAAAGTCGTCGCGCCCGATTGGTTGCCCGTCGATGCGCAGCCGATCGGTCTGGGTCACTTCATTGGGGCTGACGATCAGGCCGACTCCGCCGGTGTGGTCGCGGCCCGGTCCCGGTGAATCATGGAACCGGCCAAACGCGTCCGCAGCTTGGGTTGGCAGTCCGATCAACGCTTGCCCGGCCGCGCGTGAGACCGTTCCCTTGCCCTTTGAGCCGGTGACGGTCAGTGTCCGGTCACGGGCCGGAATCAAGCCGAGATCAGCGGCGGTGTCCAAAATGATGGCCGGGTCGCGGGTGTCGCGATCAAAGCCTTTTGGCATGCCTTTGCATTTGTCAAGATAATCGCTGAATATGGCGTTGAGCGCCGTTGTTACAGGATCACCGTCGTCGGGTCTCGGGCCGGGCACCGGGGCACTCCTGCAGTCTGGTAGGTATGGAATTAAGTCGGGCACTGGCCGTTGGCGGCCAGAATCCGTCCGATCAGGGCAAGCGATCCGGCAATGACCAAGCGCTGCTCGCCCCTGCTCAGAAGGGCAGGCAGATTTTCCGGTCCGTCGGCGATGGTGGCGTCCATCCCGGCTCTACGGGCGCTCTCGGCGATTTCCGAGGCAGGTTGGGCGGGCTGCTCGCCATCCACGGACATGGCGATGACCCGTGTCAGCCGGCCGGCAAAATGACCCAGGAATGCGCCGGCATCCTTGCCTTGATACATGCCGAAGGCCAGCGCCGTGGGCATCGGCGGCAGGGTGTCGAGAAATGCCGACAAGACCAAACCGCCGTCACCATTATGGGCGGCATCCACCCAGATCTCGGTATCCGGCATCGATCGGGACACCGGGCCGGGGCCGAGCCGTTGCAGGCGGCCGGGCCAAGAGGCGGCGTTCATCCCCCGTGCGATGGTGTCTGCGGACAGGGGCTGCGGTCTGAGATGATCGGCAATCAGAACCCCCATGGCAGCGTTTAGTCGCTGATGGGCGCCGGGCAAAGCCGATGCCGGAGCAAGAACGCGGTCGAATGTGCCGCCGGTCGCATGGGAGGTTCGAAGAATCGTCGGGGTGTCGGGCGTGTCTGGCGCGATCAGGGACCAGTCGGCGCCGTGGAACAAGGCCTGAGCGCCGAGTTCAGCGGTCCGCGCCATCAAAAGGGTTCGGGCCTCGTCCCGTTGAGGACCAATGATGGCTGGACGGCCTGCTTTCAGAATGCCAGCCTTTTCGGCCGCGATCGCGGTCAAGGTGGTGCCGAGAAAAGCGGTATGATCAAATCCTATCGGCGTAATGGCCGTGACGACGGGTCGGTCCACCACATTCGTGGCGTCCAGGCGCCCGCCCAGACCGGTTTCCAGCAAGGTGACATCAGCCGGGGTTCGGGCGAAGGCCAGCAGTGCTGCCGCCGTTGTCGCCTCGAAAAAGGTGATGTCGCCCCGCTTGTCCGCAGTCAACACGGCGTCTAGACATTCGGCAAGATCGGCATCGGTGATCATTGATCCGCCGACCACGATACGCTCGTTGAAACGGCACAGATGCGGGGACGTATAGGCGTGAACCCGCAGACCGTCGGCCTCGAGGAACGCACGGGCGAAAGCCAGTGTCGACCCTTTGCCATTGGTGCCGGCAATATGGGCAACCGGAGGCAGCGATTGCTGCGGGCCGCCCAATGCATCGAGCAAGGCCAGGACCCGGTCGAGCGACAGGTCGATCAAGGAAGGCTTCAGGCCGTGAAGCCGGCGTATCAGCTCGGCGCTTTGGCCGGCGTCAGGCTTTCTTCGGTTGCCCATCGTCCAAGGCTTTGCCGATGCTCTTGCCCCCTCCGGATCCGCCGCCGACGAATTTTGCCTTGCCGGTTTCGGCATCCGGCCGCTTCGCCCCGGTCACCGGTTTGCGGTTATTGATTTTCTCAGAACCGGCATCGGCATTATCGGTGCCGTTGGGTGATGCCGTCATCGAATCATCGGCCGGCGTCGTGTCCGCCGAACCATTCGTGCTGGAATTCTCCGCTTTGGACTCGGCAGCAGGCTCAGCCGGTTTTGGGGCATGGGCATTCAGCAACAGGTCGATGATGCGTCCCAAGGTACCAGGCAATTCCTTACGGTGGCAGACGATGTCGACCATACCGTGCTCGAGCAGATATTCCGCCCGCTGGAAACCTTCGGGCAGGGTCTCCCGGATCGTCTCCTCGATCACGCGGGCGCCGGCAAACCCGATCTGTGCGCCGCGTTCGGCAATCTGCACATCGCCCAGCATGGCGAAACTGGCTGTGACACCGCCGGTGGTTGGATCGGTCAGCACGACGATATAGGGCAGGCCAGCCTCTTTGACCTGCTGAACCGCGATGGTCGTGCGCGGCATTTGCATCAGCGACAGCATGCCTTCCTGCATGCGGGCGCCGCCCGATGCCGGGATGGCGACAAAGGCCGCGCGCTGATCGACGGCCAGTTTGGCGGCGGAGACCAACCCTTCTCCGACTGCGACCCCCATCGACCCGCCCATAAACGAGAAGTCGAATGCGGCGATAACCGTCTTGTTGCCCTTGATGGTTCCGTGGGCCACGATGATCGCATCGCTTCGGCCCGTCTTCGATTGAGCCTCTTTCAGGCGGTCGACGTATCGCTTGCTGTCACGAAATTTCAGCGGGTCGACCACCGCTTTGGGCAGTTCGATGGTTTCGTATTGTCCGCCATCGAACAAATGCTGGAACCGCGTTTTCGGGGGCAAACGCATATGATGGCCGCAGTGCTGGCAAACGAAATGCGCTTCTTCCAGATCGCGATGGAAAATCATCGCTTCGCAAATGGGGCATTTGTCCCACAGGCTGTCCGGCACGTCCTGTTTGGCGACCAGAGCGCGGAATCGGGGTCGAACGAAATTTGTAAGCCAGTTCATAAACCTGAAATCCCTGCCGTGATCGCTGTCGCGCCGGACCCGCTATCGCCGTCACTCGGCATTTGTGCCGGTTTTACCGCCGAGCCGTTCGAACGCTTGCGCTTAAATCCGCCACCAAAGATAGCGCATGCTCTACCAGATCGGGGTTGGCATTTCCTGCGTCATCAAGGTT
>LFIK01002967.1_pt1 | contig 13778 bp, 11 predicted proteins | sample 643401 | NCBI WGS metagenome assembly LFIK01 (sample SAMN03777447, study PRJNA286221) | soda lake metagenome | biome: soda lake; feature: Kulunda steppe; material: water; isolation source: sample T5-Br brine of Lake Tanatar-5 | place: Russia: Kulunda steppe | collected 2010-07 | reverse complement strand
TTCCGCCGCGACCGGACCCTCCGCACCGGGGCGGAATGGCGCTGGCAGGGCGATGTCATCGGGACCGTGGGGGCGGTGGGCCGCTTCAACCGCTCCAACTCCCTCCGGCCCGAGTACAACTCCCTCACCCTGGATGGCTCCGTGAGCACCGTGCTCCCGGGCTCCAGCGTCCTCACCGCCTACGGCGCCCTCACCCTCAAGCGCTACCGCGAATCCACCCCCTTCGCCCGCCTCATCCCCGGGGAGGAGGCCAACAGCGCCTCCACGGCCTACCTGGCGCTGAGCCGCGGGCTCCTCCAGAACATCGACTCCACCCTCCGGCTGAGCTGGACCCGGGCCGAGACCGAGATCGGGGGCGACTACTTCCAGCGGCTGGGCGCCTCCCTGATCCTCCACTACCGCCCCGGCACCTGAGGCCCCCGCCTCCCGACTGCCAGGGGGCCGTCCTGCCCCCTCCCCTGTACTTCTTCAGCAGCCTTTTCAGCGCCCCTTTAGCGCCCCGTGTCGAGCTCGGGGCCATTCTGTGCCGGGGGGAGGAGGAGGGCCCATCCGACCCATGCCCCATGGTGGGAAATGGAGAGGTCGACGCCCTCCAGCAGCTCCCCGTCCACCAGGATCCGGGGCGGGGTCCGGCCCGGGCGGGTCCGGGAGGTCAGGATCTCGATCCTGGGCTCCACCCCGCCTCCCTCCATGGCCTCGTCGCCGCCGCCCCCCCCACGGGGAAGTGCCGCTGCCGTTTCGGTCGCAAGATGGCTCGCCAGCCGCCGCCGGGCCTCCAGCCTCGCCCAGGCGCTCGGGAGTCCGTGGATGCCGGCCCACTCCCGGTCACTGAAACGGTGCCGGAGGCCCTCCAGCTCCAGCTCCTCGCCATCGGCTCCTGCCCGGGGGACCCGTTCGACCCCCACCTCGATCCGGTGGTTCGCCCAGGTGGCCGGCCGCTCCCCCGAGGTGCCTGCCAGGTGCACGAAGCTCCCGCTGACCCACCCGGAGACCTCCACCTCCCGCTCCAGCGCCTGCACACTCCCCCGGACCTCCCGGAGGCCCCCCTCGGCAGGGCCCAGATCCAGGTGGGTCTCGAACCTGGCGTGGGTGAACACCGGCCGGGGCCCGGGCCACTTGCAGGCCACCTTGAAGGCCGTCTCCTTGGCAGCCCAGGCGGCCCAGAGGCGGGCCTCGCCCTCGGCCCGGTCTCCCTCCACCCAGCTCCGCTCCGTCTCCGAGAGGACCCGGGCCAGGAAGCGGTGGCGCCGTCGACGGCTGCACACCCGGGGATGGGCGAGGTCCACGACATCGTTGCCGAGACGGAGGGGCAGGACAGGTGCAGGCACGGTGACCACCGGGCTGGGGGGACGTCGGGCTCGAGGGCTGCGGGGCTGGAGCCCGAGACGGACTGGTGGGGAGGCTGGTCTGTCTCGACCCTTCGCCGCTCCGGGGGTTCCCCCTTGGAGGTGGGTGGGCCCGCCGGAGGTGCTTGTGCAGGGGGAACCGGCCCGCTACCATCCGTGTACCTCTCACCAAATGCGCATGACTTCTCATTACCCGCCCCGATCAGCACCCCCTGCGGTGCGATGGCTCTCGGCCGTGGCCCTCCTGGTCTTCGGACTGGCGGGCACGTTCGTGCCGGCGGTGCATGCGCTGGACGAGGCGGAGGAGTTCAACGCCTTCGTCGTCCTGGTGGAGGCTGCGGAGGAGGCCGGGGAAGACCTGCCCCGAGGTGAGCCCCACGACGCCCTGGAGTGCCTGGAGTGCCTGGCATCCGGGGTTGCGGTGTACCCCGGGTCGGCACCTGCCGCCCTTCTCCCCCCTGTGGCTGCGGCTGACCCGGCCCCCGGGTTCGACGCCCCCCTCCTGGCCGCGACTCCCGCCGTACTCCCCCCTGCCCGGGCCCCCCCGGCAGCCTGACGGTTCCGGCTCCCCCGAGCCGAGCCCTTCCTGACGGGAGGGGCCTCGCCTTCGGGGGCACAGACCCCGGAACCCCCCCGCGTTCGCGCGTCGTCCCCAGGCACCACGCCAACGGACATTCGCCCGGGTCCCCATCCCGGCCCCCCCTCCCGACCCGGGAGCGGGCCGGGGCCATGGACGGCCCGCCGCGACCTCCGGGACGACGCCCACCGCCGGTTCCCTCGTCAGGTGTGCAGGTCCCATGGTGTTTTCCCGCTCCCAGCGTCGTCCCTCACATTCCCGGCCTCCCCGGCCTTCCCGGGCTGCCCATCTGGCTGGCCACCTGGCTGCCCGGCTGGCTGGCCCGATGCTCCTCCTGGGTGCACTGGTGGCCGTCGTTGCCCTCGGGCCCCGGGCCGCCGAGGCGGCGCACGGGCCTGTCACCGGGCCTGGTGCTGCCGGGCCTGGCGCTGCCGGAAATGGCGCTCAGGGGGGCGATGGCGTCGTGCAGGTGGAGGTGGTGGATTCGGAGACGGGCCAGCCCCTCCGGGCGGTGCGCCTCACCCTCCTGGAGGTGGGCCGGTCGGGTTCCACCGATGCGGAGGGCCGTCGGGTCTTCGACGGGCTCCACCCGGGGCCCCTCACGGTGCGGGCCTCGCGGCTGGGCTACGCCAGCGAGACGCAGGAGGTGGAGGTCCTCCCCGACGAGGTCGTCACCCTGAGGGTGGAGCTCCGGCCGGCGGCGCTGGAGGTGGATGGCCTGGTGGTCACGGGAACCGCCCGGGAACGAGGGGCCGGCGAGGTCTACCGTCCCACCTCCGTCCTCTCCGGGGTGGAGCTCCAGCGGAACCTGGCGGCCAGCGTGCCCCAGACGCTGCAGCGCATCCCCGGGTTCTCGGTGGAGTTCAACGGGCCCGGAGCGGCGAGCCCCCGGATCCGGGGGATGGGGGGCGACCGCGTCCTCATGCTGGAGGACGGGGGCCGCACCGGTGACCTCTACCAGACCGCTTCCGATCATGGCGTCATGGCCGAACCGCTGTCGGCCAGCCGGATCGAGGTCGTTCGGGGTCCGGCTGGATTGCTCTATGGCTCCAATGCGTTGGGAGGAGTCGTCAACATCATCCGCGACGACGCTCCGCGCACCCGCCCGGCCAGCCTCACGGGCACCCTGTCGAGCCAGTTCGAGTCGGGTTCCGGGGGTGTGGCCGGGGCCGCCGTCCTCACGGGGCCGGTGGGCCCGCTCACCCTCAGGGCCGAGACCACCGCGCGGTCCGCCGGCGACACCCGGACTCCCGCCGGCACTCTCGAGCGGACCGACATGCGGGTGTTCAATGGGTCCCTCGGCCTGAGCCTGGTGCGGGACTGGGGGTTCGTGGGCACCGCTGTTCGCCACTACGACAACCTCTACGGCGTGCCCGGGGAGTTCCAGGGCGAGCTCATTCCGGGGGGGCACCCCGGCGGGGTCGACATCGAAGCCCGGCGGACCACAGGTCGGTTCAGGGCCGAGTACCGCCGATCCTTCCTGAGGTTCTTCGACTCGGGTCGCCTTGACGCCAGCCTGGTCCGGTACCTGCACGACGAGATCGAGGGCACCATAGCCGGAACCGATTCGCAGGTGGTGGGGGCCTGCTTCGACCAGCTCAGCGGGACCGTCGACGCACTGGGTCGCCACGACCACGAGACAGGCCGGCTCCGGGCCGAGGGCACCATGGGGTTCTCGTTCCAGGCCCGCGACCTGCAGGCCGGGTGTGGCTCGCCGGGCACCCGGCCCGGCCAGGAATGGGCGGCGGCCCTCTATGCGTTCGAGGAGTTCACCCGGGGGCAGGTGCGGGTGCAGGCCGGGCTCCGCTTCGACTATCGGGAGGTCACACCGGGGAGGTCCGATTCCCTCCGGGTGCGCACCGACCAGGAGAGGATCACGAAGTTCGTCCCCGAGCAGCGTACCTTCGGCGACGTGTCGGCGTCACTGGCTACCCTCTGGGACGTCTCCCCGGGGTGGACACTGGGTGCAAGTGTGGCCCGATCGTTCCGGGCCCCGGCCATCGAGGAGATGTTCTCCGATGGACCCCACCTGGCCGATTTCTCCTTCGACATAGGGGAGCCCGATCTTGAGTCCGAGATCGGAACGGGCTTCGACCTCTTCCTGCGCTCGGATCGACCCGACCTGAGCGTCAAGGTGGCGGCCTACCTGAACCGGGTCGACGGCTACATCTCGTACCTGCCTACCGGCCAGACCCGCCGGGAGGTGCGCGACGGGCTGGAGCCCTGGTTCATTCCGGTGTTCGAGGCCACCGGCGAGGATTCGGATTTCGTGGGCCTCGAGGGCCGGGTGCAGTGGGAGTTTGCCCCGCGCCTGGTGGCCGATGGGACCCTTGACTGGACCCGGGCCACCCGCAGGGCCGACTCGGATCCGCTCCCCTTCATCCCGCCCCTGTCCGGAAGCTTCGAGCTCCGGTACGAGGGTTCAACGCTCTCCGGCTCCCTGGGCTTCGATGCCTCGGCCGCGCAGGACCGGGTCCCGCGACCCATCCAGGTCGGAGACGAGATGACCTCGCCCCAGTCACCCACGTCGGGCTACGGCCTGGTGAATGCAGGGCTGGGCTACAGGGGGAATTCGGGCGGCTTCACCCACGTGGTGCAGCTTCAGGCCCGGAACCTTCTGGACAACGAACACCGGGACCACCTGTCCCGCATGAAGGACGTGGCCCCGCAGCCCGGTCGCAACCTCAGTCTCACCTACCGGGTGCTCTTCTGAGCCTGCCCGGGTTTCCTGTCTCCCCGAGTTCACTTCACCCGTTTCAACTCACAACCACAGCGAGATGACCATGAGTACATCGAATCGTTCGCATCGGCACCGCAGCAGCCCTTCCCACTGGGCCCGACTCTTGTTGGTTCCCGTCGTCCTGGCCTTTGCGGCCTGCGACAGCTCCACCGATCCCATCGACGACAACGACAACGACCATGAGGATGCAGCCCGCGTGACCATCGAGACCCGGGGCGCCGCATCGGCACTCCTGGCCGAATGGATCGATGGCGAGGGTTGGATGGATGCCAACGGCAACTCCATCGACCAGCTCCCGACCCCGATCGACTCCGAGGCGGAGGGCCTCATCGACCTCATGGTGGGTGGGCCCAACGCCTCCCTCACCGTCACCTTCTTCAACCCCGACGGCTCGGAAGTCGACATGGGCACGGTGAGCCGCGATGACGAGTCGCGGGAACGGGTCTGCACCGAGTACTCGGCGCGCTACTACCCCCTCGACAACAACACCGGCGTCATTGCCTGGCCGAACATGCCCCACCCCGAGGGCCCCAACCAGAGCTTCCAGTTCGCCGAGCGGCAGAGTGGCCAGCTGGTGGGGATCTTCCACTGCGACCACATCCACTTCTACCCGGAGAGCGCCGGCGAGGTGGACGTCGAGTTCCGCCTCTGGCACGGTGACCATGCAGACGGCGAGACGGACCCCATCCGCATCGTGGTCCAGGAGAACCCGAACCCCGACCGCTTCGAGATCGCAACCCGGGGTCCGGCCAACACCCTCCTTGCCGAGTGGATCGAGGGCGAGGGCTGGTTCGACGCCGACGGGAACGCCACCGACGTCCTCCCCACCCCCATCGATGCCGAGGGGCTGGGCCTCACCGGGATGACTGCCGATGGCCCCCGGGCCTCCCTCACCGTCCGGTACTTCACCGGGGGTGAAGAGGTGGACATCACCACCCTGAGCCGCGACGACGACACGGGCGAGCGGGTCTGCACCGACATCCAGAGCCGCTTCACCCTGGGCGCCGGCGACGACTCCGTCATCGCCTGGCCGCCCCAGGCCCATCCGGACAACCCCGGCGGCGAGACCCAGTTCGCCCAGTGGGACCGGGAGGGCGAGCTCATCGCCAACTTCCACTGCAACCACATCCACTTCTATCCGGAGGCCCCCGGCGAGGTGGACATCCACTTCCAGGCCTGGAGCGATGGGAGTGTGGTGAAGCAGTCCGCCGGAATCCGCCTGGTGGTCGAGGACTGACCCCGGCCCGGCACCCGCCTGGCAGGCCCCCCCGCCTGCAGGCACCCTTCCTCGGCGCCCGGAGCACAGGGAGGATGATCACACGACGCCCCGTTCGGCCCCTGGCCGGCGGGGCGTTCGTGCACCTGGCGGGGGCGCCGGTTCCCGGGCTGGCCGACACCACTGTCGGACACCGGGGTTATACAGAGGAGTCCTCGGGCCCTGCCCCCCCTGCCCCTGCGTCGTCGCCCGAAAGCGCCTGCCGAATGGCATCGGGGATCCGCATGGGCCGCCCTTCGGGACCGACCCAGACCGCCACCACCTTCGCCTCCGACACGACCTCGCCATCTGCCCCGTCCCGCCCCGCCGACCGTCGCATCACCTGCCTGATCACCATGGACGAATTCCGGAACCGCTCCACCGCCGTCTCCACCTCCAGCCAGTCGCCGAGGCGGCATTCCCGCCGATACTCCACCTCGATGCGCACCACATGAACCCCCCATCCCTCCTGCGCCAGCCGCTCCGGCGGATGACCGGCGGCTTCCAGGGCATCGAAACGGGCCTGCTCGTACCAATTCAGGAACACGGCGTGGTTCAGGTGCCCGAGTCCATCGAGCTCGTAGGAGCGGACGCGGAACGACGAACGAGATCGGGAATGCATGACGATGGCCTCCCGGGCCAGAAGGTGCTTCAGAATGTTACAGCTGGACGCAAGATGCCATTCTGCGATACTATCCAAAAACGCCCGACCCCTCCACCGGGGTCCATCGGGCGCTGACGCCCCTACCGGGAGCAACAGGTGCTGGAGATCGAGAAGGCGCAAGGGACCGAGACAATCCTCCTGGTGGAGGACGACGATGCCGTGCGGGCTGTGGCTCGCCGGGCCCTGGACCGTTTCGGGTACCAGGTCCTGGCGGCAGCCCGGGGCGACGAGGCCCTCCAGATCGCCCGGAGCCACGGGGAGGAGATCGACCTCCTCCTCACCGACATCATGATGCCCGGGATGAATGGCGTCGAGGTGGCAGCGGCAGTTGCACGGATCCGTCCCGGCATCCAGGTTTTCTTCATGTCGGGCTACGCGGACCAGGACCTGGTGCGACAGGGCCTCCTGGAGCCAGGCACCCACTTCCTCCAGAAGCCCTTCACACCGCAGGACCTGGCCGAGCAGATCCGGCGCATCCTGGACCGGAAACCCGGGAGCTGAACCCCAGCCTGCGGTGACCGGGCCCCGTCCCCTGCCCATCCCCTATCCGGGGTTCCTCCCCCATGCTCCAGGTCTCCCCCCGCGCCCTCGGCTTTGGTGAGCTCCTCGACGGTGCCTTCACCCTCCTGCGCCGCCACTTCGTCCTCCTCTTCTCGGTGGCCCTGGTCCCCCAGGTCCCCGAAATCCTCTACTGGCTGGGGGTCACCGCCCTCCTCCCCCTGGAGCTCCAGGGGGTGGCCGGCCTCTTCATCGTGCCGTGGAGCTGGGCGGTCACCGTCCTCCTCACCGGCGCCCTGGTGGCCGTCGTCGTCCACCTCCTGGAGGGGGGCCCCGAGCCCACCGTGCGCTCGGCCCTCACGGACGGCCTCCGGAACTGGGTCGCCATTGCGGTGGCGATGTTCGGGATCGGCGTCCTCCTCGCCGCCATCTTCTCGGTGGGGGCCCTCGCCGCCATCCTGCTGGGGGTGGTGGGCTCGGTTGCCCTGGGCCCGTTCGGCCTCATCATGGGGGGGGTGGGGATCGTGGTGCTCACGGTCCTCATGGCCTTCCTCCTGGCCTCCTTCTTCGCCTTCGCCCCTGCCGTGGTGGTGGAGGACGCCGGGCCCATCCGCGCCATCGGTCGCTCCTGGGAGCTGGCCCGGGGCGCCCGCATCCGCATCCTGGCCATCACCCTCATCGCCTGGATCCTCGTCGTGATCCCCGCCCTGGTGGCCACCGCGGTAAGCGCCTCGGTGGTGGGCTTCGAGGGCTTCATCACCGGCGACCCCGAGCTCATGCAGGACCGCTCCCTCTGGGTGAATGGCGTCATCCAGATCGTGGGGCCCGTCCTGAACGCCATCACCTACCCCTTCCTCATGGCGGTCATCACCCTCCTCTACCTGGACCGTCGGGCCCGCACCGAAGCCCCCGACCTGGAGCGAGCCGTGGACGCCCTGGCCGCCGGAGCAGAGCCGGCCCCCGAGGGCGCCTGACCCCGTGCCCATCCCCGGCACCGACCCCGACGCCCCCGAGCTCCGCCGCGCCTTCGAAGCCGCCTGGGAGGACCCGGCCTTCGTCCGCCGCGAGCCCGGCTGGGTCGCCCGCCGCCTCACCGAGCTCCAGGACCGCATCTTCGAGTTCGTGGAGGGCCTGATCCCCGATTTCGACCTCTCGGAGGGCTGGGCCGCCGCCCTGGGCCAGGTCATGGTCTGGATCCTCGCCGTCTCTGCCGTCCTGGTCCTGGCCTGGGCCGCCTGGGCCCTCCTCACCCGGAAGGGGACGGGGGAGGGCAGCGGGGGCGCCTCGCGGCCCCTGGCAGGAGCCACCTCCACCGACCCCGACGAGTGGACCCGCCGGGCCGCCGAGGCCGCCGGTCGGGGCGACTGGCGGCGGGCCGCACTCTTCCGGTACCGGAGTGTGGTGTGCAGGCTCTCGGCAGCGGGGCACCTTCGGCCCCGCGAGGGCCTCACTCCTGGCGACCACCTCCGGGAGCTGGCTCGAGGTGCCCCCGAGCTGGTGACGGACCACCGGGCCCTGGTGCGCCTCCTCCATCCCCTGGCCTTCGGGCCCGGCGAGCCCTCCCGGGGCGGGTACGAGGCGCTGGAGGCCGAGGCCCGCAGGCTGGAGGACCGCATCGCCGAGGAGGCCGTCCATGCCTGAGCCCGGCGCCCGTCGCACCCGGGTCCTGGGGCTGGCCCTGGGCTTCCTCCTCCTGGCCGCCGCCATCTTCGTGGCGGGCCCCCGGGCTGCCTCCGAGGTGGACCGGGACCCCCGCATGTCCTCCTACCTGGCCACGGACCAGGGGGCCCGGGGGCTCCACCTGGCGCTGGAGCAGCTCGGTGCCCCGGTGGAGCGGTACCGGCTGTCTCCCGGCGAGCTCCCCCCAGGGGGGACCCTCGTCCTCCTCCGGCCGGTGGTGGCCCCCGATTCCGCCGCCCGGGCCGAGCTGGTCCGGTGGGTCCGGGCGGGGGGCACCCTGGTCCTGTCTCCGAATCCCGGCGCCCCGGCCCTCCCCCAGGCCTTCGACCCCGACCTCCGGGTCCGGTCGCTGGAGGAGCCCGTCGCGGCGTACCCTGCTCCCGGCGACACCGCCGACACTGGCGACACCGGCGACACCGGCGACCCTGCCGACACCGGCGTCGCCGACCCCCCGCCCCCGGACCCGCCCCACCCCTGGGTCGCCGGCCTCGACTCCGTCCCCGGGGTGGCCCGGGTGTGGGCCCAGGTGCCCGAGGAGGCCCGGGTCCTCCTGGCCACCGCCCAGGGCGAGCCCCTCCTCCTCCGCCTCCCCCTGGGAGAGGGCGTGGTGGTCGCCTGGTCCGATCCGGCCCTCCTGGGGAACGAGGCCCTCCAGGACGATGCTGCCCCTGCCTTCCCCCTGGTCCGGGCGGCCCTGGAGCACCCCCCGGTGCGCTTCGACGAGTACCACCAGGGATTCCGGGGGGAGGGAAGCCCCGCCCGAGCCCTCCGGGACGTCCTCCTCACCACCGGAGGGGGGCGCTGGGCCCTCCAGGCCGCCGGCGCCGCCCTCCTCCTCCTCCTCCTGGCGGGCCACCGCTTCGGCCGCCCCCGACCCCTCCTGGAGGAGCGGGGGCGCTCTCCCCTGGAGCATGCCGATGCCCTGGCCGCCGTCTACCGGAAGGCCTCGGCGCACCGGACGGCCGCCCGCCGACTCCTCACCGGGCTCCAGCGGAGCCTGGGCCAGCGACCCACCCCGGAACTCGATCTCCCCCGGGGGCTCCGCGACACCCCGGCGGCCCGGCGGCTTGCCCGGGAGTGGGCACGGGGCGACGATGCAGACCTCGAGGCCCTCAGCCGGGCCATGGACGACCTTCTCTCGGAGGCACGAGGGTGACCGACACCCCCCCGCACGACCCCACAGCATCTCCCGCCACCGATGCCCCCCCTGCCGGCCCCCCGCCGCCTGCCCCGGAGGCATCGGAGGCCCCGGAGGCCCCGGCGGAGGCCATCCTGGCGGCCCTCTCCGGCGTGGTCCTGGGCCAGGAGGAGGTCCTCCGGCAGATGCTGGTGACCCTCCTGGCCGGGGGCCACGGCCTCATCGAGGGCGTCCCGGGCACGGCCAAGACGCTGGCGGTCCGCTCGCTGGCGGTCACCCTCGACCTGAGCTTCGGCCGGATCCAGTTCACCCCCGACCTCATGCCCACCGACCTCACCGGGGTGAACATCCTGGACCAGCGCTCCGGCGAGTTCACCTTCCGGGAGGGGCCCCTCTTTGCCGAGCTCCTCCTGGCCGACGAGATCAACCGGGCGCCGGCCAAGACCCAGGCCGCCCTCCTGGAGGCCATGCAGGAGGCGCAGATCACGGTGGATGGCGAGACCCGCCGCCTCCCCCGGGCCTTCACCGTCTTCGCCACCCAGAACCCCGTGGAGCAGGAGGGCACCTACCCCCTCCCCGAGGCCCAGCTCGACCGCTTCCTCCTGAAGATCGAGATGGACTACCCGCCCCGGGCCGCCGAGCGACAGATCCTGGACCGGGCCGCCGAGGGCTTCCGGGCCGACCGTACGGAGACGTACGGCCTCTCGCCCCTCCTGGCCGAGGGCGAGCTCCACGAGCTCCGCGACCAGGTGCGGGCCGTCCATGTGGAGCCAGCCATCCGGGACTACATCGTCGCCATCGTCCGGGCCACCCGCGAGGACCCCAACCTGAGCCTCCCGGCCAGCCCCCGGGCCGGAGTCGCCCTCTTCGGGGCCAGCCGGGCCCAGGCCTTCCTGGAGGGGCGCGACTTCGTGGTCCCCGACGACGTGAAGGCCCTCGCACCCCCCGTCCTCCGCCACCGGGTCCGCCTCACCCCCGAGGCCGAGGTGGAGGGAGACCGCCCCGACGACCGCCTGGCCCAGCTCCTGGACCGGGTGGAGGCCCCTGGCGGCTGAGCGTGCGCATCCCGGGCCTCCCCCTCCTCCCCACCCCCCGCCTGGCCGGCCTCCTGGTCCTGGCCGGGGCCGGCTTCCTCTGGAGCCCCCTGGCTGCCGGGGTCCTGAATGCCGTCCTGGTCGTCCTGGTGGTCGGCGAGGCCCTTCGCCTCCTGCGGACCCCCACCCCCCGGGTGGAGCGCAGGGTGCCGGGCCGGATCGACCTGGAGGGGCGGGGCACGGTGGAGCTGGAGGTGGAGGGGCGCCCCGGGCTGGCCCTCCGCTGGATCGACGACCCCGGCCCCGGGATTGCCCGACACCCGGACCTCCCCCGCCGGATCGTCCTCCCGGCCTCGGGGACCGCCACCGACGAGGTGGAGATCGAGGGGCTCCGGAGGGGGCATTCCTGGATGGGTGCCATCCACCTCCGGCTCGAGGGGCCATTGGGCCTCCTCCTCCACCGCCGAACCCTCGCTGCCGGCGAGGGGGAGCGGGACCCAGTGTCGGTGCAGCCCGGTCTGGGGGCGCTGGCCCGGCAGCGGATGCCCGGCCTCCGGCACCTCCGGGCCCCGGGAGCCCATCGGCTCCGCCACCACCGGGGGGGGCGGGAGTTTGCCCGGCTCCGGGAGTACGTCCGGGGCGACGACCCCCGCACGGTGGACTGGAAGGCCACGGCGCGGCGGGGCGAGGTGATTGTTCGGGAGTACGAGGCGGAGCGGAGCCAGAACCTCATGCTGGTCCTGGATGCCGGCCGGCTCATGTCGGAGTCCTTCGGGGGGAGGGAGCGCCTCGACGAGGCCCTGGCTGCCGCCCTGGTTCTGGCCGATGCGGCCCGGACCCGGGGCGACCAGGTGGGGGTCATCCTGGTGGCCGACACCGTGCAGGCCTTCCTCCCCCCGGGGCACCATCCCATGTCGCGGATTGCCGATGTGCTGGCCTCGGTGGAGGCCCGAAGGGTGGAGCCCGACTACCCGGAGGCCTTTGCCCTCCTGGGGCGGCGCCTCAAGCGGCGGTCCCTGGTGGTGGTCTTCACCGATGTGGTGGACCCCCGGACCTCCCGGACCCTCCTGGCCCACCTGGGCTCCAGCGCCCGGCGGCACCTGCCCCTCCTGGTGGCCATGCGGAATGTGGCGGTGGAGGGGGTGGCCGCCGGGCCCACCAACGGGCCCGAGGGCCACGAGGACGGGGTGTGGCGGAGGGTGGCGGCGCTGGAGCTCGTGGAGGAGCGGCAGGTGGCGCTGGCCGCCCTCCGGCGTCAGGGGGTGCAGGTGGCCGATGTGCGCCCTGGCGAGGTGGTGGCCGAGACGCTGGCCCGCTACGCCGAGGTCAAGCGCCGGGGACTTCTCTGACGGCACCGGCCGGCATCCCCTCCTCCCGCACCGCCTCCCCCCGCCCTGCCAGGAGGAGCCAGGGGAAGAGGACGAGCCCCGTGCCGATCCCGAAGAGGATCTTGGTGCCCTCCCCGAAGTGGGGCGAGGGCGAGACGAAGCCCTCGATGATCCCGGCCACCACCAGGATCACCACCACGCCCCCCATGATGGAGATCGCCTCCCGGGTGCGCTCCACCAGGGCATCGGCCCGGGTGCGGCGGCCCGGCATGAGGATGGCAGAGGCCATGTGGAGGGCGGCGCCACCGGCCAGGCAGATGGCGGTGAGCTCCAGGACCCCGTGGGGAATCACGAAGCCCCACAGGTGGAGGCTCTGGCCCTCGAAGTGGAAGGCCGCACCGGCGGCCCCCAGCATGACTCCGTTCAGGACCAGGATGAGGAGGGTCCCCAGGCCCAGGAGGAGGCCCCCGGCAAAGGCCATGAAGGTGACCTGGACATTGTTGGTGAGGATGCCGGCGGCGGCCAGGGGCTGGGCCTCCTCCGAGATCACGGCCTCTCCGTAGCCGATCCCCTGGGCCCGCTGGGCCTCGGCGGCCCGGGCCCGCTCCATGAGGGTGGGAGGGGTGACGGCCTCGATCCGCTCCTCGTTGCCGGCGGTGGCCACGAAGGTCACGAGCCCGGGCCCGAAGAAGAGGAGGGTCGCCAGGAGGATGGGGCCCCGGCAGCGCCGGACGGTGCGGGGCACCCCCTGGGCAAACCACCGGCCCACCCGGCGGAGGGAGCGCCGGGGGGGGCGGTAGAGGAGGTTGTGGCCCCGGCCCACGGCATCCTCCAGGAAGGCCAGGAGGGGGAGGGAGCCCTGGTAGGTGCGGGCCCGGGCCAGGTCGGCGGTGACCTCGCGGTAGAGGGCGGCAAAGGCCGAGACGTCGTCCTCCGGGAGCCCGGGGAGGCCCTTCTTCCGGGCATCCTCCAGGAGGCGGTTCCAGGCCTCCCACCGGGGGCGCTGGCGCCGGAGGAGGGAGGCGGCGGCCGGCGACCCGGCGCCGGAGCTCTGCCCGCTGGTGGCGCGGCGTCCGGCCTCGGTGCGGTAGAGGGCCAGGAGGGTGGCTTCCTGGGCGGGGGCGTCAGGAGAGGTGGCGGCGTCGGAGGCGGGGGCCGACGAGTCCGCAGGGGTTGAGAGGTAGGGGGCGAGCTGCCGGGCCAGGCGGTCGGTGATGCGGGCCCGGGCCCGGTTGTCCAGGGAGCTTCGCTGCAGGGCCCAGCTCCGGAGGACGGCCCAGGCGTCTTCCGGGAGGACGGGGGCCTCCCGGGCATCGGTCTCGGCGGGGAGGCTCTCGGTGGTGCGCTCCCGGATCACCACGGTGCCGGCGGCCAGGTCGCCAGGGCGCTGGGCCCGGGGGTGGAAGAGGATGAAGAGGCCGCCCACCAGCCCGGTGGGGGCAGGCTGGAGGTCGATGATGCGGAGGAGGTTTCGGATGGCGGCCCCCGAGAGGGAGAGGGGGAAGCCGTTTCGGTGGA
>LFIK01002966.1_pt1 | contig 13778 bp, 12 predicted proteins | sample 643401 | NCBI WGS metagenome assembly LFIK01 (sample SAMN03777447, study PRJNA286221) | soda lake metagenome | biome: soda lake; feature: Kulunda steppe; material: water; isolation source: sample T5-Br brine of Lake Tanatar-5 | place: Russia: Kulunda steppe | collected 2010-07 | reverse complement strand
GTTCACCTTCGTTAACGTCAAACGTGATGCGATACTCGTTGACACTAAATTTCGCGTAAAGCGTCACATCTTGAGCGGGCATCGTGGTGAGTGCCATTGGGGTCACTAAACTTGCATCAAGATACCACCCTTCAAACGTATGACCCAGCTTACTGGTTTGGCCTAACTCTGGGATAGGCTCATCAAACAAGACTGTTAGTGAATCAAGCGGTTCACCTTCGTTAACGTCAAACGTGATGCGATACTCGTTGACACTAAATTTCGCGTAAAGCGTCACATCTTGAGCGGGCATCGTGGTAAAGCTCATCGGGGTGGTGAACGTCTCATCAAGATACCACCCTTCAAACGTATGCCCCTGCTTAGTGGTTTGGCCTAACTCTGGGATGGGCTCATCAAACAAGACTGTCAGTGAATCAAGCGGTTCACCTTCGTTAACGTCAAACGTGATGCGATACTCGTTCACACGGTACTTAGCATAAAGTGTTAAATCTTGAGCAGGCATCGTGGTGAGTGCCATTGGGGTCACTAAACTCGCATCAAGATACCACCCTTCAAAGGCGTGCCCTAAGCGCATAGCTTCTGGCAAGGGTGGGATTGCTTCATCGTAGCGCACACTGAGTGCCGTGATTGGATCCCCGTGATTGACGTCAAACTGAATCATAAAGTTTCTTTTTTCCATTTGTGCTTCAATGGTATAGGCTTGTGTTATGTTCTGCAGTGTAAAGTCACTAACCGCTCCAACGCTTTCCCCATTGACAAACAGTTGCTGAACTTGATAGCCTTCATTGGCTTCAATCGAGAAATTAATGTTGCTGCCTTCAATGACTAAGAAGCTCCCTTTAGGATTGATGATGCCATGTTCTGGCTGGATGACAGTGATGGTATGCGTGACAACCGTTTCTCCCGTACTAAACGAAGCGAATAAGAAATCCGCCCGCAATAAGCCAGCGCCTTGCATCGTCTCATCGAAACCGAGATCTTCGGTCGCTTGGGTTAAATGACTTAAAATTTCTTGATGTGTCAGTGCTGGGTTCAGACTTAACATTAAGGCAACAACGCCAGTCACAAAAGGTGCTGCCATAGAGGTGCCGCTTTGGGTGGAATAGCTGTTTGACGTAAACGTGCTTCGAATGGAAGCGCCCGGTGCCACAAGATCAAGCGTAGGCCCATAAGAAGAAAAACTTGCAATTGTGTTATCTTCCGTGGTCGCACCCACCGCAATCACCCCGTCATAACGCGCTGGGAAACTCATCGTATCGGGACCACCATCTTCACCATTATTACCGGCCGCCGCAATGATGATATGCCCTAAAGCGTGAGCTTCTTCAATCGCACGCTCCAAAGCGAATGAGTACCCTTCACTTTGCAATGACATGTTCATAAGAGGAATACCTTGACTAATGACCCACTCAATCCCTGCGACAATGTTCGAGGTTGAACCTACACCGTCTTCGTTAAAAACAACGACGGAAAATAACTCAACGTTAGGCGCCACCCCCATGATGCCAAGATCGTTGTGTAATCCCGCTATAATGCCAGCGACATGTGTTCCGTGGCCGTTAAGGTCAGTATCATAGGGGTGATCATTGATGGTGTTCACACCCCCAACCACCACTAAATCTTCATGCGCGCCTTCTATTCCAGTATCAAAAACAGCGACGCGTACACCATCCCCTAAGGTATCATTCCAAACCTCATAGGGTCGTGACTCACTTTGAAAAATACGTGTTAAGCCCCAAGAGGGCCGTTCTTCGTTTGTCAAGAAAGGTGGGCGTGAAAGATGGATGGATTGATCAAGTTCAATAAACGCGATGGCAGGGTGATTCGTAAGCGCTTGGAGCGCAGGTGCTGGAAGTTTTGTGGTCACAGCATTAATCAGCCCAAATGATCTTTCTGGTGTGATGTGAACTGGTAAGTCTATATGAGAAAAACCATCATTGAAGCCAATAATGACTTGTGCTTCGCCTTCAAAATCAAACCGATTTGAGGCCGTCAAAGAGGTCGAATTTTGCATGAAAAAAAACGTGGTCATTGCCACTAAAATGATGCTTAGTGTGAACGTTAGGATTCGGCGCAACATCTGTTCGGCCCCCTTTCTTAATTTAAACGTTTTGATCCTTCATTTTATTGGTTAAAAATCCAGCAATCTTAGAATATCAAATTTCTTAAAAATGACAATCTATCTATAAAAAAAGACCCGAAGGTCTTTGATTGATGGTGCGGGTGACAGGAATCGAACCTGCACTCCGAAGAACTAGATCCTAAGTCTAGCGCGTCTGCCAGTTCCGCCACACCCGCAAAAAAAATGGCTGGGCTAGAAGGATTCGAACCTTCGATGTCGGAGTCAAAGTCCGATGCCTTAACCACTTGGCGATAGCCCAGTATGGGGCGATTGAAGGGAATCGAACCCTCGAATGTCGGAGCCACAATCCGATGCGTTAACCACTTCGCCACAACCGCCATGTTGTGTTGGTGTCTTTAAGAGACAATAAACATTTTAAGCGCACAGTGCCGAATTGTCAAGCTAAAGCATTGGCTTTTTCAAGGGATTGTTTCGCCCCTAGCTAACGCTTTAAACCTATCCTATCCAAAGAAAAACTGTCGCCTAAGACGACAGTTTTTTATGACCTTGTTGGTTTATTCAAAATACCAAGCTAAACCGTAGCCTTTTTTCCCTACGTGAATGCTGAAGACAGGACCTAAATAGGTGGTCTCACTGAATGTTGCATTCGGGAAAGCCTCTAAGACGGCTTCTTTGAGTGGCGCGTAAGAATCTTCTGAGTTGATGGTGATCATGCGAACCACGAGATTCTTCTTGCCTTTTTGATCTTCTTTCATGTAATCGATGATTTTTTGGTTGACGCCGCTATAAGAGCGTGACTTATCAAAGAGTGTGAGTTTACCTTCTTTAACGGTTAACATCGGCTTCACGCGTAAAACCGTGCCAATAAACGCTTGTGATTTTTTGAGGCGGCCACCACGATAAAGTGAATTTAAGTTCTCAACCGTGAAGAATAAGCCAATGTCTTGACCCATCTGTTCGATCTTTTTAACGAACGTTTCAAGGTCTTTTGCTTTTTTGAGTTTTTCAATCGTCAACAAGGTGAGCAGTTCATTCCCATACGCGGCTTGTTGTGTGTCTACTAAATAAACATCGTCGCCACGCTCATGAGATTTTTTCGCTAAAGCCGCGCTTTGATACGTCCCGCTCAAGCCTTTGGATAAGGTTAATACCAATAACTTTTCGTAGCCTTTTTCAAACCCTTCAGTGTACGCGTCAAGAAACTCTTGAGGAGAGGGCTGTGAGGTGGTAAGGCCTGCGCCTTCGTCTTGACGTTTGTAGACGATTTCAGGGGTTAAATCGTTTTCTTTGTGTGAGACTTCACCATCAATGATGTTGAGTTGCACCACCCCTAAATCATATTTCTTAATTTCTTCTTTGCTGAAATAAAACGTACTGTCGACAATAATGCCTACTTTTTCCATATGGAAACGCTCCTTTATATTTTTTATTATAATATGTTATAGACGGCCATCACGTGTAACAGTGAACCCGTTAAAACGAATAAGTGCCAAATGAAATGCATGTAACGCTTTTTGCGACTGAGCGCGTAAAAGATAACACCCACCGAATAAGCCACACCGCCAAAAATCAAAAACAACATGGCGTTGTCACTTAAGTTTGGCCCAATGGATGGCCAAATAACCATGACGCTCCAACCCATTAACAAGTAAATAATCACGTGAATAACCGAAAATCTTCGTATCCAAATCGCCTTTAAGATAATGCCCAACAAGGCAAGTGACCAAAGAATACCTAGTAAAATGAACCCTTGGGTGTTGTTTAAAACAATCCACACCATCGGTGTATAGGTGCCTGCGATCAACAGATAAATCGCCATATGATCGAAACGTTTAAACAAGTAATAAATGTTGGGTTTGTGTGAGGGCAATGCGTGATAAAGCGTGGAAAATAAGTATAGCATCATTAAGCTGAGACCATAAATCGTCACCGCCACACGGTGCGCCGTGGTCTGTGCGTTCACGAGCAACACAATAAACGCCACCACGGTGAGAATGAATCCCACGCCGTGACTGATCGCGTTCGCTAACCATTCTCCTAAATGTTCTCGTTCCATGGTGATCCCTCGCAGTCCTTATTATCGTGTCTTTTAGATGCATTAAGCTTAACAACAATTACTCTATCTGTCAAGGTAATTACTGCATGAAAAAAGCGCGTTAATCGCGCTTTGACCACGTCGGCCAATCCGGATGGATTGGAATGCCTTGTGGAAACTGGTTATGAATAAAGGTTTGAATCTTTTTGTGCGCAGGCTTTTGTAAAACCTCAGGTGTTTGTTTCACCATTTTTGTCCACACATGATACCACAACTTAAAATCATCATACGCCGCAAAATGTTCAATTGACCGGTGTTTAATTTGCCAGGGTTTTAACCCTGCGTAATGGATCCCGTTAAGGTATTTAATCCCTGGGTACCCATTAAACCCACTGTATTTTAAATCAAGGTTGTGCCACTGACCAGAAAGTTTAGCGGTTAGATATTGCATTTCTGGCCATGGGAACTTGGTGATGTGTTCTAACCAAATGGGATCGCTTAGATCGTGTTCAATCGACCGTAGTAAGTTAAGCGAAGGTTTTAAGACAAACACGGAAGCATTCAGCCCCATGTTGGTAGGATCCTCTAACACTCGATCGGTGAGGTCTTTTGGGATTCTCGTGCCGTGAGGATAGTCTTTATAAATGTCATGCCACACCCAGGTGCCTGTTTTTTCTAAGTCTTCAGGGTACACATATTGATGGCCTTTTAAAGAGACACCATGATCTTTCGCTTCGTTTAAAATGCCGGCGGGCGCTTTGAGTGCTTTAAGTGATTCGTACTGTCTTAAAGGCAACACATCCGCATCACATAAAATAATCTTGTCATAACCCACACCTAAATCCCCATCACGTCCTAAACGCAAGGCTTCAAAGCGTGAAAACAAATATCGGCGGTCTTGTCTTTCATGCGCGGCTTGGTGTTGCGTCTTCACTTCTTGAAAGCGTAACACATGATCAAAATAGTGGTTTAAGAACCCTTCGCTTTCTGAGGACACTTGTTCAGAAATCATGCACACTAAATCGTCTTTTACGCCTTGTTGTTTGAGTGCATACGCAAACGTGAGCGCCCCAGGCACAAACGCATCGTTGCGCATCACAAAGGTCACGTAGGCCGTTTTCATGTGGCTAAATGCCTTTCAATGATTTTATCAGGTTCTAAGTTTTCAATCATGAGGTTTTCTTTCACGATGTTAATCTTATCGCGGAAACTGAGCGGAAGATGCCCTTGATCATAATAATACGCACTCACATCGAGCGCATCTAACGGCATCAATCCCACCAATTCAGAACTTCTTATACGTGTCCCGTATTCAGGCGTGTAACGCTTTACCATTTCAAAGACGGTATGCAGTGGGGTCTTACGGTAATCCAGCAGTGTGACCGTCACCTGGCAGCGCTGACGATGATCTAAGTATACGGCGCTGGCTTGAACGAAAGGCAATCCCCCGCCACTTTCACGAATGCGCTTGGCAATCGCATGCGCTGCCCCAATGTCCATGTTGGTTAAGTTGATGTTGTAAGCGATTAATGGATCTCTTGCGCCCACCGCGACAGCCCCTCGTCCAAGCAGCTGTTCAGCCATCCCTTCATCCGGTGCCCACAAGGGTTCTCTTATCCGTTTTTTTAAGCCTTCATAACCGCCTCTACGAATGTCGGGAAGTCGCTTTCTTAAGGCGTTTTTAGTAGAATGCGCATAGTAATAAACAGGCATTCTTTTTCCTAAGTCTTCACCAAACACTTTCACGGCGGCTAAGAGTGGTTTGAGTGGTGTGTCTTCAAGCGCCACAAAGGGAATCACATCAATCGCACCCATCCGAAAGTGTTGCCCTTGATGCCGTTCCATATCAATGTGTGTGAGCGCTGTATCAACATAGTTTAAAAGGGGCCGATACATCGCGCCAAAATCCCCAATTAAGGTGACCACGGAACGATTATAATCGGCATCACTTTCGACGGACGCCACCGTAAACCCTGGTTTATCTTTTAAGGGGGCAATGATCGCGTTGATGGTGGCTTGATTACGACCTTCTGAAAAATTGGTCGCGCATTGTACTAATAAGCGCATAGTGTCCTACTTCCTTGTCGTTACTTCGCTTGAAACGACACTTGATGTTCTTCTAAGAAGCGAATGATTTCAACCGAACTTACCGCAATCCCCACATGTAAAAAGGCATAAGCGTCGTGGGTCCCTGTGTCGGTTTCTTTCGTCGTTTTAAATTCTAAGTCTAGATGTCTGGTCATCGATTGAATGCCCCAGACCAGTCCTTCTTCATCAAAAATTGGTCCGCCCGATTGTCCTTTAAGCCCTGGGGTACTCATTTCAAAGCCACTCACAGCGGTCCCCTGCGCGACTTTGCGCGTGACCATCCCTTCGAGCGGGAAGTAAGGGGTGTTTAACGTGCCTTCATGGGTAAAGAAAATGTCGTCTTGACGTTCGTCATAACGCACCGATGTGTATTCTACAAAAGGATAGCCCAACCGACAAAGCATCATCCCTGACGCCACGTCTTGGCGACTAAAGGTTGGATACTGTGTCGTTTGCATCACCACATCCCCTTGCACATGAATCAGCGCTAAATCAAGGGTTTTATGAAGGTGAATTTTCATGTTCTTAGGGGTCCCTTTAAAGACATCAAAAAATTGATGTTTGAGTTGGACGGTGGTGTTAGGCGCGTACTTAAAGGTTTTATTTAAGGCATCCGCAGACACGCCTCGTTTAAGTTGTTGTTTATAGTTTTGATATTGTTGATTAATCTTATGGGCTAAGAGAATGGTCGTAGCGACATGTTTACAGGTCAAAAGCCAGCCATCAGAATTAATAACGATCATCGTGGCCGCGCTTTTTTCAACCGTTTGTGACCCAAAACGCCGCTGAATCGTGCGGAACTGTTTGGTAAAGGGCGCGCTGGTTTTTATGGCTTCAACAAACATAAGCCCTCCTAAGCAACTTTTTTGACGTATCAACCTTATTCATTATAGCACGCAAAACCGTAAGAGACTAGTCATAAAGCGGAGAAACGAAGCCTCAAAAAGAAAAAAACGCCGCAGCGTTTTTTTAAAATTGTTTGAATAAATTGGCCATTTCAATCGCACTAACCGCCGCTTCAAAGCCTTTGTTTCCGGCTTTCGTGCCTGCTCGTTCAATGGCTTGTTCGATGCTGTCGGTGGTTAAGACACCAAAAATAACTGGTTTGCCTGAGTCTAAACCCACTTGGGCCACGCCTTTTGAGACTTCACTCGCGACATAATCAAAATGCGGGGTCCCCCCACGAATGACCGCCCCTAAGCAAATCACCGCATCGACGTCGGTGCTTTTGACTAGTTTTTGCGCCGCGAGTGGAATTTCAAACGCGCCTGGGACATAGACCAGCGGTGCGTCCTCAAGCGAACCCCCATGACGCACGATCGCGTCTTTAGCACCTTCTAAAAGTTTGCTGCCGATGAAGTCATTAAAACGACCTACGACAAACCCAAATTTTAAATCTTTTGCTAACAATTGCCCTTCTAAATGTTTCATGTTACTCCTCCTCGAATGATAGGATGTGTCCCATCTTTTCTTTTTTTATTTTTAAATAATAATCGCTACGTTCATGATGATTGGTTTGAATCGGGACCCGTTCAACCACTTCTAAGCCATAGCCTTTAAGACCATGAATTTTAGTAGGGTTATTGGTCATCAAACGAATCTTACCGACATTCAAGTCTTTCAAAATTTGCGCGCCAATGCCATAACTGCGGGCGTCTTCTGGAAGACCTAATGCAACATTGGCTTCGACTGTATCCATCCCTTGGTCTTGTAAGGCGTAGGCTTTGATTTTGTTGATTAAGCCAATGCCTCGGCCTTCTTGACGCATGTAGAGTAAAATGCCTTTGCCTTCTTCGTTGATCGTTTTGAGTGCGGCTTGGAGTTGGTCACCGCAATCGCATTTTAAAGACCCAAACGCATCGCCAGTTAAACACTCTGAATGGACACGCACTAAGGTGGGTTCATCCGGTGTAATGTCGCCTTTGACTAAGGCGACATGATGTTCTTTGTTGAGGGTGTTTTCAAAGCCGACCATCTGAAAGGTGCCATGAGCCGTTGGTAACATTGATTCGGCGGCTTTGGTAATGAAATGTTCTTGTTGATTACGATAACGGATTAACGCTTCAATGGTGATGATTTTTAAGTCGTGTTTTTGAGCAAACGTCATCAAATCATCGCGTCGTGCCATCGTCCCATCGTCATTCATGATTTCACAAATGACCCCTGCCGGCTTAAAGCCAGAAAGACGAGCTAAATCAACCGCAGCTTCCGTGTGCCCTGCCCGTTTTAAAACCCCACCTTCGCGCGCAATCAATGGGAAGACGTGGCCTGGACGTTTAAAATGTTTGGCGGATGCGTCGTCTCTAGCGGCTAAAAGAATGGTATCGCTACGTTCTTTGGCGGAGATGCCGGTGGTGGCGTGAATGGAGTCGATCGAGACGGTGAACGCGGTGCTGTAATCGTCGGTGTTGTTTTGGGTCATTAAAGGAATGCTTAAGCGACTCGCTTTTTCGGCTTCAATCGGCAAACAAATGAGTCCGCGGCCGTAGGTCGCCATAAAATTGATGACTTCAGGCGTCGCTTTTTCCGCAGGGATGACTAAATCCCCTTCATTTTCACGGTCTTCATCGTCGACCACGATGATCATCTTGCCAAGTTTTAGATCTTGAATGGCCTCTTCGATGGTGTGAAATTTAATGTTAGTAGCCATAGTTTTTTAACACCTCTTCTGTTAAGTTGGACTGTGTTTTGGTCCCTAGTAGTTTTTCGACATACTTGCCGATAAGATCAACTTCGATGTTGACTTCATCGCCCACGCGCTTTTGCCATAACGTTGTCTGCATGCTGGTGTGAGGAATGAGCGAAATAACAAAGCGATCCTCATGAACATGGACAAGCGTTAAAGAAATCCCATCGACGCCAATGCTGCCTTTTTCGATCATGTACTTCGTTAGGTCTTTAGGCACATGGATCGTCATCTTTGTCGCAATGTCTTCTTTTTCAATTTTTTTAATCGTGCCTACCCCATCCACATGCCCACTCATCATATGGCCTCCTAAGCGGGTATGAAGTGTCAAGGCACGCTCTAAATTCACGACACTCCCCATCGAAAGGGCTTTGAGTGTGGAGCGGTTCAGTGTTTCATACATAACGTCCACACTGAAGGTGTCTTTGCTTTGATCGGTGACAGTCAAACACACCCCGTTCGTCGCAATGGAATCGCCTAAGTTTGTGTCTTCTAAGACGGTGTGGGCTTGGACTGTTAAACGTAAACTTTTAGGGCCTTTACTCAGTGCTTTTACACGCCCTACTTCTTCGATAATACCGGTAAACATCCCTTCACTCCTTCGCTCGTTCATAGACGATGAAGACGTCTTGATCGAGTCGTTCAATTGATTTTAAGGTTAGGTGGGTCGCCTCGTCGAGTGAAGGGAATCCTTCACCACCCACCGCGGTTAACGCGGCTGCGCCACCTAGAATTTTAGGGCCAATAAAGAGGTAATATTCGTCGACTAAATCGGCTTTAAACAAAGACCACGCTAACGATGACCCTGCTTCCACCAGCACATGATCAATGCCCGCTAAGTAACAGTGCTGCATAAGGACGTTTAAATCGAGTTGGTCGTCTTTTAAAGGCACTTGGATGACGTTGACGCCTAAAGCTTGATGGGCTTGAAGTGTTTCTTCACTCACGGACTCACTGACCACCCACCACGTAGGCACCTCATTTGCGGTTTGAAAAACGGTTAGACTGGAAGGCAACGTGCCGTGTGTATCTAAAATTAACCGTGTGGGCTGAGGGCCTTGGTAGTCTTTTAAACGCACAGTTAAGGTAGGATCGTCTCTTAAGGCGGTCGTTTTTCCCACCATGATGGCTCTTACAGACGCTCTTAAGTGATGCACAGAGTGACGTGATTTAGCGTTGGTGATCCACTGTGATTCGCCCGAAGCATGCGCGATCTTCCCATCGGCAGTCATGGCTGTTTTTAACGTCACAAAGGGTCTTTGTTTGGTAATGTAGGTGTGAAACGCTTTATTGATTTCCCATTGAGAATGGTCGTCGTCTGTGAGATGGACGTGGAGGCCTGCTTGACGCAGACGCTCAAGGCCTTTGCCGGCGACTAAAGGGTTCGGGTCTTTAGAAGCAACAAAAACTTCTTTAATGCCTTTTGATATGATTAAATCCGCACAAGGGGGCGTTTTCCCATGATGTGAACAGGGTTCTAGTGTCACATACATCGTGGCACCCTGGACGTCTTCAGTGGCGTGATTAAACGCATTCACTTCCGCATGAGGTCCGCCAAAATAGTCATGATATCCTTCGCCAATGACGCGGTCATCTCTCACAATGACCGCACCGACTAAAGGGTTAGGATGGACACGGCCTTGACCTTTTCGCGCTAAAGTTAGCGCACGTTTCATATAGGTGTTCATAACATCCTCCAAATAAAAAGGCTCTGATATACCATCAGGGCCAAACAAAAAAAGACGTAAAAAAACGTTGTCATCTTCTTCCATCCAGACTTTACGGTCGGTGTAGGAGTTTCACCTACTCGTGCTTGCGCTCGCGGACTATACCGCCGGTCGGGAATTTCACCCTGCCCTGAAGATTGATTCACTTGTATGATAAGTTTAGCACAGTTTATAAGGGATTGCAATCAAGGTGTTTACTGACCTTGATTAAGTTTTTCCGCAACCTCATCGAGTGTGCCATTCACATAAATGTACTTAAGACCGTTTTCATTCCCAATCGCAAAATACACGACCGTGACGTCGTTTCTGTTGTGGTGTGGTTTTAAGTACGCGACATTGTCGATGTTGACATAATAACGCTTATCGAGTTCGTTATAAGCGTCAAAAGCTACGAGCATAAAGGTTCCTCCTAGTCGATTCTTTCCCAACGATCGTGATCGAGGTAAATCATGATGACGAGTTGTACATCTCTATTTGGTTGAGCGTTATTATTATTGCGACGATCATAAACGAAAACTCGATCAGCAAATGAGGTGTTTAAGAGAAACTCCACTGTTCTCAAAAAAGCTTCAGTATTCTCGGTGTTCTCACTTAAATCAAACTGGCCATTTAGCTGGTTATTGTTTTCACCAAATCTAATCTTTAAAAATTCTCCGGTTACAGGTTCTGAAGGCAAATCAAAAACTTGTCTTAACTGTAGCCCAATTTCTAGGTCACCATTAGCATTTATTATGGGTTGTCTTAAACGTCTGGAATGATTCCAAGTTCCCGTATTGAACCCTTCGCCCTCAGTATAAAAGCGGTAAGAATAAATCCCGCCAAAAGGGGTGCTTGGGAGCCCCCCTGACACGTATGGGCCTAACAATAGGTTCCCATAAATAGCCCAGTGCTCGTTATTTGTTGACTGTGGATTAGAAATTCCATTTGCTTGAAGCAAGGTCTCAAAATCCGGTGGTGTGCCTGTGAAATCTAATCTTCTTAATCTTACCGCTTCTTCCATATTAATAAGCGACGCTTCAATCGCACGATTTTCAGTATTACGAATCAACGTGTTGACTGTGGGGACCGCAATCAACGCGATGATGCTGATGATGATGAGAATGGCTAAAAGTTCTATGGTTGTGATGCCTTTATGATTCTTCATAGTGTTCTCCTTCTACATAACAACTTAAAAAATTCAATAGCGGTACTATTGAACTTAGTGTTATGCCATTCCCCTTGTTAGTCAAACACAATGGATGTTTGAGTAAATATAGTATAGCAAACGGCTGAAAATCACGCAATAAATTAAATAATTAGACCGTCAAGCTTCGTAAATAAAACAACTCGGTCTAATGACCGATTTGTTAAATGAAAAAGCCTAAGACAAACCAAGTGATTGCCAAAAAGGCAAAGCCCCACCATACTTTAGGATGATATACCCGTAAACGTCCCCCGGCCATTGAGTTGACGGGGAAAAACGCAAACAGGGTATCGAACAATGTCATAAAGACGCTATAGGTGAGTAACACATTGACAAAGCCTCTCCAAGGGATTTCAACGCTGGCAAAAGCATAAAGCAAGATGCTGATAAACGCAAGCAGATGCATGCCCAAGAGCCCCCAAAGATGCATCTTAGCAAGGGATGGTCGTTCTTGATCTTCGCGCCATCCCTCTTTCCTTGGATAAAGGCCACCAAACGATAAAAACATTCCACCAAACACGCCCGTAATAAGCAACGCTAATAAATGTCCGTTATCCCACCCGCGGTAACGTACGGGATACTTAATCCACCAGCTGTAAAGAATCATCGGTAAAAAACGGAACGCAAAGATACTCATAACGACAAGCGGCGCTTGCCATAGGATGGTCCACCCATCGATGTCAGTTGAACGCAACATAAAAAGTGCTGGAAAGAAAAAGCTCAAGAGAAGATGAGACAAGAACGCTTTGCTAGATTTATATGAAGATGCAGGTACGTCTTCTTTTTTAAGACGTTTCGTCCACCAAAAATGGCCTAAATCTAAGCCGTGATTGCCTTGTAGCCAAATCCATGGGAGTTTCAAGCGATACTTTTTGAATTGCCAAAAGAAGCTTCTAAGTTTAAACCCTCTTTTCAGGAACAATTGGCTTGAAGCAGTGTTATACCCTTCAACACAAGCAACGATTTCATCATGGCCTTGCGATTCAAACCAGTTCATCGCTTCATCCATTAATTCAGAAGCAACCCCTAATCCTTGCGCTTTAGGATCGGTCATAATGTATTTGACAATGCCTTTTTTCTTGTCTTTGCCGTGCTTGATTTCGCCACATACAATCGCACCTAACAAGGTCTCACCCTGCTTAGCAATCAATGTATGCTTCCCCACATCAAAAGCCATGAGGTTGCCAAAAAAGCCAAAACCTTGACGCATGAGAGGCCTTAATATTTTTGTTTGGTTTTCATCAACAACTTGAATCTCAATAGTCGACATAGGATGTTTCATCTCCTTTATCGTTAAGCTACTAGCTCTAGTTTAAATGTGATGACGAGCATTCGCAAGTTAACTTTTATTAAAAAGAAGCCAACAGAGGCTTCTTTAACCAACTATCATATCCATCTCTGGATATTTCACGGCTGAATCTAAGCCTTTACGCTTAAACATTAACAACAATGAGATTAAACTCACACGACCCACAAACATCGTCGCAACTAAAATCGCTCTCGAAGCATTCGATAGCTCACTTGTAATGCCTAAGGATAACCCCGTGGTTCCAAACGCACTCAACACCTCAAAAGCAACCGCTTTAAAACTGTGCGTTTCAAAAATCATCATCATTTGAATCATCAGACCGACCCATAGGAATGCCATAATCACCATCACCATCGATTTCAGGACGGTTTCTGGTCTAATCGTTTTTTCACGGTAAACGACCGCTTTTCGTCCTCGTGCGAAAGAGACAATGCCTAAAATAGTCACAAACAAGGTCACGGTCCGAATCCCACCACCGGCACTGTTTGGCGAGGAACCTAAGAACATCAAGAACATAAAGAATAACGTTGTGGCTTCGTTGAGATCTGCGACATTCATCGTTGAGAATCCGGCGTTTCGTGTCGTTAACGACATAAACAAGACAATAAAGAAAGAATCAAGGCCATCGCTGTTCGCTAAATAGGTTTCACGTTCCATCAAAAAGAAG
>LFIK01002965.1_pt1 | contig 13782 bp, 14 predicted proteins | sample 643401 | NCBI WGS metagenome assembly LFIK01 (sample SAMN03777447, study PRJNA286221) | soda lake metagenome | biome: soda lake; feature: Kulunda steppe; material: water; isolation source: sample T5-Br brine of Lake Tanatar-5 | place: Russia: Kulunda steppe | collected 2010-07 | reverse complement strand
TCCGCTCTCTCTCTCTCTCTCTCTCTCTCCTCACACATGAACATGGGCATTTACATGCCCAAACATCCCAATCTGAGCACCTCACGCCTTCTGGGGGGGGAACCGCAAAGCTGAGTACAAAGCTACATTGAGCATTTTCTTGGCTAACATCAACTTTCTCTTCTCATGATCGAAGTCACCACTTACTTTTCCCTTCAAATAATCTGGAGTTTCCGGACCTTCTGCTCTTGCTAGATAGACTTCTGCCCAATTACCTTGTCCCTGTTAAACCATGCAAGAATGCGCAGCGCTCTTCGAGCGATAAGTGCTCTGCTTATCTTCATTCTTGGGGAGTAAATTAATCGTGGGAAATGATCTACCGAAGGCCCTTCTCAAAAGCAGGGCATACGCCCCTCAATGCAATGCCATAATTCTGGAAGTGGCAGCTTGAGATGCAGAGACTTCAATCCACATCTTAGTGTACAATTCCTCCAAAATCTGCCTACCAAGAGTCTGTAGAGCGAATAGTTGTAATTGCCACGGGCGGGCACAACCTGTAACGGCTCTCTGCCAAGCAGGTAAAAAGTGGCATCTTTGTCCTTTGACATGAAGTGTAAACCAAATCCAGGTGATTGATGAGGTTTGCAAATACTCACTGGGGCACTGAGCAGGTTGCAAGGAGCAATAGAAGTGCTGTGTAGACAAGCACCTGCAGTCCAAAGTGCGCTTGGCTTCACATACTTCTGTCAGAGGGCGCGATTGCCTTGCACAGATCAGCTGAGTACGGCTGACACAATACAGATGAATAACCTGATGCGACATATAATCCCAGCTTCATCATCAATGCATACGATGCTAGGCCATCAGAATAGCCAACGCCCTCCCTCTCTTTGGCGTGTGCATAGACATATTTTGCTCTATAAATTTCATAGTAAATCTTCGTCATAAGATGCAGACCATTTTGCAGAAACAGTCCCTTGTTCCCCAAAAAGGTTTCCCCAACCTCGCGCTTAAGGGCAATGCAGTGACTGGTATGTTGCAGTTTTGCAAAACCAGAGTTGTGTTCCGCATGCTTCACGCTCGTCATGCTCGGGAAGACGTGAATCTACCGAATAATGCAGGGAGCAGGCCCCGGGCGAGTGTGCGCGCCCAGGCCCACGATGATGCATCTGCAGGACAAGCCAACAGCAGGCGCAACGTGATGCTCGGAGCTGGTGGAGCTCTTGCCACCGGGTAGGGGGCGGAAAGATGTGCTTGCATCACTCTGTGTGAAATCAGCTGGAACTCACTTTGATCATACATAGGCCCCCCACACCGAGGCAGCTCATAAAGTTTGCAGTTAAATGTTCCTTAATTGGGCTTGTTTTCTGATATCTACCCTGGTCTGCCCAGATACTTGCAGATACATCTTACCCTGTGCGCTCAAGGTTTTGATCCCATCATCAAACATCACAAATACAAACAGAATAACATGAAAGGATACCCACAGTGTATGAAGAGGGCTTTGTCAAGAGCAACAAAGAGGATAGAGCCGTGCAATCAACTTCAACAGACTAGGCCGTGTGCCCATTACAATGAAACAGCATACCTAGCTATTCTCCGTTAACGATTCAGATGTAGCGTATTTTACAAGTTGACTGTTGTTTTTCAACATTCAGCACTTTGCTTATTTGCTCTTGCAGCATGCTCCTGCAGCCCAGCCCGCCCGCCCTAGCAACAGAGCTCTCGTACCTGGAGGTGAGATACTAGCAGCGCGGGCACCAATTTTGAGCACCTGAATTTGCCCCAGCATGTAACATTCACACCAATTGCAGCCTGCAGGCCAGAATATGTCGGGCATCCTGCGTGTGTTGCTATTCAAAGTTGAGATTCTGAACTATACACGCAACTGAATGAGAGAGCAAAGTTTCATGGACTTACTCAGGTATCGCTAGAAAGCACCAGTGCATTTATTTGCGAGGGTCTGCGCACAGTGGGCAAGACTCCCCAAAGGCAGATCATTAAACCTTGGTTTGCTACACAAGTGCTCCCTGGATTTGCTTGTTCAGGTGGACCAGCTTTCTTCTTTTCAGAAGGCTGATCAACGTGCTGCGTTTAGGAGCAAGGTTGAGAGTATTTTGAAGGAGGTGAGAGAGCTTGTTGGGGAAGGCAGCGCATGTCAGCAATACGAGGTCATGGATACCCATTGTTTGAGTCCCACCAGACTGAGACGCGCCGCCTCCAAATCAAGTGGCTGCATTTCACTTGGGAGGTGTTGATATTGGGAAGCACTTTGTACTTGTGGAGAGGAGGCAAAAAAAAGGGAAATAGTGACGGACCACTGTCCTTCACTCAGGTCAAGGACAGACAAATAAGGTCAAGTTGGGGATTTAAAGATTCTGGAACGATGAACAGACACTGTCTTGTGCACTTGATCCTACTGCATGTTACAGTTTCCACTGGGTTCTGCCTGTGCTGCAGGACTTGATTGCTGCCGATGCCCCCTTGTATGTGCGCCTTGCGCTGCACGACGCCGGCACTTACGATATTGCCACCAAGACGGGCGGCTTTGATGGGTCCATCGCCCTGAAGTGAGTTGCCTGATCGTTTTGATTGATGAGTCCATTGCCTGGATTGTATGTGTCCGGATTTGTATGTGTGCTGCACGTGCTAAAACTGTGCATATTGCAAGTATTCTGTCATCCATTTACCAGCCATTGCATTGGTGTCAAATGGACAGTGATGCGTGTCAAAGAGTGATATTCTTTCAAAAGAACTCACTCTTTGACATGCATGAAAAAGAAATAATGAGAAACGGGAGCAATAGTCAAAACAAGGAAAAGAGGCAAGAAAGCAATGTAAAATGTTTCCACATTTTAGGCTGGGGTGAGTAGGAGGTTGGGCCTTGCTTTTGTGCTTGCAGTGCGGTTGTGGTTGTATTGGGCATTTGCCATTTGCTGTTGGATTTCCAAAATGAAGTGACAGAGATGGTATGCTTCTTCTCGTGTCCATGCAATGCTTTCGTCAACAGCTGTCATTTTTTAAGGCATCTTGTCCCGCTAACTAAGGTTTCTGTACCGCATTCATTTTGCCGATGCTCAATCTATTCACTTCCTGCACTCTGTTGGTTTCTTGACACTGGATGCAGCACCGAGGAACTGTCGCGGCCGGAGAACAAGGGGCTTGAAGAAGTAGTGCAGAAGCTGAAAGCTGTGAAGCAGAAAATTGATGAGCAGGTGAGCGACCAATTTATGTACAGGCCGAAAGAAAGACTTGCTTTCAAAATCCAGGTGCATTGTAATGTGGCGTCACACTGAAGCAGCCTGACCTGATAACTTGGTTGTGAGCATGTAAATAGTCGGAGACATTTAGGATTATGATGAAAATGTTGAAGAATGAAGGACTCACTAACCTTCCTCTTTGGGACACTGGTCTGAGCTGTCGGTTTCAGCACCATGTACAACATGCAGTGCACAAGTAGGCTTGCCTCTCATGCCAGTTTCTTTGTCCGCTGCACGCTTCCTTGAGATTGTGGTATCAGAGAGGGCCTGCCCTACTCGCTTGCCCTGCGAGTCAGTTTTGTGACGCATGTGTTATGTTCAAGTCCGTGGAATATGCATTGTCAAGACGAAAAGCCCAACCCTTATACCAGTTTGTTTAGAGACTGTTGCTCGTGCTGCGCGCAACAGGTCAAAGTTTTTACAAGTTGAGAACTAGAAAAGACACCAGGCTGGCCAAGGCCGCAGATCATATTCCTTCCATAAGTCAATAGGAATAAGGGGACAAGTGCAATTGTGCCGCTTGGCATCACTGACAAATGCAGGTCAAGGAAAGTGGCCCCATCAGTTGGGCCGACCTTATTTACCTAGCAGGTAGGTGCATTGCCAGCAGATAATTCCAGCAACCAGAAGTTGCTGCTTCTTGCTCCTCTAGCCCAAACAAGAGTCCTGCTTTTCATTTAGGAAGGGCGCGTGCGTTGTTCAGAGGACCCCTGTCAGATGTTGCTGGTGCAACTTCATGTGTAAGCCACATGTTGAATATGATGTGCCAACGCCTGCAGGCAAGATTTCAACCCAAAAGAAGTGGTATGAAGAGAAGGTAAAATGGGCATGGTACTGTAGGCATTGACGTCTCATGATGCTTTTTTGCTGAGCATCAGCAAGCTATCTTTAAGACCCCTTTTTTTTATAAGCTTGAGCAGCGGAGTTTGATGGAAGGTTGGAGTCGCGATGCATCCAGCTGCTTGAGGTCTGTGACATCAACAGAAAGCTTATCAGGCACCTGGACGCTGCTTTCTATGTGCAGACAGGCACTCCCAAGATCGGGAAGTCAGGTGGGGAGCAGATCGCCAAGCAATTCCCAAATCCTTGGCAAGTGGATCTGGGCCGTGTGGATGGCAATGAGCCTGGCCCAAATCGGGTGCCGGCCTTGGATGCGGATGTCGAGGAAATAAGGGTAAGCCCACTTTCTGGTGTACTGCGCTGATCTGTCTCTCGGTCAAAGCCCGATCTTGTGATTATGATATATTTTTACATGTGTGTGTATGGGCATGTGAATTTGTATGTGCACTAAGTCTGGCAGACGTCATATCAAGCTGATGCTGCGCATGCCACATTTTGCTGCGCGGGTGATCTTGCAGCATCAATGTTCATTAAAAGTCATTGCTTGCAGTGCTAAGAAGTGATGTGAGAGAAATGGGATGCATTCAAATATGCGTGCATGACCGCGCGCTCATCCCTGGGTGTTTACTGAGCTCAATGCATGCCGTGAAAATGTCGGGACTGGTGCAGCTCCAGCAGCTAACATCCGTTTCTCTGAATCCTGACATCTTTTTGCAGGAGTGGCTGCTGAAGTTAGGCGCCAAGCCAGATGCTGGTAGTGGGCCCTTCACACCAAAGCCCCCATTCTGGGAGAGGCCTGGATGTAAGTGGGTGATGGGGACTCAATGTATACTGAATGGTGCTTGCAGTCCATGCATGCACTGTGGCATCCATGCATCCTTACTATTTGGGTTGCATACACCCTCATTACGTGGCATCTATGCATTCTCGCTGCAAGGGCTGCACGCATTCTCACTGTGTGGCATCCATGCATATTTACTCTGCTCATGGGATCCGTGCATCCTCACTTTTGTGCACTTTTGTGAGTGCAAAATAGGCTGGGCGTGGATGGGGCTGCAAAATGCTGCTCAGGGATCTGTTTTGTTGCCGGTGAACGCTCAGTAAAACTCCTCCAATGGCCTGTTCAGGACTGGTGTCCCATGCGGTGCAGACTGTTAAGACGAGTGCAGCTTGAGGACCTGGTTGCTTGGTGCAACTGGAAACCAACCCACAAGACTACATGCCGTCCACAAATAGTTTAAAAGTCAGTGCATCGATCTGGCAGAAGCTTATGCAGCCTGGATGCTACCACCTTGCTGCCCTGAGACTGAGGGGCGTCTCCTGCTTTGTGCTTACGCTGCAGTCCTGGTCTGGACAGCAGCGGCTCAGGACCCTGATGCTGAGGCCGAGCGCCTGGCATCAGCTAATCCCAAAGCTTTCCAGGGTGTCAAGCGCGACTATGACAGGAGCAAGGCCACCTACACACGCACTGATTATGAGGTATGCGCAAGGGAGAGCTGCAAGTCAGGAGGTGCTGCAATTGAGTATGCTGCATATACTTGTTCCAACCCTCGTCTTGAGACTGGGATGTCCACAGAGCAAGTGCTTGAGGCCTACATGTGCTTTTATCCTTGTTAAAAAAGGAGGAAAATCACATGAGCAGTGATTTATCCTACAGGGGCCTCCAGGCACCATGTGAATCCTTCACCCCTTCACTCCGTTCACTGAAGCTGGCGGCACATCAGAGGGAAAAGTGTAGCTCGCATCTTACTTGGCTTACCATTTCCGGTGCACAGCGCGAGTGACTGTTTTCATGCGCCCCTGCTGCATGCAGGTCGACTTTGCTGTGGTTTACAACAAGCTGTGCAATCTGGGCGCTAAGTTTAACAACACTGCCTACTTGACTAGGATCCCTGTCAGGTCTCTGATCTGAGCAAAAGTAGAGTTTTCTCCTTCGGACTTAATTGATTATGCTTCTGAATCAACAACCTGCATCAGTTATTGCATGTGGCCCACGTCTCGTTCTGGCAGATGCTTCAGGGCACTCCCCACTACTAGGTGGCTGCAACCAGGTTGTCCTTAGGCGTGGGAGGCTTGTACCTTGCATGCGCTTGGCTTATTTACATTTTTTACATTCTTTTCAGCTTGCTACAAAAATCAAGCTTGCCTGCGCCCAATTGAGAGACTACAACCTTTCATGATGGGGATGGCTGTGCCTAGGTGAGGTAAGGTGAGGCGAGGTTTGCTTAACTGTACTCGCCGAACAGTAATGACCCAAAAATCAAGTTCTAATTAAGGACATGAAATACCCTGCCTAAAAGTCATGCACAGCGGCCTAGGATCACCATGAAAGGAATGCAAACCGAAGGAGAATGATCTGCGGCCTTAGTCGACCTCCCCATTCCCCAAGCCATACAATTTGATTTTAATTTCTTTGGCGTACGCTGTGGCGAGAGATGTCTGGTGCGTGTGCGCGGATGGACGCCCGGAGTCCCCGGTGTTGCTGGATGCCCTCTGCGTGTCTCGTCGTTTTTGTGCGCGTGCGCCTTCCAACGAGCGCGCGTCCTGCACTTTTGACCTTGACAGCTCCTCGCATGGAGATACCGAGGCCATGCAACTTCGTGGCACGCGATGCAAAGCCACATTAGCTATCTGTCGCGCCCCCGTGCCTCCTCGTCCACCGCGCAGATCAAGGGAGCCACTCCACAGCGACCATGTGCCTGGGTCCTGAGATATTGCACGACGTGGCCGAGGTGAGGAACCCTTGAGGAAGGTCTTGAGGGGGGTTGGACAGAGCAACTGGTGATGCATGATAACTGTGTCCGGTCCAGCAGTTGTGTCTCAGAGCGCCAACTCTCGACTCATGACCTCTGCAGAAGATATCATTTATTAAAAGGCACAAGCTGGCAGAGAATCGCCCCGTGGTTCCCAGCAACGGCTCATTTGCGGGTAGCCACCGGAGCTCAGGCAGTGGCGTGCCTGCTGCCGCACCCAGCACCTCTGCTCCCGCTAAATGGGTCCAACCCAGTGGTGAGTCATACATATTACAAGGATCGGGTCCATGCTGCTGCATTACCCCTGATTTGGCTGGATGGATGGCCTCATGAGACAAAGTTGTAGCTAGACAGCTATAAAGGGTCTGCGTCTTCTCAGGGTCATGCAGCCAAATCAAGCAGGACGAGCCTGATTGGTAAGCATCATCAAAATTTACAGGCTTGATATTGTTGTTCCATAGGCATGTGAGTGCAGCTATAGGTGCAAGCAGCTGCCTGCAGGTGCTGCAATTCAAATTTAAACTCGGGGTGATGAATGCAGGTCCAAGGCGACCTGGTGAAGGCACAGAGAATGAGGAGCAAGGCATTGTGAATGCAGAGCTACTTCCAGGTGGCGTGTCCCTACACATCACGCTGCTGGCAGCAGGATTTATAATTGGTGCGATAAAAAGTGTGCACGCGCTTATTTTGAATTTGCTGACTCTTCACATCTGTCACTGCACATGACATGCTTTGCACTGTGCTAATTTAAAATCAAAGCCTTCCTGCAGTTTCAAATGTTTGTTCCTAAGATTTTATTTGGGGTGCCTGGAGATGGCAGCAAAGGGTGATAATGTTTAGGGAGAAACGAATGAGATGGAGCCTTGTCATGGAACACTACAGAGCATCACATTGAACCTTCGTGCGCCCTGCACCATGGCCAAAAACATGTTGTGAAGGGGCAGTCTGGCAAGTAACCTTTTGTTGTCTTGTGGTTGGCTTGCGCAGGCCCCTCGGGATCCTCGGTGCGCGACATCATGCGACAAACTGGCTGTGACATCAAATCCTGGACAGAGCCGGCTGGAGCGCACTGCCGCCGGCCCTCCCGCACTTTTGTGATCGAGGGCGATGACGCCTCAGTTGGGCACGCTATTGATATCATCAGCGCAGCTGTGGATCGGTACAAGGAGCTGTGTGAGGGCCGCTGCCAAGGTAGATGTCGGGTTAGCCTTGCCAGGGTTTTGTTTGCGGCAGGGACCCCTAGGTAGCTACGCGTACGGAACTTGGCACCCAAAACTCTGCTAGGTAGCTGGTCTGCTAAAGATCTGGCTGCTGCTGAGGCAAATACCTGTGCTAGGCACCTTCCTCGGGCTTTGGTAGATCCCTTTGGCCAGGTGTTCCCCAGGCGTTGCTGACCCATTATCAGCCAGACCTGGATAGACTAGTTGCATGACAGCCAGGAGTTCATCCCACAAAAATAATTTTGTAGTGCCAGGCACGGGGCATGATAAAGGGTTTAAGGACTTTGTCCACTTGCTTGCATCCCAGAGGCAAAGTTACACAGCCAGGGTACTCCTCGAGTCTGGTGGCCGGCTGCCTGTTTCTCGTATGCTGGCCCCTGTTATCCTTTGTCCAGGACTGTGTACTTTATGAGAGGCATTCATGATCTGTCTATGGCAAGTGTGCGGGTTCTGTTCAGCTATTGTGTGAGCTGATTGTGACTGAATGACTGCGCATTCTACACCCATGCCTGGCAGGTCAGAGCGTCATGCGCCTGCAGCGCGTCATGGGCGTAGAGTTCAGCTACCAGCCTCCCCCGCGCAACCTGGTCCCCTTTGCAGCTTCACTCAAAGGCCATGTGGGCGCAAGGTATGTTTGCGACAAGCTGACGTACAAGGGTGGAGTAAGAATGCTGACCATCTTGACCCTATTACGAGGTCAAATGGGAGTCGTTTACGCTTCAAGTTGTTTAAGTAGCAAGTGTCCCTGATAAAAGCATCCTGATTCAGGGCGCTACTTGATTCCCATCTATGCATGCCCATGCCTGCGATAAAGGGAAGCTAAAAGGTTCATGAGCTACTTCACACATGCGTTGATCACCTGATTTATGCTGATGCAGTCCGCAGGTCAGCAAAAGCCAATAGCTGGATAAAAGAGTAGAGCTAAAAACAATTCCTGGTTTTTCTAACAATAACTCATGATAGGCTAGGTAGAGCATAATAGGCTATTAAAAGTGAATTTGAATAATTCACTTTTCATAATGAAATGTGTTCTTTATAATGAAAGTGTTCTTATAACACCAACAGGGGCAGCTCTCTTCTTGCTGCAGCACCATTATTGGAGAAAATGCACCTATCACACGGTGCACGCCATCTTTACTTGAAATCAGGTGCTCAAAGCCTTCTGAAGTTGATGCGGGACAGGCATCTGTATTCTTACATCAGCAGCAACAGCAGCAGCAACAGCAGCAGCAGCAGCAGCAACAGCGCCAGAGGTTGGACAGAGGACCGTTGAGCTCTCCTGCTGGTCTTATGATGCCTACGGTCCCAAGCTACATGATACCTTCATTCATGCCCACAGGTCTGTGAGCTGGGTTGCTAAAAGCATTATGTATGCGCAGTTTGGATGCCAATTTGTGTGCCAATTTGCAAAAATGTGCGGTGCTAACATACATTGTTCAACAGCCTTATGTGTGAGTGCGTATGCATGCGTGTACTATCTTCTCCATGATGATTTTTTCATCAATCTTTCCACAATGCCTGGAAATGTTATCATCATCATGACCATCACCATCCGTGGAAAATGTAGGGGCTGCACTTGCATGCCTGAATGTAAATTGCCATTGGCAAATTGCGCTGTCAACACCAAGCTTTTAACATGTATTGAGAGGTATCAGATGCCGAGCAAACTTATTCTTTGCTTTAAGTGCCAAAAGCATACCTACTAATTTCCTACCCACATGCCACCAATGCTAGTCATGTGTTGCACGTTTAAATGGAATAGGTGATAGGTGCTCTTTAATCTCATTGATCATTGAATAGTGTTTTGCCTAGACAATGCGTATCGGCGGCTGCACATGAACTTGTCAAATGATTAATTTGCACCCACAACCACCAGGCTTGAGCTTCAGTGACCTTCCCACCGGCTTTAGCAGCGGGGGCAGCTTCAGCAGCTTCACTGGCGGCATTCCCCAGCCTGACCAAAATGCAGCCCTACCTTACATGGGGTTGATGGCCTCATCATCCATGGTATATCCAGGTGCGCTGCATGATTGGGTCTGATATTCTACTCATCTTGACAGGGAGGTGGATGTCACATCCAGGATGTGTCAACAAAGGCCATCCTATGCATGACAATCAATCCATGCATCATGCCTTGAAATATGCCACATGCTCAACTGTAGTGAATGACAACAAAACGGCTACTTTTGTATTTCCTCCATGTTTGTGAGGGCGGATGAGCACCAACCCCTACTCTGAACTCCTTAACCCTTCCCCCCCATTTGTATAGCACTCTAAGAACAATTTCGTTATTAGACCTTAACTATGCCACCACCTCCTTTTGGATCAAAGAAAATCTCCTTCCTTGCCACAACACAGTATGCAAGCAGTAGCTGTTTGCAATGCAGCTGCACGCCTACGCCTTAATAATCAAAACCCAACTTGGATCAGGGACTCGGCTCATGACATTCTTAAAAAAATTGGAAACACAAAAACATCGGTAATGCTCACCACCTATAAATTGAAATTGGTCTGAACAAAACAGTTTGAAAAACTTCCTCTTGATTACCGACACATACACACTTTCAACCACAATCAAGAATCACTCTTCCCTACACATTCTAGCCCACAGTTAGCAAAAAAGTGCCTGACTGGAAGAAGTGGACTTACACAGACGGCGGCAGTCAGATTCATCAAGGAAAACACATGATAGGTGCAGGGACGTACCACCCTGACAATACTACTCCCAGCTTTGTTGAACCAAATGGAATGGGCATCACAGATACCATTGGAAGAGCCAGTTCAAACTGGCTGCCATCACAGCTGCCATCCTCCACGGCCACTAACATATTGCCTTCGACAGTCTTTCATCTCTCCACCAACTAAGGAAACACTTGCTTTTCCCTGAACTTCACAGCCACCATATGCAAGGGGATATCTTGAAGATATTTGTTCAGATCGTCTGCGATGCACCAAGCCCCGTACACCTTTCTAAGGTCAAATCCCACACTGGTATTGCTGTTAATGAGTGCGCAGATGCTCAAGCCAGATATCAAACAAGACAAGCTGACATGAGCCACGCAGACGCAGTGATGCCATGTGCTAGCATTGGTGGTAACCCTTCTAGGACATAAGTATCCTGGCTTGCCTTTGAAGGGAGTAACTCCCCTTACGTAACAAAATCAAGGCTTTCAAATCTACCTGCCCCACACCTCCTTTATTTTTCAAATCTCCTATTAAGGTGCACATGCACTCAGCATACAAGCTTGGTCATTCAAGCCCTCAAACTGGCTACTACTCTTGTTATCAGAGTTTACTTCCTACTGTTTAAAGAAGTATCGCAACGCTTTCTGGAAAATCCTTTAAAATGATAAAACATTTCCACCAGTGCACAGGCACCCCCTTCAATCAGAAGCATGCGGTCCACTTGAAAACCTCCACCAGTCTTCAATACCCCTTGTGTAAAAAAACAGACAGTGCTCTACACATCTTATCATATTGTCGGCACCAGGCCATCTCTGTCCTGATTACTGAGCGCCACAATATTGCCTGTAGACTCATCATGAAAGCTATTGCAGCAGGCTCCCCAGGGGGATGTTTTGCTTAAGTGGATGTTGCCAGTGAAGACCGTCTAACATTACAACACTTGCAGATCCCTGAAGGATCATCCAACAGAACCATCCCTGGATGGCACTTCCCCCCATGCTTCACTACCAAGCAATTACTCACTGCTAGTTGTCCACATGCCATATGCATAGCGGAAATGTATAATAAGAACAAACAAGCACCCGCTGCTCACTCTAGGTCCGCATTAAGAAGAAGGGCAGGGTGCAGAAGGGATGGGGGGCTCTTAGCCTCAGTGCCAGCAAACTAACCTTCCCTTGCCCAAGGTCCAGGACTCCAGTCAGCTCATTCCCAGCCAGCAGGACATCCATTTTGTGGAAGTCAAGTATTGCAAAGAGACCAAACTTAGGAGCCAACCCAAAGCCGCCAATTGGCAGCACAGCATGCTTTATCACCTGCCGCAAGCCGCAGGCAAAGTTAGCCTCAACACTATCCTTCTGGGAGTAGGTGGAACTATTTACAGGCCGCACAGTCTGAAACCTTTCAAGTCCCTTGGTCTTGAATCCTAATAAGCTACTAAGCTTGCCTTCAAGCTTCACGCTCATATGCTTTAGCATACTCATGTACTTGTTAGAGCGCTCTAAAGAGAACTTTTGCCACCTCTAATTATCATAGTCAGGAGTGGGGCATTGCTAGCCACCCTCCTGATCCCAATTGACATTTCCTCCTCTTTGGTGGAGGGGTGGCATCATGTGACTCACATGGTGCCTTGACCCTAGGTGACCCCTTTTCCTTAATTAATGTAGGGAGTGTTTTCACAGCCTACGTAGTTTTCTTTTCTCTTCGCTCTTTTAGCAATGGCAAACTCAGAGGTGCAGAGGAACCAGGGTCAATACCATATGCATCTTGCAAGAGCGCGATCACTGCTCCTTGCATTGCCATGGAATTGACACATTCATTTTTAGCCGGGTGTACATTCAGACAGTTAAAAGATAAACATATGATGTTGACAACAATGTTGCACCGGTTTCTGAAATACTAAGTACAGCCATGTTGCAACATCGCACTTGAAAACGCAGTGGCACATACACTTGGCAACAACTTGGCAACATTGTGCCATATCATGTTGAGGATCAACGTTTTTGAACATGCAAAATCCAGTCTTCCTTTCAAGGGCAAACTACTCAATTGGACTGCCTGGCTGACTTTCATAATGCGATCCTCCATTCTGTACACATTGCTCTTTTGTGTGCACTTCTCCAGGCGCCTCCTCCACCCCACTGTGGTTCCCTCCTTCTCCTGTGGTGCAAAACCCAGCTCAAATGCTGGGAGCCTCTGCTCTGGGGAGCATGGGAAGCTTCAGGGCCTTCCAACCCAGCTTGGACAGCTTTGGAGGTACTTAGATGGGTGCCCCTAGGGGGTGTGGAGAGGAGGGTACTGCGTGTGTGCACTTTCTGAATGCCTAGTGCTGCGGCCAAGTTTGAAATTGGCAGCTATTCTGCATTTATCTCCAGCGTGCGCCCACGCACCTTGAAAGATGATGCTCCTGCAGATGCTGCCGCCGCCAGTGCCTGGCTCACAAATGTGTAAGTGACTTGCTGCCACTGCAGCTGTTGCTGTTCATACTGATATTGCATGCTGTATCCAGGCCTCTTCTTGCCTCCCAGCCCCAGTAGACTCAACCCCCTGGCCCAGCCCTTCAATGCGTCCCAAGTTACCAGGGACATGGGTGGCTCTAAGCAGCTGGAGTCCCAGCAATTGGACTTTGACCACACCTCAGGTTGGCTTCTTTGGGGCATTCTCCTGCTAGTGCAGGCACCTAGCAAGCATGCTCTAAGCTCTAGCTGGGGGTGCTGTCAACCGTACTCCTAAAGGCAGTGATTGACCTGCGGTCATATCCTTGCTTTTGCACCTGCCTGAATGCCTCGTTTGTGCATGGAGTTTGCCGCACGTCCTCCTGAAGTTCTCTTGCAAAGCAATCTAGTGGTGCACCACCAAGCTAGCTTGTGTGCATACCGCAATGGCTGGCAGTTTATTGTATGGGCATCAGATGGTGTGGTTCTTTCTATCCCTTACAGCTTGGTTGCCTAAAATTAGCAAATTTCCTACTTGCTGTCTATATATTTCTATTAATCGCTTAGCTACAAGTCATCCTAGATGCCCACTGAGGTGGGCCGCACCAAATGA